>Ga0247840_10003010_pt1 | contig 29099 bp, 32 predicted proteins | sample LaCruzMarch2015__FD_192404 | JGI IMG/M metagenome (GOLD analysis project Ga0247840, IMG submission 192404) | Freshwater microbial communities from meromictic Lake La Cruz, Castile-La Mancha, Spain - LaCruzMarch2015_17m | ecosystem: Environmental > Aquatic > Freshwater > Lake | place: Spain...
CGAACGGCTCGAAGAACGCCCATTCTTCGTCCGACATCAACCCGCGAACCAACGCCGCTCTCCGCAAAGAACAGCCTTGAACCAGTCAGCTGCTGATTTGGGAATCCTCTTTGTCCACACGGCCTAGCCAAGGCAACGTGGCCAAATCCACTTTCATCGCTTCCCCTCCCCGCGCTTGACCTGCGCGACATACCCATCCACCGAATCCGGCACTTCGGCCTTCAGCCAATCCCTGAACAGCCTCACCTTCCTGGGCATCCGGCGCCCCTCGGCGGTGATGAACCAGTAGCCTACGTCCGCCGCTACCGCGACGTCGAACGGCCGCACCAGCCGTCCGTCGCTCACCGCATCGGCCGACATCAGGTCGACCGTCATCAGCACGCCCTGCTCGGAAATTGCCGCATCGAAGGCCAGCGCCGGATCGTCGTAGCGCGGCCCCGCCACCGCGATCGGGGCGATGCCCGCCGCCGCGAACCACGGCTCCCAGGGCAGCATGCTGGCCGTATCGCGGATCAGCGGCAGGTGTCGCAGGTCTTCCGGCCGCTTCAACTTTCCCGCCAGTGCTGCCGCCACCACCGGCGAATAGCGGTTGCCGCCGACCAAGTCCGCCGTCACGCCCGCCCATTCCCCGCGGCCGAAGCGGATCGCGCAGTCGATGTCCGAGTGAGCGAGGTCGATCATCGTGCCGGTGACCACCAGCCGCGTTTCGATTTCGGGATGCAGCCGGTTGAACTTGGCGATGCGCCAGATCAGCCAGCGCGAGGCAAATACCGAACCCACCGTCAGCGTTAGCACATGCTCGTCGGCAGGCTTGAGGTTGCCCACAGCACCGGCCAGCGCGTTGAAGCCCTGCGTTAGTTGCGGCAGCACGGCGCGCAGCGCTTCGGTGGGCCGCAGCCCCTGAGGCGTGCGCTCGAACAGCTCGATCCCCAGCCGCTCCTCTGCCCTCCGCAGATGCTGGCTGACCGCTCCGGGCGTGACGCCGAGCTCCTCCGCCGCCGGTGCCAGCGCCCCCCGCCGCGCCACGATCTCGATGGCGCGAATGGCGTTGAGCGGAATGGGAAAGGGCGAAGCCATAGAGATTATCTACACCCCACCCGAGGTCTTGTCGATTGGCGCCGCACCGCATCAGGGCCATATCACCCTCACAGGCAGCAACAAGGAGGCTTCGCCATGTACATAATCTTCACACGGATCCGCACCCTGCTCGCCGGGCTCTTCGACGAGGCATGCCCCGCCGACCCGGTCAGCCGGATGAGTTCGCGCGAGCTGGCAGACCTGCCGGTCCACCACCCGAATTGCTGAGCTCGCCTCAGGGCAGCGGCGCGGTCTGCCACAGGGTGACCCGGATGCCGCCATGCAGCACCGGGGCACCGGGCTTCTCGAAGCGGAGCCCGGTCGCCTTGGCCAGTTCGGCGTCGGCAGTGATGATCCCGACGCGCCAGCCGGAAAACCGCTGCTTCAGCGCATCGCCCAGCCGCCGGTGCAGCAGCAGCAGCGGCCCTTTGTGGCCGATGCGCGCGCCATAGGGCGGGTTGACGATCACCAGCCCCGCTGGCCCATCGGGCCGCTCGAGGTCTTCGACCGGCCGTTCCTCGAACCGCACCAGCCCGGTCACCCCGGCCCGTTCGGCGTTTTCGCCCGCCATCCGCACCGCCCCGGCATCCCGGTCGCTGCCGAAGAAGCGAAGCTCAGTCGGCGTCGAACCCGTCCCCGCCTTCATCGCCGCCCACGCCACTGCGTCGAAGGTCGTCAGCTGCTCGAAGGCAAAGTTCCGCGTCCGCCCCGGCTTCAGCCCGCTGGCGATCTCGGCCGCTTCGATCACGAAGGTGCCCGAGCCGCACATCGGGTCGAGCACCGGCTCGGTGCCGGCGTAACCGCACTGGCGCAGGAACATCGCCGCCATGGTCTCGCGCATCGGCGCCCGCGCCACCGCTTCCTTGTGGCCGCGCTTGTGCAGCGACTCGCCAGTCGTATCGATCGACAGGGTGACGAGGTCGTCCTCGATCCGCGCCAGCACCCGCACCGCGGCGTCGTCGGCGATCGTGGCGCCGAACTCCTCGCGGATCGCCGTCGCCACCCGCTGCGCCGCAGCACCATCGTGATAGATCTTCGACTTGCGGCAGGTGGCCTCGACGCTCACCGGCACACCGGGCGTGAGGAACTCGCCCCAGGCCACCTTACGCGAGCGCTTGTCGAGCTGCGCCAGGTGCATGGCGCGAAACGACCCGATCCGCGCCAGCACGCGGGTAGCGCCCCGCAGTTCGAGATTGGCGCGCCACACCTCGGGCCAGCCGCCGTTGAACGCCACGCCGCCGTCGACCACCCTGGCGTCAAAGCCGGCGGCGCGCGCCTCCTCGCCGAGCGGCACTTCGAGGCCGGGCGTTGCCACGAGGAAGATTTCGAACTGGGCGGCCGTGTCGGTCATACCCAGCCGCTAGCACGGCCACGCGTCGCGGGCCAACTGAAAGGCGTCCCACGCCTCGCGGGCCAACTCAAAGGTCGTTGGTTCAGCTCTTGGCGATCAGGTCCTTCACCCGGCGCGCAAACGCATCCATCTGGAATGGCTTGGTCATCACATGCATGCCCTGTTCGAGATGGCCGTGGTTCAGCACGGCGTTCTCGGCATAGCCGGTGATGAACAGCACCTCCAACCCCGGCCGGCTCACCCGGGCCGCATCGGCCACCTGGCGACCATTCATGCCGCCGGGCAGGCCGACATCGGTGATCAGCAGGCTGATGTCGCGCTGCGAGTTCAGCACCCGCATGGCCGAAGGTCCATCCTCGGCCTCGATCACCGAGTAGCCCAGCTCCTCCAGTTGCTCGACCGCCAGCATCCGCACCAGCGGCTCGTCGTCGACCAGCAGGATGGTCTCGCCCCCCTCGGCCCGCGGCGCGTCGTTGACGGCCTGCAACGCCTCGTCCTCCGATGCCGTCTCGCCGGCATGGCGGGGCAGGTAGATACACACCATCGAGCCCTTGCCGATCTCGGAATAGATGCGCGCCGCACCGCCCGATTGTCCGGCAAAGCCATAGACCATCGACAGGCCCAGCCCCGTTCCCTGCCCGATCGGCTTGGTAGTGAAAAACGGGTCGAAGGCCCGCGCAATCACGTCAGGCGGCATGCCGGTGCCGCTGTCGGACACGCAGAGCGATACATACTGCCCCGGTTCGAGCCCGCGCTGCCGGGCCGCTCGCTCGTCCATCCAGCGGTTCGAGGTCTCGATGGTGAGCTTGCCGCCGTCGGGCATCGCGTCGCGGGCATTGATGCACAGGTTGAGCAGCGCGTTTTCCAACTGGCCAGGGTCGACGAATGTCGTCCACAGCCCCGCGGCGCCGGCCGTCTCCACCTCGATCTCCGGCCCGACGCTGCGCACCACCAGGTCGAGCATACCATTGACCAGCGCGTTGATGTTGACCGGTCGCGGATCGAGCGTCTGGCGGCGCGAGAAGGCGAGCAGCCGCTGCGTCAGCCCGGCGGCACGCTTTGCCGCCCCCATGGCGCCATTCAGGTAGCGGTCGATCTCACCCACCCGCCCCTGGGCAATGCGCGTCGACATCACCTCGAGGCTGCCTGAAATGCCGGCAAGGATGTTGTTGAAGTCATGCGCCAGCCCGCCGGTCAGTTGCCCGACGGCCTCCATCTTCTGGCTCTGCCGCAAGGTCTCCTCGGCTGCCATCAGTTCGGTGGTGCGCTCCTGCACCTGCCGCTCGAGTTCGGCGTTGAGCGTCGCCAGTTCGGCGGCCTGCCGGCGGGCACTCTCGATATCGGTGTTGGTGCCGATCCAGCGCAGGATCGCACCTTCGGCGCCGCGCACCGGCACCGACCGCACCAGAAACCAGCGGTAGCTGCCATCGGCCCGCCTGATCCGGAACTCGGTCTCGTAGACCTCGCCCCGGTGCAGCGCGAGTGTCCATCGCGCGGCCGCATCCGGCAGGTCTTCGGGATGGACGATGCTGCTCCAGGCGTTCCCGTCGAGGCTGCCCGGCTCGGCTCCCGCATAGGCGTAGACGCGCTCGTTGAACCAGTAGAGCCCGCCATCGGGATGCGCCGCCCACACATGGTTGGGCACGGCCTGCGCGAACACCCGGAACTGCTCCTCGCTCTGCCCCACCGCGATCTCGGCACGCCGCCGGGCCGAAATATCCTGAAAGATAATCGCGACCTGCTTTCGCGACGCTGGCTCGATCCGCACCGCACCAAGTTCGAGGTAGCGCCCCGTTGCCACCAGCTCCTGCTGGAAGCGGACTGGCACGCCGGTCTTCAGAACGTCGCCGAAACGCGCCACCCACGCGCGTGCCTCGTCTCCAACGACCTCGGACACCTTGCGGCCGACGATGCCGGTGAGGCCGGCATGCTGCTCGTAGGCAGCGTTGGTTTCGATGTGAACATAGTCACTGTCCGGCCCGTCCGGCCCGTCGACGAACTCGATGATGCAGAAGCCCTCGTCGATGGCGTCGAACAACCCCCGATAGAGCGCTGCGCTGTCGAGGGTCGCACGCTCAGCCAGCGTTCGCGACGTGACGTCGAAGCCCTCGACAAAAATGCCGGTGACCGCTCCATCTGGCCCACGCAGCGGCTGGTAGACGAAATCGAGGTAGAGCTCGCGTACCGGTCCCCCGGCGCTGTCCTGCAGCCTGAGCGGAGCGCCGTTTGCCGCATGGGCGATGCCCGACGCATAGACTTCGTCGAGAAGCTGCAAGAAGCCCTGAGCCGCGACCTCGGGCAGCGCCTCTGCCACGGTCCGGCCGACCACGTCACGACCGCCGACCAGCCGGCGATAGCCGGGGTTGGCCATTTCGAACCGATGTTCAGGCCCGCGCAGCATCGCCATGAAGCTCGGCGCCTGCTCGAACATCTGCGCGAGCATGCTGCCCAATCGACTGTCGTCGCTACTCAAGATTACGCCCCCGTCAGCCAGCGCCCTGGCTCTGCTCGACCGGCTATAACGCGGCAGCGGGCATTTGGTTGCACTTATCGTGGTGGACGTGGAAAACCTGCGAGCAGCACCACCAGCACCGTGGCGGCCAGCGCCGCTGTACCCGCGAAGGCGGTGGCGAAGTGGTAGTCTGTGCCGCCGGCGCCCGCTGCGATGGTCACCAGCACCGCCAGCGCCGCCGCGACCCCGGTCTGCTGCCCAGTGACGATCAGCCCGCCGGCCGTGCCGCGCACCCGTTCGTCGACCCCCGCCATGAACGCCACCGAGCCCGCCGGCAGCGCCAGTCCCATGCCGCCCGCCGTCAGCACCAGACCCGGCAGCACGGTGGTCCAGTATGATCCGCCACTGGCCAGCGCCAGCAGACCCTGCCCCAGCGTCACCAGCGCCACGCCCACCAGCAGCACCGGCTTCAGCCCCCAGCGTCCAATCAGCGTGCGCCCCACCAGCAGCGACACGCTCATCACCACCACTGTAGAGGGCACCAGCGCCAGCCCGGTCAGGAACGGCGGCAGGCCGATGATCCGCTGCAGGTAGAGCGTGACGAAGAACACATAGCCCGCCATCACTCCGCCGAGCCCAAAGATGGTGAACAGCGCCGCGGCCCGCTGACGGGAGGCCAAAAAGCCGCTGGGCAGCATCGGCGTCTCCGAACGCCGCTCCATCGCCACCCAGACGCCGGCAACAGCCAGTCCGGCAGCGATCAGCCCGATCACCATCGGGCTCGCTAACCCCTCGGTTTCGGCCAACCCCAGGCCGGAGACGACCCCGCAGAGCGCCAGCGACACCAACGCAGGCGAAAGCCAGCTTGCTGGCTGCGCCGCTCCGCCGCCGCGCGCCGGCACGCGCAGCACCAGCAGCGGCACCAGCATTGCAATCAATGGCAGGTTGACCAGCATCACCGCCCGCCAGCCGAACAGCTCCACCAGTCCGCCACCGACCACCACCGCAATCGTCGCGCCGCCCGCCATCGCCGCCTGCGAGAACCCGAGCGCCCTCGCCCGCTCGGCCGGCGTCTCGAACAGCGTGGTCAACAGAGCCAGCGCCGCCGGCGCCACGGCGGCGGCCGCCATTCCCTGCGCGATCCGCGCGCCCACCAGCACAGCCGGGTTGCCAGCCAGTCCGCCTACCAGCGACGCCAGCGCGAACGCCACCAGCCCGCCCAGCAGCAGCGGCTTGTGCCCCAGCCGGTCGGCCAGCCGCCCGCCGAGGAGCAGCAGCGAGCCATAGGCGAGGGCGTATCCACCGGCCACCCATTGCAGCCCTACGGCAAACCCCAGTTCCCGATCCATCGCGGCCAGCGCCACGTTGACGATCGACACGTCGAGCTGCAGCAGCATCTGCACCGCGCAGATCAGGTAGAGCGGCAGGTCGTTGGTGACGGTGCGGGAAGAGGAAAGCGCAATCATGCCCCCGGCTTACGCGAGGCAGCGACGCTCCGATATTGGACGAAAGCTACTCACAAAGCCGCGCCGTGCAGGTCTGGCCATGGCACCCGAGGTCGATGTGGAGATGGTCGTAGTGCTGGGCGTTCGCTTCCGGCCCCAGCACGGTGGTGAAGTGCGAGCACGCCGCGCCGTGCGCATAGCGCAGCAACCGGCCTCCGGCTGACAGGGGCTCCGCCCAGTCGCCCTCCACCGTCACGGTGCGCCCGTCCTCAAGCCTGAACCCCGTCACGTCAATGGCATCGGCAAAGGCGTGGAAGCTGAGATTGCCCTCCGACCCGTTGTTGACCCTGCGGCACATGTAGGACGTGCCGACGATCAGCTCGGCAATCTGCGTGTTCTCGCGCCCCATCAGGTAGCTGTCGACCGCCGCCACCCACTCGGGCAGCGCCGTCGCCATGCCGCAATCGGTTGTGATGTCGCTCGACAGCGGCACCATCCGGCCATTGGCGAGCACGCCGCTCACCTCCAGCGGCGACTGCGCTCCGCACTGGCCATCGACTACCGGCGGCAGCATCTTCGCCTCCACCTTGCCCTGCAGCACGGCCGGACAGGCAACCTGATAGACGCGCGGTGGCGCGGGGACCTCGGGGGCCGCGATATGCGCTTCGGGCGCGACCTTCGGGGCGTCGGGTGCGACAGCGTCCGGGCCGTCCAACGTATCGACCGCCGGAACCGTGGCCGTCTCGGGCGCTTCCCCCGGCCGCTGCCGCGGCATTGGCACCAGCAGACCGGCGTGCCGGTCGACAAGCGTCCAGGCCGGGCGGATCGCCGCCGCCGCCGGGGCGACGGCCTCAATACCGGCAGGCCGCTTCTGGGGCACGGGTGGAGGTTCAACGCTCTCCTGCGCCAGCGCCGGCAGGCAGAGGAGCGTGGTGATCAGGATCAGGGTGTTCCGCATGAGATGGCAACGCGGCGACGCATCGCGGGTTGCCCTCGTCCCGCGCAAACCCCTGAAAACCTGGCGTTAACCAGCGCCCGACCCTGCACGCCCCATTCACATCCGGTTCAACGGTCCGGCCCGATTCTCACCAGCAACAGGCCGCCAGAAGAGCCGGCCTTGCATCAGGGAGCCTCAAGTAAATGCGTCGCTTTCTCGCCATCCTCGCCCTCGGCCTTGCCGCCGCCGCGCCCGTCGCCACCCCCGCAGTCGCCGGCCCGCACGAGTGGCACTACTGCCCCACCGAGGCGCGCGGCAGCGTCAGCCACAACGGCGATGCCAGTTGGGTCGCCACCAGCCAGTCGAGCCGGCTGATCGACATGCGCATCGCCCCCATCGGCGGCATCACCGCCATGGTGTGCACCTACCGCATGTTCGGCACCGAATACTGGATCTACAAGCACCCCTCGGCCGCAATGCCGGTGTGCCAGCCGAGCGCCGACAGCAGCCGCCGCCCCGCCTTCTTCTGCCGCCCGATCTGAGCGCCCACCCTCAGCCGCAGCGATCGAGCACGCGCTTGATCGCTGCGGACGAGCCGCCGGCGCCAAAGCTGTTGGAATCGTAAAAGTCGAAGCCGCCCTTGGCGTTCTTGTGCACGAACGCCACCGCCAGCGTCGCCTTAGCCTTCTGCGCGATCCCGGCCCACTGCCGCGCCACCGGCCCGCGCACCACCATCCACGCCCCGCCCGAGTTGATCAGCGGCATGTCCTGGGCGAAGCGCGGACTGCCGCCATCGGCGGTGAGCGCCAGGTTCATCGTCGCGGCACGGCTGACCTGCTTGCCCGGCGCTCGGACGAAATAGCCCAGCGTCAGGTCGCCGCCGCGGCAGGCGAACTCGAACTGCGCCGCGCCGTTGTCGAAATAGGCGATCGGCACGTCGCCACCCTCGTAGCGCCAGTCCTCCTCCGCCCCGGCGGTGGCGGACAGCAGCAGCAGTGCCGCAATGGCGGAAATCAGTCGCAACATCGGCATCCTCATCGACCGCGGACAACAGACGCCCGCCCGACGGTTGTTCTATGGCCGAGGTTTACGCGCGCTTAACCAGAACGCCGCCGGCGATCACTAGTTGCTGACCGCACTATCGCAGGCTGAATGGCGGATAGACGTCCGTCACCAGCAGGAACGCGTAGGCCCAGACCCGCGTCCACCAGCGCCCGACGCCGACGACGAAGTCGAACATGCCGCGCGGGTAGCTGCCGGTGAACAGGATGGCGAACCACGCCACGATGGTTGCCAGCACCACGACAATGGTCAGCACCGCCAGCACGATGTAGTGCGGGATGGCGAGCAGCCATTTGACCAGCGGCAGCCACCGGTTGAGCCGCTCGGCCTCAGGATACTCCACCTCGAGGTGCACCGACTGCGTCTCCACGGTGGAGGGGTACTTGTCGGTGAGGAGGAACAGATAGGCCCCGACCCGCGAACTGAACCGCGCCAGTTCGACGGCGAAATCGAACCACCAGCGCGGATAGCGCTGCCGGAACACCAGCATCAGCACCGTCGCGAGGAACAGACCCGCCGTGATGCCGCCACCGGTCGATTGCACCATTTTGCCGCCCTGTTCGACATAGTGATACCCACCGGTCTCGGAAAGCAGCCCGAGGATGATCGCGATCGGGATCACCCAGATCAGCCGGAAGAACGTCGTCATCCGGTCCATCTGGCCCGGATAGTCGACCTCTAAACGTGCCGGATAGTCGCTGCCATCTGCCATTTTAGTGCCCTCGCGCCCATGGAAACCCTAAGGCAGAGTGGGACGCGCTTGTTTGACTTAGAGCAAGCGCCGATCGCTATATGCCCCGCTAATCGGGCCGCCGGAACTCCATGATCCAGTTGGTCTCCCACGTCGCCCCGCCATCGTAAGAGAAGGCCTGGCTCCAGCGCGGCGTTTCCGTGTCGGTGCCGCTCCAGTCGAACAGCACCTTCACCGGCTTGCCGTCATCGGTGTCGTCGCCCGCAAAGCTGCCGCGGCCGTTCTCGAACCGGCCGAACACCGGCGGCTCCAGCACGCCCTTCGCCGAATTGATCCAGTAGATCGCCCACTCGTCGCGCGCCGGATTGTAGATGCGCACCGTCATCCCCTTGAAGCCGCGCGTCGGGAAGTCGCTCTCGTCCACCGACACCATGCCGCCCAGCATCAGCTGCGCCGTCTCGTACGAGGTGAACACGTCCCAGTCGGCCGAGCCGACGCCGCGCACCTACAGGCGCCGGTTGGTGATCACCCAATCGCCGTGGTTGAAATCAAACCCATGCCGCGTATCCATGCGCATCTGTCTCCCGTGTTGCCACGCAGATACCGCACTACGCTGCCATCCGATGTCATGGTTTAGCGGCCCGCCGCGTTAACCCTGCGCTTTCGGCACTGTTAACCCCCGATAAACCATCTTTGCCCGCCCCTGCGGCTCTGCTATCAGCGGCCTTTAAGCGGCGCGTCGCGCGCATCTGGAAATCCTGCATGTCCGTGCCCCTCGACCACATCCGCAATTTCTCCATCGTCGCCCATATCGACCATGGCAAATCCACCCTCGCCGATCGGCTGATCCAGCTCACGGGCGGGCTCGAAGCGCGCGAGATGAAGGAGCAGGTGCTCGACTCGATGGATATCGAGCGCGAGCGCGGCATCACCATCAAGGCGCAGACCGTCCGGCTGACCTACCAGCACACCGACGGCGAGACCTACATCCTCAACCTCATCGACACTCCCGGCCACGTCGATTTCGCCTACGAGGTGTCGCGCTCGCTGGCTGCCGTCGAGGGCTCGCTGCTCGTCGTCGATGCCAGCCAGGGCGTCGAGGCGCAAACCCTCGCCAACGTCTACCACGCCATGGATGCCAACCATGAGCTGGTGGTGGTGCTCAACAAGATCGACCTGCCCGCCGCCGAGCCCGAGCGCATCAAGCAGCAGATCGAGGACGTGATCGGCATCGACGCGGAAAACGCCGTCGAGATCTCCGCCAAGTCCGGCCTCAACATCGACAAGGTGCTGGCCGCCATCGTCGAGCGCCTGCCGGCGCCGAAGGGCGACGTCAACGCCCCGCTGAAGGCCCTGCTCGTCGACAGCTGGTACGATACGTATCTGGGCGTCGTCGTCCTCATCCGCGTCATCGATGGCACGGTGAAGAAGGGCCAGAAGATCCGCATGATGAATGCGAACGCCGCCTACGAGCTCGACCGCGTCGGCGTCTTCACGCCGAAGCTCGTCGATATCGGCGAGCTCGGGCCAGGCGAGATCGGCTTTTTCACCGCCTCGATCAAGGAAGTGGCCGATACCAATGTCGGCGACACCATCACCGACGATCGCCGCCCCACCGCCACGCCGTTCCCCGGCTTCCGCCCGGCCCAGCCGGTGGTGTTCTGCGGCCTGTTCCCGGTCGATGCGTCCGATTTCGAGGAACTGCGCGCCGCCATGGGCAAGCTCCGCCTCAACGACGCGAGCTTTTCGTACGAGATGGAAACCAGCGCCGCGCTCGGCTTCGGCTTCCGCTGCGGCTTCCTCGGGCTGCTGCACCTCGAGATCATCCAGGAGCGGCTCGCCCGCGAGTTCAACCTCGATCTCATCGCCACCGCCCCGAGCGTGGTCTACCAGGTGGCGCTCACCACCGGCGAAACGCTCGAGCTGCACAACCCGGCCGATCTCCCCGATGTCACCCGCATCGACGAAATCCGCGAGCCGTGGATCAAGGCCACCATCCTCACCCCCGACGAGTATCTGGGCTCCATCCTGAAGCTCTGCCAGGACCGGCGCGGCATCCAGGTGAACCTTACCTATGTGGGCAACCGCGCCATGGTGGAATACGAGCTGCCGCTCAACGAGGTGGTGTTCGATTTCTATGACCGGCTGAAGTCGATGTCGAAGGGCTATGCCAGCTTCGACTACACGCTGGCCGATTACCGCGCCGGCGACCTGGTGAAGCTGTCTGTCCTCGTCAACTCAGAGCCGGTCGATGCGCTCTCGATGCTGGTGCACCGCCACGCGGCCGAATCACGCGGCCGCGGCATGTGCGAAAAGCTCAAGGAGCTGATCCCGCCGCACCTGTTCGTCATCCCCATCCAGGCCGCCATCGGCGGCAAGATCATCGCCCGCGAAACCATCCGCGCACTCCGCAAGGACGTGACGGCGAAGTGCTACGGCGGCGACGCCACGCGCAAGCGCAAGCTGCTCGAAGCCCAGAAGAAGGGCAAGAAGCGCATGCGCCAGTTCGGCAGCGTCGAAATCCCGCAGGAAGCGTTCATCCAGGCGCTGAAGATGGGCGACGAATAGGGCCAGCGGACCGGCCTTTCTTCACCTCCCCCTGCATGGGGGAGGCCGGGAGGGGGCCGTCCCGGCCTGAATTCCCCCTGAACCGCCCCCGGTCGCGCCTAGACTAGAACGCTTCGGCGAGCTTCAGCTGGCAGGCCTGCGCCAGTTCGGCATTGGGCTTGTCGGCGCCGAGCGGCGTGGCCCAGCCGGCTTTTTCCACCATGCCCTTGCGCGAATAGGTCGAGGCGCCCTTGATCTCGGTCAGCGCGGTGGCCGCATCGAGCGTGCCGGCCCGCTCGACGCAATAGGGCGTCAGCGCCATGGCGACCGCGGAGGTCGAGGCCTTCGATGCCATATCCTTGGCCGACCCGCCCGTCACCCAGCCACCCCAGCTGAACCCGACGATCGCGAGCCCGATAGCCCCCACCGCCGCACCCGTCAGGCCCGGCTTCAACCAGCTTGGAAATTGCATAGGGAAGTGTCCGATCATGTCAGACGAGCCCGCGAAATGCGGTGCACGTTGGGAAGGGTAACATGGATCGGGGGTGACGGCGCGGGAAAGGGGGCTGCGCGGAGCCCAGTACGGACTAAGTTCGCAAGGCCCGTTGATAACTCTGACTATTTGTTGTCGATTTAAATCTGAGTTTGGACCGACCATGCGATCAGCCACCTTTGAGCCCGGACCCGACAAGAGGGGCGTTCATTTCCTGCGCGAAGTGAATCTGCGGACCGTTCTGGCGGCTATCGCGAAGTCGCCGGGCGCCACTGCAGCAGAGGTGAGCCGGGCGACTGCTCTGAGTGCGTCCTCTGTCCTGCGCATTGTCGAAAACCTGCTCGAAAAGGATCTGATCCACGAAGGGGAACTGGTCAGGGGGCGACGTGGCCAGCCCGGACAGACGCTCTTCATGAACCCCGATGGATCGTTTTCCATCGGCTGCCACTTCGAAAAGGACCGCTGCCGCTTCCTTCTGCGGTCCTTGGGTGGGCGGGTACTGGCGGAGCAGGCGCTACCAACCTCAGGCCTCCGCACCTCGGCCGTGATTGACCTGGCCGCAAATGCCATAAGGGACCTGCTGGCCCCCCACCCGACGATGGTATCGCAGCGCCTCGCTGGCGTGGGCGCTGCTGTCTCGTCGGAACTTGAGTATGGCTTGGAGCCGGGGTGGGACGGACTGTCGCTGCAAACTGAACTCGAAAGGCAGACCGGCTTGCCGGTCCTGGCCTACTCCGCTGGCAGTGCAGGTGCCTGGGCAGAGTTGGCGGCCATACCGCCGCCGCGTCCGGCGGATTTTCTGTACCTGTTCTTCGATGGCGACCTGCAGTCGGGCTTTGTGCTGAACGGTCGATTGTGGACCGGTCCTGACGGCCGATCCGGAAGCATCAGTCGAGCAATGTCCAGCAGCTCAGCAGCGGACATGAACGAGACCGACTGGAGCGATGGCCTGAGCCTCGGGACGCTGTGCCGTGCCGTGTGCCTGCTGTGTGGAAGCCTGGGTCTGCCCCTTGTCGTCGTGGATGGCGACGTTCCCCCTGCCGCCCTTGGCCTGCTGGCCGAAGCGTTCTCCGCGGCGGCCGGGCCAGGCAAGGCGCCGTCAGTGAGGAAGGGGCTGGCCGGCAAGATGGCGCCGGTGAAGGGGGCGGCCTTGCGCCCACTCTATGTCAGCCTTTTCGAGAAGGACTTGGCATAGCGGCCGTGGGCCGGTCGCTGGCCTCGCCGCCAGGGATTTGCCCTTCGGCGTCGCCTGTGGACAGCTCGGACAGCCTCTGGATATTGGCTGCGCGTATCTCATTGGCCAGTGCCAGTGCGGCCGAGAAACCTTCCAGCATGGTGACCATTCGGGCTTCGTGTTCAGCGTGAGTTTCCAGCGCCCGCTTCAGCTCGGCTGTCGGCTGCGATCGCCTGATGTGAACGACATCGCCCATCAGAACTCGCTCCACTCTTCCGAGACGGCAGCGTTGCCGACTGAAAGGTAGCGCTTGGCGGCCTGCTTGGCGGGCGCGATCCGCCGATGCTCGACGACCACGCTTCCTCCGGCGTCGACGACGAACCGGTCGATCAGCGAGTCTACCCGCGCGGCCTGGCCTTCTGTCTGCTCGATTGCCGCATTGGTTTGCTCGACGAGGGCCGCGTTGTGCTGGGTCATTTCGTCCATCTGCCTGACGGCAGCGCTGACCTCGGAGATTGCACTGGCCTGTTCGTTGTTCGCGTTCGCAATCTGCTCCATCAGGTGCGCATTGTCGTTGACCTGGACGACCATCCCAACCAGCCGATCCGTGGCCGACGACACCAGCTTCGAGCCGAGCGACACCGCTTCGTCCGACCGTTCGATCAGGCCCTTGACGTCGCGCGACGCGCTGGCTGCAGACTGTGCCAGGCGCCTGACTTCCACCGCGACGACGGCGAAGCCCTTGCCTGCATCTCCCGCGCGCGCTGCTTCAACCGATGCATTGAGCGCCAACAGGTTGGTCTGAAAGGCGATGTCATCGATCAAGCCGATGATGTTGGAGATTTTTGCCGCCTGGGTGGCGACGCCCTCCATCGCGACGTTGGCCTGCTGCATCACCTCTCCGGTTTCCTTCGCACTGCCCGCTACGGCCTGGGCACTGCTTTGGGCATCCTTGGCGCGTTTGGCGTTTGTCGCGACGCCATTGGAAAGCTGTTCGATTGCCGCGCTGGTCTCCTCCACCGCCGCAGCCTGGCGCGTCGTCCTCTCGGCAAGGTCGTTCGCACCGGCGAGGATTTCACCGGTAGCGCCGCGCAGGGCCCGGGATGTCTCCTTCAGCTCGCCGACAACGCGGCTGAATCCGGCGACCGTGCTGTTGAACGCCTGCCGCACCGACTCGAGTTCGGCGGGAAAGCTGTCGCCGATCTGGCAGCGCAGGTCGCCTTCGGCCAGCGCTGCAAGCCCCTTGCCCAGTTCGGTGACCGCAAACTTTCGCCCCGTGATGTCGGTAGCGTACTTGACGACCTTGCTGACCTTGCCTTCGTCATCGAAGATCGGATTGTAGCTGGCCTGTATCCAGACCTCACGGCCCCCCTTGCCGATCCGCAGGTACTCGGCGGCGCGGTACTTGCCAGCAGCCAGCTGGCGCCAGAACTCGGCATAGTCGGCACTGGCGGCTTCCTGAGGCTGCACGAACATCCGATGATGCCGACCGCGGATCTCCTCGACAGGGTAGCCGATCGCCTCGCAGAAGTTCGCATTGGCATCGAGGATGTGGCCATCGGGGGTAAATGCGATGACCGCCTGGGAACGGCCGATGGCCGCGATCTGCCCCTGCGCATCCATCGCTGCCAGCTGCTTGGCTGTCACATCGGTGGCCAGCTTGACCACCTTGTGGACCTTGCCACTGGAGTCGATGACCGGGTTATACGACGCTTCGATCCAGACTTCGCGCCCACCTTTGCCCAGCCGCCTGAAGGTCGCGGAGTGGAATTGCCCGCTGCCGAGCTTCTGCCAGAATGCCCGGTGGTCGCTCGATGCCGCATGGACGGGGTCAACGAACATGGTGTGGTTGCGGCCCTGCACCTCGGGGAGTGTATAGCCAAGGCAGGTCAGGAAGTTCTCGTTGGCTGTAATGATCGTACCGTCAGGCTCGAACTCGATGATCGCCTGTGACCGCGAAAATGCCTTCAGCGTATCCGCACCCACGTCCTTTCGGACGGGCTTCCCAAAACCCAACATACAAGCTGTCTCCCCTGCGCCTGCGACAACGCTATCATCGGCTACTTAATAAGTTCCTTTCTGGAGCGAATTTACTCGGAGTTAGGCAACTCTCCCGAAGGGCTAAAGTCATGCAGCCCAATGCGCCGCAAGGGTGCAGCCACGGATCTTCGGGCAGTCCCTCGTTGCTGCGTGACTCCCCAACCTTATCCCCGCCCATCCCCCCACCCCTATCCTCGCGCCCCACAACCAGCCGCGAGGTCCTGCCGTGCCCACCACCCTCACCGCCGCCATCGCCCAGGCGCATGAGCGCCTCCTCCCTCGGGTCACTGCCCTGCTGAAGCAGGTCGAGCGCTCGGCCGCCCGACAGCCGCGGGCCCCCGTGCCGGCCGCCACCCGCGCCGTTGCCAGAACCCTGTTCGCCGAGGCGCGCAAGATTCTCGGGCGGGAGGCGGGGCTGATTGCCGGCTCCGCCGCCGCCGACCTGTCGGCGCTCAGCGTCGGGCTCGGGCAGCTCGCGGCCGGGCTCGAGGCGTTCGAGGCGGAGCATTCGGGGTGGTCGCGTACCCAGGGCGCTGTCGCCTGGCGGCTCGAGAACGGTGCGGAGCGGCCGGTCAGCCGGTTGCGGTCGGCTGCCGCCAGGCCGGGCGGAACGAGCCTGCCGAAGACGGAAGCGGACCGCGACTATGGCCACATGGGCAAGACCCGCAGCCAGGCGATCAAGACCCTGTTCAGGCGCATGAACGAGCGCGAGGCCGAGGCCTATACCCAGGGCTACCACGATGCCATGGCGGGCCGCGATCGGACCCTGCCCGAGCCGCTGGAATAGCGCCGCCAGCGATTCCCGTTCGGTCGTCTGTCCGGAAACACCAGCGCCATCAGCAGCTTGCGCCATTTGTGGCCCCGACTTATCCCCGCGCCGAATCGCCGGCCTATGATCCCCCTGCCTTGTCGCAATGGGGCGGATCGATACGAACGGTTGCGGCGGGGTGGCTGGGGGATGGGGTCGTATCCATCCAGGCGGAAAGCGTGACGGGAGGGGCCGGTTCGCCGGTCAAGCCGCTGTCAACGCGGGGGAGGGAACAATGGACCCCTCCCAGGGGCGAAGGCTGCCATCCATGTGGCGGCCGGGAGAGGTGCCGGTGCGGGTGGATTCCCCGCTGGCGGCCACCCGTCGCTCACGCGATGCGGCAGGGGATGCTCCCCGCTCGTCACGTCATAGGCCACAAATCCCGGTCGTGCCGGCGGGGCAATGCCTCGTCCTCCTTGCGGACTACCCGCGTGGGGCAACCCCCGCCGGCACCGCCCTGCCTGCCACATAACCCGCCGCCGCAAGGCGTTCGGGCGCTTTCGCATGTCCGCGATTCCGTGCATGCTGCGGCCGCCGCACCCCGGAGACGTTCGATGGCCAACCTGCTGACGCTCACCATGTCCTATCCGCTGCTCAACCTGCGCTCGGGCGAGCGGCTGATCGAGGCCGGGGAGGCGCGCGGCGAGATGTTCGTGCTCGTGCACGGCCACCTCAAGGTGGAGCGCGACGGGGTGGAAATCGCCCGGCTGATCGAGCCCGGCACGCTCGTTGGGGAAATGAGCGTGCTGCTCGGCACCGATCACACCGCCGATGTCACCGCCCTCAACGACGTCGAGGTCCGCCATATCGAGGATGGCTGGCGCTGGCTCGAATCGAGCCCGGTCGCCGCGCTCCACATCGCCACCATGGCCTGCCAGCGCCTCGATGCGACGAGCCGCATGCTGGTCGAACTGCGCAAGGATGCCCGCGAGGGCCGCGAGCACGGCTTCCTCGAACGCCTGTTCGGCGCCGTCACCGGAGCCGACACCCGCAACTGAGCGTCAATTCGGCGCACCCGACCCCGCAGGTTGTTAGCGATCGGCTAACTGAATCTTCACGCGCGCCAGCGAAAACTGCAAGGCGGACGGAACCAGTCCGCTCAACGGGTATTCGGGGCACAGAATGCGCCTTATCATCGGCATCGTTACGGTCTTCGCCACCGTGCTGGGCGGCTACATGGCCATGGGCGGCAAGCTCTACGTGCTCTGGCAGCCATACGAGGGCGTCATCATCCTCGGGGCCGCGGCCGGCGCCTTCATCATCGGCAATACCGGGCCCATCATGAAGCAGACGGCCGGCGTCTTCGGTACGCTGATGCGCGGGCCGCGCTACAACAAGGCGGCCTATGTCGAGCTGCTCGGCCTGCAGTTCACCATCTTCAAGCTCGTGCAGTCCAAGGGCGTCCTCGCCCTCGAGCAGCACATCGAAAACCCGCACGAATCCGCGCTGTTCCAGCGCTTCCCGACCTTCGCCAAGAACCATCACGCCGTCGAGTTCCTGTGCGACTACCTGCGCATGGTGACCTTGGGCACCCGCGTGCCGCACGAGATGGAAGCCCTGATGGACGAGGAGCTCGAAACCCACCACCAGGAGAACGAGCGTGTGATCGGCGCCGTGCAATCGCTCGCCGACGGCACTCCGGCGCTGGGCATCGTCGCCGCCGTGCTCGGCGTGATCAAGACCATGGGCTCGATCAGCGAGCCGCCCGAGGTGCTGGGCCACATGATCGGCGGCGCGCTCGTGGGCACGTTCCTCGGCGTGTTCGTGGCCTATGGTTTCTTCGGCCCGTTTGCCCAGGGGCTGCGCAACATCTACGAGGCCGAGTCCAAGTATTTCCTCTCGATGAAGGTCGGCATGCTCGCCCACATCTCGGGCTATGCCCCCTCGATCGCCATCGAGTTCGCCCGCAAGTCGCTGATGAGCGATGTGCGCCCCACCTTTGCCGAGATCGACGAGGCGACGGCCAACCTGCCGGCGAGCTGATAGATGGCCAGCAACGAACAACCCTTCATCATCAAGAAGGTCAAGAAGGCCGCGCACGGACACCACGGCGGCGCCTGGAAGATCGCCTACGCCGACTTCGTGACCGCCATGATGGCCTTCTTCCTGCTGCTGTGGCTGATCTCGATGACCACGCCCGAGCAGAAGAAGGGTCTTGCCGACTATTTCGCCCCGCCCAACGTGTCCGAAAGCAATTCGGGCGCTGGCGGCGTTATGGGGGGCATGGCCTTCACCGAGGCGGGCGCCAAGATCGCTGCCGAGTCGACCAAGGACGCGCTGACCGCTCCCGAGAGCTCCGAGGAAGGCCCGCAACTGCAGGCCAAGGGCGGCCTCGACGAGCGTGGCGGCAGTGCCAACGATGCGGTGAAGGCGTCGCAGGTCAACCTCGACTCGAACTACAATCAGGAATTCCACGCTGCGGCGGCGTCCATCCGCACCGCCTGGCAGGCGAACCCGGACATCACCGAGATCGCCGACAGCCTCAAGGTCGAGGCGACCGAGGAAGGTCTCAACATCCAGTTGCTCGACCATGACGGGCGACCGATGTTCCCCGAAGGCTCGAAATACCCCTTCGAGGCCACGCGGCAGGCCATCGCCGCGATCGCCCCGGTGCTTTCGAAGCTGTCGAGCCAGGTGCGGATTTCCGGGCACACTGCGGCGGGCGCCATCTACCGCAACCCGCGCTACGGCGCCTGGGACCTGTCGAGCGACCGGGCCAACGTCGTGCGCTCCATCCTCGGCGAGTTCGGGCTCAGCGACGACCACGTCTCTTCGGTGACCGGCCGTGCCTCGTCCGATCCGCTGTTCCCCAACGATCCCTATCTCGCCGGCAACGAGCGCGTCGAAATCACCGTGCTCTACAAGGCCCCGCCGGTACCGCCCGACCTGAAGCCATAAAAGTTATCCCCGCACCTGCTGCGCCGCCGCATCCTCGGGATACGGCGGACGCATCCATGTGCGTGCGGCGGACAGGTTGCTTCCTGGCAGGCTGGGTTCTTTGACAGAAGCAAGGGGCGGAATCGATGCCGTTCCCGTAAGGCGGTCCGACGGGGTCCTACCCTGTCGGACCGACCGTGTGCTCGCTCCGCCCGCCAGGCGCATCAGGCCATGCCGGCTTTCTTCAGGTCGGCCCAGACATCGTCCTGCGGCTCGTAGCCGATCCAGGCCTTTGCCTCGGCAAGGTCCCACGGCATGCCGGCATTGTTCGACATGCCCGACACCACGATGTGCGGTCCCGGCCACTGGCTCGCATCGGCGGTGAGCGCCGCGGCGATCAGGCGGGCATGGTCGGCGTTCGACAACCACATGTCGCGGTACCACTTGATGTTGCGGGCCGCCACGTCGGCATTTGGCTCGTTGCGATCGCCGCCGCCCGAGCCGATCAGCGTCGTGGCGACGTTGTCGCCGCGCTGGCACCAGCCGATGCGGGTGGAGACGGATGTGATCCGGCCCTTCGTCGCGGCAGCGCGGGCGGCGCACACCCGCTCGCCGAGGCTCTTGGTGGCGCCATAGGCGGAGCCCCAGCGATACATCTCGCCATCCCAGTAGCGAGAGCCAGAGTTCTGCGGCGTCGACATCCTCAGCTTGCCGTCGGGCGGCAGCGGATTGTCCTTGTAGCCCCCCATGGCATGGTTGGACGAGGCGAAGATGAAGCGGCAGGGGCCATCGCCGCCGGCCTGCTCCAGCAGGTTCGCCGTCATGTCGAACGAGGCCGCGCTTTCGGCCCAGGTGCCGGTCGGCGCCGGGTTGGCCGAGGCGTAGTGGACAATACCTTGCGCCTCGCGCACCGGCTTGATCCAGCGCTCGTCATTGGGGTCGACCAGGTCGGCAATGACGCTCGCAGCCTTGCCCGTTGCGTCGAACGGCACGACGTCGATCCCGGTGATCCGGGTGCACCAGGCCGCGTCCTGCAGCATCTGGATCGCCTTGGTGCCGAGATTACCGGCAGCGCCGGTCACCACTACATGCATGTCTTCACTCCCCAGCGGGCTCATCAGCGCCCGTCATCTTTCCCCGCTATAGCATCGGCGATGCGGGCGCGCTTTCAGGAAATAGTTGCAGGTCACTCCGTGCTCGACCGGCCTATTTGAGGTGCATCGCAGTGCACAGATCCCGCAGTTGCGCCACCTCCGGGGCCGCCGGATCGGCCAGCCTCTCCCACAGGTTATCGGCCTCGATCTGCTCGAGCGCACACGAGCAGTACGTCTCGCACTGCCCGGCCGACCAGCCGTTGGCGCCACAGCTCGTGTTGCAGCTGGCGGTGAAGCCGGCCACATCGCCGACGAGCGGCGGCGCCAGCACCGGCGGCTGGATCAGCATCACCCCGTAGAGCACCCCGATGATCACCGGCTGGTGCAGCAGGTAGAAGGGCAGGCTCCAGCGCCCGAGCCATGCGAGGCCCCTGGCAACCGGCACCTCCGAGCGCCACGAGCTGATCGCTGCTGCGACCGGTGAGCCGAGGAGCAGACGCATCAGGGCGACGCCGAGCAGCACAACGCCGAACCACGGGAAGACCGGCACCACGTCGCTGGTCGGCGGCGAGGTCGGCCAGAACCCGATCCAGGCGAGGCTGCGCTGCTCGAACACCACATCGTTGAAGGCGAAGTTTGCGATGATTACCGCCACGCCCAACGCTGCTGTTATTCGCCAGCGGAGGCGCAGGAAGGGCAGCGCCAGCAGCGAGAACAGTGCGATGGCATGCAGTACGCCGAAGAATACGAAATAGTCCGGGAACATCCAGTATGTCCCGGCCGTCGTCAGCAGCGCCGCAAGCACGAGGAAGGCCCAGCGCCGCCAGAACCGGCCCCAGCGCACCCCATTGCCGTGCCCCAGCACCAGGCCCATGCCGACCAGCAGCAGGAAGCTGGTGAGGATCGACTTCTGGAACACTACCCAGCCGAACACCTCGGTCACGTCGATCGTCGAGTAGCCGAAATAGTAGAGATCCCAGGCGAGGTGGAACACCACCATGGCGAGTATGGCGAGGCCGCGCGCCAGGTCGAGCCCCTGCCAGCGCCCACGGCTTCCCTGCGTCTCGATGCTCAAGTCAGATTCTCCCGCGACGGCCGGAGCTTTATGGGGAACCCGCTGCCACCTCAAGCGTTAGGTGACCGAGCAAAAGAGCTCGCCGGCTATCTGCCCTCGATCGCCGGCTCAGGCCGTCCGGACCGCCCCCGTCCGGACGGCCTTGTCTTTGCGCTATCCCCTTGCCGCAGCCGCTATCCTGCCTCACCAAGCTCGGCTACCATCGGCTGGCGCAAAAGGAGCATTGCATCGTGGCCGACGACAACCAGGGCTGGCTGAAGTTCGACTTCTACCCATCGGGCGCCGAACTGATCCGGCAGGGCAGCAAGACCGGCAGCCTCATCGTGCTCAAGGAGGGCGAGATCGAGGTGCTGCGCGACGGCAAGTTCGTCGCCTCGACGCGCCAGCCCGGCGCCATCTTCGGCGAAATGGGCGTGCTGCTCGACCGGCCTGCCTCGGCCTCGGTGCGGGCAGTGACCGACGTGCAGCTCTACGTCATCGAGGATGCGCTCACCGTGCTCGAACAGCACCCGTCGTGGTTGCTGCAGATCGCCCGGCTGCTCGCCCAGCGCGTCAACGCCACCACGGCGCAACTCGTCGCCCTTAAGCAGCAGGAAAACGACGAGGACAATTCCGATATCCTGGTGCTGCCCACCAATGTCTTCTCCACCTGGGGCGATCCCCAGATCTGAGCGCACGATGAGTGAAGCCAAGCCGCACCTCGTCATCACCTACTGCACCCAGTGCAACTGGCTGCTGCGGGCCGCCTGGATGGCGCAGGAAGTGCTCTCGACCTTCAGCCTCGAGATGGGCGAGGTCACGCTGAAACCGGGCACCGGCGGCATCTTCGAGATCCACCTCGACGGCGAACTCGCCTGGGAGCGCAAGCGCGATGGCGGCTTCCCCGACGCCAGGCAGATCAAGCAACTGGTGCGCGACCGCATCGATCCCGACCGCGACCTCGGCCACATCGACCGCCCGCACGGCCCGGCGGCGAAAGCGGGGTCACAATAGCGGCAGTAACGCTTGCGTGAGACCGCATCGGCCCCCACATGCTGCGGCGTCGTTCACCCGCATTCCATAGGGACCTCCGCCAATGCTGAAGCGCCTCGCCACTCTCGGTCTCGTTCTCGGCCTCACCGGCGTGCTTGCCGCCTGCGGCAACAACAATGCCACCAATGTGGGCAGCGTCGGGGTGGACTGGACCGGCAACGACATCGCCGTCGAGGCCATCCCGGATCCCGAGGTACAGGGCGTCGTCTGCCACGTCGCCTATTTCAACCGCTCGATGCTCGACCGGCTGCAGCAGGGCAACTGGTTCGAGGACCCGTCCTATTCGGCGGTCGATTGCAGCGCCAGTGGCCCGATCACGGTTGGCGACATCAACCTCAACCGCGGCGGCGAGGAGATCTTCAAGCAGAACCGCTCGCTGATCTGGAAGAGCCTGCGCGTCTCTCGCATCTACGACGCCACCAACAATTCGCTCGTCTACCTCGCCCATGCCCGCGAACTGCAGCAGGGCTCGGGCAAGATGAGCCTGTCGGTGGTGCCCCTGAACGACGCCCAGGTCACGTGGACCAGGGGAGCGCCGCAGGGCATTGCCGGTGGGGTGGCGCCGGCGCAGTAGGCGCAATTCGCTTCAAACCCGGCAGGTCGTGGGAACACCAGCGAAAGCCCGCGCGCGCGAAATGGCCCTTGCTCCGTTCTGGGAGCAAAGGAGGCGACGATGCCGGTGTGGTACGAACCAGTGCAGATCTATGCGGGGTCTCTGTTCGCATCCGTCCTGCTGATCACGGTGTTGTTCCTCATCGCCCGCATCGCCAAGGTGAGCCAGCCCACCGCCCTTGCTCTGGCGCTTGCCCCCATGGCCTTCGTGCTCGCCTTCGACCAGGCCATCCTGCCCGCCTTCATGTAGGCACAGCCGCTCACTTTTTCGCGCTGCCGCACCAGCGGGGTAGGCATTGTTTCGCCTTGACGGCAAAACACAAAAAGATTCCATGCCGCACCGTCGCTTCGGTGACGTGGCCGTCGGATAGTGACGGCCAACAAGCGGGACACGCCCGCGAAAAGGAGTTTCGTCATGGCAATTCTCATCGGCGACGTCGCCCCGGACTTCGAGGCCGAGACCACCGAAGGCCGCATCCGGTTCCACGACTACATCGATGGCCACTGGGCCGTGCTGTTTTCGCACCCCAAGAACTTCACCCCGGTCTGCACGACCGAGCTCGGCTACACCTCGAAGCTGAAGTCGGAGTTCGACAAGCGCGACGTCAAGGTGCTCGGCCTGTCCGTCGACAAGCTCGAGAACCACGCCGGCTGGGCCGCCGACATCGCCGAGACGCAGGGCACTGCCCTCAACTTCCCGCTGATTGCCGACCACGACCAGCAGGTGGCGCGCAAGTACGACATGATCCACCCCAATGCCGACAACTCCCTGACGGTGCGCTCGGTGTTCGTCATCGGGCCGGACAAGAAGGTGAAGCTCAAGATCGAGTATCCTGCCTCGACCGGCCGCAACTTCGACGAGATCCTGCGCGTCATCGACAGCCTGCAGCTCACCGCGAAGCACCAGGTCGCCACCCCGGTCAACTGGAAGGCGGGCGAGGACGTAATCATCGCCCCGGCAGTTTCCGATGAAGCGGCGCGCGAAAAATACCCGGAGGGCTGGAAAACGCTGAAGCCCTACCTGCGCATCGTGCCGCAGCCGCGCACCTGACGCGACGGTACCGGCTGATTTTAGGCGGGCGGCCCGGTGGCCGCCCGTTTCAACTTCAGGGAGTGCCGCGTAGCGCCCGGTTGATGGCGCCGAGCAGGAAGATGATCCGGCCGATGCCCATGATTACCAGCCCGCCGACAAACGGTCCCAGCGCCCAGCTCAGCCCCTGGGCGAAGGTGGAGACTGCGCCGAGATAGTCGGCCGATGGCCCGTCGATCCCGGCCAGGAAGGCCTGCACCAGCGATGGCGCCGAGTAACCCACCATGACAATGGTGACGAGCGTCGCTATCAGCCCGACGATGTAAAGCAGTCCCGCAACCATTCCCATGCCCCCCGGTGTCGCCCCGGCAGTAAAGGGTGTGCCCGCGCTTCCGTCAACGTTCGCCTTCAGCCGATCTTAAGCGCCGGCGGCTAGTCATCGGCCGGCGGGGGTGGCGAAATGGATGTAAGGACGGACCGGATCGACTGGCGCCTGCTGGCAGCTTTCTTCGTCGTCACCGCCGGTGGCCTGATCCTCCGCTCCATCTACGGTGGCATGCCCCTGATCGCCGATACCGACGACGCCATGCGTCTTGTCGAGGTCCGCGACCTGCTCGATGGTCAGGGCTGGTACGATCTCACCCAGCAGCGCCTCAACACCCCATACGGCGCCTCGATGCACTGGTCGCGCCTCATCGACGCACCGATCGCCGGCCTGATCCTCATCCTCCGTCCCATCCTCGGCGCCGGAGCCGAAACGGGCGCCGCCTATGCCTGGCCGCTGATCATGCTGCTCGGGCTGCTCTGGCTCTCGGCGAAGCTTTCGATCCGCCTTGCTGGCCCCGATGGACTGCTGCCGGGCCTCGCGCTCCCCGCCTTCTCGCTGGTGACCCTCGCCGACTTTCCGCCCGGCCGGTTCGATCATCACGCCGCGCAGATCGTCCTGCTGCTGGTGATGGCCCTGTCGACAGTGCACGCTCTGGAGCGGCCCCGCCGCGCGGTCAGGGCCGGCATGGCTGCAGCCGTCGCCATCGCCATCGGCATCGAGAGCCTGCCCGGCGTCGTCTCGGCCATCCTCGCCTTCGGCCTGCTCTGGTTGATCGACGGCCGGCGCGCGGCCGCCCTGCGCTGGTTCGGCCTCGCCTTCGCCGGAGCAAGCGTTGCCTGCCTTGCTGCGGCACTGCCTCCGGATCGCTGGCTGGTTCCGGCCTGCGACGCCATTTCCAGCGTCTATGCCGTGGCGGCGCTGGGGACGGGTGCCGCCTTCACGGCATTGTCGCTCCTGCGCCTCGGCTCCTGGCGCTCTCGCCTAATCGCCGGGATCGTCGGGGGAATTGCACTAGTGGCCATCGTCGCCGGCCTGTTCCCGCAATGCCTGCGTGGCCCCTACGCTGCGCTCGATCCCTGGCTGGTGCAGAACTGGCTCGACCGGATCGAGGAGGCCCAGCCGACCCATATCGCGATCCTGAACAACCCGGTCTACGTCATCGCCGTCAGCGTCCCCGCACTGCTGGCCCTCGTCATCACCGCCTGGGCCCTCATCCGCGGCGACGCCATGCAGCGACCCAAGTGGATCGCCTATGCCTGCTTCCTCGCCATCGCGGTCGTGGTGGCGCTGGTACAGGTGCGCGCCGGCCGCTTCGCCACCAGCCTCGCCGTCCCCGCGGGCGCCACCCTGATCGTTGCCTCAAGGGCGCTCTACCTCAGGCGTTCCAGCATCGGCAGCATCCTCGGCCTTGTCGGCAGCTGGATCGGCTTCGCCGGCCTCGGCCTGGCTCTCATCGCCGGCACCGCCATGGCCCTCGCCACCCCCGACGACCCCGCGCCCGTCGCCGGAACTAGGGCCTTGGACGAAGCGGATTGTCGCCAGCCGGCAGCCTTCAGCGCGCTCGCCCCCTTGCCGGCGACCCGGATCATGAGCCCGATCGACCTCGGTTCGCACATCCTGCTGTTCACCCCGCACGCCGTGGTTGCCGCGCCCTACCACCGCAACCAGGACGGCGTGCGCGATGCCTTCCGCTTCTTCAACCAGCCGATCGCGGAGGCACGCCAGATCCTCGCCGACCGCGGCATCGCGCTGGTCGTCATCTGCCCGGCGATGCCCGAAATGCGTGCCATGTCAGGCGCTGCGCCAGACTCGTTCGTCAGGCTGCTGGAGGCAGGCGAACTTCCTGGCTGGCTCACCGAAACGTCGCCGCCCGGCAGTACGCTGCGCATCTTCAGCGTCGCGTCATAGCCCGAGTTCTGCCCGCAACTTGCGCGTCAGCTTGGCCGTCACCAGCGCATGCGACTGGCGGACATAGCCCTCGAGCAGGCCCGGTTCGAGCGCGCCCGGCGCCACGCTCACCCACTGCCGCTTGGCGAAATAGGGCGCCTGCCCGATCCCCTCGAGCTCGACCAGCCCATCGAAGGCGATCTCGCTGACCTTGAAGACGATCGACCCAGGCCCGCCATCCGGCTGCTCGCCGAGCAGGCAGAATGCCTTGCCGCCGACCTTGGCGACCTGGGAACCCCATTGCGGATTGATGGTGACCGCCGGCAGGGCCGACACGAAAGCCGTGAAGGCTTCCGGCCGGTGCAGGTCAGATCTGGTCATGCTGCACGAACATGCGGGTCCGGCGCGAGCGCCCCATCCAGGCGAGCAGCACACCGGGCACGGCCAGCACGGCCCAACTGGGAAACGTCAGCAGCGCCGCGATCGCCGGCTCCAGCACCGGGCCGAAGAAGCGGCTGGTGAGGAAGTCGCGGGTCGCCAGCAGGCTCTCGGCATTGAGCCAGGTCCACGCATCGCCGAACGAGGTGAAGATCAGTGCGTTGGCGCCGAGCGACCGTGTACCGTCGATGATCAGCAGGATCAGGGCCACGCCCAGGAGCCAGGTGCCCAATATCCGCAAAATCAGCCGCATCCGCCGTCCAGTCGCCCGCCGCTTCGCAAATGCGCCGCGATGGCGCACCGCCCTTCTGCCACGGCCTTCGCCTCGTGCACAAGGCAAGCGTCACACTGTGCTTGCTATGGGGGCGTCGATGAGTATATTGCGCCGCGCCTCTGGAGCGGTTCGACCATCGCTCCTGCCCTTCAACCGGCCGAGGCGGATAGCGCAAGCTGTCAGCGGAGAGATGGCCGAGTGGTCGAAGGCGCACGCCTGGAAAGTGTGTAGGCGGGGAACCGTCTCAAGGGTTCGAATCCCTTTCTCTCCGCCACTTTTTCTGGACATTGCTCTATTTATCAATGCGTTAGCGGAACGCATTCTTCAGTCGTACCACAATTTGTCCCACATTGAACGCTCCCTTGCTAAGGGATTTCGGCCTTTTCAGCCACCAGCAAGACCCCGACTTGGGGTTCCCGCACCTTCCAGAGACCGATCTCGTGGAAAAGCGATGACTGATTCTGGTCTCAAGGAGCGTGGCTTCCTTGCTGCAGGCAGACGCATCTGGACCGAAAAACTCATTACCGGGCAAACCCGACACCATTGCGACCGATTTTTTTGATGAGATGCCATGAGCGACCAGTTGATGGCTCGATGGGTGTAGGTGCGGGTTGGCTCCAGATTGCCTTTGGGCAGCAGCGGGACTCAGCTGCGAAAAGGAGTGAATTCGTGTAGCGACACGGCATCGTTCAGCACCATATTCTCAAAGCCGACACGGGCTGAGTGAGTGCTGCGACACAAAGAACGACTGAGACAGGTCGTTCCCTGCGAGGACTACAAGACGATGGTCAGACCAACCACAGTCGCAATATCGATCAGCATTCTTTTTTTACTTTTGATCTTTTATGCAATTGATGAAGCGGCAAATAGCACACTACCACCCTGCCCGATTGATCAAACTGAACCCTTTATACATTGTTCTGGCACCTACATATTTGATGATGGCGCAAAATATGTGGGCGCATTCAAGGATGGAAAGTTCAACGAGCAAGGCACGTTCACGTTTCCAAATGGCGAAAAATATGTAGGAAACTTCAAGGATGGAACGTTCAATGGACAGGGAACCTTCACTTTTCCCGATGGCAACAACTATGTTGGAGAATTCAAAGATGGAAAGTTCAACGGACAAGGAAATTTCACATTCGCTGATGGCAGAACATATGTAGGTGAGTTCACGGACGATAAGTACAATGGTACAGGAACATTATACACTGCAAATGGCTCAGTCCTAAAGAGTGGTCTTTGGTCTAATAATCAGCTCGTTGAGCCAGTACCAGATCAGCAGGTAGCTGCAGTTGAAGACCCCGCAGCTCCCATAGCCGATGGATCAAAAATCGCGCTCGTGATCGGCAACAGCGATTACGAGAATGCACCGAGCCTAAAAACTCCAAAGAACGATGCCGTTGCGATGACTGCCATGCTTGAGGGCCTTGGCTTCACGGTCGTCAGCGGAACCGATCTCGGGAAACGTGAGCTGGAGAAGAAGGTTCGCGACTTCGTCCAAGGCACCAAGAACGCTGAGATCGCGCTGTTCTTCTATGCGGGGCATGGCATTCAGGTTGCCGGGAAGAACTACATGTTGCCCATCGATGCGGCTCTGAAGGATGAGTCAGCGGTCGACTTTGAACTCGTCGATCTCGATATCGTCAGCAGCTACATGGGTGGTGTGGATAAGGTCGGTATCGTCCTTCTTGATGCCTGTCGAGATAATCCGTTCACGGTTCAACTCGCGACTGCTCTGGGTTCCGGGAGGTCGGCACAAGTTGGTCGTTGCCTCGGTCGTATCTCAGCCAAAAAAGGGGGTGTGTTATTTGGCTTCGCTACAGCGCCTGATATAGTAGCCCCTGACGGCATAGGCCAAAACAGTCCCTTCACGACCGCATTGCTCAAGCAGCTGCCGACAAGAGGCCTTGAAATCCAGCAGGTCATGACCCGTGTGAAAGCGGATGTGATCGAGGCCACGAACAATGAGCAGCGACCGTGGACCGAAAGTGATTTCGCTCACGAAGTGTTTCTGGTCCAATAGCTGGAAGGAGGAGACCAAAAAACTCCCTCCAGCGTACTCCCTACTTCAGCTCATCCATTCCTCCACATCCACGGGTTACTACGTCTGCCGATTTCCTTTCGAACCCATGAATGAAAAGGGCACCTCTGTCTGAGAGATGCCCTTTCTTATTTTGCTTTATCTTCTACAGTGCCCTATCTATGCAGCGAGATCGATAACCTCTCCAACCACACTTGCAGACGTTTTTCTTGCTTCATGAGCATTACCCTTCAGCCAAAAATCCACCGGAAGGTACCCACGTCCTTCTCCCTTCACATGCTCAAAGAATGCCGCATCTGGATTTCTGCCGATTCCCGGTAAGTACATGATG
>Ga0247840_10003011_pt1 | contig 29097 bp, 23 predicted proteins | sample LaCruzMarch2015__FD_192404 | JGI IMG/M metagenome (GOLD analysis project Ga0247840, IMG submission 192404) | Freshwater microbial communities from meromictic Lake La Cruz, Castile-La Mancha, Spain - LaCruzMarch2015_17m | ecosystem: Environmental > Aquatic > Freshwater > Lake | place: Spain...
CGTCTGGAGGTGGAGCGCGCCTGTCTCTATGCGCTGAGCGCGGACGGCCAGGGGCTCACCGCCACCCATGAGTGGTGCGCGGTGGACATCCCGGAGCAGCGCCTGGGCGCGGATGCCGTTGCGGTGTCCGCACTCCCCCGCTGGATGGAGACCCTGCGCCACGGGGAGGAGGTCCAGATCGACGACCTGGACCACCTGCCCGAGGCTTGGGGGCGGGACCGCGAGGTCCTCGCGGCCCAGGGTGTGTGCGCGGTCGTGGCGGTGCCGCTGCGCGTCGGGGCGGGGCTGGCGGGCTGCGTGGTGGCGGAGATGACGCGCGCGCCGCGCGGGTGGCGCGAGGGGGAGGTGCGCGCCCTGCGCCTCCTGGGGGACCTGATCGGCGCCGCCCTGGAGCGGCGCCGGTTCGCACAATCGTTGATGGAAAGTCGGCAACGCATCGAGCAGGCGGCGCTCTTCGATCCCCTGACCGGTCTGCCCAACCGTGTCCTGCTGGCCGAGCGCATGCGTGCCGCCATGGGCGCGGCCATGGCGGGGGGGACGGAACTGGCCGTCTGCTCGCTGGATCTGGACGGCTTCAAGTCACTGAACGAGGCCCACGGCCAGGAGGTCGGCGACCTGATCCTGCAGGCCGTCGCGGCCCGGCTGCGCCAGCAGGTGCGCGAGAGTGACAGCGTGGCGCGCCTGGGCGGGGACGAGTTCGTCCTGCTCCTGGGCGGCCTCGAGGACCCGCCGGCGTGCGCCCGGGTGCTCGATCCCCTGATCGCGGCCCTGGGTCAGCCCTATCAGGTGGCGGACCAGGCGTTGCGGGTGACCGCCAGTGCCGGGGTCACCCTGTACCCGCGCGACGCGGCCGACGCCGACACCCTGTTGCGCCACGCCGATCACGCCATGTACCGGGCCAAGCAGCGCGGGCGCAATCGCTACCTCTTCTTCAATCCCAGCCGCGATCGGCGCGCCCGCGCCCGTCACTCCCAGTTGGAGCAGATCGGCGCGGCCATCGACGGCGACGAACTGGTGCTCTACTACCAGCCCCAGGTGGACATGCGCCGCCGCCGGGTGATCGGGGCCGAGGGCCTGGCGCGCTGGCAGCATCCGCAGCGGGGCCTGCTGCCGCCGGCCGCCTTTATCCCCCTCCTCGCCGGGAACGCGCTGCAGCAGCGCCTGGACTGGTGGGTGGTGGAGCGGGGTTTGTGCCAACTCACGCAGTGGCAGGAGGCGGGGCTCGACCTGTCGCTGAGCCTCAACATCTCCGCCCGCTCCGTTCAGTGCGAGTCGTTCGTTCACGACCTGGGCGAGCGTCTGGCGCGCCACCCCGGCCTGGCGCCGGACTCGCTGTCGCTGGAGATCCTGGAGTCCGAGGCCCTTGTGGACCTGGAGGCGGTGGCCCGTGTCATCGAACACTGCGCGGGGCTGGGGGTATCCTTCGCCCTCGACGACTTCGGCACCGGCTATTCCTCCCTGACCTATTTCCGGCGCCTGCCGGCCCAGGTCCTGAAGATCGATCGGACCTTTGTGCGCGATATGCTGCGCTCCCCGGACGACCGCAACATCGTCGAGGGGGTGGTGGGGCTGGCCCGCGCCTTCCGGCGCGAGGTGATCGCCGAGGGGGTGGAGTCCGCCGCCCACGGGCTGATGCTGCTGCGGATGGGCTGTGATCGGGCGCAGGGCTATGGGGTGGCGGAGCCGATGGCGGCGGCCCTGCTCCCGGCGTGGGTGGCGGGCTATCGCTTTCCGGCCCTCTGGCGCCTGAGCCCGGATTTCGCCTGGTCCGGGGCGACCCTGGACCTGCTGAGCGCCGAGTCCGAGTATCGGGACTGGGTGGCGCGCCTGATCCGTGCCGTCGGCCCCGGCGCCAAGACCAGGCCGACGACCCTGGAAGGCGTCCGCGGCGGCTTCGCCTACTGGTACGAGGGGGAGGGGCGGCGACTCTACGGCGACCGGGACGACTTTCGCCGACTGGAGCCCCTGCACCGGGCGGTGTCTGAGCTGGGTCTGGCGCTGTGGACGGCCCGCGACCAGGGGGAGCCGACCGCGGGTCGGATCGCGGACCTCGTCGCCGCGCGCGACCTGTGCATCCTCGGTCTGCAGGCCCTGCAGGAGGGGGTCTTGGGCCAGGCCGCCGCGGCGCGCTGATATAGTCGGTATTGCCGGCTTTAATTGTTTCCCAGGGACCGGCTCGCCAACAATCAGGCGCTTGGGGACCCGGCGCAGTCGTGCCCCTCAACCGTCATTTGCGTTCAGTCGCGGATAATCACCGGATTCAATCGCCATGAGCTTCAAGACTGCCGACCTTTACGACCAGTTCGAGACCCGGGTACGGGTCTGTGACCCCCTGTTTCGCGACTTCGGCGGACACCGCGCCTTTTGCGGCGCGTCGGTCACCGTCAAGTGCTTCGAGGACAACACCCAGATCAAGTCGGTCCTGGCGGAGCCGGGGGCCGCCCGGGTGCTGGTGGCGGACGCGGGTGGGTCGCTGCGCTGTGCCATGCTGGGCGACCTGATCGCGGCGTCCGCGGTGGCTCAAGGCTGGGCCGGGGTGATCCTCTACGGCTGCGTGCGCGACACCGACGAACTCGCCGGCATGCCCCTGGGCGTCAAGGCGCTCGCCGCCAATCCGCGCAAGAGTCAGCGCCGCGGGGAGGGGCAGCGGGACCTGCCGGTCACCTTCGCCGGGGTCTGCTTCGCCCCCGGTGACTGGGTCTACGCGGACGGTGACGGCATCCTGGTCGCCGCCGCGCGACTGCATCCGGCAGACTAAAGAGGTAACCATGGCCTGGACCGAGGCGAAGCAGATTGCGCAGACCATCCTGGATGGTTTCGATATCCATTACCAACTCTTCAGGGACATCACCGGCGGCGCGCGCGCGCGTTTCGAGGCCGCGGATTGGCATGCCGTCCAGGCCGCGGCCCGCGAGCGCATCGACTACTACGACCAGCGCGTGCAGGAAACGCTACGCATCCTGCGCCGGGACTTCAAGCTCAATGACCGCGATGTCCGCCTGTGGCGTCGGGTCAAGGTGGAATACCTGCGGATGCTGCCCCAGCACCGCCAGCCGGAGTTGGCGGAGTCCTTCTACAACTCGGTATTCTGCCGGCTGTTCGATCGCCGCTATTACAACAGCGCCAATATCTTCGTCTGGCCGCTGTTCTCCACCGAACACCTGGAGGCGGAGAACCCCATCTACCGCCCCTATTATCCGGCCCGCGACGGCTTCGTGCGGGTTTTCTCACGCATCCTGGATCGGCTCGGTTTCAGTCTCCCGTTCCGCGACCGGCGCCGGGACATCCGCAATCTCATGCAGGCGGTCCATGACCGCTTCCCGCCCAATCGCGCCCTGGCGCAGAACTTCCAGCTCGCGGTGCTGTCCGAGCCCTTCTATCGCAACAAGGGCGCCTACATCATCGGCAAGGTCATCAATGGCGCGGATCAGACCCCCTTCGCCGTCCCCATCCTCAATGACGAGCAGGGCGGGCTCTACATCGACGCCCTGCTGGCCGGCGAGGATGAGATCTCCGATGTCTTCAGCTTCTCCCGCGCCTATTTCATGGTGGACACCGAGGTCCCGGCCGCGGTGGTGGACTTCCTGCGGCCCCTGATGCGGCGCAAGACCAAGGCCGAACTCTATACCGCCATCGGCTTCCAGAAATTCGGCAAAACCGAGTTCTATCGCGACTTCCTGAAGCACCTGCGTTATTCGGCGGACGCGCTGCAGGTGGCGCCCGGTATCCGCGGCATGGTCATGTGCGTCTTCACCCTGCCCTCCTTCCCCTTCGTCTTCAAGGTCATCAAGGACCGCTTTCCGCCGCCCAAGGAGATGACCCCGGCCAAGGTCAAGGAGAAATATCTGCTGGTCAAGATGCACGACCGGGTGGGGCGCATGGCCGACTCCTGGGAGTATTCCCACGTCGCCTTTCCGCTGGCCCGCTTCGCGCCGGAACTGCTTGAGCAGTTGGAGGCCGAGTGCGCCGACAGCCTGGAGGTGGACGGCGCCGCGCTCATCATCAAGCACCTCTATATCGAGCGGCGCATGACTCCGCTCAATCTCTATCTGCATACGGCGGACGAAGACGAGATCCTGCACGCCGTGCGCGAATACGGTGACGCCATCAGGCACCTGGCCGCCGCCAACATCTTTCCCGGCGATTTTCTCTATAAAAACTTCGGCGTCACCCGCCAGGGCCGGGTCGTCTTCTACGACTACGACGAGATCTGCTACCTCACCGAGTGCAACTTCCGCGAGATCCCGGAACCACCCTATCCCGAGATGGAGATGTCCGCCGAGCCCTGGTATACCCCGGGGCCGGCGGACGTCTTCCCCGAGGAGTTCGCCACCTTCCTGCTGACCGACCCGCGGATCCGCAGGATCTTCCTGACCCTGCACCGCGACCTGCTCGACCCCACCTGGTGGCGCGCCCGGCAAGCCGTGATCCGCTCGGGGCGCCTGGATGACATCTTCCCCTACCCGGCAGAGCGGCGCTTCAAACGGCTCAGGAAGGCGCGGCTGGCCGCAGGATGAAGGGCGCTTTGGCGCCCGGTCAGCAATTAGGCGGCCGAGGTTGACCATGAAAGTCGCGCAGCGACACTGTGGGGGCGGCTTCAGCCGCGACGGGCCGCGCGGGGAACGCGGCGTCGGCGTTCACCGCGGCGCCGCATCGCGGTCGCAGGCCGCTCCGACAACGATGTTCGCGACGGGTTGCTGCCCCGTCCCGCCGCTGGCGACCAGGGAGCAGCAGGCGGCCCTGTTTGCCGCGGGCGGTCTGCTCCATGCCGAATTATTGCCCGTCTCCGGCAGCATCCTGGCAGATTTGGATCGCGCCCGCTTGACCGACTATCTCGGCCGCGTCCTGACGGACCAGATACCCCAAGACGAGGCGGCCTGGCTGGAGCGCCTGTGCGGTCTGGGCTTCATGGCCGAGCGCACCGGTGAGGTGCCGGTCTGCACCATCGCCGGCCTAGTGCTGTTTGCGCATCGCCCGCGCCGCCTGTTGCGGCAGGCCGGACTGCGCTGGATGGCCTTCCGCGGGGACGACATGGATTACCAGTCGCTCGACGATGCCGTGCTCGATGCGCCGCTGGTCGGTCTGTGGTCGACATCCGGAACCGGCCAGGTCTATCGGGCGCAGTCTGGACACTGCTCAATGCCTTGGCCCACCGTGATTGGACGCGCCGCGCCGAGGTTGAAGTGGTGAGCTACTGCAACCGACTGACGGTGACCAGCCCCGGCGGACTGCAAAACGGGATGACCATCACCAAGATGCTCGCGGGCCAGCGCTCCGCGCGCAACCCGATCCTGGTGGAGGTGCTGCGCGACTACGGCTATGTGGACGCCCGCGGCATGGGGGTGCGGCGCAAGATCGTACCGCTGATCCGCGACTATACGGGCAGCGAGGCGGTCTTCGAGGCGAGCGATGATTTCCTGCGGACTACTTTGCCGGCCAGGCCGCCTCAGCGGCCGGGTCCATGAACCCAGGCGCTCGGGCGGACCGCCCGGCCTTGGTCATCGTTGCGGCCGCCCCGGGCCGGAGTCCAAGGCTTCAGCCTTGGATGTAAAGGACCTAGGCTTAAGCCTTGGACTCCGGAAGGTGGCCGCCGACCGGAACGATGATCAAGGCCGGACCGCCCCGTCGGCAGCTCGCCGCCCTCAGGAATGATGCGTGATCGGCTTATCCGTAAACAGATAGTCCTTGAGTTCCTTGTCGAAGACCCCGTCCTGCCGACGCACCCACTCCAGCAGCATAGCCGCGTGCTCCTTCTCCTCATCGCGGTTGTGCGCCAGAATGTCGCGCAAGTCCGGGTCTTTGCAGGCGTCCACCCGCTGGTTGTACCAGTCCACGGCCTCCAGTTCCTCCATCAATGAAACGATGGCCCTGTGCATATCCTTGGTTTCCTCGGACAGTTCCTCGACCGGCTCGTGATACCCCTCGTTCGCCATGGCATGATCCCCCCGGGTGCAGTGGTTGAAGCGACGTGCGCGCGCGGCGCGTGACGGCCATTGTCGGCCCCTCTCGCCGCCCTGGCAATCGGCTTGCCGTCGCGTCGGGGCGCGGAGGACCACGGCGCCGCCGTCGCCCGGTTGTGCTAGGCTTTGACCGTTAACCACCACGCCCCTGGCAACGCCCATGCCGCAGACCTCCCTTGCCGAAGCGCGCCGCCCGCGAGCGGAACCCGAGCCGGTCGCGCCCCCCTCCCAGGCCGCTCGTCTGTGCACGGAAGACGACTACTGGCGCACCTACTACCTCGAGTCCGACATCCATTACGAGTGGAACAACGGCCGCCTGGAGGAGAAACCGGTGTCCGACTACGAAACCTTCCAGGTCTACCACTGGTTCATGCTGCTGTTGGGGCACTTTCTGCGGACCAAGCCCATGGCCAAGCTGGTCGCCCTGGAAATGGGCTTTCGGCTGCCCCTGCCGGCCGGTATCGTGATTCGCAAGCCCGACTTCGGCGTGGTGTGCAACGACAACCCCCAGCCGCTGCTCCCGCTGGATGTGTCCTACCATGGGGTCTTCGACCTCTGCATCGAGGCCCTGTCGGACAAGGAGCGCGACGGCATCGTGCGCGATACCCTGGTCAAGAAGGCGGAGTACGCGGCCGGCGGCGTGCCTGAGTATTACATCCTGCACCGCACGCCCGAGCGGCAGGCTTTTTTCGCCCGCACCGCGGTCGGGGTCTATGTTCCAATCGCCCCCGCGGACGGCGTGATCCGCTCGCGAGTACTGCCGGGGTTTCAGTTCCGGCTGGCCGACCTTTGTGGCCGTCCCGAGCACGACACCCTGCGTGATGATCCGGTCTACGCCGCCTTCGTGCTGCCCGGCTGGCGGGAGGCCGAGGCGCGCGCCGCGGCGCAGGCCCAGCGCGCCGACGCGGAATCTCAACGCGCCGACGCCGAGGCGCAGCGCGCCGACACCGAGGGCGAGGCCCGCCGACAGGCCGAGCGGCGCGCGCTGGAGGCGGAGCAGGCGCTCGCCCGGCTCCAGGCGCAACTGGCTGACCGTCAGGGCAAGTCCTGACCAGACCCCGCGTCCGCGGTTCGCCAAGGGCGTAGGATGGGGAATACCGTGGGTGGCGGGGCCCCTACCAGGCGTCCGAATCACCCGGTGTCAGCCGGACCGGGTGGTGCGCCGGCGGGAAGCCCTGGTTGCGGTAGAAGCGGAAGCGCTCGCGGGCGGCGGCGCGCACCGCGGGGTCCTGATCGACGGGCTCGCAGACGCGGGCGAAGCGGCTGAAGAAGGGCGGGGCGGCCGGGGCCAGGTTGATCAGGACCTGGTTTTCAGCCTCCGGGGTGCCGTCCAGGCCGATCAGGACCGGGGTACGTTCATGGTCGGTCTGGCCCACCAGGCCGTGGGGGATGAAACTGGCCTGGCGCCAGGTCCACAGCAGGCGGTCCAGGTGGCGAGCCGCCGTCAGGTCCGGGCAGTGGATCAGTACCCGCAGGTGCTCGGCACGGGTGCGCTCCACCAGCCGGCAGGTGAGCAGGTAACGGTCGCCGGGGCTGTCGGGTTCCAGGGTGTAGAAGTCGATGCGGGGCATTTTTCCAGCGGTCAGTCGTCAGTGGTCAGTGGCGGATCCGAGGGCCGGGCGGCCGACGGCGACCTTGCCCTGATCCGGTTCGCCCTGCACTATCCACTATTCACTGACCACTGACCACTGACCACTGACTGCCGACCCATGCACGACGACCTCACGCAATGTCCGGAATGCGGCCTGCTCCAGCGCATCCCGGTCCTGCCGCCGGGTGGGTCCAGCGTCTGCGCCCGCTGCGGCTGCGTGCTGCATCGGGATCGGCCGGACAGCCTGAACCGGACGCTGGCCTTGACGATCGCGGGGCTCGCGCTCTTTGCGATCGCCAACGGTTTTCCCTTCCTGTCCTTCTCGATGCAGGGTCAGGTGACCCAGACGACGCTCTTCACCGGCGTCCTGGAACTCTATGATCAGGGGCAGTGGCAGATCGCCGCGGTGGTTGCATTCACCAGTATCCTGGCCCCCGGTCTGCAGTTGACGCTGCTCCTGGCGGTGCTGATCCCGCTGTACGCGCGGCGCCTGCCGTCCTGGCTGCCCTCGCTGTTCCGCTATGTCCGCAACCTGACCCCCTGGGGGATGATGGACGTCTTCATGCTCGGCATCCTGGTGTCGGTGGTGAAGCTCTCGGAGATGGCGACCATCCTCGCCGGCCCCTCGCTCTTTGCCTTCGCCGTCCTGATCTTCGTCCTGGCGGGGGCCCAGGCGGCCCTGGACCCGGATCTGGTGTGGTCCCGGGTGCGGCGCGGCACCCGGGCCGACCCGCCGCCGCGGCCGCAGGACTCCATCGGCTGCGAGGTCTGTGAGCTGGTGGTGGCGCGCCGCCCGGCCCCGGCCCCGGGCGCGGGCCTGAGACTGCATTGCCCGCGCTGCGCCGCGCTGCTGCGCTACCGCAAACCGGAGAGCCTGGAGCGGACCTGGGCCCTGGTCCTGGCCGCGGTGATCTGCTACCTGCCCGCCAATCTGCTGCCGATCATGACGGTCACGTCGCTCGGGCGCGTCCGATCGGATACCATCCTGAGTGGGGTCGGGTATCTGCTGACCCACGGGATGTGGCCCTTGGCGGCGATCGTCTTCGTAGCCAGCGTCTTTGTGCCGCTGCTGAAACTCCTGATCCTGGTCTATCTCCTGATCTCGGTTGAGGTGCGCTCCGGCTGGCGCCCGCGCGAGCGCACGCGGCTGTATCGGATCACCGAGACCATCGGCCGCTGGTCGATGGTGGACGTCTTCGTGGTCAGCATCCTGGTGGCCCTGGTGCGCCTGGGGAACCTGGCCAGCGTGACGGCGCAGGCGGGGGCCATCTTTTTCTGTGCGGTCGTGGTGCTCACCATGCTGGCCGCCATGTCATTTGATCCCCGGCTGATCTGGGATCGCCTGGGGCCGGACCTGGAATCAGAACGGGCGTTGCAACAAGGGCGGGACCATGTCAGAGACCGAGAGCGGGGCGACCCCGGGGCGCGGGGAGCGGACGGCCCCAGCGTCGCCCGCGCCCGGACAGGCTGAGGAGTGGGCGGATTGGCCCGGCGCGCGGCTGCCCGAGGCCGTGACGGTGCGGCGCGACCGGCCCTCGATCGTCTGGCTGATCCCGCTGGTGGCCTTGGTCATCGGCGCCTGGCTCGCTTACAAGACCTATGCCGAGCAGGGGCCGCGGGTCCAGATCCAGTTCAACTCCGCGGCCGGGCTCCAGGCCGGCAAGACCAAGGTCAAGTTCAAGGACGTGGACGTGGGGGAGGTGACCGCCATCGACGTGAGTCCGGATCTGAAGTCGATCCTGGTAACCGCCCAGCTCAAATACGGATCCAGTGCCTACCTGACCACCGATACCCGTTTTTGGGTGGAGCGCCCGCGGGTGAGCGCGAGCCGGGTGTCCGGTCTGGAGACGCTGCTGTCGGGACCCTATATCGCGATCGACCCGGTGACCGAGGGTAAGTCGGCGCGCCGCTTCCTGGGTCTGGAGGAGCCGCCGCTCTTCACCACCTCGGAGGCCGGCAAGCGCTTCCTGCTGCGCTCCCCGACCCTGGGGTCGCTCAATATCGGTTCTCCGGTGTATTACCGGCAGATCCAGGTCGGGCAGGTGGCGGGGCACCAATTGGATACGGACGGGGGGTCGGTCAACATCGAGATCTTCGTCTCCTCCCCCTACGACCGCCTGGTCTACACCAACACGCGCTTCTGGAACGCGAGCGGGCTGGATTTCTCGATCTCCACCGCGGGGGTCACGGTGGATACCCAGTCACTCCTGTCGGTGCTGATCGGCGGCATCTCATTCGACACCCCGGATACCATCGACGGGGAGCGCACGGCGGCCGCGGTGGGCGAGGTCTTGGCGCTCTACCCGAGTCGGGAGCAAGCCCACGCGAAGACCTACGCCCACAAGGATCGCTACCTGCTGTATTTCAAGGGCTCGGTGAGCGGTCTGGCGGTGGGGGCCGCGGTGCGGCTGCGCGGCATCGCCATCGGTCGGGTGCTGGACATCCAGTTGATCTTCAATGTGGACGACTACGACTTCCAGATCCCGGTGCTGGTGGAGGTCGAGCCCGAGCGTATCGGTGTCAGCGGCGACCCGGGGCGGATCGAGCAGGCCGCCGTGGTCGAACGCCTGGTCGCCAATGGCCTGCGCGGCCAGCTCAAATCCGATAATCTACTGACCGGTGCCCTCTATGTCGACCTGGATTTCCATCCCAATGCCCCGCCGGAGCGCCCCGCGCGCCATGGCGACTATGTGGTGCTGCCGACCGTGCCGGCGCCCCTGGAGGCCCTGACCACCAAGGCGACCAGCGTGCTCGAAAAGCTCGATCGCCTGCCGATCGAACAGCTCGGCCGCGACCTGGCCCAGGCGGCGGCCGGCGCCAACGCGCTGATCAACTCGCGGGAATTGCAGGGCGCGGTCGCAGAGATGCAAGCGGCCCTGGCCGCGGTGCGCAAGAGCGCGGAGCGCCTGGATGGCGAGCTCGCACCGCAACTGAGCGAGGCGCTGCGCGCGACCTCGACCACCATGAAGTATGCCGGTGACATTGTGGCGCTCAATTCCCCTTTGTATATCAAGCTGGAGCGCATGTTGGCGGAGGTGGGGGCCGCGGCGCGCTCCGTGCGGCTCATGGCGGACTACCTGGAGCGTCACCCGGAGGCGCTGCTAAAGGGCAAGGCGGGGGGGCGCTAGTGGTAACGGCAGTGATTGGCGACGGGGCCGTCGTCGGGCGCGCAGCGAGGCATGTGAAGCGGACTCATTTCTCCCTTTGCTGGTGGCTTGCTTGGGTCCTCGCCGTCGCCGGCTGTGCAGGCTCGCCGCCGTCGAACTTCTTTACCCTGAGGCCACTGCCCGCGGCGGATGGGCACGCCGCGGTGACCGGCGGTACCCTGGGCATCGGGTTGGGGCCGGTGACCTTTCCCGGCTTTCTTGATCGGCCGCAGATCGTCTCGCGCGACGGCAACAACCGTTTGACCCTGGATGAGTTCAACCGCTGGGGGGGGACCCTGCAGGACGACTTCCTGCGGGTCTGGAGCGAGAACCTGGCCTATCTGGTCGGCACCAGCCGGGTCCTGATCTTCCCGACCGAGGTCCGCTTCCCTCTGGATTTTCGCATCACCGCGGACGTGCTGACCTTCGAGGGCACCCCGGCGGGCGAGGCCGTGCTCAAGGTGCGCTGGGCGGTGCTGGACCCCCGCCTGGAGCAGACCCTGGCGGCCCGCGAGACCAGTTACCGTCAGCCCCTGCGCCCGCCGGCGGATCAGGCGGCGCTCATCGGTGCCATGAGTGCGGCCTTGGGTGCCTTCAGCGAGGACGTGGCCGCGGTCCTGCGCGGTCTGCCTAAGCCGACGGCGCCGCCGGCCGTGCCGCCCCTCTACTGACCCGCAAATGCCGGCACCGGCGCGGCGCGCGCCCCGCAAATCAGCGCTTGTAAACAGCGCGCCGGGGCGTTACGTTTTCGTGTCACAGGATGCGCTAAGCCAGGATTTTGCCCACTGGTCTGGTCGGATGCCGCCAATCGGTGTGAGCCGTTGGCCCCCGGGGGCCGGCATCGCCCCGTGGCCGCTTCCTTGATGCTCCGCCTTCCAACCTCGGCGGGGGCGTGCCGCGGAGCTAGTGGTGCGATCAGGAACATAACCTTACAGATAAACCCGCAAAGACCCCTCGGGGGGTGGAGTGAATATGGTCGATTTCGCGCGCTGTCACGAACAGAATCACAAGATCACGGAGATCTCCAACGTCTTTCTGTATCTCATTCGCGAGCGGGCGATGTGCGACACGGACTGTGCGCGGCAGCTCTTCTTCGAGTACGTGACCAAGGTGCGCCAGCACATGGAGACGGTCGACGCCCAATTCTGCGGGCGTCTCATTCAGAGTCAGGACCGGACCATGGCGAACACGGCCGACCGCTTCCTGTCCGGCTCCGTGGAGATCAAACGTATCTTCGCCGCCTACCTCAAGGACTGGTGCGACGAGCGCAAGCGGGAATTGAAAATCGCCGACCACGCCGCCTTCGTCGAGGATACCAATCAGATGTTCGGGCTGGTGCTCGATCGCATCCAGCGCGAGACCGAGAACCTGTATCCGCTGATTCGGCGGTTGGAGGAAGGGGCCGGGCAAACCGCTGCCGCCTGAGCGGGACCCATCCCCGGCGGCGGGCGGCCGCCGGGCTCAGGCCGTTGCGCAGGACTATACTTTCCTTCACCGACCAACCGGAGTCATCCCATGCCCGCCCCGCTGCCTGCCACCGCCGAACGCGTCGATCGACTCGAGGCCTCGATCGACCGGTTTGTCGCGAGTGTGGGGATCGAGTTCAACAAGCTCTATAAGTCCCAGCAGCGCACCGCGGCGGAGATGCGCGAGTTCAAGGACGAGATGCGCGAGTTCAAGGACGAGATGCGCGAGTTTAAGGACGAGATGCGCGAGTTTAAGAACGAGATGCGCGAGTTTAAGGACGAGATGTTGGCATTCAAGGACGAAATGAGTGGTTTCAAGGACGAAATGCTGGGATTCAAGGCCGAGTCCATCGCCGAGCGCCGCGAGATGAACCGCAAGTGGGGCGACCTCGCCAACAAGCTCGGCACCATGGTCGAGGACCTGGTCTACCCCAGCCTGCCGCGCATCCTGCGTGAGACGCTGGGCCGCGAATTCGACAGCATCCAGGCCCGGGTGCGGTTGCGTCTGCCCGACGGGCGGGTGCGGGAGTTCGATGCCTTTGCCATCGCCCCCGAGGTGGCCGCCTTGAACAGCACCAAGGCCACCCTGCGCAGTGCGGATGTCGACCGGCTGATCGATGAGATCGCCGCCTTCCGGGAGTTCCTGCCCGCGCGCGCCCATTTGCCGGTCGTCGGCATCCTGGCCACCCTGTCGGTGGACGACAGTGTGCTCAACTACGCCGAGCGGCTGGGCTTCCTGGTGCTCGCCGTGGGCGATCAGGTCATGGAGGTCAAGAATCGGCCGGGGTTCGAGCCCAGGTTCTGGTAGTCCCGCGCCCGATTATTTCACTCGTGTCCCCGCGGGACCGGACTCCCAGGTGCCACTCGGGAGCCCGCAAGGATTTGCACCCAGAACGCTGGAAGTCTCGTGTGGGAGCGGCTTGCAGCCGCGCTGCGAGGCCGCGGTAGCCTGCGAGGCCCGTCGCGGCTGAAGCCGTTCCCACCGGGGCGGGGTGTGTCTTTCAGGGTAAGGCTGAAGCATCGGACGCCGGGGCGCGGGCAGGGTGCAATCAGATCTGATGTGTTAACGCACATGTCGTAGGGTATGCATCGCGTATCTACAGCTACAGGCTACCGGGCGTTCTCACGGACCGGGCGTCGTTGTCGTAATCGTGGTCGGATTATTCGACAACGACAACGACAACGACAACGACAACGTACCCACGATCTCGATCACCACATCAGTTCTGATCGCACCCGCGCAGGCATCAGAGCAGCAGGGTGCGGATGTCCCCCAGGAGTCGCCCGAGCAGGGTAGTGAAGCGCGCCCCCGCGGCGCCGTCGATCACCCGGTGGTCATAAGACAACGATAGCGGCAGCATCAGGCGCGGCGCGAATTCTTTTCCGTTCCACACCGGCTTTGTGTCCGAGCGCGAGACCCCCAGGATGGCCACCTCGGGGGCATTGACGATCGGGGTGAAGGCGGTGCCGCCGATGCCCCCCAAGCTTGAGATGGTGAAGCAGCCGCCCTGCATGTCGCCGGGCAGGAGCTTGCCGTCCCGGGCCTTTTTGCTGAAATCCATCAGGTCTCGGGCCAGGTCGTAGATGCCCTTCTTGTCCACGTCGCGCACCACCGGGACCACCAGCCCGTTGGGGGTGTCCACCGCGACCCCGATGTGCGTGTAATGCTTCATCACCAGTGCGTCGCCGTCCGGGGTCAGGGACGACTTGACCGTGGGCATGCGGTTCAGGGCCGTGGCGACGGCCTTGAGCAGGAAGGGCAGGAAGGTCAGTTTCACCCCCGCCGCCTCCGCGGCGTCCTTCTGCGCCTTGCGGAAGGCCTCCAACTCGGTGATGTCCGCCTCATCGAACTGGGTGATGTGCGGGATCGAGAGCCAGCACCGGTGCAGGTGCCGGCCGCTGAGCTTCTGGATGCGGGAGAGTTCCTTGACCTCGACGGGTCCGAACTTGGAAAAGTCCACGGCCGCGGCGGCGGGGAGCGCGAAGGGCAGGGCGCCCGCGGCGGGCGCCGCGGCCCCTTGGGCCAGGGTGCGCTTCACATAGCCCTGCACGTCCTCGCGCAGCACGCGGTCCTTGGGACCTGACCCCTTGACCAGGATCAGGTCGACGCCCAATTCCCGCGCCAGACGCCGCACCGTGGGGCTGGCGTGGGCCTTGCGGCCGGCGGCGCCGATGGCGGTCAGGTCGTCCGGACGCAGGGGCACCGGGGCCTGACGCCGCTCGGCCTCGCCCGGGGCGCGCTGGGGGGGCGGTGGCGCGGGCTTGGCGGGCGGTTCTGCGGTCGGAGCTGGAGCAACTGCCGTCGGCGCCGCCGCGGTGCCGCCATCCACCCGCAGCGTCAGGATCAGGTCGCCCTGGCTGAGTTTGTCCCCGAGTTGGACCGCGATGCCCTCCACTACGCCGGCCTGCGGCGAGGGGACCTCCATGGTCGCCTTGTCGCTCTCCAGGGTCAGGATGGATTGATCCTGTTCCACCCGCTCGCCCGGAGCCACCAGGATCTCGATCACGGGGACCTCGGCGTAGTCACCGATGTCCGGGAGCAGGACTGAGATGGTTTCGCCGACACCGCCGACGGCCGCGGGCGGGGTCGCGGCCGGGGTTGGGGCCGCCGTCGGGCCAGCCGCCGTCGGCTCGGCCACTGGCGACGCCGCGGGGGGCGGCGGCGCCGCATCCTGCGTCGCCAGTGTCATCAGCGGGCTGCCGGCCGCTATCTTGTCCCCGACCTTGACCAGGAGGTCCTGGATCACCCCGCCGCGCGGGGCCGGGATCTCCATGGTTGCCTTGTCGCTCTCCAGGGTCAGGAGTGACTGTTCGGGTTCGATCCGCTCGCCGGGGGCGACCAGGATCTCGATGATCTCGACCTCGGCGAAATCGCCGATGTCGGGCAACAGGATGGTTTCGAGGTGTGCCACGCTGTATTCTCCAAAGCCTGTGTTGCCGGGCGTTTCAGACGGTCACCGGATTGGGCTTTTCCGGGTCGATGCGGTATTTGGCGATCGCCTCCGCGACCCTGGCGGCAGGGATCGCGCCCTCGTCCGCCAGGGCCTTGAGGGCGGCCACCGCCACATAGTAGCGATTGACCTCGAAGAACTTGCGCAACTGACTGCGCATGTCGCTGCGGCCATAGCCGTCGGTGCCCAGCACGACATAGCGGCGCGGGCAATAGGGCCGGATCTGATCGGCATAGGCGCGCATATAGTCGGTGGCGGCGATGACGGGTCCGCGGGTGTCGGCGAGTTGCGCCGTCACATAGGGCGCCCGCGGCTCGTCCTCGGGGTGGAGCATGTTCCAGCGCTCCACGTCGATGCCCTCGCGCCGCAGTTCGTTGAAGCTCGTGACACTCCACACCGTGGCGCCCACGTCGAAGTCACGGGCGAGCAGCTCGGCCGCGGCCAGCACCTCGCGCAGGATGGTCCCGGCGCCCAGCAATTGTACCCGGTGGGTGCGCTCCTCACCCCGCTGGACGCGGTACATGCCCTTCAGGATGCCGGTCACCGTGCTCCCATCAGGCCCCTCCGGCAGGGCCGGCTGGGGGTAGTTCTCGTTCATCGTGGTGATGTAATAGAACCACCGCTCCTTCTCCTGATACATGCGCCGCAGTCCGTCCTGGACGATCACCGCCAACTCATAGGCATAGGCCGGGTCATAGGAGATGCAGTTAGGGATGGTGGCGGCCAGCAGGTGGCTGTGGCCGTCCTGGTGCTGGAGGCCCTCGCCCGCGAGCGTGGTGCGCCCGGCCGTGCCGCCGATCAGGAAGCCGCGCGCCTGCATGTCGCCGGCCGCCCAGGCCAGGTCGCCGATGCGCTGGAAGCCGAACATCGAATAGTAGATATAGAAGGGGATCATCGCCTGGCCGTGGTTCGCATAGGCCGTGGCCGCCGCAATCCAGGACGACATGGCCCCGGCCTCGTTGATCCCCTCCTCCAGGATTTGCCCCTTCTTGTCTTCCCGGTAGGACATCACCTGATCCGCATCGACCGGCTGATAGAGCTGGCCGACGGAGGAATAGATGCCGACCTGGCGGAACAGCCCCTCCATGCCGAAGGTGCGCGCCTCGTCCGGGACTATCGGCACTACCAGGGGACCGATCTCCTTGTCGCGCAGACAGATATTGAGAATGCGCACGAACGCCATGGTGGTCGACTGCTCCTTGTCGCCGGTGCCCTCCAGGAGCGGGGCGAAGGCGGTAAGTGCGGGGACCGTCAACGTCGCCGCCGTGTCGTGCCGGGCCGGCAGGAAGCCGCCCAGGGCCTCGCGCAGCCCGTGCAGGTGGCGCATCTCCTCGCTGTCGACCGGGGGCTTGTAGAAGGGGGTGGCGTCGAGCTGATCGTCCGACAGCGGGATGTTGAAGCGGTCGCGGAAGGCCTTGAGCGCCACCTCGCCCATCTTCTTCTGGGAGTGGGTGATGTTCATCCCCTCCCCGGCCACGCCCATGCCGTACCCCTTGATGGTCTTGGCCAGGATCACAGTGGGCTGACCGGTCGTCTTCACGGCGGCGGCGTAGGCGGCATAGACCTTGGCCGGGTCATGACCGCCGCGGTTCAGGCGCCAGACGTCCTCGTCGGTCATATTGGCGACCATCTCGGCAGTCTCCGGATATTTGCCGAAGAAGTGCTCGCGGACAAACTTGCCGTCCCGGGCCTTGTAGGCTTGATAGTCCCCGTCCACGCACTCCTCCATGCGCTTTAGGAGCACCCCGTCCTTGTCGCGGGCGATCAGTGGGTCCCAGTAGCTCCCCCAGATGACCTTGATGACGTTCCAGCCGGCGCCGCGGAAGTCCGCCTCCAATTCCTGGATGATCTTGCCGTTGCCGCGCACTGGGCCGTCGAGGCGCTGCAGGTTGCAGTTGACCACGAAGATGAGGTTGTCCAGCCGCTCCCGGGAGGCGAGCGCGATGGCGCCCATGGACTCGGGCTCGTCCATCTCCCCGTCTCCCAGGAAGGCCCAGACCTTGCGGTTGCTGGTATTGACCAGCCCCCGGTCGTTGATATAGCGCATGAAGCGCGCCTGGTAGATGGCCATGATCGGGCCCAGCCCCATCGAAACCGTGGGAAACTGCCAGAAATCGGGCATCAGCCAGGGGTGCGGATAGGAGGAGAGACCGCCGCCGTCCACCTCTTGGCGGAAGTTGAGCAGGTCGTCCTCGCTGATGCGGCCCTCAAGGTAAGCGCGGGCATAGATGCCCGGGGCCGTGTGGCCCTGGATGAACACCAGGTCGCCCCCGTGGTCCGGGGTGCGGGCGTGGAAGAAGTGGTTGTAGCCTACGTCGAACAGGGTGGCGGAGGAGGCGAAGGAGGCGATATGGCCCCCAAGTTCCGTCGACAGCCGGTTGGCCTGTACCACCATCGCCATGGCGTTCCAGCGCACGAAGGAGCGGATGCGCCGCTCCATGGCCCGGTCACCGGGGAAGCGCTCCTGCTGCTGGACCGGGATCGTGTTGAGATAGGCGGTGTTGGCGCTGTAGGGCAGGTGGGCCCCCGAGCGCCGGGCCTTGTCGATGAGACGCTCCAGCAGGAAGTGGGCTCGGTCGACGCCCTCCTGTTCCAGCACGCCGTCCAGGGCGTCGAGCCACTCTTGGGTCTCTTGCGGATCGATATCGGGTCTATTGGTCATGACGGTTCCCGGTCAGCGGTCATGGCGGGGGAGGCGCGTAAGGTCCGCAGTATATCAGGGCGAACCGGCGACAATGGTGAGGAGGGTGCGATCAGATCTGATGTATTAACATACATAGCGTATGGTATTCCGCGTACCCGCCAAGCTGCTACGACCGCCGGAGCCGGGTACGCGATTACCCTACAGTTACCGGACGTTCTCGCGGACCGGGCGTCGTTGTCGTTGTCGTAATCGTGGTCGGATTATTCGATTACGACAACGACAACGACAACGACAACGACAGCGTACCCGGGATCTCGGTCACCACATCAGTTCCGATCGCACCCTGGCGAGGGTGTGCTGGGGCAACGCTCGGTCGACACGCAAGGCCTAATCCGCGCGAAATCTCTTAGATCTCCACCCACCGCGCCAGCGCCGCCTTGAACCCGGCCGCGTTGGTCGGTTTGGCGACGAAGGCGTCCATGCCGGCGGCCAGGCAGCGGTTCCGGTCCTCGGCACTGGTGTTGGCGCTGACCGCCAGCACCGGGGTGCGCGGCCAGGCGCGCTCGGCCTCCAGGGCGCGCAGACGGCGGGTGGCCTCGTAGCCGTCCATCACCGGCATCTGGATGTCCATCAGCACGATGTCGATACCCCCCTGGGCAAAGACCTCCACGGCCTGGCGGCCGTCGTCCGCGACCAGGACCTCCAGACCGAGTCCGGCCAGGATGCGGCGGGCGACCTTCTGGTTGACCAGGTTGTCCTCGGCCAGCAGGGCGCGCCGCGCGCGGGGCCGCGGTTGCGGCTCCGACGCCCGGGCGCTGCCGGGCGCCAAGGGCAGGCGGACCTGCAGCTCCGAACCCCGGCCCGGTTCACTCTGCATCCAGATGCGCCCGTCCATCTGGTCCAGGAGCCGGCGGCAGATGACGAGCCCCAGGCCGGCGCCGCCGTAGACCCGGGTGGTGCCCCCGTCCGCCTGGGTGAAGGGGCTGAAGACCCGCGCCTGGGTCTCGGGGGTCATGCCGATGCCGGTGTCGCGCACGGTGAGCGCCAGCTCGAAGCGGCCGTCCGGCAGCGGCCGCCCGCCCAGCGCGACCGTCACCGTGCCCCCGGGCGTGAACTTGAGCGCATTGCCCACCAGGTTGCGCAGAATCCGCGTCAGGCACGCCGCGTCCCCCAGCAGGCAGTCGGGCAGCCCGGCGGCAAGGTCCACCCGGTAGTCGAGCCCCTTGGCCGCCATGGCGTCGCGAAAGGCGTCGGCGGCGGCCGTCAGCACGGGCCCCGGCGCGAAGGGGTTGGTCTCGGCCGCGAAGCGCCCGGCCTCGATGGTGGACAGGACCAGGATGTCGTTGATGATGTCGAGCAGGTGTTCGGCGGAGCGGCGGGCGGTGGCCAGATGCGGCGCCTGCTCCGGGGTAGGACTGCTGTGCTGCAATGACTCGAGCATCCCCAGCACCCCGTTCATCGGGGTCAGAATCTCGTGGCTCACGGTGGCCAGGAACTCGCTCTTGGCGCGGTTGGCGGCCTCCGCCTGCTCGCGCGCCCGGCGCTGCTCGGTCACGTCCAGGTGGATGCCCACCATCCGGTAGGGCCGGCCCGCCGCGGTGCGCAGGGCGCGCCCGCGGGCCATGATCCAGAGGTAATGCCCGTCCTTGTGGCGCAGCCGGTGGACGTTCTCATAGATCTCGGTCACACCGATCAAGTGGGCGCGCACCCGCTCCCGGGAGGGCCCCAGGTCGTCGGGGTGCACGCGCGCCTCCCACTCGGCAAAGGTATCCTGCACCTCCGCGGGGGCATGGCCCAGCATCGCCTTCCAGCGGGGCGACAGGTGGACCCGATTGGTCTCCAGGTCCCAGTCCCAGAGGCCCGCGTTGCTGCCTTCAACGGCCATGTTGAGGCGCTCCTGTTCCAGCCGCAATTGCTGCATCTGGCGCTCGATGGTTGCCTGATCACTGCGGTTCTGGAATAGCGCCCCGACCTGCTGGGCGAAGACGGCGAAGGACTCCAGGTGTGCGGCGACCAGCCCGCGATAACGGTCCCGATCGCCCGCCGCCACCCCGCCGATGACCAGCGCGAAGCTGACGCCGCTCGGGCCGACGCAGGCGCTGATGACGAGTTGGTGCGCCCCGGCGGGGGCGACGGGCGGAGGATCGGCCGGCCCCCACCAGCCGGTGCCCTCGCGGCGGAAGCGGTCCGCGGCGATCAACTCGCGCAACGCCGCGTCGGGGATGGCGTCAGGGGCGATGCCGAGCGCGGCGGTCGGTGCGTCCGCCGGGGTGCCGTCCGGCGCGGTCGGCCACAGGAGCGCGAACCCCAGCTCGAACAGTTCCAGGACCGCCTCGGCGGTGATGGCGGCGAACTGCCCGGGGTCGCGCACGGCGATGGCGCGGGTATTGTATGACTGAATGCCCGCGAAGCGCTCCAGCTCACGGTCCAGGCGGTCGCGGGTGTCGATCAACTCCTGGTGAACCACCGACAGGCGCGCCACCTGACGCTCCAAGTCGCTGATCCGGATGTTGAGTCGATTGCAATCGGGGGCCTGCTCGCTCATGGTCGCGGGTGTCCGGCGGCCGCCCGGCGCGCGGCGGCCGGTCGACGCGCGGCGTCGACCGCCAGGGCCGCCGCGGGGGCGAGGGATGAAGATCCTAGCGTCATGGTGTTGTCATGCCGACCGGTACAAGGCTACTGTTAGACTCTCTGACGAAACGATTCCGGGAGTATTGCCCATGCGAGCGATCGAGATACAGAAGACCGGCGGACCCGCGGTCCTCCACCTGGTGGAGCGGCCCCGTCCGGAACTGACCGGACCGGATGATATCCTGGTTCGCCTGATGGCGGCCGGGGTCAACCCGGTCGACACCAAGATTCGCACCAACGGGGCGCTCCTGCCCGCCGGATTCCCGATGGTCCCGGGCTGCGACGGGGCGGGCGTGGTCGAGGCGGTGGGTGCGGAGGTGACCCGCTTCAAGCCGGGCGACGAGGTCTGGTTTTGTCACGGCGGGCTCGGCGGCCCGGTCGGCAACTATGCCGAATACATCTGTTTGGACAACCATCTGGCCCAGGCCAAGCCGCACGCGCTCGGGTTTGCCGAGGCCGCCGCCGCCCCCCTGGTCCTGCTGACCGCCTGGGAGGCCCTGAGCGACCGGGCGGGCCTCGCCGCCGATCAGACCGTCTTGATCCACGCCGGGGCCGGGGGCGTGGGGCATGTCGCGATCCAACTCGCCCGCCTCGCCGGGGCCCGGGTCTGCACCACGGTGAGCGGCCCGGAGAAGGCCGATTTCGCCCATGCGCTGGGGGCCGAGTATTGCATCAACTACCGGGAGGAGGACCTGGTACACGCGGTCATGGAGTGGACCGGGGGACGCGGGGTCGATGTGGCGCTGGACACGGTCGGTCCGGCATGCTTCCGCCGGACCATCCCGGCGATGGCCGCCTACGGCAACCTGGTGACCATCCTGGACCCGGGGCCGGACCTGGATCTGAAGGAGGCGCGCGTGCGCAACCTGCGCCTGAGCCTGGAACTGATGCTCACGCCCCAATTGCGCGACCTGCCGCGGGCCCAGGCCCACCAGGGCGAGATCCTGCGCCGTTGCGGCAAGTTGATCGACAACGGGGAACTCAGGATCCACGTCTCCCAGACCTTCCCCCTGGCCGCCGCCGCGCAGGCCCATCAGCTGCTCGAGGCCGGGCATGTGACCGGCAAGCTGGCCCTGACGATCGATTGACCCCCGGGTGCCGGGTCCGGCGTGCGGCCGGGGACACCATACAGGACGAGTGCGGACATCATGATGACGGATGCACCAGCGACGCGGGCCGCGGCAGGCCCGGCCGCTGCCCCCGGCGACCCCGCCCCGGTGCGGGTCGCAATCCTTGCCGACACCCACGGGTGGGTGGACCCGCGCGTGCTCGCCGTGGTCGCCGACTGCGACCTGGCGGTCCACGGCGGGGACATCGGCAACGCCGCGGTCATGGCCTGCCTGCAACCGCGGCACGGCCCCGTGTGGGCGGCGCGCGGCAACAACGATCGCCCGGCCGATTGGCCCAGCGCGGACCGGGCGATCCTGGACCGGCTCCCAGGCTGGGCCGAGGTGTCCCTGCCGGGCGGCACCCTGGTCGTGATCCACGGCCACCAGACCCCGGCGCGGGGGCGCCACGAACGGCTGCGCCGCCGCTTTCCGCACGCCCGCGCCCTAGTCTACGGCCACAGTCACCGGCTGCTGTTGGATCAGGAGGCCCTACCCTGGGTGCTCAACCCCGGTGCCGCCGGCCGTACCCGCACCCACGGCGGACCCTCCTGTCTGGTCCTGAGCGCCGGCGCCGACTGCTGGACGATCCGGATCTTCCGCTTCGCGCCGACCTCCCAGTTTGCGCGCAAGGCCGCGCGCTACGCACCTGACGATTGAGCAACAGGACGGTCATCGGACATGCCCAACCCCGCCCTGAAACCCCCGAAGTCACTCCTGCGCCAGGTGGGTCGCGCCATCGCCGACTACCGCATGATCCGCGCCGGCGACCGCCTGCTGCTGGGGGTCTCGGGCGGCAAGGACTCACTGTCGCTGCTGCACGTCCTGCGGCACCTGCAGACCTATGCCCCGGTGCGCTTCGAGCTGGCTGTACTGACCGTGGACCCGCTGGTCCCGGGCTTCGATCCCTCCCACCTCCCCCAGTGCTACCCGGGGCTGACCTGGCACTATGAGCGCCAGCCCCTGATCGCGCAGGCGCGCACCCACATGGATGGCGACTCATTCTGCGCCTACTGCGCGCGGATGAAGCGCGGCATCATGTACCGCGTCTGCCGCGAGCAGGGGTATAACTGCCTGGCCCTGGGCCAGCACCTGGACGACCTGGCCGAAAGCCTGCTGATGTCGATCTTCCACAACGGCCAGTTGCGCACCATGAAGGCGCACTATGTCAACAAGGCCGGGGATCTGCGCATCATCCGCCCGCTCGCCTATTGCCGGGAGCGCCAGACCGCGGACTTTGCCCGCGCCGCGGCCCTGCCGGTGGTGGCGGACAGTTGCCCGGCCTGTTTCGCCCTACCCACCCGGCGCGAGCATACGAAGGCCCTGCTGGCGCAGGAGGAGGCCGGGCACCCGCAGTTGTTCGCCAACCTCCTCCACGCCATGCAGCCGCTGCTGACCGAGGGGCCGGTGCCGGACGGCGACCGGTCGGACTCCGCCGGGGACGAGTGACGGGATTCAATGTTCGCTGCAAGCTGCGTCGCCGCAGCCTCTTGGCCTCGAGTTCGCTTGTTCTCAGGCTCATAACCAGGCAATTCAGGCAACCAAATGGCAGCCTTGAACAATCTCCCCAGGCCCCCTGACCTCGCCGCCCTGGCGGCGGCGCTGATTCCGCTCGCCAGGCGCTACGCCTGGCGGCTGGTAGTGCTGTTCGGTTCGGTGGCCCGGGACGGACAGGGGCGAGACCTGGACCTGGCCGTCCTGCCCCGGGTTCAACCCGAACTGCTGGAGCAGGGCCGCTGGTGGTCCGATCTGGACGCCTGGCTCAGCGATTATTTGGCGTCTGCCGCCGGACCATCAGCGCCGCCGCGTGGGCGAGCGGCGGAGCGCAACCCGGCCATCACCCACCTGCCGCGATTCGTCCTTTGGTGACACAAGGGTCAGCATCCGCCCGGCTTGGGCTGCCGACCAAGGGTCACGGGCGCCCCCGGCGGTGCTCGCGCGCCCCGGGATTGTGTGGGTTCGTCGCAAGAAATATCTTATAAAACAATTAATAAAGCGCGTGCTGTCGACTATGTCCGGTCTTACCGCTGGTTACGTCCAAGCACCTGTCATCCCATTGAAAAGATTGTCCTTCGGTCGCCGGGCGGTGCAGGTTCCCGAATAGGTGGTATGAGAGTTGCGTTCAAACCAGTGACCGCTTCGTCTCACCCGGGGCGGTCAGGGGAGGGGCCACTTAGAGCCTCCCCCAGCCGGGCCCCACCGACTGGCGCCCGTACCAGAATGATAAGCTTGGAGATAGACGCATGAACACGCACAGTAACCGGCTTTTTGCCCTGCTGACGGTCGTCGTGGGGAGTTTGTCCCTGGTCTGCACCGACCTGACGTCGGGTACGAACCAACTCCCCGTCGCGCCGGCGGGCCTGTGCAGCTCAGTGCCTGCACACATGCCCCTGCCCGCGCCCGGCGTCGGCGACCCGGCCCACCTGTCCGCGGCCATCGCCGCCGCGCCCCAGGATCAGGTCACCGGCCTGCTGGGCGCCCTAGGGCAGTTGATCGTCGAGGTCGAACTCAGCCACGCGGCCGTCAGCGGCAGTTTCAACCCGGTCATCAGCGCCTCGGCCGCGGGTTCCGGTTTCGCGCTGGAGGTCTGCCGCGACACCATCGTGGGTGAGGTGTCCCTCGCCAATCAGCCACGCCTGCGCTTCGTTATCGGTGACTTCGACGGGGACGGCAACACCGACGTGGCGGTGCAGCGGCCCGGCGCCGCGGCTTGGTCCGTCGACCTGGGCGCCTTACGGCGCGCGACCGTCGGCGTCGGCGCCCCGATCCAGTTACGCCTGATCGAGGCCGCGCAACCGGGTGCGGCTGGCGGGGCCCGCGGCCAGGTCAACTGGCTCGCGCAGGGGCCTGGCGCCGCCCGCGGGACGCGGCACAGCAGTTGATTCCAATTGCGCACGCTACCCCCGACGGGTGGTGTGGGCCGCCGAAAGCTTGCCAATCGGCCCCCCGGCCGCATCTGGGTAGTCTTTGGGCCATCACCCGCAGGAGTCTCCATGCCCCCCGCCCCCATTGATCGCGCCCCACCCCCCGCCGCCTGGCATGGCCGACGCGGCGAATTGCTGGTCGCCCTCCAGTTCGTCCTGTTCTTCGCCTTCGCCCTGATGCCCCGTTGGAACCCCTGGCTGACGCCCGACCTGCTGGCCGCGACCATGGTGCCGCGCCTGATCATCCTGGCGGCCTGCGCCCTGGTCGCGCTGGCCTTCGGCGGCCTGGGCTCCCGCGCGCTGCGTTCCTATATCACGCCGTTGCCTTATCCGGTGGACCACAGTCAACTGGTGACCAGCGGGGTCTACGCTATCGTGCGCCACCCGCTCTACAGCGCCTTGCTGTTCGCCGCGCTGGGTTGGATCTGCTACACCCTGAGCCTCAGTCACCTGGCCCTGCTGGTGGTCGCCTTCCTGTTCTTCGACTACAAGGCCGGCAAGGAGGAGGGCTGGTTGATCGAGCGTCACCCGGAGTACCAGGCCTATGCCGCCCGGGTCAAGAAGTTCGTTCCCTTTATTTATTAGATCATTGCGTAAATTGCGGGGGCGCTCCCCAGGGGGCGCAGGGTGCGATCGGAACTGATTGCGTTGACGCCGATCCCGTTTGGTACGCGATGCGTATCCTACAGCGACCGGACCTTGCGGACCGGGCGTCGTTGTCGTTGTCGTAATCGAATAATCCGATCACGACAACGACAACGACAACGACAACGGCCAGGACGGCGTACCCGGGATCTCGGTCACCACATCAGTTGCGATCGCACCCGGGTGCGCATTAGGACTCGAATCTCGCCGCCCGTTGGGAGACACTGACGGGTATGCACCAGCCCCGCAAACGTTTCAGTCAGAACTTCCTTCATGACCCCGGGACCATCCGGCGCATCCTGGACGCCGTCCGGCCGTACCCGGGGGAGCGGTTGGTGGAAATCGGCCCCGGTCACGGGGCCATCACCCGCGGACTCCTGGCAGGGGCCGGGTCGCTGGACGTGATCGAACTGGACCGTGACCTGATCGAGCCCCTGCGCGAGCGCTTGGGGGGGCTGGGAGAGCTGCGCATCCACAATGCCGATGCGTTGCGCTTCGACCTGGGCACCCTGGGCGGCGCGCCCGCGTCGCTGCGCCTGGTCGGCAACCTGCCCTATAACATCTCCACCCCGCTGCTGTTCCGCTTCCTGGACCAGGCCGATTGGGTCCTGGACCTGCACCTGATGTTGCAGCGCGAGGTGGTGGAGCGCATCGCCGCGGAGCCGGGGAACAAGGTCTACGGCCGGCTCTCGGTGATGGTACAGACCTGGTGCGAGGCGGAGTGCCTCTTCCGGATCGGCCCCGGGGCCTTCACCCCAGCCCCCAAGGTAGAGTCGGCCTTCCTGCGCCTGCGCCCCCGCCGGCCCCTGCCGCAGCCGCCTGACGACCGGGCGGCCCATGCCCGTCTGGTGGCCGCGGCCTTCTCGCAGCGGCGTAAGACCCTGCGCAACAGTCTCATGGGGCTGGTGGACGCCGCGGCCTTTGCCGCGGCCGGGATCGACCCCGGACTGCGGGCGGAGAACCTGGACGTGGCGGCCTTTGTCCGCCTTGCCAACATCGTCGGCAGGTCGGTTGCCGGGGGGTGCGATCAGAACTGATGTGGTGACCGAGATCCCGGGTGCGTTGTCGTTGTCGTTGTCGTTGTCGTAATCGTGGTCGGATTATTCGATTACGACAACGACAACGACAACGACAACGAGGCCCGGTCCGTAAGAACGTCCGGTAGCTGTAGCTGTATCGTACGCATCGCGTACCCGGCTCCGGCGGTCGTGGCAGCTTGGTGCCGACACAGTTTTGAGTTCCGAGTGTTTGGATAGAAATGGACAGGATTTCTCAGGATTTACAAAATGTGTTCTTGATGCGCGTTGCTCGCTATTAGTCCTGTTAATCCTGCAAAATCCTGTTAATCCTGTCCAATTTTTCTCCGCTTGCTCACGGGCCCGAGTGGTGTCGGGATTCTCGCGTCCCGGTAACAGGCGGATGGAGCCCAGGTGTGGGACGCTTGCAAAGTCCGCGCCACGACCCGATATCGCGGGACGATAACGGGGTATTCATCAGCAGGGGAGAGACGAATGGCAGACGTGCAGACCGTGGACGTGGCGAGCGAGGCCGCGGAGGGCGAGGGCAGCGGGGTCATCCAGCTGGCGCGGGCCAATGACATGCTGCCCGGTCAGATCCATCTGTTGCCGGTCGCCTCCCGGCCCTTCTTTCCCGGCCAGGCGGTCCCTTTGATGATGGCCGCCGAGCACTGGTCGACCACCCTGCACGCGGTCGGCGAGACCGAGCACAAGATCCTGGGCGTGGTCCTGGTCAAGAGCGAGACCTCCGAAGACGCCGGCCCCGGGGACTTCTACCCGGTCGGCACCGCCTGCCGGGTGCACCGCGTGCACCGCCAGGAAGGCCACCTGCAGGTCCTGGTGGAGTGCCTGCAGCGCTTCCAGATCGACGGCTGGGTCCACGACAAGGTCCCCTTCAATGCCCGCGTCTCCTACCTGCCGGAGCCGGCCGGAGCGCCGGACGACCAGGTTCGCGCCTATGCCATGGCGGTGATCAATACCATCAAGGAACTGCTGCCGCTCAATCCGCTGTATGTGGAAGAGCTGCGCATGTTCCTGGACCGCTTCGGCCCGGATGACCCCTCCCACCTCGCGGACTTCGCCGCCAGCCTCACCACCTCCAAGCGCGAACAGTTGCAGGAGGTCCTGGAGGAGGTGCAACTCCTGCCGCGCATGGAGAAGGTCCTGGTGCTGCTCAACAACGAACTGGAACTGGCCAAGGCGCAGCAGAAGATCCGCCGCTCGGTGGAGGAGCGGATGCAGACGCAGCAGCGCGAGTTCATGCTGAAGGAGCAGCTCAAGGCGATCCAGAAGGAGTTGGGGATCGCCAAGGACGACCGCACCGCCGAACTGGACAAGTTCAAGGCGCGCCTCACCAAGCTCACCCTGACGGCGGAGGCGCAGAAGCGGGTGGACGAGGAGATGGAGAAGATGGGGATGCTGGAGACCGGCTCGCCTGAATACTCGGTCACCCGCAACTATCTGGATTGGATAACGCTCTTGCCCTGGGGCCAGCACTCCCAGGACAAGCTCGATCTCAAGCGCGCCCGCCGCGTCCTGGACCGCGACCACTATGGTCTCAAGGACGTGAAGGAGCGCATGTTGGAGTTCCTGGCCGTGGGCATTCACAAGGGCGAGATCGCTGGCTCCATCATCCTCCTGGTGGGCCCGCCCGGGGTGGGCAAGACCTCCATCGGACGCTCGATCGCCGACGCCTTGGGCCGGCGCTTCTACCGCTTCTCCGTGGGCGGTATCCGCGACGAGGCGGAGATCAAGGGCCACCGCCGCACCTATATCGGCGCCATGCCCGGTAAGTTCCTCCAGGCGATCAAAGACGCCGGCACCGCCAACCCGGTGATCATGCTCGATGAGATCGACAAGATCGGCGCCTCCTACCACGGCGATCCGGCCTCGGCCCTGCTGGAGGTCCTGGACCCGGAGCAGAACTCGGACTTTCTGGACCATTATCTCGACCTGCGCTTCGACCTGTCCAAGGTCCTGTTCGTCTGCACCGCCAACACGACCGACAGCATCCCGGGGCCGCTCCTGGACCGCATGGAACTCATTACGCTCGCCGGCTATATCGCCGAGGAAAAGCTCCAGATCGCCAGGAAATACCTGCTGCCCCGCCAGATCGATCGCGCCGGGCTGCCTAAGGGCACTATCCGGCTGGACACCACCACCCTGCGCGCACTCATCGACGGCTATGCCCGGGACGCCGGCGTGCGGCGGCTGGAGAAGCAACTCGGCAAGATCGTGCGCAAGGTCGCGGTACGGATGCTGGAGGGGGCCCAGACGCCCATCACCGTCGGCGAGACGGATCTGAAGGGCTATCTGGGCAGCCCCGTCTTCCGCGACGAGCGTAAGCTCTCCGGCCCCGGCGTCGTGACCGGACTCGCCTGGACCGCCATGGGCGGGGCCACCCTCTCCATCGAGGCGGTGCGCGCCCACGAGCAGGGCCGCGGCATCAAGCTCACCGGCCAATTGGGCGACGTCATGAAGGAGTCCGCCGAGATCGCCTACAGCTATCTCACCAGTCACGCCCGCCAATACAACGCCGAACCCGGCTATTTCGACAAGGCCTTCATCCACCTGCACGTCCCCGCCGGGGCCACCCCCAAGGACGGCCCCTCCGCCGGCATCACCATGGCCTCCGCAATCCTCTCGCTGGCCCGCAACCTGCCGGTGCGCCGGATCGCCATGACCGGTGAGATCACCCTCACCGGCGAGGTCTTCCCCATCGGCGGGGTGCGCGAAAAGCTCATCGCCGCGCGGCGCGCCGGGTTCAAGGAGATCATCCTGCCGGAGGACAACCGCGGCGAATACGAAGAGGTCCCAGAGCACATCCGCAAGGGCTTCCTGATCCATTTCGCCTCGCGCTTCGAGGACGTGGTGCCGCTCCTCTTCAAGGCTTAGAGGCTGTCAAGGAACCTGAAGGTGACAGAGCGTTAGTTGTCTGCCATTTTATATGGTATTTGATTATCGCAAAGCTGTCGTAGAAGCAAGCGGCCGGACGCGATATAAACCTGTGCCTCGCT
>Ga0247840_10003015_pt1 | contig 29044 bp, 30 predicted proteins | sample LaCruzMarch2015__FD_192404 | JGI IMG/M metagenome (GOLD analysis project Ga0247840, IMG submission 192404) | Freshwater microbial communities from meromictic Lake La Cruz, Castile-La Mancha, Spain - LaCruzMarch2015_17m | ecosystem: Environmental > Aquatic > Freshwater > Lake | place: Spain...
CACCAAGTAAAGGATATTTTCACTGCTTTGGTTGCCAAGTAGGCGGTGATGTAATTGCATTTATTATGAAATTAGAGCATTTAACATTTATGGAGACAATTGAAAGATTAGCCGATCGAATTGGCTACACACTTCGATATGAGAGCTCAGGTATTAACACTGGGCCATCAATTAATCGTTCAAGGTTAGTAGCAGCAAATACAGCTGCCTCAATTTTTTATCAAGAGCAACTACAACTTCCCACAGCCCAGATTGGTAGAGATTTTTTAACTAAACGCGGCTTTGATCGTGATGCTGCAAAAAACTTTAATGTTGGCTACGCCCCAGATGAATGGGATGGACTGTATAAGCATCTTAAAGGAGCAGGTTTTAGTGATGAAGAGTTAAATCTAGCTGGCTTAGTTAAAGAGGGAAGTAAGGGAATGATTGATCGATATCGAAATCGATTGATCTGGCCAGTTAAAGATATTTCAGGAGATGTAGTCGGTTTTGGCGCTAGAAAATTAGCAAGTGATGAGGTTGATACAGGTCCAAAGTATTTAAATTCACCAGAGACGCCAGTATATAAAAAGAATCAAATTTTATACGGCCTGGATATGGCAAAAAAAGAGATTGCAAAAAATCGCCAAGTAGTAATTGTTGAAGGCTACACCGATGTAATGGCGGCTCACCTTGCGGGGATAAGTACTGCAGTTGCTACCTGTGGCACAGCTTTCGGTGATGAACACATCAGAATTATTCGAAGATTACTCATGGATGCAGATGCTTTTCGTGGTGAGGTTATCTTCACATTTGATGGTGATGCTGCGGGTCAGAAAGCTGCGCTACGTGCTTTTGAAGATGATCAAAAATTTGTTGCCCAAACATTTGTTGCCGTTGAACCAAATGGTATGGATCCATGTGAGCTACGACAAGCCCATGGTGATGATGCTGTTCGAAACTTAGTTGCAAGACGAGTACCACTATTTGAGTTCGCAATTAAATCAGTGATTGCAAATTATGACATTACTGCAGCTGAGGGAAGAGTTAATGCTTTAAATCAGGTTGCGCCATTAATTGGCAAGATCCGAGATGCGTCGCTAAGACCTGAGTATGTAAGACTTCTTGCCGGCTGGCTTGGTATGGAGGTAGATATTGTTTCCTCCGCAGTTAAGAAAAATGGTAAAGCTAGTGAAGGATTAAGTGAGAAAAGGGTTAATTTAACTGATCCAGTTTTGGTATTAGAGCGTGAAGTATTAAAAGTTAAACTACAACTACCTGAACTTGCCCATGGCTGGGTTGATTTAGAATCAACTGCCTTCTCATTTCCATTGTATTCCTCTCTTCGAACATTAATTGATAATCAAAAAGCCTTTGATACCCAAGAGCTAATTAGTAAGAGTGATAGTGATGAACTTAAGTCATTAGTTACTGAATTAATTGTTGAGCCAATTAGAACTGATGGTGAGGTTTCAGAGCGCTACATCACTAGTATTTTTGCCCGCCTGCGTGAGGTTGCACTTAGTAGATCAATCGCTGAGATCAAGTCCACCTTGCAGCGTTTAAATCCAGTAGAAAATGATGCGCAATATCAAGAGATATTTGGCCAACTAGTTGGCATGGAGGCAGCAAGGCGGGTTCAGAAAGAGTTGGCACTCGGGGAGAGTTAGACTGAGTGCGCGCAGATTTGAGCACAACCTTTTATTAGATAGTATTTACCCACAACAAACGATAAAAAGTTAGTTGTATTCCCTGATAGCTCAATTGGCAGAGCAGCCGGCTGTTAACCGGCAGGTTCTTGGTTCGAGTCCAAGTCAGGGAGCATGGCGCTATATCGAGTACAGGTTGCATTACCTGACCGACCAGGATCCCTTGGTGCGGTCGCATCTGCAATTGGTTTTGCCGGAGGAGATATTCGCGGCTTAGTTGTTTTAAGAAGTGAAGATGGTCGAGGTATTGATGACATCACAATTGCAGTTCCAGGAAGTGATCCGACTGATTTAGTTAATGTTTTAAAGGCAATCGGTGGTGTTGAAGTTATTTCAATTACGCCAGTAAATTAAAGCTTAACTGCGCGAAGTTGCTGAGCTGATTGTTCTGGCTCTAAATCCATAATAAATGCACCCATTGCCGATTCAGATCCAGATAGGTACTTAAGTTTTCCAGGTTGGCGTCTTACTGAAACTATTTGCCAATGCAGGCGCATACTATTTTTTCCAGAGTTTACGGGTGCCTGATACCAAGAAGCGATATATGCCATTTCAATTCCAAATACACCATCTAATCTAGTAAGAACCTCTTTAGCTATTGGAGCAAAGGCAGCAGATTGCTTTTCATCTAAGCCGCTCATATTAGATACACCACGCAGTGGCGCTATATGAATTTCAAATGGGTATCTAGCAGCGTATGGAACGTATGCAATCCACTCACTGTTTTGAGCAATAATTCGCTTTTCATCTTTTATCTCGCGCTTAATTACCTCATCAAGTAATACTTTACCTGTTTTTGTTAAGTGATCATTTGCTACTTGTAGCATCTTTTCAATCTTAGGTGGCAGAAATGAGTAAGCATAGATCTGACCATGTGGGTGAGAAAGTGTCACGCCAACTTCCTCGCCTCGATTTTCAAATATATAAACCTGCTCAATGAACGGTAATTTAGAAAGCGCGCTATCTCTATCTTTCCAAGCCTCTAATACTGCTCTGATTTGTTTTTCAGTTAACTTTGCAAAACTTGAACTGTGATCTGAGGTGTAGCAAACAACCTCACACGCACCAGCTGCATCAACATCAGCAGTTGCTAGTCCAGAGATCTGCGCAAGTTTGAAATTACCTTTTGGAGTAGTAAGTGCGGGAGCGCGATTTCCAAAAACCACAACCTCATAATCTTTATCTGGAATTTCAGTTAATTTATCACCGGTACTTGCACATAATGGACACAACTCCTTAGGGGGTAAGAAAACTCGATGCTGGCGATGAGATGCAATTACTACCCATTCATCAACTAAAGGATCAAGACGTAAATGGCCGATTCCAGGTTGGGCTTCTTCATTTCTTTTATCTGCTGCAGATCTATTAATCTCACTGCTATCGTAATAAAAGATATCTCTACCGTCTGCAAGTTTTAAATCACTGCGATAAATATTGCCAGTTAATTTTTGAACCATAATGGGTTAAGAGTAGTGCAAAGAATCAGTGCTTTATTTGCTTAGAGCAGCCGTCAGTTGGTTTTTTAGTAGTCGTTGGCTTAGGAGTTGGTGTGGGCTTTGGAAGATCTACCCCTTGTGCCAAGGTAATTGGCAGAAGCAATTCATTATCAGCATGAGTTTTGGAAATGTCAACATAATTTAGTGTTCCTTCTGTAATTCCAGCTGGTAGCCCTTCAATTGTTAACTCCCACCTACCACTAGCAGATCGAACCGGTGTTTGTTTTTTTACTTTAATTTTTGGATCAAGTGGCCTAAATACAACTGTGCCGGTGACAACTGGAGTTCCAATACTTCTAAACACCTCAACATTTATTTCAACAGGCTTATTGGTATCTGTTGCAGCCACAGAAATCAGATTCATTTTTGTTGGCTCATTGATTGGCATTAGATCAACTGTTTCTGGTTGCCATTTACCTTTAACAAGAGATAGAAATTGATCAGGAGTTCCCCTGAAAACATTTAAATCAAGACGCGCACTTGGTACACCATATTTTTCACCGATTCCACATGATGAGTACTGCCAAATTTGCCATTGGGATGAACAGTTCGCAGTGCTCCAAGAATGAACAAAGCAGCCAATAGGTAGCCTTTGACCAGGTTGGGCAATTGGATCTGCGGGATTAATTGTGTAGTGAGCAAGCCAAAGCGGATATTGCCGCAAAATCTCACTCCTTGCTGTAGCACTTTCTAGAAATTGTGAATAAGAGTATAAAAATGGTTTACGTCCTGTTTTTTCTTCTACAGTTCGCAGCCATGTCTCTGCCCATAAGGTAACTAAACTTCTAGGTAAAGTTTTTATGCATGCTCCTGAACTATTTTTCTTCACACAATTGTTTTCTAAATCAAGAGCGAGTGGTAAATCTCGCTCGTTATAACCACCGAGTGAGGCTAGGCGCCAAATAACTTTTTGTGCCTGCGCTTTGGCATCTCTTATTACATATGCCTCATCAGTGCTATTTGGCAGGTAAGCAAAGTGATACATCCCGGTATAAAGTCCGGCAGCTTGGGCAGCATTTCTATCTCCAACTAACCACTTCATTGTTTCAAGATCAGCTTTTTCTTGTGCATCAGATGCTTTAATTAAGACAAAGCGCATGCCGGCATCAAACTTCTTTTTAAAATCTATTGGTTTATCATATGGATGCTGCCACCTGCTTATATCTGAGCCTTGAATTCGCCCACCCGTTAACTTACTTGTCTCTGGGGTAATAAATAAAGAATTAGTGTCTATAAAAGTTTTGGAATTATCAACCATAAAATTGGCAGATTTTGTTGTTAGTTTCTTCTTACCCACCGTAACAGTTGCTCGATACTTCCCCTCTGCTTTAATTGCAGTTGCAACAGTTGTAATTCGCCAGGATCCACTGCTTGATGAATTTGTTTTAAGTGGCGTAACTTTCCATGCCTGTCCATCAAATGAACTTATTGAAATACTTGCTTTACTAGCAGGTTTAACTTGCCCATAGAAGGTAACTAAAGATTCACCTGCATTTGGTGTGCTTTGAACAAAAAAAGTTGCAGAAGTTTTTGCAGTCGCGCTATGAGATACAGGAGTAAGTCCTGAAAAAGTGACTAGAAATACTAAAAAGGAACTAAGTCTTTTCACCGCTCTATTATTGTGGGTGTAATACCTAAAACTGATTTAATTGCGCTGATTAAAGACTGAGTGTGGTCTGAATTACGAGTTTTTTTAAAATCATGAGGGCTTGCAAACTTTTGACTATCAGAAAAGTCTAAGGTTAGCTCGTTATTTTCAAAGGAAGCCAATCTGGCGTCAAAAAATGCAATCCAAGCAACTCGATTCTCCTTAAGTAGTAAATCTAGTACCTCATTCCAACTAGATTTAATCTGATCAAGAGTCATGAACTAAATTATAAAGCTATAAGCGACTAATATTACAAAGGTAGCTAATGAGGTTAATTTAGTTACTCTTTTCAATAAAATATTTGAAATTTTAGGGATATAAGTTAATCCGAGAATTACTGCGCCAATCACGATTAAAACAGAGCTTTTAGAAAGATTTCCTGTTGATCCTGTTTGATACCTAAGGTTAATCAGGCCCGTGGCAAATAAAGCATAGGCAGCAAATCTGTAATTATTTAAAGGATTCATTATTCTGCAACCCTAAGTGGATGAAGTCTGCCATCGATATTTCGTTGCATCCAAGTTTGCTGCATAACACGGATCTCCCAGATATGATGATGAGAATCTATTCGAAGCATCAGACCTTTTCCCAACCTTTACTTTCCCAAGATTTAATTAATGCAGATTGAACTGTTACTACATTCACTGCTTCCGCAAATGACGGCTTAAAATCATTTCCATCCACCCAGGCATTTAGGAAAGAGTAATCTTCAATACAGATTAAATCCTCAGTTCCAAGGCTATTTCCTTGCCCAGGTACAAATGCGCCATGGAAATCAAAGCGGTCGCCACTAAGAATTTTGGTAAAGCCAGTCTCAAGGTTTTCACTTTTTTTATAGTAGAGCAATTCATTCAAGCTTTCATGATTCCACTTTAGTGAGCCCTTTGTGCCATATATTTCAAACATGTTTTCACTTTCCGGTCCAACTACAGTTCTACTTGTTTCAAAAGTTCCAGTTGCTCCATTTTTGAATCTACATAGCATTGAAGCAAAATCTTCATTCTCAACCTCACCAGTAGGATCGCCAACTTTTCCTCTGCTGTAGTGGCTCGAATTTCCAGTCGGAAGTGGACGCTGTTTAATTGTTGTTTGCCTCATGCCAACTACCTCAGCGATATCACCAATCAAGAATTGGGCGAGTGAAACGCTATGGCTAAGAATATCGCTAGATACTCCATACCCTGCTTGATCAAACTTAAATCTCCAGGAAAGTAGTCCTAATTCATCACTTCCATACATAGAAAAAAAGCGTCCCTTGTAATGAATGATCTCTCCAAGCTCACCTGAAGCAATCATCTTCTTTGCATGAAGAACTAATGGTGCCCATAGATAGTTATAGCCAACTCCGGTAAATGTCTTATTTTTTTTAGCAATATAAAATGCTTCAATAGTTTGCTCTGGCTTACCCCCAATAGGTTTTTCAGAGAATACAACTTTTCCAGCATCACTTGCTGCTTTGATAATTGGAATATGCAACATATTAGGGGCACAAACCCAAACAGCATCAACATCACTTGCTGTTACAGCCTCCTTCCAATCAGTTGTAGCTCTTTCAAATCCAAAATCCTCAATTGCTTGCTTACCGCGATTGCTATCAAAATCAGCACATACTCTTAAAATAGGATTAAATTTTCTATTTGGAAATAATGTGGGAATTCGAATAAGGGATCGACTGTGTGCTTGACCCATCCAACCTAGGCCAACTACGGCAACGGAAATATCTTTGCGGGCGCTCATATCAAATCCTCTTACCATCTTTATTAGTCATTGGTAATCGAGGATCTTGCTTATGGGTTTTCCAATTTTCTCTAATCCAATGATGGCTTGGGTCATCACAAAATCCCATGGTTCGGTTTTCAGCTGGTCCCGCCAGGACATTTAAAAAGTACATTGGATACTCAGGAGCTGCAATAGATGGTCCGTGATAGCCATGGGGCACGATAACAAAATCTTGATCATTTATGGTCATGGTCTCATCAATACTTTGATCATATGAATAGACCCTGAAATATCCACGTCCTTCTTTTGAACCATGATCAGAATTCTGTTTTCCGATCTGGAAATAGTAAATCTCCTCATTATTAAACTCACAACCTGCTATTCCATCATGACGATGTGGCGGCCAGGATGACCAATTACCTCCAGGTGTTATAACTTCACACACTAATATCTTCTCAGCACCTGAGAATGAGTCAGGTGTTGCAATATTATTCACCTGTCTGGTTGCAAACCCACTTCCTCTAATTTCAACACAGACTTTATCTTTGCTTATGTAAGTTACAGGAAATTTCTTAGCGGCCTGAGCAGTTGATAAAGCTAATAATCCATTTTTTCCACTTATACCCACTTTTGCACCAACAGGTATATAAATCCAATCAGAAATACCTGCAAAAACTCCAGTGCGGCCAATTAATTCAAACTCCGCACCATCAACTACTACACTCACATTTTCAGCAGATAAGCTCAATAAGACGCCCTCGAAATCATCAAATGTAATCTCATGATTATTTTGCTCCGATAAATTTAGAATATACATACCAGAATATTTCCAATCAACACTTTTAGGAGTTATTGATTTAACTCCTCGGTATAACCAGCTCATTAAACTTTCCTAACTATCGATACGGCTTTAGAAACTGCCTGCTCTACACTTAACTCTGGGCTAAATAGGAGGGCACGACCTGGAATTAGTGCTCTCACGTTTTCAAATTTAAATGCTTGCTCCCAATTATTAAAGGTGGCTTGCCAATCTTTTCCGGGATCTCCACCAAGCAACATTAGTGGCAGTGATGTAGCTCTGGCAGCGTATTTGAAATCCTCAAAAGCTGGAACTTTTAGCCATGTATAAGCACTCGTTGTACCAAGTGCTGAGGCAATACCAATAACCCTAACTAACTCTTGAATATCATTTTGTAACTCATATTTACCTTCGGCATTTTTTATGTATGGAAGTGGCTCAATTATTGAAAGTTTTTTTGCTCTAGCTAATGCTGAATTTACCGAAGCTACCATCTCTATTGTTCTAAGAGCCCCAGGATCACTTTTTTCAATTCTTAATAAAGTTTTGCCACCATCTAATCCAAACTCTTTAATGCCGGCAACATCATATGCACTTTGGCGATCATCTAACTCCCAATCAGCACCCAAAATCCCTGCCCTGTTTATGCTTCCAAAAATTAATTTATCATCAAGAGAACCAAAATAGGCCAGATCCTCAACTAGATCTGGTGTGGCCAAAATTCCATCCACACCTGGGACCGCTAATGCTCTAATTAATCTATCTAGCAGGTCATATCTATTAGCCATGGCCAGAGGTTGGCCAGAGGCTGAAATAATTCCCCTAGCGGTATGGTCAGCAGCAACTATAAATAATTTTCCATCTTTAGTTAATTTCGCTCTTCGTTTTCTACCTTTTAGTTGTTTATGAAGTTTTGCTGGATTGTTAACCCGATCATCACATAACTTTGTGTAGTTTTTTTCATTAAACTTCATCAATTTAACACCCCAGACACTAAATCCTGTACTTCATTAAAACTAGGCATAGCATCTGAACATAACAATCTTGAGGCAACTATGGCTCCTGAGGCATTGGCATAATTTCCAATTTTTTCAATGTCCCATGATCTAATCAGGCCATGAACTAACATTCCGCCAAATGCATCCCCAGCACCAAGTCCACATCTGACATCAACCTTTATTGGCTTAACAACTAGGTTAGTTTCATTATTTGCAATATAAACACCATTTTCTCCTAATTTTATAATTACCAGAGATACTTGTTTTCCAAGAAAATTCTTACTGATTTGATCTGGATCAGTTAAACCAGTTGCAATTTCAAACTCTTTTCTATTACCAACTAAAATATTACTACTCTCAATAGCTTTCATAGTCACTGTTCTTGCCATTGACTCACTTTGCCAGAAAGTTGGTCGGTAATCTAAATCAAGCACAGTTTGTTTCTGGAGATTTCTAGCTAGTAGCCAACTTTGAATAGACTTTACTGTTTCACCAGTAGCTAGAGCACATGCTGAAACCCAAAATACTTTCGCGGACTTAATTACTTGCTCTGAGACGCGATCTGCTGAAATTTTGGTGTCAGGTGCGTTTAGTGGCCGATTAAAAAATATTGTTGGGTTATATGGATCATCCATAGCAGCAAAAACCGCTGGACTGAACTGGCTCTCATCTACTCCGACATAGCTTGTATCAACATCAAATGCCTTCAATTTTCCTAAAATATAATCGGTAAAGGAATCCTTACCAACATTCGTGATAATTGCAGATTTATTTCCTAGTTTGGCAGCTGCGATGGCAACATTGGTTGGACTACCTCCAATAGACATGCTAAATGTCTTAACATCTTTAAACCCTACATTTGACTCATTTGCATAAAAATCAAGGCTTATTCGCCCAACACTGATTAAATCCAACGGTGTACTCATATTTATTAAGTTAACGCTAAAGACTTGAGGAATTCCATCGACTTACTAATCATTTTTACCGGACCATCTCCACTAACAGGTAATTCTCCAGTAATGGCACAATCTTGCTCAATCACATACCACCCCTGATATCCAGCACCTTCTAGAGTTCGAATGGTTTCAGCAATCGGGACATCTCCAGATCCTAAGGGAGTGAATAAACCTTTTTGAACACCACTCATAATGGACTCTTTCCTGGCTAAAACTGATTTAGATTTTGATAAATTCACATCCTTTAAGTGCACGTGTCCCACTCGGTCAAACGCCTTTTTCGCAAAATCAACCACATCAACACCACCAATTGCCATATGCCCAGTATCAAGGCACCACTTAACATTGCAACCATCTAATACCCGATTCACATCATCTTTTGTCTCAACCGTTGTTTGCAAGTGCGGATGCAATACATTTTGTAAGCCATTATCCTCACAAATTTTGTCAATCTCCGAAAACATTTGAAACATATTCTTATATTCATCGTTTAAAAGTGGCTTTGGATTATCCCAATCCCAAGTATAGACAGGAGAAGAGACTAAGTGTGTAGCCCCAGTTTTCTTGAATAATTCTGCAGTCTTCTTGACTTGCTTAAGAGACTCTTGATTCTGATTTTTATCGTGAACAACTACTGGGGTGAATCCGCCAATTAAACTCATTCCAAATTGATCTAACTTTTCTGAGATTTCATTTGGATTTGTTGGTAAAAATCCAGGAGCTCCCAATTCAGTTGCTGGCAATCCTAGGTTTTGCATCTCTGATAAAACTCTGTCGGTAGGAAGCATCTTGCCCCATCCAGGTACCTCGCAAATTCCCCAAGATATTGGGGCTGATGCGATTCTGGAGTAGAAGGATTTCACTAGCGTATTCTTTCACAAATGATGATAAGTAGATAGGGTACAAACGTGAAATTAACTACCTCTGAGGCTTTAGTAAAGTATCTAATTGCTCAGAAAATTCAGTTAGATAACAAAGTTGTTTCTTTCTTTCCATTTGTTTTTGCAATATTTGGTCATGGTAATGCACTTGGTTTAGGTGATGCATTAGAGCGAAACAGAAAAGCTTTTCCGACTCTCCGTGGACAAAATGAACAAGGTATGGCATTAGCTGCTGTGGCTTTTAGTAAAGCTCAGTTAAGGCAACAATGCGCAGTTGTTACAACTTCGATTGGTCCAGGTGCAACTAATGTGGTAACAGCAGCCGCAGTTGCCATGGCAAATCGACTACCAATGTTGATTTTATCTGGAGATACTTTCCAATCACGTCGGCCTGATCCAGTGTTGCAGCAAGTAGAACATTTTAATTCTCCAATCACAACGGTTAATGATTCATTTAGAGCTGTTACTAAATATTGGGACCGAATAAACCGACCAGAGCAGCTACTTAATACTTTGCCAAATATGATTCAAACCTTGCTAGATTCAGCAGATTGTGGTCCGGTATTTCTTGCGTTACCCCAGGATGTCCAAGTTGAAACATTTGATTTTCCAGATGAGTTTTTCAATGAAGTAATTCACGAAATTCGTAGGCCAAAAGCAGATTCAAATTCAATTTCGAAGGCTATTGAAATCATAAAAACTTCGAAGAAACCACTAATAATCGCAGGTGGTGGTGCTCGATATAGTCGAGCACACAAAGAGCTCTCTGATTTTGCTAATAAGTTTGGAATTGCAGTTGTTGAAACTGTAGCCGGAAAATCCACCTTATTAGCCTCAGACCCAGCCTGGTGTGGCCCTGTTGGAGTAACAGGATGTGATCCAGCAAATAAGTTGGCAGAAGAGGCTGATTTGATAATCTCAGTAGGTTGCAGACTTCAAGATTTCACAACTGGTTCATGGACTTTGTTTAAAAATCCTGTACATAAAGTAATTTCAATAAATACTGCAAGGTTTGATGCAACAAAGCGAAATGCTTTCGCAGTTATTGGTGATGCTAAAGAAAGCTTGGTAGAGCTAGGAAGTTTACTTGGCAGCTATAAAGCTGACTTGGCTTGGAGTAATAATAGAGCATCTGTTCGAGATGAAGTATTAAGAAATATTCAAACTAGAACTTTAGAAAAACTAGATCTTCCTTCTTACTCCCAGGTTGTTAAGTTAATCAATGAGGCCTCTTCAAATGAAGATTATGTCTTAACCGCTGCAGGAGGCCTACCAGGGGAGTTAAATAATAATTGGCTAACTAAGAGCAGAGATTCATTTGATTGTGAGTATGGCTATTCATGCATGGGATATGAGATTGCTGGTGCTTGGGGAGCAGCCTTGGCATATGAAAGCTCTGGTAGAGCAGGAAAAGTTATCTCAATGGTTGGAGATGGCTCATATTTAATGCTCAACAGCGAAATTCTATCTGCTGTAAATAATGGAAACTCAATAATCTATATCCTTTGTGACAACAAAGGTTTTGCAGTTATTCAAAGATTACAAACCTCTAATGGCTCTAAGAGCTTTAGAACTATGTTCAATGATTCTGATTTAGACAAGCCAGTTGATGTTGACTTTGTGGCTCATGCTAAATCAATGGGAGCAAATGCTAAAAAGGTAACTTTAGAGTCACTAAAAAATGAATTCATCTCTGCAAAAAGTTGCTCGGGTGTTAGCGTTTTGGTGATCGATACACACCCAAGTAAATGGACCGAAGGCGGAGCGTTTTGGGAGGTTGGTGTTTCTGGAAGTAGTACTGACTCTGAAATTCAAAGTGCACATACCAGACAGGTTGAAGGCAAAGCAAAGCGGCGTTTATAACTAAAGTTTTTTAACTCCAAGACCACATGCAATACTTGCTGCTAAGCCATCCTCAACTGTTGCAAAATTTTTATCTAATTTGCGTTTTTGAAGTGAGTTAATAAAAGCCGTTAGCTCTGCGATATAAGCCAGCTTAAAGCGACCCATCCAATCCTTATGTAAAGTTCCACCCTTTCTTGTTGGAAGCTTAAAGTTGTAGGCAATATTTAGTTGACCTAAATTCTCGATAACTAAAGATCCATTTTCGGTAATAACTTCCATACCTACTTCATACCCGTATGTACTATTTGCGCAAATATCAATGGTAGCTAACACCCCTGATTCGGTGTGACAATTTACGGAAATTGGGTCAGAAAGATTTGAATTAGCCTTACTAGTGGTTTTTGCAAAATTTACACTAACTGAAACTATCTCCTCGCCTAGCAACCATCTAATTATGTCGATTTCATGGACAGCAACATTTGTTAAAAGCAGTGCAGTAGTTGCAGTCGGCGAGCTTACATTTCTTGATGTGCAACGTATCTGAAGTACTTTTCCATACTTTCCACTTTCAATCTCCCTCTTTAAGTCTTGATATGGGCGGTCAAATCTACGCATGAAGCCAATTCCAACAATAGATTTAGAGTTGCGAACAAGCTTTGCAACTTTTCTAGCATCTTTTTCTTTTGAAGCAAGAGGCTTTTCACATAAGACATCTTTTCCTGCCAAAATTGCTTTCTCTAAATGATTAGCATGGAGATGATCAGGAGAAGCAATAATCACAGCTTTAACTAGCTGATCATCTAAAATCATCGATAAATCTTTATAAACTTTAGGAAAAACTTTAGTTTTCTTAAAAACTTCCTTGGCAACTTTTTGTGCAGTCACTAAATTGGCATCATAGATAGCTACAACTTTGCCACCTTTAACATAATCTGAAAGATAAAGTGCGTGTCCTCTACCCATAATTCCAACACCAATAATGCCGATTCCAATATCTTTTGCACTTTTAATCATCCCACTATTCTAGTAAGGTAAATCTATGAGTGAAACCTTTTTGAGTAAATTAACTGGAAGTTTTTCTACTCCATCCGGCGGTAACCCAACAGTTGCAATGGTTGAAGCAGCATATAAGCATCATAAATTAAATTTTCGTTACATAAATTGTGAAGTCCAACCAAAAAATTTAGCCAACGCAGTTTTGGGAGCTCGGGCAATGAATTGGGCCGGGTTTAATCTTTCTATCCCACATAAAGTTTCAGTCATTCAATACTTAGATAACTTGGGACAATCTGCGCAGATTATGGGGGCAGTAAATTGTGTGGTTAATCGGGATGGTAAGTTAATCGGAGAAAACACCGATGGCAAAGGCTTTTTACAAGCATTTAAAAAAGTTGATTCACCAAGTGGAAAAAAGATTGTAATTTTAGGTGCCGGTGGGGCAGCAAGAGCGATAGCGGTTGAGTTGGCATTAGATGGTGCGAAGGATTTTATGATTATAAATAGGGATGAAAGGCGAGGTCAAGATTTAGTTTCATTACTAAAAACCAAGCTACAAGTTTCAGCTCAATTTGTTGTCTGGAGCGCAAAATTTAAGATTCCAGATTCTATAGATGTACTCATTAATGCAACATCAGTTGGTATGGCAGATAGTGGGAGTTATGACTTAGATATCGACCTTACCTCCATTAAAAAAACAATGATTGTTGCCGATGTAATCGTTAACCCGCCGCAAACTAATTTACTTAAGAGTGCATCCAGTATTGGCGCGAAGACTATTGATGGCTTAGGAATGGTAGTAAATCAAGCAGTCATTGGGGTTAAGTACTGGACTAATTTTGATGTCGAACCAACAATTATGCATGCCGAGTTACAGCGCGTTCTTAAGTTGTAGGCATTATGGCTGTTAATCGAATTGGGCAAGTTATTGTGGATAATGATAACGAATGCTGGCATGAAATTAATGAAAACTTTCCCGTTGACTTAAGCCTTTAGTTAAATTGCTTCAAACCTGATTTATCCACAACTCTAAGAGCTTGGGCTGCAATAGTTAGCGCTGGGTTCATAGCTGCAGATGATGGAAAAAATCCACCATCGATTAAATAAAGGTTTTCAACATCATGTGCTTTGCAGTATTGATCAACCACACTTAGTTTTGGATCATGGCCTGCAACAGATGTACCACATTGATGAGAGTTCATTGAGATATCAAATGGTTGAACAAAAATTGCTTGAAAGCCACATTTGCGCAATACTTTTTTTGCTTTCTGCATTAATTCTTTATGGGCTGAGGTATTAATCGCTTTTCGATGAACCTGTATCATGCCACTTGTCGCAATTTCTATTCGATTTGAAGTAGCTGGAAGATCCTCATTCATAACTACAAATTCAACTGATCTATTTGCAATAAACTTCAGAAGAGCAAGGGGCACCATAGTTGCGTAGCTTTTCATCATAATTGGTTGTACTTTTCCAATAAGTTGAACAACTCCTAATGGATAGCCAGAGCCACCATCAAAGTACCAGTCTGAAAACGAGAGTGTTTTTTGAAAAATTACGTCATTCTTACTCTTAACATCAAAAGCAGCAATATGGGCATTATTGTGCATCATAAAGTTCTTACCCAATAAACCTGAGGAGTTAGCAATTGAACCAGATCTTAAAAGCAAGGCAGCGGTATTAACCGCACCTAAACTAAGTACATACTTTTTAGCAATTATCTTTACCTCTTGGTCATCTCTTTGGGCTAATAAATGATCGACCTTGCCATTTTTTACAACAACCTGAGTCACCTTTAAATTGGTCTCTAGTTTTACCTTCCCAGTTTTCATTGCTGGATCCAGTGCGCATGTTTGAGCATCACTTTTAGCATCTAATTTACATACAAAGCCATCACAAGTTGCACACCGAATACATTTTCCATCACTTCTAAGATCAACTCCCATTGCATTTGAATGGGGTTTAACACCGGCTGCAGTTAATTTAGCTGCTAAATTTGAAATATATTTTTCATGAGTTAATGCTGGATATGGAAATGGTTGACTGCGCGGTGGTTCAGTTGGGTCCTCACCAGTTGCACCATGAACTTTATACAACTGCTCTGCTTGGCAGTAGTACGGCTCTAGATCTTGATAGGTAAATGGCCAGGCAGGTGAAGTCCCCTCTTTATGTTTAATCTCTTGGAAATCACTTTCTCTAAATCTTGGAAGTGAGGAGCCATAAACCTTGGTATTACCTCCAACTACGTAATGAACACCAGGGGTAAAGGATTTACCTTTTTCATCTAGCCATTTTTCATTTGGCTTATACTTTTGATTTATAAATATTTCTCGGGCAGACCAATTAGCATCCTCTTTTTTAACAAAATCTCCGCGCTCAATAACTAAGCAATCAATTCCAGCTTGCGCTAATCCATAGGCGGTAGTGGCGCCACCCATCCCAGAACCAACAATTGCTACTGAAGTTTCTAAGATCACCGAACTGGCTTTAGCGTCTGATCCTTAGGGTCAATCTTTACCGCTCCGGTCATGATCGCAACCGCATCCTTCATATCATGAGTCTTTGGAGTTACCACAGCAGCTCTCTTACCAAGACGCATTACCTGAATACGATCTGCAACCTCAAACACCTGTGGCATATTGTGAGAAATAAGGATTACCGGCATTCCACGCTCGCGAAGAGATTCAATCAACTTTAAAACCTGATTTGATTCTCTAACTCCAAGGGCAGCTGTAGGTTCATCCAAGATAATTAATCGTTGACCAAATGCTGCAGCTCTTGCAACAGCGACCGCCTGGCGCTGTCCACCAGATAAAGTTTCAACTGCTTGGCTCATGTTTTGAATTGTGCCAATACCTAAAGCTGCTATGTGTTCTTTTGCTTGTTTTTTCATTCCTGAGGTATCTAACATTCTCAAGATAGAACCGGCAGGGCCTTTCTTTCTAATTTCGCGCCCCAAATATAGATTTGATGAAATATCAAGAGCAGGTGATACTGCCAATGTTTGATAGACAGTCTCAATCCCAGCTTCTCGTCCATCTTGTGGTCGCTTAAGGGATACTGTGATGCCATCAATTTCAATACTGCCAGTATCTGGCGTCTCAGCCCCTGATAAACATTTAATTAAGGTTGATTTACCAGCACCATTATCACCGATTACTGCAAGCACCTCACCTGGGAATAGTTCTAAATCAGCGCCATCTAATGCAACGACACTGCCATAAGTTTTCGTAACATTTTTAGCTTGTAAAACAGCTGATGCACTCATGCTCGTGCCTTTCTAATCCACTGATCTATCGTTACGGCGAAAATAATTAATAATCCAACGGCAAGGATTTGATAGTACAAGTCAACCCCAGCCAGCGTTAAGCCATTACGAAATACACCGACAATTACGGCGCCAATTAGTGAGCCAAATACGGTGCCTCGACCTCCAAAGAGTGAGGTACCACCAATTACCACCGCAGTTATCGTGTCCAAATTTAAATCAGGACCAGTATTAGGACTTGCCACAGTAACCCTGCCCATAATTATCCAGGCTGCAATCGCAAAAACTAAACCTGCAACCATATATACAGACATTAAAACTCTGTTTACTTCGATACCAGCCAATCGGGCTGCGTTAGGGTCATCGCCTACCGCGTAAACGTGGCGGCCCCACCCAGTGAAGCGGAGTGCGAAAGCTAAAATTAGGTAAATCAAAATCATCACTAACACTCCGTAGGTAATATTGAACTCTCCCACATCCAATTCAGTTCCTAATTCTAGAAAAAATCCGGGCAGTTCATTTGTAGAAACTGTTCTACCAGTTGCATAAATCAAAGTTAAAGCTATGAACACATTGAGTGTTCCTAAAGTTACAATAAATGGAGGTAATTTAAATTTAGTTACCAAGTATCCGTTAAATGCTCCCGCTAATGTTCCAACTAATAGGCCTAACGCAAAAGCCCAAAATACAGGTAGTCCATCATCTGGAATATCTGGATCTCCCATGAAGGTTTTTGCCATTACCATCGATGCAAAAATTGCGATTGCCCCGCAGGATAAATCAATGCCCGCAGTTAAAATAATTAAAGTTTGACCCGCTGCAATTGCGCCCACTATTGCCACTTGCTGGAGTATCAGTGACATGTTTCCAGGGGTTAGGAAATTTTCATTAAAAAAACTAAAAGTAATACTGGCAATTAAAAGAACAAGTGCTGAACTCAGCCATGGATATCGATGAAGAATTCCCTGTATTTTTTGAGCGTTTGACGCTCGGCCCATAAATTCGGCTGCGGCATCTTGAGTATCAACTTTACTCATTCAAATTTCCTCACAACTCGCTCGTAGGTTCTAACTTTAACTTTATAGACTACAAACTTAAAGACTACTGGCTAAATTAGCAAGGGCGGCCACAAATGTAACCGCCCTTACCAACTCTTTACTACTTACTTATGTTTTGATGAGAACTTGGGATTTACCAAGCGTTCTCAATACCATAATCTGTAGTTTCTGATGCAACACCATCTTGTGGGTCATCAGTAATCAACTTAACGCCTGTGTCAAAGAAATCTTTACCAGGAGTAACCTCTGGCTTCTTTCCTGTCTTCACAAGGTCAACGATAGCCTGAAGGCCAAGGTCAGCCATTAGCAATGGATACTGCTGTGATGTAGCTCCAATGCAACCGCTCTTAACGTTCTCGATACCTGGTAGTCCACCATCAACTGAAACAACGATTGCGGTTTTCTTGGCAGCCTTTAGAGCAGCACAAGCACCAGCAGCGGTTGGCTCATTGATTGTGTAGACAATATTGATGTTTGGATTTTTAGCAAGTAATTTTTCCATGCCAGTTCGTCCACCATCTTCGTTAGCACCTGTAGCTACGTTTCCTACGATTTCGTAGTCGCCACCAGAGTACTTACCTTTTTTAGCCTCATCAGCCATTTTGTTTGGATCATTTGTAGGAATTCCCATACCCTCTAGGAATCCGTTATCACGTAGATAATCTACTGGTGATACTCGGTCGTCGAAAATATTAAGAAGTGCAATTACAGCCTTCTTGCCACCAAGTTTCTTTGCGCCCCATTGACCAATTAGCTTTCCAGCCTCTCGGTTATCGGTTGCAAATGTAATGTCAGCAATATCAGCTGGATCTGTTGGTGTATCCAAAGCGATTACAAGTAATCCTGCTTCGCGAGCTTTAGTAATTGCTGCGTTAACATTTGTAGACATTACTGTAATAACAATTCCAGCGTGCTTTGCAGAAATCGCATTTTCAATTGCTGCGATTTGTGCTGCATCATCGCCTTCTTCTTTACCTGAGCTAATTGTTAGATCAAGACCTAGTTCAGCTGCCTTTGCTTCGGCACCCTTAACCATTGCAACGAAGAATGGGTTTGTTTGATTCTTTAAGATCAAACTTACTTTAATGTCACCAGACGCATCATCACTTGATGATGAGCAAGCTGATAAAGTTAAAGCAGACACTGCAAGCAACGCTACAAGCGCCTTGCGTGAGAACTTTATTTTCATGTATTTCCTCCTATAGGCGTTCGCCAATTAACGAACTGGCCTGAGCCTAGTTAAAGAATTGCTGATAGTGAAGTCAGTATAGGAAAGTAGGCTCAATCTTACGAAAATGTTATAAATCAGCCTGATTTAAGGATTACTGAGCTATAGGGGATCGGATCTCCCGTATGGATTATCCCCAAGCACTGCCCGACCTCAACCTTAAATTGAGAGTGCGGGATTTTGGTGGTTGTAATTCCTTTGTGATGCTTTAGATAACTTTGAACAGTTTGGCTATCAACTTTCTCTTCAAACTCATTTGCTAAAAGCAAAGAAGTTATTTGAAGATTTGGAAGTATCTCATCTAATACTTGTGGAATTGTTGGCCACCCCATAGTAATTGCAAGCTCTACAGTCTCTACATTTGGGTAAGTGGGAAATGGACCATCAACAATTGCAATTGCATTTACATGTCGAAATCTTGCGAGTAGTGAAGCAAGTTGTGGGTGGAGAATTCCTTTTTTAATCATGACTAAAACTTACTGCACAGATGAGAGCATTGACAATATCTCATCAGTTTTTGGTAGCGATGGCACCGCACCCGCCTTGGTAGCAGCAAGTGCTCCAGCTGCCGTAGCAAACTTTAGACAATAATCTATTGGTAAATCATTTGAAAGTGAAGTTGCAAGCGCGCCACAAAATGCATCCCCGGCAGCCGTAGTATCTATGGCATTGATTTTAAATGCTGGAGTATAAATCTGCCTCTGCTCATCTATATATAAACTTCCTTGCTCAGCCAGAGTTATCACTACTCGCTTTGCACCAAGTTTGATCAATTTTTTTCCAATTTCTTGAGCTTCATCTTTACTTACTTTCTCAACTGCATTTCCAGTTAGAAATGAACCTTCAGTTTCATTAACTACCAAATAATCACAAGCTGAAATAATCTGTGGATTAAGTTTTTGAATTGGAGCAGGATTTAATATAGTAAGACTTCCGGCTTTGTGTGCATTGACTATAAACTTTTCAACTTCAGCTATCGGAGTTTCAAGTTGAGCAAGGCAAACTGCTGGCTTAGCTAAACTAGTTAAGTAATGATCACTAAATTCAACCATTGAGTTAGCTCCAGGGATTATTAGAATTCTATTTTGGGCATCTGCAGAGACTTCAATAACTGCAATTCCGGTTTGCTGTTCAACTCTAGAAATAAATCTTGAATCAATTTTTTCATCAAGTAATACTTGATTTAAATAATCACCTTCACCATCTTTACCAAGACAGCCAACCATTAAAACTTCAGCACCAGAACGCTTAGCCGCAATAGCCTGATTTAATCCTTTGCCACCAGGAAAGCGTAGTAACTTATCACCAGTAACAGTTTGACCAAGAGCTGGTAATTGATTGGCATACGCCACTAAGTCTAGATTTAAACTTCCGAATACCAGAACGCTCATTAGCAAAGCCTATGGGAAAATTGGAATTCTTAAAATATAAAACAAATAAAAGATTATAAAATGGGTGATTTTAAACGCTACACCCCTAAGAAAAATGATTAAAAGGTAATGCTGTCTAATGCCTCTGAGTTAGCTTTTAGTTTGCGATGTTGCTCTAGAACATTTTCTGAGTGCTTTTCAAATGATGTGATTACATCTGGAATCTTCCAAATAGGAAGCTCACCAAGTAATGCCCAAGCTGCTTGCCTAGCTGCTCCATCAGCGACTAATTCCATTGGCGGAAATGTCATTACCTCTCGACCCAAAATTGCAGAAGCAATTGGGCCTACTCCAGGATTTTTAGCCGCCCCACCAATAACCATTACTCTTTCAATTTTTGCACCACTACTTTTTAAGGTGTCAAAGGAATCAATTAAGCTACATAAAATTGCTTCAATCGCCGCTCTAGAAATATTTTCAGTAGTTAAATTACTGTTCGTAATTCCTGCTAATAAGCCTTTTGCATTTGGACGATTTGGTGTGCGCTCACCTTCCAAGTAAGGCAGCATAGTTAATCCTTGCGCACCAGGTTTTGCTGCTAACGCCAAGTAACCAATCTCATCATGAGTTTTACCTAATAATTTAGAAGCAACATCTAAAACTCTGGCTGCATTTAAGGTGCAAACTAACGGTAGGTATTTTCCAGTTAGATCTGCAAAACCAGCCACCGCCCCAGTTGGATCAGCTGTTGGCGTATCTGAAACAAAAAAAGCTGTGCCACTTGTACCAAGTGAAATAATTAGGTCTCCACTTTTAGCACCTAACCCAAAACCAGCCGCAGCATTATCGCCAGCTCCTGCTGCAATAGGGATCCCGCTTTTTGTATGACCTGCAAACTGATCAAATGCTGCGATCTTAGGTAGGTGTATCTCTCGATCATCTTTTAAAGCAATTGCTAATAAGTCTTTTCGATATTGATTTGTAACTGATGAAAAATAACCAGTACCAGAGGCATCACTTCTATCGGTAAACAACTTATTAAAATCAACGCCACCTTGCAGCTGCCAAGAGATCCAATCATGGGGAAGTGCGATAGCGGCTAATTTCTTAGCATTTTCACTTTCATTTTCAGCTAGCCACCTCACCTTAGAAACAGTAAAAGAGGCGACTAAAATTGATCCAATTGCCTTTGCAGTTTCATTTGGTCCACCAAACTCTTGGTTTAAATCTGCAGCAGCCTTTGCCGATCGCAGATCATTCCAAAGTAGGGCTGGCCTAATTACTTTGGCATCTTCATCTATAGCAACAAAGCCATGTTGCTGACCGGCAACAGAGATTGCTGACACATCAGAGAATCCACCTGCTGCTTCAGTTGCTTTATCTAAGGCGCTTAACCAGTGCGCTGGATCAACCTCAGTGCCATCTGGATGGGCAGCTTTTCCTTGCCTTACTAATTCACCAGTATCAGCATCTCTTATTACAACTTTTACCGATTGGGTTGAGGAGTCAACACCCGCTACTAGTTTTCTATCCATCTCTACCTACTGCTACTTACTTTATTAATTCAGGTTTTTCATTACAGTGATACTTTCGCCAAAGACATAATCTTGTGCAACTTTCTGCCACGCTTTGCTATTTTCATTAACCATATGTGCATCCCAGGCTGGGCGATCACTCCAAATCTCCCAGACATTTAATACATCTGATTTTTGAGTATTGCGGTAGATATCTAGAAACTCACACCCAGCCTCAGTACGAATAACTGCGGCGTGAGCCATAATTTTGTTAACAAACTCATCCATTTTTCCAGGCTTAACATTTACTTCGACAAATAAAAATACTTTGCTCATACGGCAAAGATATCTTTAATCACCTGTGTTTACCACATAGATAATGGTGGGGCGGGTAGGGCTCGAACCTACGACGACCGGATTATGAGTCCGGGGCTCTAACCAACTGAGCTACCGCCCCGTTATTTACGGAGTTAGTGTCATACCTTACATCTATCCCAACACTAAGTATTAATTGCCATCATTCTCATGCTCGCACTGGATAATCAAAGTCATGAGAATTAAGGCGCTAATGGTTTCACTTTCATTCTTACTTGTCACAACATCACCAGCCGCCGCCGCTCCCATCTATGCTTTTCCAGTTGCCGGCTGCACCGTTACCTACAGTAAGTATCACCATGATTATCCAGCGGCAGATATCTTTGGTAAAAAGGGTTGCGCATTTGTTGCACCAACTGCTGGGGTAGTAGATGAGGTAAATGCAGTTGATAGATGGAGTGGGAAAACAAATCTTGGTCCAGATCGTGGCGGGTTATCTATTTCAATAGTTGGTGATGATGGGGTTAGGTATTACGGCAGCCACTTATCAAAGATTGAAGCAAAGATAATTCCAGGCTATCGCGTTGCTACTGGTGAAAAACTTGGCGAAATTGGATCAACTGGAAGTGCTAAGGGCACAAAGGCACATTTACATTTTGGTATCTCATACCCAACTGAAAAAGGTATTTGGTGGATAAGGCGCGGAGTTGGTTTAGAAAAAGGTAAGACCTCACCGTGGAAGTATTTACAAGCTTGGCAGGCGGGTAAGGATTTAAAACCTAAAGTCTTAATACCTGCAGTTATTCCGGCTGAGCCAAAAAAATAAGGCCTGCTATTTCTAGCAGACCTTAAATCTTTTTCGAGACTAGCTCGAAAGGTTAATGGTTATTTAAGCAGGATTTACAGCGTCAGCCTGAGGACCTTTTGGACCTTGGACTACTTCGAATGTAACTGCCTGACCCTCTTCAAGGGACTTGTAACCGTTTCCTTGGATTGCTGAGTAGTGAACGAAAACATCTTGTCCGCCACCATCAACTGCAATGAAACCGAAACCCTTTTCAGAGTTGAACCACTTAACTGTACCTGTTGCCATTTAGCTTTTTTCCTTTGGTTATGTTGGACGCTAGTAAATTTAACAAGCGCCGGTCTTTCTTCTTATACAGCTAGACCCAATCAACAAACCGTAGAGCGGGTACTGCCAAGCGTCGGACTGTTGCAAAGTTTACCCTGCTATTGGCTAATTGCGAAAAGCGATGTATAAATCTCTTACTGCATTAGTGCTGGTGGGCTGGGGAAGGTCACACCGAGTGATCTAAAGGCAGGTACTAGTGAGTAAGTCAGCAAATTACGCTGGGCGAATACTTATTTATTCAACCCCAGGCGCACTCATCCAACATATTGAGTGGGCAATAAATCAAGCACTTGGACAGGTGATTTCATTCTCCTGGGTCAATCAACCATTAAACCCTGGCTCTAAAGCGATGGAGTTTGAGTACAAATACCATCTATCAGTTGCCGCAAAAATAACTACCGCACTTAAAGCTTGGCACTACATCAGATTTGAACTAAGGGAGTTAAATACAAGTACGCAGGAGACAATCTTTTATCGCGTCACCCCAGAGCTTGGAGTTCACCAGGTAAGTGCTGCCACTAATGGTGATGTTGTATTAAATGAAAATCAGATTATTACCATCATAAAAAACTCATTAAGTTATGAAAAACTACAAGTAAATCTTGAGAACGCACTGGGTATAAGTTGGGATATTGAACTTGAGCCATACCGGATAGCGCTCGCTGACCCAATGTTAGATACGGTAAGTAAAAGTGGATAAGATAAGGCCATGAACTTTAAAGCTAGTGATCGCATTAAATTTGCATCCTCAGTATTAGCTGCCGCAATTTTATCCTCTGGCTTAACTCTTGGACTTTATAAAGTAGGCGGCGGCCTTGCTGCAAGGGCTGGAAATGCAATTACTGTTACCGGAACTGCATCTGAGAATGCAACTGCAGATAATGCAGTATGGACACTTAATTTAAATGAGTCACAAAAAACCTTAGCCTCATCAGTTAGCACAATCGATGCAAGTGCTAGTGCATTAAAGAAGTACTTAATAACTGGTGGAATCACTGAAGATCAGATTGAACTTGGCCCTATTAATAGCAACGCCATTATGGAGTATGTAAATGGTAATCAAACTGGGCGGATCTTGTCTTATCAGGCATATCGCTCTGTAACTGTTAGAACTAAAGATGTGCAACTTGTAGCTAAGTTAAGTAATAACATCGGCACACTTCTTGCAACTGGAGTAAATGTTGGTAACTACGGCCCTTCTTACTACCTTTCAACCCTAGATAAAATGCGGGCTAAGTTATTAGCCTCAGCGATGAAGGATGCCAAGGAGCGAGCAACTGCAATTACTGAAGCTGTCGGTGGAAAAGTTGGCGCTTTAGTATCGGTATCAAGTGGTCCAACTCAGGTAACAACTAAGAACTCACTAGATCGAGCAGCGGGCGGCATCTATGATGTTTCAACCATTGAGAAGACGGTAAATGTGACCTTGTCTGCGAGCTTTAAAACTAAGTAAGTTTTAGCTAGCCTTTAATAACTCAAGTTTTAGGGGATCTGATTCAATCTTTGATAAGAAAGATAATTCAGCTGATTTTCTAGCAGGTGAAATCTTTTCAAGAAGTACGCGAGCAAACTCAAAGAACATCAAAATAATCGCAGCCGGCAGAAGGTCCACACTTCGCTTTAAAAACCAGGGTGTGCCATTGCGCAGCATCCACTTAACTTTTTCCGCCCTACTTTTTCTAGTAATTGATAATTGATATGGCATTGAGATAGCCCAACCACGGCGGCGCAGTTGCTCTGCAATATTGCGGGCTAACATAAAGTGACCAGCAGGACCTGGGTGCATCCGATCAATATGCCAATTTCTTAAGTCGTGCACATCATTAATTGCTCTAGTTTTAACGGTAATTATTTCAAACTCTGCCGCTACTTTTCGATAAACCGCATTAACTGCAGTAACTCTTCGATTTAATACTCTTCGCATAAGAACAGGTAATTTCAGTAATTTACTTGGGTCATGGAGCTCAACCATAATTATTTCACTACCCATTGCTAATAATTGCTGGCAGCAGTTGCGCAGATTGTTATATAGCAAAATTGGATCAAAGCCATTGCGAAGCATGTCATTGCCTCCAACTATCACCGCACAGATATCTGGGTTCTCGCGCAGCGCTTTAGGTAGTTGTTTTTCTAAAACTTCAGTTGATTTAGCACCGGGCCTTGAAAAATTAAAGTAATCACAACCATCTTGAAATGCTTCAGCAATAAAGCCTGCCCAACCACGAAACTTTCCAGTACTTATCTCATCACCTGTACCAAATGCTGCGCTATCTCCTAAGACTACAAATGTTGGATGGGGGCGGATTGCATCCATATTAGGCAACCTTTAACCGCCGTTTAGTAGTAACCATTGGTTGTTTAGCACCATGAACATCTAGCATCGCATCAACAGTATTAGCCCAAGAGAATTTTTCAGCCTGCTCGCGCGCAACTTTACGAAGTCTGCCTTTATTTAGTAATTGCTTAATTGCTATTGCAAACTCTGCGCCATTATCATTCGCAACAGCTCCAGCAGGTCTTATTGAATTAATATTTAAAATTTCACCAACCGCACTTGATTTAGATGCAACAACTGGTGTGCCACTGGCGAGTGATTCAAGAGCTGATAGGCAAAATGTTTCAAGTGGGCCGGGTGCGATAGCAATATCTGCGGCGGCTAAGTAGCCTGCCACTTTTTCGCGACTCGCTACATAACCTAACATCTCAATAGGTAGCCCTAAACTTTGTTTTCTAATCTTGTTCCAAAGTGGGCCGCCACCAACAATTATTAATCGCACGTTAATGCCAGCCTTTACTAACTCACTAACCGCCTGCACACTTCGAGCTGGCTCTTTTTCTGGTGACATTCGCCCGCAATGAACTAGTAAATAATCAGCATCCTTTAGTAACTCTTTACGTAATTTAGGATCACGATTTTCTGGACTAAAACCTACAAGATCAACACCTAAAGCAACTTTGCGAAGGTTGGTGGTTTTAATTCTAACAAATTCAGCAGCAGCAAAATCGGTGGTGGCAATTACTGTATCAAAAGTGGCTGCTAATTTGCGGTTATGCCAATTAACAAATTTATTTCTTATGGAGACAGGTATTAATGGTGCATACTTTTTAACTAGGCCATTTAAGGTTTCATGGGAGAAAACTAATGAGGCCACTTTATGTTGCTTTGCCCACCTGCCGACCTTAAGCAGGGTAAAGCGATCTGAAACTTCAATGCGATCTGGGTTTAAAAACTCTAACAGATTTAATAATTGCTTATTACTTCGAATGATCTGATACCCACCACTTGCAGGCAAGGTGAAGCTAGGTAGAGTTATTTTTAAACCAAAAGGTGTCTGCTCCTTTATATACCTAGGTCCAGGGACGATATAGATAAATTCATGGCCATACTTTAAGTAACCACGGCCTAACTCGTGCAAGGTAGTTTTAATTCCACCTGAGCTTGGGCCATAAAAATTAGCCACATGGACAATTCTCATGCCACACCGATTTCTGAGAGCTCAGAACTTTTCTTTTGATCAATTACTGCTTGATAATGTTCTTTAAGTTCTTGATTAATTCGATTCCAAGTTCGCATACTTACGCTATCTCTGGCTGCAATTCTCATCTGTTTACGATCAGTTCTAGCGTGGTGAAGATTTACAGTTTGATTTAACTTAATTGGATCTGCAATATCAATTACGTATCCAGTTCGCCCATGGGCTACCAAATCTGCCGGTCCACCAGTTAAGGGAACAATTGCTGGTATGCCAGAGGAGAGCGCCTCTTGAACCGCTTGGCAAAATGTTTCATTTGGTCCTGGGTGAATAAATAAATCAAAGCTGGCATATATTTGTGCTAACTCTTCTTCTGCTTTAAATCCTAAGAAAATTGCTTCAGGCAATTGCTGTTCAAGTTTATTTCGGTGTGGGCCATCTCCAACAATTACTAATTGAACATTTGGATTACTTTGCAGCGCTCTAAGATCTGCTACCCGTTTTTCTTGGGCAAGGCGGCCAACGAAGCCAACAATAATTTTATCTGGTTCACCATTTTTCCAAGTAGCTCTTAATGTTTGACATCTTTTATTTGGATTAAATAATTCAGTATTAACCCCACGCCTCCATAAATAGACCTCAGGGACTTCGGCTAAATGAAGATCAAGGCAAGCAGCGGTGGAAGGAGCAAGGGTACGGTCTGTTTGAGAGTGAATTTTATATAAAATCTTTTGCAGTGAGTGTTGGGCAATTCCAAATCCATTTTGCTTGGCAAACCCACCTAAATCAGTTTGATAAATAGAAATAGTTGGAATATTTAACTGCTTAGCAACTCTGTTAGCGTATGAACCAAGGGCAAATGGTGAAGCAAGATGAATTACATCTGGTGCAAAACCATCTAGTAGATGCTTTATTCGCTTCTGCGGTAAACCCATCGGCATTCCGGTGGGCAAAAAGTTTTGAGCATTTATAACTGGCACAGTTTTAACTGGGTGCCCAGCATAGGTAGTTGGAGTTTGCGCAGCGGCGGGTGCTATTACTAAAGCTTGATCACCAGAGTTTGAAAGTTGTTCAAGGATACGAAGTACAGAATTCGTTACCCCATTGATGTTAGGTAAGAAAGACTCTGTGATGATCGCTACTCTCATATGAGTAGGGTGCGTAATTTAGGAAGCCTCAAGGAGCCCTTGAGGTTAAGTGTTGGTAAAGAGTAGGTTAAGCCTTATACCGCCGAGTAATATATGAGCATGAAAATTGCGATCTGCATCAAGCAAGTACCTGACTCTTGGGCTGAGAAAAAAATGGCTGCTGGTGTATTAGACCGCGCAAATGTTGACGCAGTTTTAAATGATTTAGATGAGTACGCCGTTGAAGAAGGACTTCGAATCGTTGAGGCGAACTCACCAACTAAAGAAGCCGGTGAAGGCAGTGGTCACAGCATTACCTTAATTTCAATGGGACCAGAGCGTGCTACCGAGGCAATTAGAAAAGCACTTTCAATGGGAGCAGATGATGCAATTCTTATTAGCGATCCAGCACTAGCTGGTTCTGATGCACTCTCCACCTCATTAGTTTTAGCTGAGGTAATTAAAAAAGGTAATTATGATTTAGTAATTTGTGGAACAGAGAGCACAGATGCTCGAATGAGTGTGGTGCCAGCGATGATTGCAGAGCGGCTTAATTGGGCGCAATTAACCTTTGCCGGCAAAGTTAAGGTTGATCCAGCAGCAGCCAGTGTTGAAATTGAGCGAGTAACTGAGTTTGGCAATCAAGTAATGAATGCAAAATTTCCAGCAGTACTTTCTGTAGTTGAAAAGATTAATGAGCCAAGGTATCCATCATTTAAAGGAATCATGGCGGCAAAGAAGAAAGTAATTACTACTATGTCATTAGCTGATACTGGATTAGCAGCAACAGCTGTTGGCGCATCCGCTGCCTGGAGTGCGGTTAAAGATGCACTACCAAGGCCAGTGCGAGGAGCCGGCGTTAAGTTAACTGATGAGGGTAGTGGCGGGGAAAAATTAGTTGATTTCCTAGTTGAGAAGAGACTGGCATGAGTAGCGTAATATTTTTAGTAGATCACACTGCTGGCAAAGTTGCTAAAGCAACTGGTGAGCTAGCAACCTTTGCAAAAACAATTGGTGAATCTGTTGCAGTAGTTTTTGCCTCTAATCCAGCTGAGATTATTAGCCAGTTAAATACTTTCTCAATTGATAAAGTGATTACCGTAAGTGGTGATTGGGATAAGAATGGTCCTGCTGTTATTGCTGATGGCCTTGCTCAAATTATCTCCGCTAAAAAACCAAGTGCGGTGCTAATTACCTCATCGGCCTCAGGTAAAGAGATTGCCGGACGTGTTGCAGTAAAAACAGGTTCAGGCATTATTACTGATGCCATCGGTGTTGATAAGGATCTAATCACTACACAATCTGTATTTGGTGGTTCAACAACAGTTCATGCCAGTGTTACAACTGGCACACCAATAATCACTTTACGCTCTAACTCAATAGAGCCGGTAGTAACTACATCATCTGCTGCCGTTGAGGAGTTTGCGGTAACACTCTCTGATTCATCAAAACTTGCAACTGTTACAAGTGCAACACCAGTAGTTAAAGGCGGGCGTCCTGATTTAACTGAAGCATCTGTTGTTGTTTCAGGTG
>Ga0247840_10003016_pt1 | contig 29028 bp, 15 predicted proteins | sample LaCruzMarch2015__FD_192404 | JGI IMG/M metagenome (GOLD analysis project Ga0247840, IMG submission 192404) | Freshwater microbial communities from meromictic Lake La Cruz, Castile-La Mancha, Spain - LaCruzMarch2015_17m | ecosystem: Environmental > Aquatic > Freshwater > Lake | place: Spain...
TTCCCTTCTTTTTAAAAGGAGGGTTGGCTCGGGCGGGGGGGGTGGGGGATCGGCTCACTTTTTACGAGACCCCGGTGTCTCGGCGTGAACATTTTGTGTTGGTGTTCCCCCGGGTGTTTTCTTCAACACCCGAGGCTTATCGCTCCCTTCGGTTTCCTTTAAAAAAACGACGCTCGGCTTTGCGATTGATTCGGGCCCTTCGAGACGGGGCCGACGCGTCTGTGTGGGCCCCTTTTATGTACAACCGGCTTGAAGAGGTGGTCTTTCCTCGGCTTCCGGTGGTGGCGACGGTGAAACGGGCTTTGTTGGCGGCGGGTTGTTTAAACGCTCAGATGTCTGGGTCTGGGGCGTCGGTTTTTGGGGTGGTGACGGGGCGGGGGCACGCTCGGCGGGTGATGGATAAAATTAAGAAGGAGCCGTGGGATGTTTGGGGGGTGAGATCAAGTTAAGGGGGCTGGGGTTGTCGGGTACGAAGGAACAGCAGACTCATCTTGTTTCCAAGCAAGGGGGCTCCGCCCCCTCCCACCCCTGGGCAGGCGCTCCGCCCTGCACCCGGGTTCCTTTTCTTTGCACGCCCAAAGAAAAGGAACCAAAAGAAATGCGCCCCGGTCGGCTTCCGCCGATTTTTTTGCCGGAGGCCGGACCAACTCCCGTCCCTCAACTTCCTACGGGACGGATCAGACAGGTCCGGCCCCGCTACCGGCAAAAAAATCGTCTCATAACGCCTTAAGGGGGAGGAAGAACCAACCAAAGGCAAACAAAAACACCCACGGAAAACCATGAAGCCTCGAAAAAAAATGACAAAAATATACCGCACACCCCTTTCCTCTTAAAGGGGGGTGACGCTGGACAGAATTGGAAATTTCCGCTGTTGGGGAATTTCTAGTTTCCACGAAGTCTTTTGTATTTTGTAAAATGACGGCGTTCAACCCAGATTTTGCATTAGACGCGAGGACCGAGACGAAGAAGGCCGAGGCAGTTTCGACGCAAAAAGTGAAGGCCATGCTGGTTGCATGGACGAACTTTTTAAGGAAGAAAATGTCCGGCATTCTTCGTCGAATCCCGCGGTCTAATGCAAAATTTGGGTTCAATCCTCCGTTTTTTGAATTTGGGGCGTCGCCAAGTGGTAAGGCAACGGCCTTTGGAGCCGTCATCCCATGGTTCGAATCCATGCGCCCCAGCGTTTTTACTGTCCGGCCTAAATTGTGGACTGGATTGTAAGGAGGTCACCGTTGTTAAACAGTCAGATAATGGCGTTGTCTTTTTTCGGTAACACTTTGTGGGCTTACGCTGGGTTTTTGGGTGTCCTTGTCGGTGGGTTTTTGCTCTTGTGGGTGATTCGTCGTTTCGTTGTGCGCCGAATAAAACAATGGACCGATAAAACCGAAAACACCCTCGATGATCTGGTGGTGGACGCCTTGGAAAAAGTGGTCGGTCCTTTGCTGGCCTACTTTGTTTTTGTGGTCTCCCTTCGAAGTTTAAATCTTCCCGCTTCTTTCCATCACGTTGTGGCCAAAACAACCCCTCTTCTCCTTGTTTTTTTTGCGGTTCGTTTCCTCGACCACGGGCTGTGGTTTTTGGTTTCAGGGTTGACGAGAAAATCCCAAGGGGACGCCCATTCCCAACAACAGATTCGAGCTTTAAAACCCATTGTCACGGTTTTTTTATGGGCCGGCGGGGTGATTTTCCTTTTGGACAATTGGGGTTTTAAAATATCGTCGTTGGTAGCGGGGTTGGGGATCGGTGGCGTGGCGGTGGCGTTGGCCGCTCAGGCGTTGTTGGGCGATTTGTTGAGTTATTTTTCTATTGTGTTTGACCGTCCTTTTGAAATAGGGGATTTTATTGTGGTGGGGGAAAAACGGGGAACGGTTGAATACGTGGGCATAAAAACCACCCGTCTTCGAAGCTTGGATGGGGAGGAGTTGGTTTTTTCAAACACCGATTTAACCACCTCCCGTTTGCAAAACTTGAAGAGGATGGAACTGCGCCGTGTGCTGTTTCGCGTGGGTGTTACTTACGACACCCCTGTGGAGAAACTGAAGGCGGTTCCTCCTCTGATTAAAACCATTGTTGAGAAAGTGGAAGGAACACGTTTTGATCGGGCCCATTTCATCGCGATGGAAAATTCCAGTTTGGTTTTTGAAATTGTTTATTTTGTTTTGAACAACGATTTTAATGTTTACGCCGACGCCCAGCAACGTATTAATTTGGAAATTATGGAGACTTTTCAAAAAGAAAAGATTTCGTTTGCGTTTCCAACGCAAACGGTGTACGTCCATAGGGGGGATCAAGGAAAAATTTGTAACCTAGAGGCGTCTAAGGAAGTCTCATTAAAAGTGTGAGAAAGGACTTCCAAGAAACTTACGGCAAATCCCCCCGCCCCCCCCTTTTTCAAAGGGGGGAACATTGCCCAAATTCTGCATCAAATGTCCGGTTGTCTGTTGGGCCTACACTGGGGTTCATTCCCGCGTTTGCGGGAATGATGAACAAAAACTTTTTATAAAATTAAAGGGAGGTACTATGGGTAAATTGACGAAAGTGTTGGGGACGGGGTTGGGATTGGCGGTGGCCGCTGTGGCTGGGGCGTATTTGGTTTATCGAAAGAACCCGAAGTTTCGTAAGAGCACCAACCTGTGGGCGGAACGGATGAAACGGGAAATTTCAAAAACCCTCGGGGGATTGAAAGACGTTAACAAAGCCACGTTTCAAGAGGTGGTGGATTCTGTGAGTGAGCGGTATGGTCGCTTGAAAGACGTGAATCAAGAAGAATTGAAAGGGTTGGTGTCGGACCTAAAAGAATCTTGGACTCATTTCAATAAAGAATTGTCTGGTTTGAAAAAATAGGAGGAATTATGATGACAAACACGATTGTTTTGCCAGCGTTGCCTTTTGCTTCGGACGCGTTGGCTCCGTACATTAGTGCGAACACGCTGGGGTTTCATCACGGGAAGCATCACAACGCTTACGTGACCAAGTTGAACGAGCTGATCAAAGGGACTCCCTTTGAAAACATGGATCTGGACGGAATCGTTCGGGCCAGCGCTGGAGGGAAGGGACCGGCCCCGGTGTTTAACAACGCGGCTCAGGTGTGGAACCACAGTTTCTTCTGGAAAAGTCTTCGGCCCCAAGGCGGGGGGAAACCCAAGGGAACGTTGTTGAGCCTGATCGAAAAAAGTTTCGGTGGGTTTGACGCGTTTCGTGAAAAACTGTTAAACCTTTCCATCGGTCATTTTGGCAGTGGGTGGTCTTGGTTGGTTCAAGAAGGAGACGCCCTGTCGCTGGTTTCCACGGCCAACGCCGAGACTCCGATGACCCAAGGGAAAAACCCCTTACTGACCATTGATCTGTGGGAACACGCTTATTATCTGGATTACCAGAACCTTCGCAAGAATTATGTGGAGGCCGTGTTGGACCATCTGATTAATTGGGACTTCGCTGAGGAACGATTGGGGAACAAAATATAGGGGAGGCGATGAGGTTTAAAGGCAAATCCCCCCTGGCCCCAATGCCAGTAATTAAGCTGGAAAAGAGTCGTCATCCCGGTGAAAGCCGGGGTACAGTGTTTAAATAGAGGTTTAAACGCAGTTTTAAAGACTGGATTCCGGCCTTCGCCGGAATGACGATCCTTAAGTTACTGGCGTTGCTCCTGGCCTCCCTTTTTTTAAGGGGGTCGGAACAGACAAGGGAAACCTCTCCTTTCACTAAACGAATGATTCAATCTATGTTCTCTTGGCGGGCTCTTCCGCCTGGGGTGAAAGGCTTGCTGGTGGCGAACGGATCTTTGTTCGTGCTGCAAGCCTTTTTGCCTCGGGTGGGGGGGCCCGATTTGGTTGTTTGGTTGGGGTTAACCCCTTGGGCCGTGACCCAACGGTTTTTCCTTTGGCAGCCGTTCACCTACCTTTTCCTGCACGGCGGAATCCTCCACCTCTTTTTCAACGCTTTTATGTTGTGGGCGTTGGGCCGGGAGATTGAACGCTCGTGGGGGACTCGTTCTTTCCTCTTTTTCTATTTCCTCTGTGGGGCCGGGGCCGCTCTCGCGAACATCGCGGTGGGGCCTTGGTCCACTCTTCCGGTGGTGGGAGCCAGTGGGGCCGTTTATGGTTTGTTGGTGGCTTTCGCCATGATGTATCCGTCCGCGGTTTTTTATTTATGGCTGATTATCCCGATGAAAGCCCGCTACGCGGTGATTCTCTTTGGTGTGATTGAGTTCTTTTTAAGTTTTTCAGGTTCGACGTCTGGGGTGTCCAACATCGCTCATTTGGGGGGGATGGTGACCGGGTATTTGTACATGAGTCACGGTCGGTGGCGTTTGATGGGACGTTTTTGGTGGGGGCGATTCTTGGACCGTTTCTCTAGAAAAAAAACGCCCCCGGTGGTGATGCACGAGTTAAGCGAAGAAGTGGACCGTTTGTTGGAAAAAATTTCTCACAAGGGGGTCGGAAGTTTGACCCGGGCGGAACGGCAATTGATGGATCGGTATGCGGCGACGAAGAATGCAAAACAATAAGAATTGGAAGTTTTTAAAACGATCTCCAATCAAAAGCGTTAAAACCCCGTGGATTCCGGCTTTCGCCGGAATGACGAACATAAGAAAAGGCAATGAGTTCCTTTCTTCCTTTTCTCGATAACTTTCTGTCGGGTTTACGGCTGTATTCCGGCGAAAGTCGCAACGACGATCAAACCCCTATTCTGGACCACGTGCCGAATTCTTATTCTAGCCTTCGCCAAGAACCTCTCAATGTTTCGGCCTCCTTGAGGGGCTATGGTTTTGCGGGGGTGGTGGTTGTGTTTTGCACGTTGGGCGGGTTTGTTTTGTTTCCGTTTGTTGAGCGGACCAATTTGGTTATGCTTTATTTGCTGGGGGTTCTTGTCGTCTCGGCGAAGGGGCATCGGGGGCCGGCGGGGCTGGTTTCGGTTTTGAGCGTTCTTTGTTTCGATTTGTTTTTCGTGCCTCCCCGGTTTACGTTCAGCGTGGAGGACGTTCAATACGTTTGGACCTTCATCGTCATGCTGATCACGGCCATGACGATCAGTCGTCTCACGATTCGTTTCCGTCGAGAAGCGGAATCGGCTCGTCAGGCCCAGAGGCGAACGGTCGCGATGCACACTTTCGCCCAACGGTTGACCGGTGCCCAAGGGTTTGAAAATGTTTTGGAAACGGCGGTGAGCGATGTCGCTCAGATTTTTGATGGCACCGCCGCCGTTTTTCTCCCTGACAACGAAGGGGTTCTTGATTTGACCGTTTGTTTTGGGGACTTCCCTGTCGGCGATAAAATTCGGGGCGTGGTGCGATGGGTTTTTGACAGCGGTCAACCGGCTGGGTGGGGCACGTCTTCTGTTCCGGACGTCGATGCCCTCTACGTTCCTCTCCGGGGGGAAGGTGTTCCGATCGGAGTTCTCGGGGTGAAACCTGGCGTTATTGATCTGTTCACGACCCCCGAACAAAAACTGTTGTTGGATTCTTTGGCCCATCAAATAGGGCTTTCCATGAACCTACATCGATTGGCGAGGCAGACCAGAAAAGCTGAAGTGGACGTGGAGACGGAGCGGACGCGAAGCGCGTTGCTGAGTTCTGTGTCCCACGATTTTCGTACGCCGCTCACCGCCATTGTTGGCTCCGCCAGTGCCCTCCTTGAAAAACCAGGATTCCCGAAAGACAGCCCAGACCGGGAATTGCTTGAAACCATCCAAGACGAAGCCTTGCGGTTGTCCCGGCTTGTGCACAATCTCCTCGAGGCCACTCGTTTGGAGGGCGGGACTGTGCGTATTCGTTCAGAGTTGTACCCGTTGGAAGAGGTGATTGGCGGTGCTTTGGATCGACTGGAAAAACCCTTGGGTCTTCGGCCCGTGGCGGTTTCTATTCCCGAGAATTTGTTTCCCGTTGTGATGGACGGGATTTTGATGGAACAGGTGTTTGTGAACCTTCTGGAAAACGCGATACGTCACACACCCCCACACGGTGGCGTTGATGTGTCCGTGACGGAGGAGAAAGACGGCGTGTTAATCGCCGTTTCGGATCAAGGGCCTGGGTTAAAAGAAGACGAAAAGGAACGGGTGTTTGATAAGTTTTATCATGGCAAATCTTCGCCGGGAGCGGGTCTTGGCCTTTCCATCTGTCGTGCGATTGTGAACGCCCATGGCGGGCGGATCTGGGCCGAAAACCGACCGGGTGGCGGGGCTGTCTTTTTCATTTCATTGCCAACGGGACAAACCCGTGAGTGATATAAAAACAGTGCTTATCATTGAGGATGAGCCGGCCATTCGTCGGTTCTTGCGTTCCTCTTTGGAGGATAAGGATTGGCACGTTGTGGAAGCGACCACGGGCCAAGGGGGGCTTGATCTGGCTGTTTCACGCCAACCCGATGTGATCCTTTTGGATCTGGGTTTGCCGGACGGGGATGGTTTGGACGTTCTAAAAACTCTGCGGACGTGGACATCCGCTCCTGTGATTATTATTTCCGCCCGGGGGCAGGAGAAAGACAAAATTGCTGGTTTGGACGCTGGGGCGGACGATTATCTGACAAAACCTTTCGGTGTCGCTGAACTGATGGCGCGCCTGCGCGTGGCTTTGCGTCACGTGGAACGTGCCCCCGAAGACGCTTCTCCGGTTTATGAACACGAAGGGTTGAAAGTGGATTTGGTCGTTCGTCGTGTTTGGCTTCACAAAAAAGAAATTCGCTTGAGTCCCCTTCAATACGAATTGTTAGCGGTGTTGGTCCGAAACGCGGGCCGAGTGGTGAGCCAGAAACAATTAATGAAGGCGGTGTGGGGAGAGGACCGCGTGGTGACCCCGGAATCCGTCCGCATCTTTATTCATCAGCTCCGCCATAAAATCGAGCCAGACCCCGTGAGGCCCCGTTGGTTGAAAACAGAGCCCGGTGTTGGGTATCGATTGGACGTGTCGAACGAATAAGATTTTGTAACGGTTCAGGTCCCTCACCCTCCCCTCTCCCAAGAGGAGAGGGAAAACCCTGATTTCCTTCCCCCCTCGGGGGGAGGGGGCCCGAAGGGCCGAGTGAGGGCTGAGTATTACAAGATTTTTCAAAAAAACTCTTCCAATAAAACTCCTACCAAAAACATAAAAACTTCCAACTTCCGCCGGAATGGCGGGCTTTTTTTATTAACAAAAAATTAACGCTCCCGTAATGGAATGTATAGGGGGGGCTTTGGTATTTTGGACACAGAAAGTTTGCACAGGAGGAGACCGATGGACATTGTGTGTATTGGATTATCGTTGGGACTTGTTGCGTTATCTATTGGATTTGTTTTGTTGTGCGAAAAGCTCTAGGAGGGCGTTTATGACTGTGATTTATTGGGTGAGTGGACTTGTTTCGGTGGCCTTGTTTGTTTATTTGACCGTCGCGTTGCTTAAACCGGAGATCTTCTAATGAATTCAAACAACTTGGTTCAATGGGTCCTGTATTTGGTTGTTCTTCTGTTGTTGGTCAAACCGTTGGGGCTTTACATGGCTAAGGTTTTTGAGGGGAAACCTTTATGGGTTGATAAAATACTCGGTCCCCTTGAACGACTTATTTATAAACTCTCGGGGGTTCGGGCGGAGGAAATGAACTGGAAAACCTACGCGGTGGCGATGTTGTTGTTCAACGCGGTGGGACTTCTGACGGTTTACACTGTCCAGCGTTTTCAAAACCACCTGCCGTTCAATCCCATGGGATTACCGGCTGTTTCGGCGGATTCTTCGTTCAACACCGCCGTTAGTTTTGCGACGAACACGAACTGGCAGGGCTACGGTGGCGAGAGCACCATGAGTTATCTCTCTCAGGCTTTGGCTCTCACCGTTCAGAACTTCGTGTCGGCGGCCACGGGGATGGCGGTGTTGGTGGCTCTCATTCGTGGATTCGTTCGCGAGAAAGCCGACACTCTAGGGAATTTTTGGGTGGATATGACGCGCAGCACCCTTTACATCCTTCTTCCCCTTTCCGTGGTGTTAACGGTCGCCCTTGTGTCTCAAGGGGTTGTGCAGACCCACAGACCCAGCGTGACGGTGCCTCTCCTTCAAAGTGTGCTTGACGCCAACGGTCAGCGGGTGACCGAACAGATCCTCTCGGGTGGGCCGGTGGCTTCGCAGGTCGCCATCAAACAATTGGGCACCAACGGGGGCGGGTATTTCAACGCCAATTCGGCCCATCCTTTTGAAAACCCCACCCCTTTGAGCAATTTACTCGAACTGCTGGCCATTCTCCTCGTCGCGGCGGCTCTTTGTTACACCTTTGGGAAGATGGTGGGGGAGCCCCGCCAAGGCTGGGTGATGCTGGCGGCCATGACCCTTATTTTTGTGCCTTTGCTTTGGTTGTGCGTGGCGAGTGAACAACGGGGTAACCCGATTTTCACCAAAATGGGGATTGATCAGACGGCGTCGTCCTTGCAATCGGGTGGCAATATGGAAGGCAAGGAGGTACGCCACGGGATCGTTCAATCGGCTCTTTGGGCTTCGGCCACAACGGCGGCGTCCAACGGGTCTGTGAACGCCATGCATGATTCTTTCACGCCCCTCGGTGGATTGGCAACGATGGTTCTGATGAAACTGGGTGAAGTTGTTTATGGGGGCGTGGGGTCGGGGCTTTACGGGATGCTGATCTTTGCCCTTGTCGCTGTTTTCATTGCCGGTCTTATGGTGGGCCGAACGCCGGAGTATTTAGGGAAAAAGATCGAGGCTTATGAGATTAAAATGGCCTCCATCGCCACGTTGGTGCCGGGTTTCCTCGTGCTTGTGGGAACGGCCATCGCGGTGGTGTGCTCGGCGGGGAAATCGAAAATTTTGAACCCCGGACCCCATGGGTTTAGCGAAGTGCTTTACGCTTTTGCGTCCGCTGGTAACAACAACGGTAGTGCCTTTGCTGGGCTCAGTGCGAACAACCCGTTCTTTAACGTCTTGCTCGGGCTTGCCATGTTTTTTTCTCGCTATTGGATTATGATTCCCGTGTTGGCCATGGCTGGGTCTCTTGCGAAAAAGAAGATCGTTCCCTTAGGGCTTGGGACGCTGCCGACGGACACGCCTTTGTTCACGTTTTTTCTGGTGTCGGTTGTCCTTATTGTGGGAGCGTTGACGTTTATTCCGGCTTTGGCTTTGGGGCCCGTTGTGGAACATCTGATGGTGTATTAAATCTAAAGGTAACGGCTCAGGTCCCTCACCCTGCCCTCTCCCAAGAGGAGAGGGAAAGCCAAGATTCCCTTCCCCTTTTGGGGGAAAGAAAATAGATTTAAGGAGGCAATCTTATGAGTAAAACGAAAGGTCGTTCTTTGTTTGATGGGGTTGTTTTGAAACAGGCTTTGTGGGGTTCGTTTAAAAAATTGGATCCTCGCCATCAGATTAAAAACCCGGTGATGTTTGTGGTGGAGGTGGGGAGTCTTTTGACAACGGGGTTGTGGGTTCAAGCGTTGGTGGGGCGTGGGGAAGCTCCGTCGGGGTTTATTTTGTCCGTTTCTCTTTGGTTGTGGTTCACCGTGATTTTTGCCAATTTTGCGGAAGCCATGGCGGAAGGGCGGGGGAAGGCTCAAGCGGCCAATCTTCGAAAGTCACGTCAAGACACGCCCGCTAAAAAACTGGCGAACCCGTCCAACAGGGGAGAGTTCACGATGGTTTCCGCTTCTCTGTTGCGTAAAGGTGATGTGGTCTTGGTGGAAGCGGGGGACACGGTCCCCATGGATGGTGAAGTGATGGAAGGCGTGGCGTCTGTGAACGAGGCCGCCATCACCGGCGAATCGGCCCCGGTCATTCGCGAGAGTGGGGGGGATCGCAGTGCTGTTACTGGGGGCACCTCCGTGCTTTCAGATTGGTTGGTGGTCAAAATCAGTTCCAACCCTGGAGAAACTTTTCTCGACCGTATGATTCGTATGGTGGAGGGGGCTCAACGGCAGAAAACACCGAACGAAATTGCCCTCAACATATTGCTGGCCAGTATGACGATCATCTTTCTCATCGCCACGGTGACGTTGCTTCCCTTTTCCATTTTTAGTGTGGGCGTGGCGGGTTCCGGAACCCCTGTGACCGTGACGGTGTTGGTGGCTCTTTTGGTTTGCCTCATTCCAACGACGATCGGGGGGCTTCTTCCGGCCATCGGCATCGCGGGCATGGATCGAATGATCCAAGCCAATGTGATTGCTCTGTCCGGCCGTGCGGTGGAAGCGGCGGGGGATGTGGACGTGCTTCTTCTGGATAAAACGGGCACGATCACGTTAGGAAACCGTCAGGCCGTGGCGTTTTTACCAGCGGACGGTGTGACCGGCGAAGAGATGGCGGACGCGGCACAAATTTCTTCTTTGTCTGATGAAACCCCGGAGGGGCGAAGCATTGTTGTTCTGGCCAAGGAAAAATACAACATCCGTGAACGCCATGTCCACAAAATGGGGGCCACGTTCATTCCTTTCACCGCTCAAACGAGGATGAGCGGGGTGGACCTCAGCGATGGTCGTCGTGTTCGAAAAGGGGCGGCTGACGCCATTGAAGCCTACGTGAAACAGGGGGGCGGGCACTTTCCGACCGCCGTACGCACCGCGGTGGAATCCATCGCCCGGGGGGGAGGAACGCCCCTCGTCGTTTCCGACCGCTCTAAGGTTTTGGGGGTTGTTCATTTAAAAGATATTGTGAAAGGGGGTATCAAGGAACGTTTCGCCGAATTGCGTCATATGGGGATCAAGACGGTTATGATCACCGGCGACAACGCTTTAACGGCCGCCGCCATCGCGGCCGAGGCCGGTGTGGACGATTTTCTGGCCCAGGCCACGCCGGAAACCAAGCTGAAATTAATTCGCGAAACCCAGAAGGGTGGACGGCTGGTGGCCATGACTGGGGACGGCACCAACGACGCTCCGGCGTTGGCCCAAGCCGATGTGGCCGTGGCGATGAATTCCGGGACTCAAGCCGCCAAGGAAGCCGGCAATATGGTGGATTTGGATTCCAACCCCACAAAACTCATCGAGATCGTGGAAATAGGTAAGCAACTGCTCATCACCCGAGGGGCCCTGACGACGTTCAGTATCGCCAACGATGTGTCGAAATATTTTGCCATCATCCCGGCGGTCTTCGTGGGGACCTACCCCGTCTTAAAAGTACTCAACATCATGCACTTGGCCACGCCGGGCAGTGCCATTTTGTCGGCGGTGATCTTCAACGCTCTCGTGATCATTTTGCTCATTCCCCTTTCTCTCAAGGGGGTGAAATACCGGGCCCTTGGGGCCAGCCGTCTCCTGCGGGATCACGCCCTGATCTACGGCGTTGGGGGACTCATCGCCCCGTTCATTGGTATCAAACTGGTGGATATGGTGCTTGTGTTTTTTCATTTGTCTTAGTCTCTTCGTTCTAAAATCTTTGACAAAACGTCAAAGATTTTAGAACGAAGAGACTGGAAGGCCTGTCCGTTAACAGGATCTTCCCCATTTCGAAAAAACAGTTTTCAAGGATACAAGAGACGATCCGAGAGAACGGTCAAGATAACTCGGACGAGTCGTTCGATCGGAGAAACCATGAAACATTTAGATAAAACATTCACCCCGTTAGAAGTTTCTCATTCACTTGTCCGGCTCGTCCGGGTTAGGAGGAATTACATGTATATTAAACAGTTGAAAACGGCTGTTCGTTCCTTGATTGTTCTTTCGGTTCTTACCGGCATCGTTTATCCCTTGGCGATGACGGGACTTACGCAACTGTTGTTTCCGAAACAAGCGAATGGGAGTCTGATCGTCAAAGACGGCAAGGTATTGGGGTCTCGTCTGATCGGTCAGCCGTTCGATGCCCCCATGTATTTCTGGGGAAGGCTTTCGGCGACGGGGCCGGTGGCCTACAACGCCGCCTCATCGTCTGGGTCTAATCTTGGGCCGCTCAACCCGGCTTTGTTCAAACAAGTTCAAGATCGCGTGGACGCGTTGCACAAAGTCGATCCGGACAACAAAGAACCGATTCCCGTTGATTTGGTGACGGCGTCGGGCAGTGGGCTTGACCCACACATCAGTCCGGCCGCGGCTTTTTATCAGGTGCCCCGCGTGGCTCGTGTGCGTGGGTTTTCAGAAGAGATTGTGCGACAATTGATTAAGGAAAATACCCAGGAACGTTTTCTGGGGGTGTTCGGTGAGACGGTTGTTAATGTGTTGGAGCTCAATCTGGCTCTCAATCGATCTGAAAATGGAAAATGAACGAAGTCTTTTCGTAACGGCTCAGGTCCCTCACCCTGCCCTCTCCCAAGAGGAGAGGGAAAACCATGATTTCTTTCCCCTCTCGGGGGAAGGGGCGTGCCTGCCTGTGGCAGGCAATAACGACGGGCCGAACAGGCCCCAGGGGCCCGAAGGGCCTGATGAGGCTGAGTAGTTGTCATGAAAGGATAATCTATGGAGATGGACGAGAGACCCAACCCCGATCAACTCTTAAAACAAGTTCAGGCTGAGGAAGAGTCTGAGGGGCGGGGACGGCTGAAACTTTTTTTTGGGGCGAGCCCGGGCGTGGGGAAAACCTACGCCATGTTGGAAGCGGCCCGGCAACGAAAAAAAGAAGGGTGGGACGTTCTTGTGGGGCTTGTGGAAACCCATGGGCGCGTTGAGACGGGCGTGTTATTGGATGGGTTGGAGGTTCTTCCTCGCCGAGATGTTTCCTACAAAGGCGTGACCCTGCACGAATTTGATTTAGACAACGCGATGGCTCGTCACCCGCGTCTGATCCTGGTGGATGAGTTGGCCCACTCGAACGCCCCCGGTTTGCGTCACACCAAACGCTGGCAGGATGTCGAAGAGCTTTTGGAGGCGGGGATTGATGTTTACACCACGTTGAACGTTCAGCACTGGGAAAGTTTGAACGATGTGGTGGCTCAGATCACCGGCGTCGTGGTTCACGAAACCGTGCCGGATACTTTTTTGCAACGGGCCCACAGTTTGGAACTGGTGGATTTGACACCGGAAGATTTGCTCAAACGTCTTCAAGAGGGGAAGGTTTATCGTGGGGAGATGGTGGGGCGGGCCACGGACAATTTTTTTAAACACGGCAATCTCATTGCCCTGCGTGAGCTGGCGTTGCGCCACGCGGCGGAACGCGTTGACGCCCAGATGCAAGCTTTCAAAGAACGAAACGCCATTGATGAGGTTTGGTCCGTGGGGGAGCGGTTGTTGGTGTGCGTCACCGCGAGCCCCATGTCGGCCCGGATGATACGGGCCGCCAGTCGTCTCGCCACACGTCTGCGATCGTCGTGGGTGGCCCTTCACGTGGAAACACCCGTCACTTTAAAACGAATGGCGGACGAGCGATTGCGGGTGGTCAATAATTTGAGATTGGCGGAAAATCTTGGGGCCGAAACCTTAATGTTGACCGGGGACGATGTGGCGGAGGAAGTGTTGGCTTACGCCCGAGCCCACAACGTCACCCGGATTATTCTTGGAAAACCGGCTCTTCCTAAATGGAAAGAATGGTTCCGGGGTTCTGTGGTCAATGAGATGGCTCGACGGTGTGGCAACATAGACCTTCACATTATCAGTGGTGTGGGGCCCGATCCGAGTCGTCGCCGTCCTCCGGTTGACATGGGAACGTTTCCGTGGGCGGGCGTGCCCTGGGGAGTGCTGATGGTGGGATTGTGCACGCTGGCCTGTTGGCCTTTGTCGCAACGGTTGGATCGGGTCAACTTGGTGATGATTTATTTGGTGGGGGTTGTGTGGACCGCTTATCGCTACGGGCGACGGGCTTCTTTCGTGGCTTCTGTTTTGAGTGTTTTGTTTTTTGACTTTTTTTTCGTTCCGCCGTATTTAACCTTTTCTGTGGGGGACACCCAGTATTTTATCACCTTCGGGATTATGTTGGGGGTTGGGGTGCTCATCGGCACCATCACGGGGCGTCTCCGACTTCAAACCAAGGCTTTGCGTCAGAGAGAGGGACGCATGCGGGTCCTTTATCAATTGAGTCGTGACCTATCGGAAACTCCCGAAACCCGCCAGATGCTTAAGAGGGCGGTGGCCCGCCTTGGTGAGTTTTACCGGAGGCCCATCCTGATTCTGACCAGTGGCGTTCAGGGCGATTTGACGATCGGAGCCGGCGATCCGGATTCGTTTGGTTGGAATGAGAATGAGCGGTCCGTGGCCCGCTGGGTTTTTGATAAATCTCAAGAGGCGGGGGCGGGGAGTGAAACTCTTTCCGGCGCGAAGGGTTTTTACCTTCCCCTCAAAGGGATTCGAAGCCCTGTGGGGGTCTTGGCGGTGCGTCCCGACGATGTGAAGGCGTTTCGGGACCCAGAACAGCTTCAGCTTCTCGAGACTTTTGCGAGTGAAATTGGTGGGGCCCTTGAAAGCACGCGGATGAGTGAGGCCATTGGTCGAACAGAAATGCAGATGGAACTTCAGGCGATTCGGCACCCGAAGTCCGACGCTCGATTGAGAATTGGGGATTTTTTAACCGAAGACCGTGTTTCGATTTTGCCAACGAGGGCTTCAACCGATGATGTCTTTCGAGATCTCTTAGCACGTCTTGGTCTGCCGAACCCCGCCCAAGCCATGCAAGCGATTCTTGAACGTGAAAAAGCCGGGCCCACACTTCTTGGCCCGGGGATTGCCATTCCGCACGCCCGGGTTCCGGGTTTGAAAGGGCTTCGTGTGGCTCTTGGGGTGAGTCAGGAAGGGCCCGTTCATTTGTGGCTTTTGTTTGTCAGCCCGGTGGGTGAAACACGCGTTCATTTGGCTTTTCTGGCCAGCGTGTCCGCGTTTTTTCAAAACGGGCGTCATCGGGATGAAATGCGGAAGATGAGATCCGCCAAAGAGGTTGTGGATTATATTCGCCGGAGTGAAATTCCTTCGTTTTAAAAGAGGTGAAAAATAAATCCCCCCGTACCCCCCTTTCTTCGTAAAGGGGAGAAAAGAGAGGGTCCCGAAGGGCGGGTCGGTATCGCGGGACTTTCTGCCTTCCTCGTCAGTTCCATGGGACCACCATGGGCCCCTTTCCTTTTCGGTAGACTCTAAAGTTTACAACCTTTTTACAAGTTCTTAAGAAAATCTTAAGGTTCAATTGATATACTCGTCCGTATTATGGAACATAATCTCTTTCGACAATGGGTGGCGGGAACGCTGGCGGCGGTGTTTCTCGTGGTCAACGTGTTTCTGCCTCATCGGGTGGAAGCCAGTTTCTGGATGGAGAGACAGCGGTTTTTAAAGGGAGAATCCGTCGATCGGCGATTGCTGGGTTTACTGCCTGAAACATCGTCGTCGCGGGCACGTCTTTCGTGGGGGCAAGAAAACAGACTCAAAAAACCATTCATTAAGCAGGGGAGGGTGGCTTTCTTGGCGGGGCTGGTCCCCGGCCAGGCCGGACAGATTCGACGCGTGGCAATCCCGGCGGTGGGTTCGATTGAAAAAGTAGTTCTGCAGATCCAAGACGTTCACCAGAATCTGGAAGCCCAACGAAACATTGGCCGGACGGTGGCGGCTCTGATAGAGAACGGGGACGTGGGGCTGGTGGGGTTGGAAGGGTCTTGGGGAGAATTGGATATAAAGAGCCTGCGAGCGGTACCGGACAAAGAGGCACGGCGTGTGGCGGCGGAAGACCTGTTGTGCGCGGGCGAAATTTCTGGTCCTGTGAGTGCCCTGCTCAGCGGGGAGGGACCCCTTCCCGCGGTGGAGGGCGTGGACGACCCGGAACGTCACACGCGCAACGTGGCGGCGTGGCGGGAATCGCGAAATACGGCGGCAACAAACCGTGAGGCCTTGCGAGCGGAGCGAGAAGAATTGTTCCGTCAGAAGGCGAAGGTCTTTTCGGTGGAATTGGCCGCGTTCGACCGAGACGTGGACGCCTACAGAGACGACAAGATGTCTCTGGGGCACTACTTGAAGGTTTTGAAAAAACACAAGCCCGCGCCGGGGCCCCGGACCGTGGCGTTTCTGCGGGCGTTGGAGATGGAAGAGCGACTGGACTGGAAACGTGTGGGGGAGGAACGGACCGAGGTTATCCGGGATTTTTCTCGAAAAGCACCACCGGACGTTCTGGGACGGGTCGTTCAGAATTGGGAATCTTATCGGTCCGGTGGGCTGGGGGAGGGGGCCTATTGGCGTTTGTTCCGGGACGTGTTGGACCGTGCGAGGGTGAATTTGGACGGGTATCCGGCGTTTCGGGATTATTTGACGTACGCCCACATTGCGGAAGACGTGAACGTTGAGGAACTTTATCAGGAAATCGGATTGTGGGAGAAGGAGATCTACGATCGGCTGGTGAAAAACGACGGTGAACGAGCGTTGCTCACGGCCTCCCGACGGGTTCGATCAACGGAAAAACTGTTGGCTTTTTCTCTTCTGCCCGAAGAATGGCACGATTACGAAGGGGTTCCCCAAGGGCACAAGGGGCTCGACGCCGGAGCGGCGGAGACTTTTTACCGGGAAGCCCAGGCCCGGGACGAGATCCTGGCGAAAAACCTGCTGTCGGCTATGGACCGACGGGGGGCCAAGACGGCTGTGCTGGTGACAGGAGGGTTTCACAGTGGGGGAATAGAAAAAAATCTTTTGGCAAACGGGGTGTCTTGCGTCACTGTTTCGCCCCGGGTGACCCTGCGGGAAGGAGAGAAGGGGGGCGACTACCTCACGGTTTTTTCTCAGGAAAAAACGCCCTTGGAGCGGATCTTCGAAGGACGACGTTTGTTTGTGGCAAAAGACGGTTGTTCACCAGCGGCTCAAGCGGGGTACGCGGTGCGGGCGTGCTTGGTGATGCTGATGAAAAAGACGTTAGCCCCGGGGGATGCCCCGGCGTTCCTTCGTCAACACGCCGGAGTGGCGGGCGGTGTTTTTGGATCTGTTCGTGCGTTCGTCACCGAACGCTCGGCAAAACTGCGCGGCCGTCTCTTGGAAGCGTTCTGCACAAAAAATTTCGACGAAACTTATTCTTTCGTAGTACAACCCCGAACAAAATCCTTTTCAATCGCACCCATTCCGGTTGGTGTTGTCTTGGCGGGGGTGGTGGTGTTGGTTCTGCTAACGATGGGACTGATGGCTCTGCCCAGTCTGGTGGGAATGGTGGTTCTGTCTCCGGACACGCTGTCCCCCAGTGTCTTAATTCCCTTGGTTTTGCTCGCCGGAACAATAAAACCAGAACCGAACATCCCTGATTTCTCTTACGCCAAAACGTTGGGTTATCTGGAGCGTGCGCTGGCTTCTAATGGCGGGTTGTCTGACGAAAATTACGACGGCATCGCCGATCGTTTGGCCGCTTCAGTAGCTGAAGAACGACGGGTGGACACGGCCCTCTTCCATCAGGCTAACGCCGAACAGTCTCTGGTGGAACTGGTTAAAAACGCCATGGGCGTTCGGGCGGGGTTGCGGGGGTTGGGGAGCAAACAAATTCTGGGGCAAATCAAAGAAGGGGAATTGATCCTGGAGTCATCAACAGACGGAAAGGTGGTGGAACGATTCCGCTTTTTTATGAACGGAACAGACCTCCGGTACACTTTTGAAAGAGTAAAGACAGACTCGTTCCATCAAGGAACAAGGATTACCGTTCATAGGGATTTCGACGAATCGGAAGTCACGGCTTGGGGAAACCATCTGACCGAGCAAATGGCGGTCAATCCTGAAGGGCCTATCTTTTTAAATGGGGTCCAGATCAACCAGGCCGATGGACTCACGGGAGACCGGGCCTATCCGATGCCCACAGGAGACCCTCAGGTTTCTGTGTCTATGAACAGGAATCAACTTGTGGTGGAAGACTGGGGCAAGGGCATGTCCCGCAAAACGATTTTTGAGCGGTGGATGAACCTCAACCGGAGCGGGAACGAGCCGATCGAGTTGAGCGAAGCCGAAGCAAAAGGACAGGCGGGGTTCCGTTACAAGGCGGAAGGAAAAAGCGAAGCGAAGGCCTCCCTGGTTCTGTCGGGAGTGGCCTTGGAAACAAAAGCGTTAACGGGAAGGTTAAACCTGTCGCCGTGTTATTTCGTTGTGCCTCAAAACGCCCGGACAGACGCCGGCGAACAATGGAACAGTCTTCCCCTCTCTCCGTCAGGGCAAGCGATGACCCCCACGATTGCTGGAATCCGACATATTATCGAAAAACTAACGGACCCGGCGGGATGGAGTTTGGAACGCTTCGCCGTGGTGAACACACTGGCGGCGCTCTTGCGGGCCAAATACGCGGAAGAGAGAATCCTTCAAGGGAGCTTGTTGCGCGGGGACAGGGCAACGGCGACGGATCTCTTGTGGTATTTGCGGGAGTGTGTTCACCAACGGGTGGTGGATGCCAAGGGGCACGGTGAGTTTTTCGTGCCCAACCTTCCCGGATGGCGGGGGTTTCCCGGCGACAAGGTTGTCTTTTTAGATCCCGTTCTTTTTGATTTCGTCCCGAACGATGGGATGACCTTTGTGGGTCAAGATTCTTTGTTTCAAGAAGGGCCGATCGCTCCAGGGGTGGTTGTTTACACGGCGGATTTTGGGGACGCTCGGGAGACTTCTCCCGTGATGGCGTCCGAAGGGGTGGTGGTGATTGATAGGACAGTTTTTACCGAACGGCGTGATCCGAAGGCCTTGTTGGATCTGGTCGTTCAGGAGCTTGCCGCCGTCACCCCCCCCCGGGAGACGGTGCGAGAGAAATCGGCGAACCCGAACGCCATCAGCGGAAACGGAGCCCCACGTCCGATTCCTCTCCGACGAAGGTTGGCCCGATGGGCGACGACGTTGGTTTTTCTGCTGGCTCTGGCCATCCCGGGGGTGGCTTTTTCCCCCGCACCCGAAATTGAATCGGTTCGACCGGCCGATATACCTCCGATTCCAACCGAACCGGTCCCCGCGGAAGAAACTTTTGGTGACACAGAAGAACTTTTAACACCTTTGGGAATTTTTTTCGAAAGAGCCAACGGGTCCTTGGGAAATCTAGGAACGGCTCATGCGGAGAACAATGAGGGAGAGACGCTGGAACCCAGCGCGCCGTATGGAGAGACGTCCGGGTATTCTGTGGATTATATCCCCGTTTCTTTTCAAGCCAACTGGGGGCCCGATGGATCTTTGAGTCAACCGGATGACATGACCATCTCTTATCCTCAATGGGAAGACTATGACCGTCAGGAGGAACGTCGACAGAAAAAAGAAAAAGAGAAAAAAACGATAAAGAAAAAAAAGAAAAAAGCGCACCCACTGGTTCCAGAGAAAGAAGCCGTCCCAGAGACAAAAGTCATGACAGCGAAATTTGCCCTTGTCGAAGGTCAAACCGCATTTACCTTGTTGGGAGGTCTCTTGGGGCGGATTGAAAATCCGGTTGTGATAGACACAAACGGAAACACGGTCCCCGCCCAATTCGTGGCTCCCGACAAACTAACGATTCAGCAGAATCCAGGTCGTCTGTTTGTCCGATACCAGGTGCGGGTGATCCCGGGTGTGTTACCAACGGTTCAATACCAAGCCCGTCCGGTTCCTGAAAATGAAATGCAATCCCTTCCGGTGAAGTGGAAAGACAAACTGGACACAGCTCGTTCTTGGCCATTTCATCAAAAGCTGGATCTCATGCATCAACTGTTGAGGGAAACAATGGTTTATGATGCCTCGTCGCCTTTCTACCACAACGGGGACAGCTGGGGGGCTTCCTTCGCCGATTTTATTGACGGGGGGGAGCCAGCCCCAGTCATTTGCAACTTGTCCGTCTTGGGAGCTAAATTGATGGCGGAATCTATGGGATTGCGGGCGGCCTATGTTGGACTGGTTCCTGTTGCTGGGAACGGAAAGCTTTACGCACAGGGAGTTGAGGCTCACGCGAGATTCCGTTTGGAGGATCCTGAAACAGGGTTTTGGTATGAGATAGAAACGACAGCAGGGTTAATTACAGTTAGAATCGATAGTGGCGGAATAACTGGGCTATCAAGTCACTTCAGGATGGGAGAGAAGGCCACATTGTCCCCTGCCAAGAGCACCCCTTTAGACGATCACGATTTTATCATCCCAACGAAGAGTGTCTATGATTTTCCTCATCTATCGGAATTGTTAGACTTCGAAATTGTTGGGAAGAAACTGGTGTTTTGGTGGGTGGTTTCATCTGCTTTCCTCTTGCTCGTCTGGGCCTATGCTTTTAGTTGTTGGCACCAATGGTTTCAAAAAGACCGTCCTCAAGGAAAAAAAGGCTGGAAACAGGCCTCTCTCGTGGCCAGTCTGGTGACCGGTGTCATCCTTACTCTCTTGATCAACCTTAACATAAATTTCGATCCGCGAGATCGTCTTACCAGCTGGAGCGAGAATCCGAAAACGCGTATGTTTCATTCTTTGAACGGTTTGTCCGATCCGGAGGCGTTTCGTCTGGATAAACCTCGGTATCCCTACGCACACGTTTCGGGGGAGGTTGATTTGTTTCCCATCGAATTTTATCCTCCTCTTCGTACGGGCCCTTTTCCTCCTCTGGCAAGGGCGGTGGATGGAGACTGGCACAAGATCGGGATAGAGGTGAAGGAACGTCTTTCTTTTGGATCACCTAATATTTTTTTTATAACGCCTCAAATGAAAATCGACGAAGATCAACCCGTCACTGTTGAAGATAGACCTATGGTTCTGAACTATCTTTTTGACGATCGATCTAACACCCGCGATAACTTTTTGGTACGGGAAGACGTAGAACCAAATCAAACTGTTTTGGCGAACGGAGACATCTTAACGGTCCAACCGGATTTTCGCCCATGGCCCCATGCTTTCGTGAATTACACGTTCAAATTGCCGGCGGATGGAAGTCCACCCTTGTATCTTCAAAAACAAGAGCCTTCAGGTCCTTATGAAATGATGCCCCATCCATGGCGTGTGCGATTGGCGAAGGTAAAAGGGAAGAGTGTGGAAGAGATTATTGCGGTTGTTAATTCCCTTTTGGCGGATTATTGCCTTGTGGACTCTTCCTTGAGCTTAACAGATAAACCTTACGAATGGATAAGTGCCGCCACTCATATAATCCGAAAAAAAGAAAGGATTCCTGTCAGCGGTTTGGAGGCCGCTCACTTGGCTTCGAGCATGATGATATCTCAAGGGCTTTTCCCTGTTATTGTCAAGTATGATCGTGTGGTGAATGGAAAACTCTATCTGGACACACAACCGGTTTGGAAAGTCTGGGTGATGGATGGCACCAACCAGCGCTGGCTCTCTTTGGACCCCTTGTCTTCGGTTCCTGTCGTCAAGCCGGTTCCGGAATTTTTATCGTATCGCCAAATGCACCGGATTAGTGACCAGAATAACATAAACCCCTACTTTGAACGGCCGGCGTATCTGGACGCGAAGCGGATCAGGGGGGGATTCGCTTGGGTGGGGTGGGGGTTGGTTCTTCTCTCCCCCTTTCTTCTGGTACGGTGGACAATTCGTTTCATACGCCACAGAGGCTGGAAATTCAACATTCTTCAGTGGGTGTTCCGGTGGACTCTCTGGTCGGACGCTGGTGTGCCTTGGAGAGAGAGCCGATGGCTGAACGTTAAAGAAAAAACACCTTTTGCTGTCTCAAGATTGCGGTGGGGGAGTCTGATTTTCGACGACTATCAATCTGTAGAATTTCCTTGGGTCAAATTAGGACGCTATCACCGGGCCCGCGTTGTACGTAACGAATCAGGAGAGTGGACCGAATTTCCACAGGAGAACGGGGAATCGCGCTTGGCTTTGACGAACGAGGCCGTCTATTGTTTTCAGAACAAGGCCGAATTCTGGAACAGAAAGATAAAGTTCTCTGTTCAATTGGCTGGAGAGAACGGAGAAAAATCTCTTCCCGTCCCATCCGAGATGACCTTTTGGCGGGTGAACGACATCCGAACCGTCCGGGGGAGGAGCGGGGTGTGGCTTGTGCACGGGGACGGGGTGGGTTACCTAGATTCGGTCACCGAAACTGTGCGGTTCTACCCGTGGCCAAGCGAAAGGCCCGGACCGATCCACACGATCTACGCGACCCCAAGCGAGGGAAGCGGGTGGTTGGTGGTTCTAACCAGAGGCCCAAGTCAATTTCGCTATTTTCGTATTAACGGGAATAGATTTGAAGAAGACCCAACCCTGACCCTTGGTTTGTCGGGTTCTGCGGAAACACACACTCACCTCATTTCCCCTCTGTGGATCAAAGGCCAGAGTTATCTGAAATGTCCTGTTTTTCTGTTGTCTCATGTCCAAGGAATTCCGGAGGACCGTTTTTCCGAACTCTTGGGTGAATCTTCCTATCTCGACGGTCTGGAATTTGGAGAAATGGTGATTGTTTGCACAGAGACAAAAATCTGTTTCATTGATGTTTTGACGGGGGAAGTAACGGAAATGGCACGATACGGAAAACGTTATAAATTCCTTGCGGCCATTAAACGCAACGGCAAGATCTATGTCTTGACAAACGAGCCCCGGTTGATTGTCGTTCGTGACGGCACAATCGAGGCGGAACTGGACCCGGCCGAATGGGCAGGCCTCAGCCGTTCTTGGCCCGAGGCACTGGCACGGGTGACGGGATTGAACGAGGACGACGTGTCTCCCCTGTACGACCCGATTCTTGACGAATACTCTTTGCCACGAATGAAGCGGCCCGGCCAAGAAATTGGACTGAGGGCAGACACCGTGAGCCAGAGTTGTCTATCGGGGTGGGGAACCCCTGTGAGGAGAGACCGCCCCTTCGTGAAGGCCTTGGACCCCCAGACGCGACGGTTTCTGCCCATGCGCATTCTTCTGATGAAACGATGGGCCCCTTGGCGGGTTTACGCAATAGAGGCGGGAACGAAGCTAAGGGTTCAGCCGTCCTCCGCTATGGAAGAGAGGTTGAACGAATTCGTCCGGAAAAACGTGGGACGCCCGGATTGGTTAAAAGAAATAATGAGAGCCGTGGAGGTTATTTACGAAACCGGTTTGAGTGGAATAGGGGAATCCCCAGCGGACGTGATGGCGGGACGGTTTCTAACCGTTATGGAAGCGGCACCGGAGTTCGGGGAGCGGATGCGGGAAACGTTGATGACGCCCACGATTGTGGAAGAGGGAAAACCGCCTCTGGAACCGATCCTGCTGTTGGGACGGAAATCGTCGTGGCCTTCCATCGCGAACCCTCTCGCACGGTTTTATGTGTCTTTGATTGGGGATGGCTATGAAAGTTTGATCCCTGAGAGAGAAGACCCGCCCATGCCGGCGTCCACGGAGGAACAGACTCTTCAACCGGAAGGACCCGAGTCGTTGCCCCTGTTGCTGAGCGTTGCAAAAGCGCAAGAGGACGGTCCCCCATCCCTGAGCGAAGAGGAATTAAATGCAGGGGGCGTTGCTCTTTTGAAAGCCCGGTGGAGTTCCTTCCGGTCCGGTCCCTTGCTTGCCCCAGAGAAGTTTGCTGGTGCGGTCAATAACCAAGGACGACGGGACAATAAGTTTATTCGGGAATTGATCCAGAACGCGGTGGGCGCGGTGAGACGGGCCCTTACCGAAGGAAGGCTGACACCGGACAACGCAAAGGTCCGGGTCCTCAGTTTCTTCGCATCCCACGGAACAGGGGAGAGGGAATCCACTCGGCGGTGGGTTGTGGAGGTGGAAGATCCCGGAGGTGTGGGGCTGGGAACGATGATCAAAAAAATGCTGGAACCGGATGTCACGGGGAAAACTCTCGCGGACGATGTGGAGTCTTGTCTGGTGGGTTCACGAACCGCGGAGGAGAAAGCCGATCTCGTCGTATCGGAACTTTTTATAGATAAGAGACAAGATCCTTCCGTTATCAAGACAATCATAGATTCCGGAAGCGAAGCCAAGGAAATCGCCTTGGCGATTGTGAACCAGTTTGGACGTGACATGCGTGGAACCAGTGCCGGGCGGTTTGGGCAAGGACTTTTCACGGTTTTTGGCAACGCGGATGAGGTGGTGTTGCGAGGGGAGCGGGGGGGGAAGGGGGTGGAGACAAAACTGAGGCCGGTGCGCGACACGAGAGACGGTTCGGTAACGGGTATCCAATATCTCTGGGTTCGGGAATACAGATTAGATCATAAAATCGGGCGAACCGCCGTTCGGTGGATCCGGGAAATTCCGGAAAACGAAACGTTTCAAGCCTACATGGACAACGCACAGTTGATGGCGGACGCTCTCTATTTGGTGGGAGGATTTGACGCTGTGGAGATGGAATGGAACGACGCCCCTTTGCGGGACAAACTAACCCCATTGGCCACTCATGGAGACCATCAATCCTTCACCAGTGAAAGCGGACTGAGTCGTTGGATGGTTCGGCGTTTGACCATCCAAACACCCTTGGATGTGTTCCCCCCGGAGGTTGGGCGAACGATGGGACGAATGGGATACAACGTGGAGTCCCCGGCCGCCGAACCGACCCGAAGCCGGGAATCCATTCAAAATTCCGAACGGCATCTTCTCCCCTTGGCACGGCTGGGTCTGGTCAGTGTGCTGGAACTCTGGAAGCGGGGACGGGATATCCCGGGATTGCCCACTTGGGAGCAATACCTGCGACTGTCGCCTTGGTCGGGTCCCCCCCGAAACAGGGACGTGGTTCGTGATGCTGTTCTTCTGGAAAGCGCGAAAGACGGCACGGCGGATGGGGCGTGGTTTAGGGAAAAGTATTTGGGGTCCGACACCGCTTGGCGCGAACTCTTGCTGAGTTCCGAGGGGGAACGGGAAACAATGTACCGGAACTTTGTCCCGGAGGAAGTGGTGGAGGCTTTGGTTTCTTTTCAAGCAGACCATGGCAAAGGAATGCCCATCCCCCCCGCAACGAGCACACCGGGAACAGGCGCATTTTCCCATGAAATTCGTAACCTCCATCTGCAGGCCTTCGCCCGCCTTTGGTGTGAGGGAGGGACAACGGTCCAAGGGATGACAACCGCTGAGGTGAGAAACGGCCAAAAACCCCATGTCGATTGGTTTGAAGAACTGCTGGATCAGTCCATCGATGGGCGGACGCTTCGCGATTTATTAGATCCGCGAAACACACCGGGTACCGGTAGCACCGGAACTTCTATGGGGGCACCGGTGGATCCTGTCTTATTGGCTGTTGCCAACGCTGTGCGGGAAGTGAAAGGAGACCGCACGGGACCCGTCCTCCTGACACGAGAAATCTTGGCGGGTGTTGTTGGCTTATTGCGAGGGGACGGGGCGACATCTCTGTTAAGAGCGCTGGGAAGTAACGATGGGGGGGTGGGACTTTTGAGACGGTGGGTGGGGGTGGGAGATCCTGTGAATATCGTCGGCCGTTTGGAGGAGGAGGGGGCGAACCTTCCCACCGTAGAAGCCCGGACGGAGACGATGACCTCTCGTGATCTGGTGCTGGTGAACCCGGGTTCGGGGGCCCGCGTCCCGTTGTTGCGACGTGCGGTGGGGGCCGTGTTTCTTCGCGTGGGTGTTGCTAATGCGGAGACGGTGAGTGCGCGATTTTATGAGCGGTGGGGAGGTGTGCTGGAACAGGTTATCTTCGGCCTGTTGGCGGGCGTGGTGGCATGGGGACTCGTGGCCGGGGGAGGCGTACCCCTGCTTGCGGCGGTGCGTACAGCGTTTGTACTCCAAAGCGTGGTGTTTGCGGTGTTGCACAGCGTTGACATAAAGGATGGAAAACTGGTGGTCGTGGGGGTGGACTGGGTGTCGGTCTTTAAGGTGGCACTGGTTAATGCGGGCCTGATGGTTCTGGTGACTCAGGCGGGGTTCACCGGGCCGGTTCAATGGGTGGTTTGGGGTGTGGCTTGGGGTGTGGCCACGGCCTTCCACCAAGCCGTCAACAACAGGGCCACCGCCCGGGAAACGGTCGCCGTGTTGCGCTCTTGGGGAGAAGGAGAGTCCATAGAGTCAAACCGTTTGGAACGTCTTTTGCCAAAGGCCGTAAGTAAAAGATTGGGGGATCTGGATCACCGGGGTGTGGGATTGGAGGTGTCCCGGGAGGCGGCGCGGCGCTTGACCACAAACCGAGCGTTTCGCCAAGGATTCCAGGAAGCGATGGGAGCAAAGACGGGGCACGCCCTCTTTGCTCTGTTGAGCGGGAGTGAGGCGGAGAAAACCCAAGTGGTCGTTCGTTTGGTGGGAGTGGGCCCCGAGGAACAGGCGGCGGCCGAAGAAATGGCGAAAAAATTTAACAGGATTCGGGATTCCAAACTAAATCTACTGCTCGTTGCGGTGGACCCAGACAAGACGGATTTATCCCAGATGACGCAGACCCCATGGGTGTTTACGAGTGTTAGCGAATTTAATGAGCTCAATAGACTGGAAAAAATTTCGTTTCATGTCGTGGCCGGAGAAGGGGTATCGCCCGATGACGCGAAGAAGAGACTTAGAGAACTGCCGTTTGGTGCAACTGTGGTGGACCTTCTCATCAATCTCTTAACCGATCATCCAACGACGATGCAGGATATAGACCTGCGCCTGAAAGCGGTTGTTGCTTTCTTGAGGAATGCTTAGAAAGTTTTTTTGTTTCTTCGACGAACATTTAACAAACTGGATCCCGGCTTTCGCCTATGACGAACATGAAAGGCTTTTTTAATTCACCTATTGGGTGACCCTTTTTGTTGGTTGTATTGAGAGTAAAACGAAACACTGTCAGTGCTTTGTCTCATTTTTCAGAAAGATTCAACTTCCGTTTTTAGGTTTAAAGATAAATCCCCCCTGCCCCCCTTTGTCAAAGGGGGGAAAAGACCGGTTTCCCAAGTGTGTTCCCCCCCTTTGACAAAGGGGGGCTAGGGGGGGGATTTGCCGTAAGTTTCTTGGGAGTTTTTAAAATTGTTGTTTAATAAGCAGTTTGAATTCCTGGATTCCGGCTTTCGCCGGAATGACGAGCATTTTTTGCCTTAAGTTACTGGCATTGCCTCTATCCCCCCTTTTTCAAAGGGGGGAACACGCTTGGAAAACTGGTTTTTCCCCCCTTGAAAGTCTTTAGAGCAGGGGGGAGAACATGCGGCAGGTGCCTTCGGCTAGGTTTTTCCAGAGGGGTTGGCGGGTGAGATGGGCGTGTTGAACGCGAACGGATCGGGTGACCATTTGGTTGAATTCACTTTCTAGGTGATGGGTGGCGGTTTTGTCGTAGAGGAGTAAACTGAGTTCGAAGTTGATGAGGAAACTGCGGGTGTCCATGTTGGCGGAGCCCACCAAGGCCAAGGATCCGTCCACGGTGACCACTTTGGAATGAACGAACGTTTCTTTGTGTTGATAGATGATCACGCCGCTTTCGATAAATTCCTTAAACCAACTTCGGGCGGCCCACGTGACCACGGGGTGGTCCGTGAGATGGGGTACGAGGATTTCCACCGTGACACCCCGTCGGGCGGCTCCTTTGAGGGCCAAGGCCATGGCGGGGGTGGGAATCAGGTAGGGGGTGGTGATGGTGACGCGTTTTTGGGCCGTGTGGAGGGCTTCTAAAAAGATTAAGGCGAGATTGTTTTCTTGCCCGTCGGGGCCTGTGGGAAGAACTTGAACCAGGGCTTTCCCGGGTTTTGGGACGGAGGGAAAATACGACGGGCCCACGAGGTTTTCCCCGTCACTGTGTTGCCAATCTTCGGCAAACACGGTTTGCATTTCTGTGACGGCGGGGCCCTCCAGTCTTAGATCGGTTTCTCGCCATCGAAGCCGACGGGAGCCGGACCTCCAGAAGTTGTGGCCGATGTTTTGACTGCCTAAAAAGCCAATTTTACCGTCTATCACCGAAAGTTTTTTGTGATTTCTAAAATGAAAAGCCCAAGGGCGTTTAAAGGTTTGGAAGGGGTTGAAAAAAGCGGCGTGACCGCCCGCCGCCCGTAAGGGGGATAAAAAATCTTCCGATACGGAGAACGATCCCACCGAATCCATCAACAGCCGACACTCCACCCCTCTCCCCGCGCATTCTGTGAGTAAGTCGCGAAAAAAAATCCCCTCGCTGTCGGGCTCGAAAATATAATAACACATGTGGATGTGGTGACGAGCCTCTCGAAACGCTTGGATGAGGGCTTGGTCTGTTTCCGCGGAACGACTGAAAATGGTGACTTGGTTCCCATGGGTGACAGGGTATCCCGTTAATCCGGTGGCCAGGGCGACGATGGACCGGTGTTCCGGTGAGGGGGTGTTCTCTGGGGATTCTGCTAAGGTTAAACGGTGGACGGGTTGGGGGATGGTTCGTCGGCGAAGACGAAACCTTTGGTAGCCAAAAAACGCAAAGGCTGTGACTCCCACAAACGGAAAAAGAAAAAAAGCCAAGAGCCACGCCAGCGTGACGGCGGGGTCCCGCTTTCGAACGATAACGGAAAGAGAAAACACAAAGGCCAGAAACACGTGAAGCCCCGTCACGATCCAGATGGACATGAAGACCCCCCCCTTTTAAAAGGATAAAGAATATAGTAGCAAATGGGGGGTGAACAGACTGAATCTGTTCGGGCGTAGGGGCAAGTTAACGGTAGGGACAAGTTTAATGGCAGGGACAAATTCAATGGCAGAGGCAAATCCCCCCTGACCCCAATGCCAGTAACTTAAGGCAAAAAAGGCTCGTCTAATAGGCGAAGGCCGGAATCTAGGAATTGAAACTGGTTATTAAACAAAGATTTTACAGACTGGGTTCCGGCCTTCGCCGGAACGACGAACCTTAAGTTACTGGCATTGCCCCTGACCCCCCTTTTTCAAAGGGGGGAAACAAAAAAAGGCAAGAGCAAAAAAAGATAAGAGTAAAAAAAGGAAAATAAAAAAGTGTGGAGGGTGGGTATGGAATTGGAGCGAGGGTGTTTTACGTTGGATCAAAAGCCGTTTTTTCTTTATTCGGGGGAGATTCATTATTTTCGAGTGCCTCGGAAGGAATGGGGGGCTCGCTTAACGGCTTTGAAAAAAGCGGGGTTTAACACCGTGAGCACTTACATTCCTTGGTTGTGGCACGAGCCCACCGAAGGGGTGTTTGATTTTACAGGGGACACGGTGGCCGAACGGGATTTGGTGGGGTTTTTGGATTTGGCCGCCAAAATGAAACTGTTTGTGTCCGCTCGGGTGGGGCCCGTGTCCAACGCCGAGTTGGTGAACGAGGGGCTTCCGGTTTGGTTGGTTAAGCAATACCCGGAAATTTTTGTGACGGGGCATCGGTCCGTGGGGAATTTGGCCCACGTGACCATGGTGTCTTATTTGCACCCGGTTTTTCAGGAAAAAGTGGGGCGGTGGTATGGGCGGTTGTTGCCTTTCGTGGCCGAT
>Ga0247840_10003019_pt1 | contig 29006 bp, 19 predicted proteins | sample LaCruzMarch2015__FD_192404 | JGI IMG/M metagenome (GOLD analysis project Ga0247840, IMG submission 192404) | Freshwater microbial communities from meromictic Lake La Cruz, Castile-La Mancha, Spain - LaCruzMarch2015_17m | ecosystem: Environmental > Aquatic > Freshwater > Lake | place: Spain...
GGCGCCTGTCCGAACGTCAGCTCGAGCGGATCCAGACCATCCAGGAGCGCCGCCGCCAACGCCTGGCGGACCGGGCGGAGAACGCGCTCGCGGCGCTCGATGAGGAGGAACCGGATGCACTCGGGCCCCAGGCCGGGCGGGTGGTGGTCCGCCACGGGGCCAACCTGGCGGTGGAGGACCCGCACGGCCAGGTCCACCACTGCCTGGCGCGCCAGCATATCGGGCACCCGGTGTGCGGTGACCAGGTGGTGTGGCAGGCCACGGCCGATGGTCAGGGGGTGGTCACGGCCATCCAACCCCGGGGGATGGTCCTGAGCCGCCCGGACTACAGCGGGCGCGACAAGCCGCTGGCGGCCAACCTCACCCGCCTGGTGGTCCTGATCGCCCCGGAACCGGACCCGAGCGGCTACCTGGTGGACCAATACCTGGCGGCGGCGGAGCTGATCGGGGTCCAGGCACTGATCGTCGCCAACAAGATGGACCTGCTGGACAGCGCGGGGGAGGCGGCCTTCCGGGCGCGCTTCGCCCACTACCCGGCGATCGGCTACCAGACCCTCTGGACCAGCCTGCGCCGCCCCGCGACCCTGGTCGCCCTGATCGCCGCCCTGGCCGGTGAGACCAGTATCCTGGTCGGCCAGTCCGGGGTCGGCAAGTCGTCCCTGGTCAACACCCTGCTGCCGGACCTGGAGGTCCAGATCGGGCGCCTGTCCCGGGCCACCGGGCTGGGCCGTCACACCACCTCCACCGCCACCTGCTACCGCCTGATCGGCGGCGGCTCGCTGATCGACTCACCGGGGGTGCGCAGCTTCCGCCTGGGCGCCATCGACCGGGAGACGCTGCAACGCGGCTTCCGCGAATTCGGCCCCCACCTGGGTCACTGCCGCTTCGGCGACTGCCGACACGACCGGGAGCCCGGCTGTGCCATTCGCGCGGCGGTCGACGCGGGGCAGATCGCGCCGGAGCGGCTTGCCAATTTTCATCATCTGGCGGCGGGGCTGGGGCCGACCTGGGGCTGACTTTTGCCTCACGATTTCTCTCACGGAGACACGGAAAAAGAATTTCTCTCACGGAGACACAAAGACACGGAGAAAGAAGCAGGCCGTCGGGTCCGCTGTGCGGACCAGCGACCTCGCGGTTGGCTGATGGGCCGGGATTATGCTCAAGGCCCAATGCCATTAAGTTAAGCCATTCTGGCTCCCACGCTCCTGCGTGGGAGCAAGTGCGGGCGCTCCGCGTCCAGCGCCAAGACCGGACGCGGAGCGCCCGCCCGGCATTCCCACGCGGAAGCCGCGCCGTCGGCGCTTAACTTCAAGAGGCTCACACGGCAATCCTCATCCAACCATCCGGGGCAACCATGGCCTACTGGCTCTTCAAGTCCGAACCGGACGCCTTCAGCATCGACGATCTCAAGGCCAAAGGGGCCGCGGGCGAGCCCTGGGACGGGGTGCGCAACTATCAGGCGCGCAATATGATGCGCGATCAGATGCGCATCGGTGACGGGGTGCTGTTCTATCACTCCAACTGTGCCGAGCCCGGGGTGGTGGGCTTGGCCCAAGTCGCAAGCCAGGCCTACCCGGACGCCACCGCCTTCGACCCGCAGGCGAAATATTGCGACCCCAAGAGCGACCCGGCACAGCCGCGCTGGTACCTCGTCGAATTGCGCTATGTCCGTCACCTCAGAAGCCCCATCCCGCTGCGCGAGATCAAGCTACACGCGGACGGACCGCTCGCCGACATGCCCCTGGTGCGCCGGGGCAACCGGCTCTCGGTGATGCCGGTGACGCCGGCCCAGTGGGATTTTATCCTGGGGCTGGAGGCGGCTCAGTAATCCTAAAATCCACAGATGAACACAGATGAACACAGATTTTCTTCAAATAGTCATGCGCTTATCGCTACTGTCACAATCACCCGCAAGATGAGGCTCCGACCAAGCGTAAGCCAATGAATAATCTGTGTTCATCTGTGTTCATCTGTGTTCATCTGTGGATAACTGCTCTTTCTGGGGTAATTGGGGTACGCGGCGCAGAGGTCGGGAACCCTGCGTGAACGCCTGGAGGTGCTGGACTGCGCCGTCGCGCTGAACGACTGCAACCTGGGTCCGGTCCCCTGTTCCGTCTCGATCCCGGGGGTGGACGCCACCGCCGCCTGCGAACGGGAGACCAACGACCGGCTACCGCACGGAACTGGACCGGCACAATGCCTACACTTGTCGCAGGAGTTGGAGGCCCGCCGACAGATCGCGGCCGACCAGTTGAATTCAGACACTTTGCCGTTCAGGATGACCGATCATATGACTCACAGCATCGAGATTTTTCTGGCCGCCCATCAGGCCATGACCACGGGGGTCGACATGATCCCGCGCAGCGCCAACGACAAGGAGTATTTTGCGCAGGACTGGTTCGCCGCCCGCGTCGCCGCGCTCGGGTTGCCGCTGCACCCGCAGGGCCGCGCCGGCGATCCGGACCTCTGGGTCGGTGCCGACACCCAGGCACCCGTCGAGGGCTACGAGATCAAGTCGATGGCCTTGAGGAACGGCAGGCCCGCCCGCAAGGACTACGACTCCCGGAGCATCGACCCGGCGGAGCCCAAGGACGACCGGGACTGCTTCCTGGTCTTCCTCCTCTATACCGGCAGCGGCGGAAAACCGCGGCCGATCCATTCACTCTGCATCGCCCATCGGGACCTGATCAATACCGATCAGGGGGGCGCCGCCTTCCATATCGAAGAAAAGATCGAGGGCTTCGGCTCTTACGGAGACGGCGCCATTCGCAGCCGCAAGCAGTACCGTTTCCCTTCCCCCTTCACCCTGGACCCGACCGGCCTCGGGCGCTGCCGGCTCATTCTGCCGGCCGAATGGGAGCCGGCCGACGCCCGCCTGGTCCAGGTGGGAACCCTGGAGCGCAGCATCGCCTACACCAGGCTCGACGCCTACTCCATCGACCTGGGCGGCGATACCCGGCCGACGCCGCACGCCGCCCCCCGGCTCGATGCGGGCCAGGTGCGCCGGTTTCAGGTATTTGAACAGCCCTGAGGAACGGTTCACGAATAAGTTAAGCAAGCTCCTTAGGGAATGCTCGTCGCGTCGTTGTCGTTGTCGTTGTCGTGATCGAGGTTATCCTAGCGCCCCGGATTCGCGTCTCGGCCTTGATCATCGTTTCGGCCACCGGAGGTCGAGGCTTTAGCCGGTCCTGCGCGCAGACACCACTGACCTTCCTTGAATATGTCGGAAACCGCCACCGGCTAAAGCCTCGACCTCCGGTTGGGGGCGGACCGCCGCTGCCGGAACGACGATCAAGGCCCGCGTCTCGTTCCCACGCTCCAGCGTGGGAATGCCGGGCGGGCGCTCCGCGTCCGGTCTTGGCACTGGACGCGGAGCGCCCGCCCTTGCTCCCACGCAGGAGCGTGGGAGCCAGCGAAGCCGGCGTGGCTTGACTCAACGGCATTGGGCTGGAGCCCTCACCGGCAATATTCAAGCAGCAGCGCATTGACCTCGTCGACCTCGAAGGCCTGGGGGTCGAAGTCGCCCCCGATCCATTCCTTGTACTCTTCGTGCTCCGGGTGTGTCGGATCGCCCAGTGCGGCAATGAATCCGTAGTAACCGGGAATACCCCCGACGTCTTCCGGCGGACAGGCGCCCTTGCCCTTGATGCAGCATGGCAGGGTTGCGGCCGGGTCGCCGGGCAGGATCTTCTCCAGCGTTATTTTATGCTCCCAACTATCGCCGAAATCGTATTCGTAGATGAGCGACTCCTTCTCTTGCCTCAGCAGTTGGTTGAGCTTGTAGCGTCGCTCATCCAGGATCTCCATAAAATCAGAATGAGGGTCCGGCGTGCCATAGTAAACCCGGCCGACACGGAACTGATGTAAATGGGAGTCGGTCCACCCCATGACGATCTGGATGACCTGATGGAATTTCGGCAGCGGCACCGCGCCGTCGATGAGCACGCTGCGCCAGATCGGCGGCTTCGTGCCGGCGAGGCCGATCTTGATCTGATAGATTGCTTGAGCGCTTTTTGCCACGTTTCTTGCTCCTGATGATGACTGAGTGGCCTGGCATCGGCGACCGCCGCTATCCTTTCATCGCCCATTCCAGGTCCGCCTGTACTGTCTGCTGCTGCCGGTCCGCCAGTTCCACCGAGTCGATACCGGTCTCAGCGATGGCCTGGGTACGGGAGATCTCGCCACGCAGATAGCGCTCGAGCGTGAATTAGCGCCAAAGCTGAAAGAGTCCCACGCGAAAGGCGGCCGCCATCAGTTCGTCCTCGGGGCGATGGGTAGCCTGGACCAGCTTGTTGAGATAGTGCGCGGCGGTCTCCATCGGGTCTCCTGGTGGTGCGCCGATCGTGGCAGGGGCTGGACGCGACGCCACGTTCGCGCGCGGGACCGTGGCGGAACTCTAAGGCAACTCCCATACGCCCGCAACCTAGGAGTGTTCCGGGGGCCGCGCTGGATGCCGGGTCGAAGTCGTCTAGGCGCCGCGGGGTACCGCACGACGGGGCCTGACCATGTCGGCGGGTCCCGTGGGGTCCACTACCTTCTTTCGCCTGACCTTGCCGCTCAAGCCCCGCAGGGGCGTGACATACCAGCCCAGGGCAACGCCCTGGGTATGACGGATAACAGACCCGAGCCCTGAAAGGGCGTGACATCGGCAACCCCGCCGTTGTGTCACGCCCGTTCCGGGCGAGACCGAAAAAAAAACGCTAACCCAGGGCGTTGCACTGGGCTGGGATGTTCGACTCCGTTAGGGTCGGCAGGCAACATAAAGTGGAATTGGGTACCAGGACCGCGGCGCCACCCTGGACCGGGCGCCGTCCGCGGGCATCGCCCTTGAGCATATTTTGGTTGACACCCAGCCCGGGCCTGTGCACTATCAACCATGTTCGTAAAGGTTGCAACCGCTGCCCCGTGACCACCGGGGCGGTGCGGCGGATGTGTTGGCCGCCCAGCTTGCGCATTGATTTGGTTCACCTTTCGATCCTCGCAGGTCCGCCTCCCGGGCGCGCGCAAGGGCGCGCCAGGCACCGGCCGCGAGTCCCGACGGGGCGGGCTGCCCGCTTGAGGATGGCAAAATAATTCAGGGGATTGACGATGCACGGATCACGGGGTTTCGATCGTTCCAGTGGGCTCGCGGGCGCCTTGGGCGCGGCACGGGCGTCCATCGACCGGGGCATTCGGGGGCTGTGGCGGGATTGGTTTCCCGCGCTGCACGGGCGCCCGTGCCAAGCGGCGTTGCGGGTTCCCGCATTCGGCGCTCAATCGCACCCACCACTCCTTGCCATTCGCATCTTCCTGACCCTGGCATTGTGCGCGGGTGCATTTGCTGCGCGGGCCGCGGATCAGGTGACTCTTACACCGGTTGGGCAGTGGGGCAGCGGATCTCATGGAGCTATGGCAATCGCTGGGCATTACGCCTATGCGGCGGCGGGCACCACTGGAATCGACATCCTGGACATCAGCAACCCCGCTGCGCCGGTGCGGGTGGGCGGCTATGACACCGCGGGCCGCAGCAATGACGTGGCGTTGGCAGGCAACTATGCCTATGTAGCAGACGGCGACTGGGGTCTTCAGGTCATCGATATCAGCAACCCCGCCGCCCCGGTGCGGGTGGGTGATTGTTATACCGGAGGCACCGCTCGTGGCGTGGCGGTGGTTGGCGGCTATGCTTATATAGCGAACGGCTACTCGGGTCTTCAGATCATCGACATCAGGAACCCCGCCGCCCCGGCGCGAGTGGGCGGCTTTTACACCGGGGGCATCGCCCGTGACGTAACGGTGGTTGGCAGCTATGCCTATATGGCAGACGACACCGCGGGTCTTCAGGTCTTCAATATCAGCAACCCGGCTGCCCCGGTGCGGGTGGGCCGCTATGACACCGCGAACACCGCCTATGGCGTGGCGGTGGTGGGCAGCTATGCCTATGTGGCGGACGGCTACTCGGGTCTTCAAGTCATCAACATCAGCGACCCCGCTGCCCCGGCACGGGTGGGCGGCTATGATACCGCAGGGCACGCCCGTGACGTGACGGTGGTGGGCACCTACGCCTATGTGGCAGACGACAGCGCGGGTCTTCAGGTCTTCAATATCACCAACCCCGCCGCCCCGGTGCGGCTGGGCGCCTTTGACACCACGGGCGAAGCCTTTGGCGTGGCGGTGGCGGGCAGCTATGCCTATGTGGCGGACGGTGACTGGGGGCTGCAGAGCATCGATATCAGCAACCCCGCCGCCCCGGTACGGGTAGGCGGCTATAACGCCAACGGCTACGCCTATGGCGTGGCGGTCCTAGGCAATTATGCTTATGTGGCGGACGATTACTCGGGTCTTCAGGTCATCAATATCAGCAACCCCGCCGCCGCGGTACGGGTGGGCGGCTATGACACCGCGGGCAACGCCTATGGCGTGGCGGTGGTGGGCAGCTATGCCTATGTGGCGGACGGCGACTCGGGTCTTCAGGTCATCAATATCAGCAACCCCGCGGCCCCGGTGCGGGTGGGCGGCTATGACACCGCGGGCACCGCCCGTGGCGTGGCGGTGGTCGGCAGCTATGCCTATGTGGCGGACGGCTACTCGGGTCTTCAGGTCATCAATATCAGCAACCCCGCCGCCCCGGTGCGGGTGGGCGGCTATGACACCGCGGGCACCGCCCGTGCCGTGGTGGTGGTAGGCAGATATGCCTATGTAGCCGACGACAGCGCGGGTCTTCACGTCATCGATATCAGCAACCCCGCTGCCCCCGTGCGGGTGGGCGGCTATGACACGCCGAACCACGCCTTTGACGTGGCGGTGGTAGGCAGTTATGCTTATGTGGGGGACGACAACGCGGGGCTTCAGATCATTGATATCAGCAACCCCGCTGCCCCGGCGCGGGTGGGCGGCTATGACACCACGGGCTACGCCCAAGGCGTGGTGGTGGTAGGCAGCTATGCCTATGTGGCGGACTACTTCTCGGGTCTTCAGGTCTTCAATATCAGCAACCCCGCCGCCCCGGTGCTCGTGGGCAACTATAACACCACGGGTTACGCCCGTGACGTCGCGGTGGCGGGCAGCTATGCCTATGTGGCAGACTGGGACGGACGACTGGTAATCTTCTCCATCCAGACCCCAACCCCGCCAGCGCCAGCCGACCTGTCAGTCACCCTCCAATCACTCAATAACCCGGTAAAGCTCAATCACACCCTGACCTACCGCGCCCGTCTCGAAAACCTGGGCACCGGCGCGGCAACCGGTGCCGTTCTCACCCTGACCCTGCCGGCCGGTGCCGCCTATCAGGCACAACGCCCCAGTTCAGGCACCTGCACCGTCACCGGCCAAGTGGTCCGCTGCGCCGTCGGCGCCCTGGCCTCGGGCAGCGCCTTCACCCTCGAGGTCGATGCACTCGCCGGGACCCTGGGTCAGGCCGAGGCGCTCGCCCAAGGCTCCGCGGTCGAGACTGACCCGGTCAGCACGAACAACAGCGCCGCCGCCGCGACCCTGGTGCAGGCAAACGCCGCCCCGGTCGCGGTCGCCGGGTCGCTCTCGACCCTGGAGCAGACCCCTTACGTCGGCACCCTGGCGGCCACCGACGCCAACGGCGACCCGCTGACCTATGCGCTGGTCGCGGACGGGACCCTGGGTCATGCGGCCATCGCTGCCGCCACCGGCACCTTCACCTACACCCCGGGCCGGGCAATGTCGGCGCGGACGGCTTCAGCTTCCGGGCCACCGACGACGACGGCGCGGCCTCCCACACGGCGGTGGTCACGGTGGCGATTCTGCCCGCCGTGTCCGTCAATCCGGTCGCCGCGGCCGTCTCCGGCACCACCCTGACCCTGACCGGGACCAAGCAGGCCGGCACCGGTGTCACGGTGAATGGCGGCCAGGTCGCCGGCCTCGACGGCCTCACGACCTGGAGCGCGTTACTCAACCTCGTGGAGGGGCAGAACAGCTTCACCGTGCGCGCCTTCTCCGCCGCCGGGACCTTCGAGCGCGCCACGCTCGTGACGATCAACCGGGACAGCACGGCGCCGGTACTGACCGCCACCGCCCCGGCCGACGGCGCACTCACCAACGCCGTCGTCACCCAGGTCCGGGTGACGCTCAGCGACGCCAACACCGGTATCGATTACCTCTCCACCCTCACCAGTGCGCAGGTCACCGACGGCGGCGGCCAGCCGGTCGCGGGGCTCTGGAGCCGTGACGGCGACAGCGTGCTCTTCACCGCGTCCGCGCAACTGCCCTCCGGGGTCTTCAACGTCGCGCTGACCGCGTTCGACCAGGTCGGCAATACGCTGCCGGTCGGCTTCGCGTTCCGCATCGACCGCACCCCGCCGTCCCCGGTCACGGCGGCGGTCGACGCCGCGGGCGACGGCCACACGGCCATCATGGACTGGAGCGGCTACGACGAGGCCAGCCAGGGCGACGTGGCGGGCTATGCCGTCTATGTCAACAATGTCCCCTACACCGAGGTCGCGGCCCTTACGCCGGTCGCGTCCCTGCCCGCCGGGTCGACCGGCTATCAAGCCACCGGGCTCTTCAAGGGCCAGACCTTCTATTTCGCCGTGGTCGCCCGCGACGCCCTGGGCAACGCCCTGACCGCCGTCACCCCGACCAGCGCCGTCGCGCGCGACACGCTCCCGCCCGCGGACGCGACCGGTCTGGGCGCACGGCCACTCGCCGACGGTCTCGCCCTGACCTGGACCCACTCGGTGAACGGCGCCGGCGACCTGGCCGGCTACCGTGTCTATCTGGACGGCGCCGGCCAGCCCACGGCCGTGCCCGCGACGCAGAACAGCCTGGACCTGACCGGCATCGCCGCGGCCCCCAGCCATCTGGTGCGCCTCACGAGCGTCGATGGGGACGGCAACGAGAGCGCCGGGATCGAGGTCACCGCACAGACCCTCAAAGTGACCCTGACCGCGCCGGCCGCCGCCGCCACCTACCAGCCCGGCGACCAGGTTACCCTGACCTGGACCGGCAACGGCGACCCCAATGCCACCATGGTGCTCGCCATGAAGCGCGGCGCCGTCCCCGCCGCGGAGACCGACCCCGGCGCCGCGGACCCGGACTGGTACCGCTTCACCCTGGCGACCGCCAACGACGGCACCGAGCAGGTCCAGATCCCCGCGGGTCTGACCCCGGCCGACGACTGGCGCTTCTATGTCCGTTATGCCGGCACCCGGGTCTATGGCCCGGCGCCGGCCGCCTTCACCTATCGCCCGCTGCCGGTCCCGGTGGCCGAGATCGGCACCCCGGACCCCGCCGCCCCCATGCAGGGCGATCTGATCGCCGTCTCCGGCACGGCCGGACCGGCGGACCAGACCATCACCCGGTGGAGTTGGGTCCTGGCGCGCCTGGAGGGCGGTGCCGAGGTCGGTGAGCGGGTGTCCATCGGCGAGGGGCCGACCCTGCGCACCGACGCGCTGACCGCGGGCGACTGGCGCCTGTGGCTTCAGGTCCGTAACAGCGAGGGCCAGTGGTCCCAGCCCGTCAGCCGCGATGTCCAGGTGGGCGCGGTCGAGGGGCTGGCGGACCTCAACCTTCCCCAGACGGAAATCCAGGTGCTCGATGCCGAGGGTCAACCGACCCGCAATGTGGACCCGGGTCAGGAGGTCCTGATCCGCATGACCCTGCGCAACAGCGGCACCGCCGCCCTGCCGGGCACGGTCGTCGTGCGCCTGCTGAGCGGGACGCCGGACCTGCCGACGGAGGAGGCCCGCGTGGGCTGGCAGCTACTGGAGCCCGGCGCCCAGGCGACGCTCTATCTGCGCTGGACGGCGCCCGCGACGACCGGTTACCAGGCCCTGGTGCTGAGTGCGGACTTCCTGACCAACCTCGACGCCGGCCACCCGGTGCTGCCCGAGGCCAACCGTTTCAACAACGACGCCAGCTTCTTCGTCATCGTCGGCGACCCGAGCCCAACCGACCGCTTCGGGATGGACCTGGACCTGCCGCAGGTCATCACGGCGCATCCGGGCCAGACGGCCCTGGTCTACGGCGCCGGCCACTATGCCTGGGGCTCGCGCCTGCCGGCCATGGGTGCCCAGGTCCAGGTGCAGGTCGACAACCGCTCCGCGATGGGGCGCACCACCAGCCCGGCCGGGGCCTTCGGCGTGGGCATCCGCGCCCCTTACGAGTTAGGCGACTACCCGGTGGCGGTCAGCGTCTTCGATCAGACACTCTACGGGCGCGGGACGGTCATCCTGCGGGTCGAGCCCTGGCCGACCCCCGAGTCGTGGGGCTGCGGCGGCTGCGTCCACGCCCCGCCGTCACCCCCGATGCCCATGCGCGATCTGATGGTGCAGCCGAGCCTCTCCGGCGACGGCTTCTACACCACCGACAATGGCGTCAGCGCCGTCGTGCTCGGCACGACGACCACGGTCTCCGCGGTCGTGCGCAATGTCGGCAACCTCCCCGTGGCCGACGGCTTTGTCGTCCGGATCTTCGATGGCAACCCGGAGACGGATGCCGATGCCCTCCTGATCGGCGAGCCGATCGTCGTCGCGGCGGCCCTGCCGCCCGGTGACACGCTGCCCGTCACCGCCACCGCGCAGACCGACTTCGCGGCCCTGGGCCACCGGCGCTTCTATGCCGCCGTCTCCGAGGTCCTCGACGAGACCCTGCCCTTCAACAACACCGGGACCGCCCAGGTCGAGGTCCGCCCGGACCGCCCGGACCTGCGCCCGACCTACACCCCGCCCTCCGTCAACCCGGGACGGCTGCGGTTCTCCACCGTGCCGGTCCCCGGCGAGCGGGTGCGCATCCTGCTGGATGTCGTCAACCGCGGCCCCGCCGACCTGACCGGAGGCTTCGCCGTCAGCTTCTACGACGGCGACCCGGACCAGGGCGGTGTGCTCATCGGCACCACCAGCCGCGCCGACGGCCTGGGGGCCTGGAAGGCGGCCACGATCGCGGCCGACTGGACCGCCGGCGCGGTGGGTGCCCACCAGATCCACGCCGTCATCGACCCGACGGAGTCGATCGACGAGGACGCCGAGGACAACAACCGCGCCTCCAACACGCTCTATGTCGCGCCCGACGCCCCGGACCTGTACCTGGATCTCAGCGTGTCCCAATACTCGGTCAAACCCGGGCGGGTCGTCACGCTCAGCGCCAAGGTCGCCAACAACGGCCGCCAGCCCTCACAGCCCACCGCCGTCACCTTCTACGAGGACGGCCTCCCCGCGGGCGGCGGCCAGGCCGTCGGCAACGTCGTGCTGCCGGTCATCGCCGTGGGCGCGTCCGCCACCGTCACGCTCGACTGGCCGGCACTCAAGCCACCGTCATCCATCTGGCTCTGCGCCGTTATCGACAGCAACACCCACTATGACTGCGAGCGGGTCCAGGTCACGGACGCACCGGTCCCGGACCTCCAGATCTATTCGGAGGACATCAGCTACAGCCCGGGCCCGCGCCCGGCGCTGGGCGCTGCCGTCACCGTCACCGCCCAGGTGCGCAATGTCTCCCTGGAGCGCACCGCCCACAATGTCACGGTCAACTTCTTCGCCGACTCGCCCTGGGCCTTCGCCCAGATCGGCGGGCCGGTGGTGATCGACACCATTCCGATTGGCGGGAGCGTCAGTGTCACTGCCGACGCGACGCTGACGGTCGATCAGCCTTACTATGCCTTGATGGTGGATGTGGCACCGGATGCGCAGGAAGGGGATGCGAACTTGGGGGACAATCGAGCCACCACGTCCTTTGCCGCTGATGGCTTCGCGGGCTCCCCACCAACCACCGAGGCACAGCTATTCGACGCCTTCGCCCAGGTTCCAATCAGCTTCAATCTGCTCACGGGCGCGGTCGATCCCGAGGGGCATCCGCTGCGCGTCGTCAGCGTGAAACAGCCATCTCACGGGACCATCCAATGGGCCGCATCGGGCGCAGCAACTTACGTGCCCGATCTTCCGCCATTGGGAGGCTATGCGACGGAGACGCTGGAATATACGGTCAGCAACGGCGTTTACAGCACGCCCGGCTGGATCACTATCAACATCCTGACGCTGGACCTGTCGGTTCACGCGGAATCGACGACTTCCGACACGCCGTTGAAGCTTAGCCTGCAATGTTCAGAGGCCCGATCGCTGTCCTTTACGCCTGAGCGCTATATTTGGACTATTCGAGATAACGCAAAGTCAACGAATGACGTGGTACCGACCGATTGCCAAGGGGCACGCGCCAACACCTGTAGTACCCTCCCCTATACTTTTCCGCATACCGGATATTACGACACTTCGTGTCGTGCCATAATGGGGCTGAATTACACGCCGAGTAGCGATGTTGCCGAGCTTTGGGTTCCCATTGATGAGGATGGAGACGCACTGCCGGATATTTACGAAACCGCGGGACTCCCTGGTGTCCTCGACCCTGAGGTCGCAAAGGTCGGCATCAAGGATCTCTTTTTGTGGCTGGACCACATGTATGAACCCACCGTCGCCACCGGACGTGTGACCAAAGGTCCGGACGATGGCGACAGAGAGCCGGAACCGGAGATGATCGGCTCATTCTCGGATTGGGGCGACCTTGTCGATGTTGACCGTTGTATCGCAGCGATTTCTCCCCTTGATTGCCTCACGCAATTACCAGGGTATGCTCGCGCTCCAGAGTCATTGATTAAAGCATTCGCGCGTCGCGGAATTAAACTCCATGTAAACTGGGGAGGCGAGCCTCATCGAGTCAAGGTTTCTTCCAGCATCTCCGACTCAGACCTTGACGCAGGACTGCCAATATTAAAGGCGGAGAAAACTCAACGCGGCGGATCTTCAGCTTTCACTCCAGCGCATGGCTTGATTTATCGGTATGCAATTTACGCAAACGCTCCCGAGTGCGGCAGAGGAAACATTCCGTACCTCTACCGAAACCAAGCCATTTCGGTTTTTCGTGGTTGCGCTGGCCGAAAGGATTTTGAGGATGCTGCCACCTTGATGCATGAACTGGGACATTCGTTGGGTCTTGGGCATGGCGGCGCCGTTATGGAAAAGCTAAAGATTGCAGGTCCATCCGGGAATACTGTATCGATTCGCGATTTGTGTAGCAGCAACGAGCCTCTGTACAAATGCCTTTTCCGTATAACTAAGTCAAGCGATCCGCAAATCCGCGATCCGGCGCAGTTTACGATCCGAGACGAAACACAGGGCGGCCTTGAGTTCAAGCCCAATTACTTGAGCGTCATGAGCTATCTGTACCTTCATAACGGCGGCGGTCTTCTTGTAGGCAAGAACCTTGTTCTCGATTATTCCATCTTTGATTTTCGCGATATCGACGAGCAGCATATTGACGAGTCCGAAGACATTTTTTCGCCGCTGTCCGTTGGCGTGTATCCACTGCCGCTGCCTACATCTAGTTTGGCAGATTACCGCATACTTCATTACCTTAATCAACCTTGGGTTCCGACGTTTCCCGATTTGAGAAGCCAGACTCTCTATTCGTTCGCGATTGGGGACTTCCTAAGGAACAACTATTATGATTGGGATGCCGATTCCGGACACGATTACGCGAAATACGCGAGACTCCTGGGGGACCCATATGCGAAGGATACCGCAATTTTGGAATCTGGCACCGACTGGGACAATATCTTGTTTGGTGGTTGGCTAATAGGCAATCCAGGCTATCTCGGCACAAGCAAGGCTGCCATACCAGCGATTCCTAACGCGAGCCAGGACGAACGTCCCATCACTCGTTATATAGCGCCTCGTCAGATCCTTCTTCGACCATATGATAGGGGCTCTTGGACGGTGCGTGCAGAACCATCTGATACAGCACGCTTCGGTGTCTATCTCATGAATAGTGGTTTGGAGACTGACACATACGCGATACGTGCGTATGTCGATCGGGGCTGGGTTACTGACATTATGGATAGCGTTACTTTAGAGCCCGGCCGATGGGTCGCGTTGCCGATCAAAGTCCGCGTTCCCAATGAGGCCGCTATCGGTACCAACGCGACGCTCCATGTGACGATTCAGAGCAGAGCCAGCCCGACGCTGGCTGAGGGACAGCACTTTTACATTGAGGTCGCAAACGGTCTACCGCCGGATTCAGACGGCGACAATCTCACTGACGAGCAGGAACTCGTGGTCGGTACCGACCCATCGAATCCGGACACTGACGGCGACGGTATCGCGGACGGGGTCGAGATAGTGACGCCGGGGAACCCGGAAGATCGGGATCACAACGGCGTCATTGACGCCCTAGAGGCCGCGAATGTCCACCCGCAGGATACTGATGGAGACGGTGTGGCAGATGCCTTGGAGATCCGACTCGGGCTTAGTCTCAACCAGCAGACAAGCAGTGCGCGCGTTGTTGGGCGCGCCGATGCGCTGGCGATCAAGCTTGGGCTCGGGCTCAATCCCAATGATCCCGACACGGACCACGACGGCATCCCCGATGGCGTCGAGGTCGGGGTGCCGGGTGTCGATGCGGTGCCGGTCGATTTCGACGGGGATGGTCGGATCGATGCCCTGGAGCCTGGTGAGGAGGCGAATGTGGCCCCCGCCATCCCCGGCGATTTCGACGGCGACAAGGACGTTGACAACAACGACCTGACCGCCCTGCGCGCCCGTTTCGGCAAGCCAGCCACCGGGCCGGACGACCCCGGCGATCTGGTGCGGGACGATCAGATCAATGTCCTGGATTTCCGCAAGATATCGACACTCTGCACCAGGCCCAAGTGTGCGGTGCAATAGTGGCGGGCGCCTCGCGCCGAACCGTGGGAGCGGCTTCAGCCGCGACGCTGGGGGCGGTGCTACCACGGACCGGTATGCTCGTGCGTGTCGCTCCCGGGGCCTCGCGCTGGGGCACTGGAAGACGCTTCGTCGCGGCTGAAGCCGCTCCCACGGGGATGGCTGGATTGCGCGGGGCTGGGGTGGTGGGGGTGCTGCTCGATCACACCGGAGGTCGAGGCTTTAGCCGGTGGGGCGCCGACCGGCTAAAGCCTCGACCTCCGGTTTCATTGGAGGGCGGCGCCATGGGCGACGCCCGCGGGGGCGAGGACAGGGAGCGAGGGGCGGTATTGCCCGCGCAGGGGAGGGATGACCGCGCGACTCGGCAATCCTGCCCCGCGCAGCGGTTATTTCAGGCTATGAATTCGACACCGAACACGGGACGCGCAGTCTCAGTCTAAGGGGAAATGGTATGGCGAAGGGTATGGCGGCGTTGGTATTGGGTGCCTTGTTGTTGGCGGGCGGCGCGGGTACGCACGCGGCGATCATCAGCGTGGATGCGCTGGCGGGCGGCGGGATCGATGCGAGCGGGGAGGTCACCGCGGGGACGAGCTTCAGTGTCGATGTGCTCCTGAGTGAGGTGACGGACCTGGCGGGCTTCCAATTCGATCTGCTGTACGACGCCACCCGGCTCACCGCGACGGGTATCAGCAGCGGTGGGCTGTTCGATCCGGATACATTCCTGGTCAACAGCGCCATCGTCGCGGGTTCGGCCAGCTTTGCCGAGATCACGCTCGCCGCAACCGGCCTGGATTTCCTGAGCCCCCTGCAGATCGCGACCATCACATTCCAGGCCCTGGCCGCGGGCGAGGTCCCGCTGACCCTGTCCGGGGTGGTGCTGTCGGACTCGCTCGCGGGCGATATCCCGGTGGGGCTGGTAAATGCCTCGATCCGGGTCATGCCGTCAGCCGCCCCGGCGCCGGGCACCCTGCTGCTGCTGTCGATCGGTGCCTTCGGCCTGGGCCGTGCACGCAGGGCGCGGACCCGGTGCGGCGGCCTTGGTCATGACGCCGGCTACCTGCTGGACGGGAGGTCGCTGGTCCGCGCAGCGGACCCTACGGGGGCGCGGCCGTAGGGTCCGCTGCGCGGACCACGGACCTCGCAGTTGGGTGATTGGCCGGGATTATGATCAAGGCCGCGGCAGGGGGTATCAGAATCGGGCCTCAAGCAGCACTTCGCCCCGGCTGACCGGCTCGATCAGTTTCATCCGACCGTGCCTGGGGTTCTCCACCTTGGTCATGGTGACGAGACCCGCCGCCTCCAGCAGCCGGAGGTCCTTGCTCAGCGATCCCCGGGAGCGGGTCAGGCGCAGCGAGAAGTCCCCGATGGTACCTGCGCGTTCCCGTACCGCGCGAAACAACTCCAAACGCTTCGGACTGAGGAAGCGGGCCAGGTCTTCGGGCCGCTCGAAGGTGATGCGCAAGGCACCCGCGACCGGCCGGCCGGCGTCCAGGGCCTTGGCCATTTCCCTACCGCGTTTGAAGAACTCGTCCGCCGTTGCCGTCCCAATCGTCGTGTGTGAATCAGCAATGGCCTCGATTTCTTCCGTGGGCGTCAGAACGGCCGTGGTCGATCCGTCACCGACGGGGACTGCGGGGGTGATGGGTGTCGTAGAGTCCGCGAAATTCGGCTTCAAATCGTGCCTGGATCTGCTCATAACTCTTGAACTCTATCAAATCCAAGCATGTCGATGGCGTAACGAAAACAAAATCCATATCATAAGTATGGCCTAGGAAAAATCTGCTCCTCCAAGGGATGCGTCGAAAGGCGCGATCAGCGGGCCGCTGTCAACGGCGATGCCGGTCACGGAACCTGTCCCGCAGGACCTCTTTGCAGCGCACGCTGTGGTCCGTGTCGCCGCTCGCATAGCGGCCGAAGAGCGGCTCGCCGATGACGTCGCGCCCGAACTCGGGTAGAGGCACGTCTAAGCCTTGGATCTGGCGGCGCAGGGTCGCCTCGGTTGCAGGGTCCAGATGCAGGGCGATGGTCACGCCAGGGGCTCGTATGGTGGGTTTGTAGGACAGCGTAGATGTCCCCGCGTTATCGGTCAAGGGGCCGCGCCGCCCACGCCAAGAGGTGGGGGCGTCCCGCCCCCGCCGACGAAGAGCGCGGGGCGGGACGCCCCGACTCCATTACTTCGGATTATAGATCTGGTCAAACAGCCCGCCATCGGCAAAATGCTTCTTCTGCGCCGCGGCCCAGCCGCCCAGGTCGCCGATGTTCACCAGCGTGATCTGGGGGAAGCGGTCCTTGAACCGGGCGGCGACGGCCGGATCGGTCGGGCGGTAGAAGTTCTCGGCGGCGACTAGCTGGCCCTCGGGGGTGTAGAGAAATTCCAGATAGGCGGTCGCGGCCTTGCGGGTGCCCTTGCGGTCGACGTTTTTGTCGACCACGGCGACCGGGGGCTCGGCGAGGATGGAGAGGGAGGGCGCAACGATCTCGAACTTGTCGGCGTCGAACTCTTTCAGGGCCAGGAAGGCCTCGTTCTCCCAGGACAGCAGCACGTCACCCAGACCGCGCTGGACGAAGGTGGTGGTGGAGCCGCGGGCGCCGGAGTCGAGGACCGGCACGTTCTGGTAGAGGCTCACGATATAGTCCTTGACCTTGGCCTCGTCACCGCCGAAGTGCTGCAGCGCCCAGGCCCAGGCCGCCAGGTAGTTCCAGCGCGCCCCGCCGGAGGTCTTGGGGTTGGGGGTGATGACGCTCACCCCCGCCTTGGTCAGGTCGCCCCAGTCCTTGATTCCCTTGGGATTGCCCTTGCGCACCAGGAAGACGATGGTGGAGGTGTAGGGTGAGCTGTTGTGGGGCAGGCGCCGCTGCCAGCCCATGTCCAGCAGGCCCTTCTCGGCGATGGCGTCGATGTCGTAGGCCAGGGCCAGGGTCACGACGTCCGCGTCCAGCCCGTCGATGACCGCCCGCGCCTGCTTGCCGGACCCGCCGTGGGATTGCCGGATGGTCAGTGCCTCGCCCGCCTTGGCCTGCCACGCCTCGATGAAGGCCGGATTGACGGCCTGGTAGAGTTCGCGGGTCGGGTCGTAGGAGACGTTCAGCAGGGTGGTCCCGGCCGCCGCGCCGCACAGGGGGGCGAGCCCCAGGACGGCGCCGAGGATCAGGGACCGCAGTTGGATGGGGTCGGTCATGTGGATAGTGCTCCGGGGTTGATGGACCTGCATTGGAAGGCGCCGCGACACGGACCCGAACCAACGAATGCTGCGAACTTTAGCGGATTTCGGCGGTTCCAGTTGGGTTCGCGCTTCGCTAAGCTAGGCCCGGACTGACTGCCCCCTCCTCCAGCCCGAGGCCCTCTGCATGATTCCCTCAAGACCCCTGCCGGCGCGGCACCGATGAGCGCCGCCGTCAGCTTTTTCAACCCGACCGGCCAGACCCGGGTCCTGCCGGGCTTCGGCCTGTCGCTCGGTTACACCCTGATCTATCTGTCCCTGATGGTCCTGCTGCCGCTGGCGGCGGTCTTCATCCAGACCGCCTCGCTCACCTGGGCCGAGTTCTGGGCCATCGTCACGGCCCCGCGGGTGGTCGCCACCTACAGGCTCTCCTTCGGCGCCGCGCTGGGGGCGGCGGCCATCAATGTGGTCTTCGGGCTGATGCTCGCCTGGTCACTGGTGCGCTACCGCTTCCCCGGCAAGAAGCTGGTGGATGCCCTGATCGACCTGCCCTTTGCGCTGCCCACGGCGGTGGCGGGGATCTCCTTGAGCGCACTGTGGGCCGGCAACGGCTGGCTCGGCGGGCTTTTGGCACCGTTCGGGATCAAGGTCGCCTTCACGCCGCTCGGGGTGCTGGTGGCCCTGATCTTCATCGGGGTGCCCTTCGTGGTGCGCACGGTGCAGCCGGTGCTGGAGGACCTGGAGACCGAACTGGAGGAGGCGGCGGCGAGCCTGGGGGCACACCGGCGTCAGACCTTCACCCGGGTGCTGCTGCCGGTGTTGACGCCGGCGCTGCTGACCGGCTTCGCGCTCGCCTTCGCCCGCGGCGTGGGCGAGTACGGGTCGGTGATCTTCATCGCCGGCAACATCCCGATGGTCTCGGAGATCACGCCGCTGATCATCATCACCAAGCTGGAGCAGTACGACACCTCGGGGGCCACCGCGGTCGCCGTGGTGATGCTGCTGTTTTCCTTCATGATGCTGCTGGCCATCAATCTGTTGCAGGCCTGGAGCGGCAAGCGCACCGGGAGGAACCGCTGATGGCCGTCGCCGCGACCCTGCACGGCGCCAGTGCGGTCGGGATCGGCGCCCACCGCTACGAGGACAATGCCGCCACCCGGGAGCAACCCTGGGTGCGGCGGCTGATCCTGGGCGTCTCTTTAACCTTTTTCATCCTGTTCGTCTTCATGCCGCTGGTGGTGGTCTTCCATCAGGCCTTAAGCAAGGGCTGGGGGACCGCGCTGCGCGCCGTGACCGACCCCGATGCCCTGGCCGCGGTGCGCCTCACCCTGCTGGCCGCGGGCATCGCGGTGCCGCTCAATCTGGTCTTCGGGGTGGCCGCGGCCTGGGCGATCGCCCGCTTCGAGTTCCGCGGCAAGGAGCTCCTGGGCACCCTGATCGACCTGCCGTTCTCGGTCTCGCCGGTGATCGCGGGGCTGATCTGGGTCCTGATCTTCGGCGCCCAGGGGTGGTTCGGCCACTGGTTCATTGAACACGACATCAAGATCGTCTTTGCGGTGCCGGGCATCGTGCTGGCGACGATCTTCGTCACCTTCCCCTTCGTCGCCCGGGAGTTGATCCCGCTGATGCAGGCGCAGGGGCGCGACGACGAGGAGGCGGCCACGGTGCTGGGCGCCAGCGGCCTGCAGACCTTCTGGCGGGTGACGCTGCCGAACATCAAGTGGGGCCTGCTCTATGGGACCATCCTCTGCAATGCCCGGGCCATGGGCGAGTTCGGGGCGGTGAGCGTGGTCTCGGGGCACATCCGCGGTCAGACCAACACCATGCCGCTGCATGTGGAAATCCTCTACAACGAGTACAACTTCGCCGCCGCCTTCGCCGTCGCCTCGCTGCTGGCCATGCTGGCCCTGGTGACCCTGGCACTCAAGTCCTGGGTGGAATGGCAGGCTAGGCGCCCGGTGGCCTCACAAGAGATTATTGTCCGCAAATGAACGCAAATGAACGCAAATTAAGAACAAGGCAAGCCGGGGCTCCGGCAGTATGCCGCCCAGGTGACGGGTTTGGTCAGCGTTGCGCCCCAACGCGCTCCCGCCGCCGGCCGCGGTGGGTCAAGGGCCGCGTGGATCAGCGAGCGTCTTTTCTTATTTGCGTTCATTTGCGTTCATTTGCGGACAAACCTCTTTCTTCTGCCGAGCATCACCCATGAGCATCCAGGTCGAAGAGATCACCAAGACCTTCGCCGGCGTCACCGTGCTGGACCGGGTGTCGCTCGACTTTCCCACCGGTCAACTGGTGGCCCTGCTGGGTCCCTCCGGGTGCGGCAAGACCACCCTGTTGCGGGTCATCGCGGGGCTGGAGACGGCCGACGCGGGCCGCGTCATCCTGGAGGGGGAGGACGCCTCCGGCACCCATGTGCGTCAGCGCCAGGTGGGTTTCGTCTTCCAGCACTATGCCCTGTTCCGCCACATGACGGTGTTCGAGAACGTCGCCTTCGGCCTGCGGGTGCAGCCGCGCCGCAGCCGCCCCAAGGAGCCGGAGATCCGCCGCCGCGTCCTGCGCCTGCTCGATCTGGTGCAGATGGAATGGCTCGCCGACCGCTTCCCGTCGCAACTCTCCGGCGGTCAGCGCCAGCGCATCGCGCTCGCCCGAGCGCTCGCGGTCGAGCCCCGGGTGCTGCTGCTCGACGAGCCCTTCGGCGCCCTGGACGCCCAGGTGCGCAAAGAGCTGCGGCGCTGGCTGCGCGACCTGCACGACGACCTGCACGTCACCTCCATCTTCGTCACCCATGACCAAGAGGAGGCCCTGGAGGTCGCCGACCGGGTGGTGCTGATGAACCGCGGGCGGGTCGAGCAGGTCGGCAGCCCCGACCAGGTCTACGAACACCCGGCCAGCCCCTTTGTCTACGGCTTCTTGGGCACGGCCAACGTCTTCCACGGCCGGGTGGACGGTGCCCACGTCCGGGTGGGCGAGTCGAACCTGACCCACGACGGGAGCAACGCCGTCCAGGGGACGGACGTGGTCGGTTTCGCCCGCCCCCACGAACTGGACATCGTCACCGATCTCGACACGCCCAATGGGCTGGACGCCCTGGTGCGGCGGGTCCTGGCCTTCGGCGGCAGTGCTCGGGTGGAACTGGACGGGGTCGAGGAGGTTGCGGCGGGGACCGAGCCGAAACACTATGAAGTCCTCCTGCCGCGCGAACGGGCGAGCGGCCTGACCCAGGGTCAGCGGGTACGCCTGGTACCGGCGCCGCTGCGGGTGTTCCGGCACGAGTCGGCCTGACATGAACTTCCAACAGTTACGCATCCTGCGCGCCACGGTGCAGAACAATTTCAACCTCACCGAGGTCGCCAACGCGCTGTTCACCGCCCAGTCCGGCGTATCCAAGCACATCAAAGACCTGGAAGACGAATTGGGCGTGGAGATCTTCGTGCGTCGCGGCAAGCGCCTGCTGGGGTTGACCGAACCCGGCAAGGAACTGCTGCCGATCGTTGAACGTATCCTGCTCGACACCGGCAACATCAAGCGCCTGGGCGAACAGTTCGCCCAACGCGATGAGGGACGCCTGGTCATCGCGACCACCCATACCCAGGCGCGCTATGCCCTGCCGCCGGTGGTGGCCGGCTTCAAACAGGAACTCCCCAAGGTGCACCTGGAGCTGCGCCAATGCGGCCCCCGCGAGGTCGTCGCCCTGTTGCGGGCGGGGGAGGTCGACATCGGGCTCGCCACCGAGGCGGTGGGCGATGACGAGGACCTGGTGAGCTTTCCCTTCTATTCCTGGCATCACGCCGTGATCGTTCCTGACGGGCACCCGCTCGCGGCCCTGGAACCGCTCACCCTGGAGGCACTGGCGGACTGGCCGCTCATCACCTATTCCGAGGGCTATACCGGCCGCGCCCGCATCGATGCCGCCTTCGCCGCCGCGGGCCTGGCACCGGATGTCGTCATGTCCGCACTCGACGCCGATGTCATCAAGTCTTATGTCGAACTCGGCCTGGGGGTCGGCCTCATCGCCGCCATGGCCTTCCATCCGGTCCGCGATGCCGGCCTGCGGCTGCTGCCCTGCGAGCGGCTCTTTGCCGCCAATACCACCCGCATTGCGCTGCGGCGCGGCCACTATCTGCGTGACTATGCCATCCGCTTCGTCACCTGCTGCGCCCCGTCGCTGACCGCGGAGCAGGTCCGGGAGGCGGTGTTTCCCAAGGCCGTCGGCGACTGATCGAAGTCGTTGACCAGAAGCAGGTCATAGAGTCGATGCCCAGAGACCCCGAAGGGGCGGCTCGTTGCCGGCGAGCAGCTCGCCCAAGGTATCCAGAACTGAGCATCCAGGTACGTGACCCCTGACCGGCGCTTACCCAGCACCTGCCGGTTTGCCGTGGTACCCCTCGTACTTGTGTCGGCGACCGAGACGCGCACTCGCATCGAACCCACGTCAGTCGCCACCGGCCGAAGCCAGTGCGTCCCAGTCCCAGCGGGCTTGCTGGTTCCTGCTGCCAGGCGGAACCGCCGGAGCCGATGCCCTCTGCCAGCCATGGAGCAGTTCGCGTAACGCCTCGTTCTGGTTCAGGACCTCGGCCGTGGCCTCCCAGTCGGCCTCCAGCGATTCGGTCGTTTCCTTCAGGGTAAAGGGATTCTCCCGACGCTCGGCGATGATGGTCAGGATCGTGTTTTCGTCCCATGTCCGGTCTTCCAGCATGTCGGTCACCCACTGATCGACGATGAAGTCGGGTACGGTGCCGAAGATGGCGGCGATCTCTTGAATCCGGTCGTTGAGGGTGTCGAACAGCGTCTTTTCGGCGCCTTTGTCGTAGCGCATGTTGTAGAAGGGGATGCGCTTCGCGAGGGTGCCGCGCTGCACCCGGCCTTTGCGCTGCTCCAGGATCGTCGGGTTCCAGGGCAGGTCCAGGTTGATGAGGCAACCCAGGCGTTGCAGGTTGAGACCGGTGCTGGCAGCATCAGTGCCGATCAGAAGCTTCAGCCGACCTTGGGTGACCTTCTCCTTCAGTAATTCGCGGTCCACGCTCTGGACCTTGCCGCCTTCAAACAACTTGCTCGCGCTGCTGTTGGCATAGAGGCCGATGGATTCGTCGACGTGTTTCAGCAGGTACTCGGCGAGGGCATAGGCGGAGTCGTAGAACTGGCTGAAGATCAGCACGCCGCGATCGAGCCATTTCTGCCCCTCGAAATCCAGGTTCAACACCCCGAGAATCCGCTCGAATTTCGGGTCAGGCTCCCGTTGCAGGTGTGCGACCAAGTGGTCACGCAGACGCGTCAAGATCTCCGTCTCGATGTTAGTCAATGGGTAGATGGAATCGCCTTCCTCGTCCGGGTCCTCGTCTTCATCGGGCGCCCTGCCGACCAGCATCTTTTCAGTCGTCTTGAGACCCGCCACGAGCGAGCTGCCGACGCGGCGCTGCAACAAGGTCTTGATGAAACCGCCGGCCTTCACGCGATGATGCAGGGCCTTCGCGAACTCCTCGGCCAGATCGAAGGCTTGCTCCATGCTATGGGAACAGAGAATGGGCTGGCTGTCGCCGTGCGGTACCATCTCGATCCGGACCAGCTTACCCTCAGCCTCCAGGCGGTCGCGGGAGCGCTTCACGACCCATTGGGTGAAGGGATTGACCTCACGCAGGGTCAGAAACTCCAGGTCGAACCGGCGGGCATCGTCGATGCGGTCCTGATCAGCGGGGGATGCTTGCCAGTCGGTCAGCTTGAGCCCGAGGTCGTGGCGCACCCAGTCGAAGACCGAGGCCCGGGCGTCCAGGGGTGATGGCAGTGGATCGCGCCAGTATTGCCATTTGTCATAGAGGGCCTCGACCTCATCGCGTCCGGCGACGATATCGAACACCGCCGGTCCATCCGCTTTACGCCAAAGGCTGTGCGGGCTACCGAGGACCTGCGGGTTGTTGACGGACAGGATGTGCAGCAGGTCCCATAGCTCCATGGAGTGCAACTGGACCGGTGTGGCCGTGGCCAGCAACAGGGTCCGGGTCCGCGCGGCCAATAATTCGGCGAAGCGGTACAGCAGCTTCTTCACCGGCGGCCCGTAGACGGTATTCGCGGACAGGTTGCCGCGCCGGACCCGGTGCGCCTCGTCCCAGATGACGCAGGAAAAGCGCTGTCCCAACAGTTGCTCGACCAGCGTCCGGTTGCGTTCAGAGCGTGGCGCACTGGTCACCACGGAGGTGGACACAATGCCGATCTTGCGCGGGCAGTTGGTCACCCGGTCGGAAAGCGCCGGATGAAACTCGTCGCGCTCGGTCAGCCAGCCGCCGCCGTCCCACCGGGCGGAAGGGATTGCGAGTTTCTGCAAGAGTTCTTCCTGCCACTGCGCAAGTAAAGGCTTGGGCGCGATAATCAGGATCGGGGCCGGGTCCAGGGTCCCGATCAGTTTGGCGATGGCGCCCAGTTGTAGGGTCTTGCCCAGCCCGACGCCATCGCAGAGCAGGAAGCGCGCGCCGCGCTGTGGGTCGGAGCGGTATTTCAGGTGTTCCTGAAAGGCCAGATTGATGAAATACTTCTGGTGGTCCCAGAAGCCGAACAACTCGGTGGCGGTAGGGACCTCGGCGAGCAGGGGCTCAGGTGCGGGCTGTTCCCGCCAGGGGCCGACATGCTCGATGACCGTGCGTTGCGACAGGCGCCCGATCTGTTTGACGATGAATTCGGACAGGGGGAAGGCCCTGGCCCAGAGTGCATCGAATTCCTCTTGCAGCCAGGCGACGCTAGCCGGGTCGTCGTCCTCCCAGACCAGTTCATAGTTCCTGGTCCAGGCCCGAGCGCTGTCGTTGGCGCTGCCAATAAACGAGGTCTTGCCCCAGGTGCCCTCGATGACACCCCCTTTCCCATGGACGAAACCGAACTCGGAATCGGGCACCAGCCGGATCTCAAACAGGCGCCCATCGGCACCCGAGCACATCAGCAGGTCGTGCAGTACCTTCAAGCGGTGCTGGGCTGGGCCGCCATGCACGTCCACCAGGTGCGGGAAGTGTCCGGCGTTCCAGGCCAGGCGCAGTAAGCCTTCCTCCAGTTCCTTGCGGCGCGCACCCGTGGCCATACGCACGGTGTGCACGTCCTCGGCACTGACCTCGGTATTACAGACGATGCGGATGCGCGGGATACCGACCAGGGACTCGTTGGCCAATTCCAGCAGGCTGCTCTGGAAGTAGCCCGCAATGCGGTCGTAGCGGATGGCCCCGACCAGGCGGGGCCGCAGGAAGGTCTCGTAGAGGCTGGCGCGGCGGGAGCTGTGGCGGCGCAGCATATCACTCGCCCGCTTGGTCGCGAAGCATTCTTACGATGTCATCGGACAGCCAGAGGCCGGCCTCGCGCAGCTTAGCCAACCCGTCCGCAACGGTCGCAATCAGGCCGCGCCGTTTGGCAAGCACGAGTATCCCGCCAGAACCCAGGAAAGGCACGCCAAGTGCCTTGGCGCAACGGCGGGCGTCCATATCATCGATCACCGCCCGTATCGGCGCATGTCCTAGGGCGTAGCTCAAGACCGCTGTCCCCCCCTTGCCGAGACCCCAGACCTGAACGCGCCCCGCGACCGTGACAGTCTGGCGAATCGCCCAGGGATTGCTCGGTAATCCGCGGGCGGCTGGATCCTGGCGCTCGCTGACCACTTCCTGCCAGACCGCCTCGGGTACAACGATACGATTGAATAGCTGCGGTAGCAGGTCCGCCTGGCCGCTGCGGAACAGCGTAATCAACGGTGAGGAGTTGACCACTACGGCATCAGTCGAAATCACGCAACTCCTCCGCTACCTCATCCGCCGTGTACTGAAACGGACAGACCTTATACCGGGAGAGGGCATCGATGAAGCCGGCCCGGGTCAGCCCCGCGATCTCGGCAGCACGGCCCTGGGAGACCTTGCCGAGCTCGTACCATTTCACTGCCGCGGCGATCCGCATTTCTTCTGCGAACTCCGTCGGGCTCTGTCGCAGTGTCGCAAATGCCTCTTCAGGCATGTCGAGTGTCAATTGCGTCATCATCTACCTCCTCGTCAACCGCGATAGTGTTCGATACCGATGGCCAGTTGTGCCAGGCCGTCCTGATAGGGCACCCAATGATCAAGGTGCGCGGTGGCCTCGCGCAGGTAGGCCAGGATCGCGGCCAGTCGGGTGGTGCGCAGGTTCCAGAAATCGGTGCTGTCGGCCAGGTGTTTCAGCGCCCGCTCCAGGTCCGCGCCGCCCTGCAAGAGCCTCAGCGCGTGATAGATATGGCGGGTGGGCGAGTAACGCCAGAGGCCCCGGTCGGAAGCCGGGACCTCGTCGAAGCGCAGCGAGTCCGGGCGGGGTAGCTCGTCCGGGAGGGCGGTGCGCGTGTCGTTCGCGCGCGTGGGACCGAGCAGGCTCTCATAGTCGGTCAGGCCATAGGCGCGGCCTAAATCCTGGAAGGCGCCGAGTTTGTAGACCCCTTGCGCCTCGCCCTCCAAGCCCTTGAGCAGGAATTTCTCCTCGGGCGCGAACTGCCGCCAGAACTGGTAGGCGTCCCCGCCGCCCATCCGGTGGATGGCGCGGTCCATGGCTGGCGGGACCAGGAAATCGGTCGCCGTGCGCTTGGCATTGTCCATCAGGGTGCGCAGGGCCGAGCGCCCGCGCGCCTTGTTGGGGGTGCGCAGCTCCGCCTCCAGGTCCACGCCGTCAATGCTGGCAAAGCCGGTCACCACCTCGGCGGCAGCGGCCTGGGCAGCGAGCAGGTAATCGGTATCGGTGTAGCCGCAGCGGGCTAGGCCGGTCTCGATCTGACTTTCGCGCATGCGCGTGATGACGTCCTTGACGCGCTTATTGACCTGGGGCGTGATGAAATCGACGAAGCCGACTTTGTTGCCGGTGCGCTTGCGCAACACCATGTTGTATGTAGATTGAACGTAGTTCCCCATGCGGATACCCGCCCCCGGTGTCTCAGTCGCTACGCTCCAGACCTGTTTCACCTGCAAGCCAGCGGCCCACATGATCAACGCCAGGTCCTCCCAGACATCGGTGGATTTGTGCGTGAACATCAATATTTGCAGGCCGTCGTCAGGCATGTGGTTGGCTAGGTTGCGATAGCATTCGGCCATGGCCACGCGAAACGGCGCGTCATCGCCTTTCACGGCGCGGTGGCGCATGGAATCGGTATGCCAATCCGGAAAGGCAGCCTTGAGATGGGGCACATACCAAGCGAGGAAGAACTCCGAAAGCTCCTCGTAGTTGACCGCATCCGCGTAAGGTGGGTCGGTAATCCAAAGAATGCAGGGCTCTTGAACGCTCCTAGCATCACATAGGCTGACGCTTCCGGCTTCAATAATCTCTCGGCCTCCGTAATCCGGATTCAACGGTACCCTCATTGAGGCCCAAGAGCGGTTGGCAAAGTCGAAAAGCGTATTCAATGCCTGGTTGTAAAAAACTTTCTCCGTAGAACCTGCGCCTTTCCCGGCACTCGGATGCCAGCGAGCTAATCTAGCGTTGTAGTTAATTAACTCCCCCAATAGCAATGTTATCGCTGACCTCACATCCTCACTTCGAGACGCAAGACACTTGGAATAGTAGCCGTTGACAAGAAGCTGGCGAGGCGAGAACAGATGGTGCCAGTATTTCCAACCTCGCGTTCGGATGGGCTCATTGGTCTTCTCGCCAGGCTCAATGCGCCAACTTGGTATCCAAGCTGCATCTTGCCATTCCTCAAATACAGAATTCAGCGTCTCTAGGACTTTATTTTCAACGTCCAAATCAAAACTGCGCGGCTCTCGGTAGACAAAATTGCCTCGTCTTTCTCGGCCACGCTCGTCAATCCAATCCGGTGTGCGCCAGCGGATGCAATACAGGCGCTCTTGCAGTACATCACCGAGCCTAGCCAAGAACTCGCGCTTCTCCCATGGGCGAAGACCACCAGCATTTTCGATCAATAAGTTATAGGGGATAGTGCGCGGTATTTGATGATGGAGGCCCGCGTGCTTGAAGATCTCCCAAAGCGCCAGAGGGCAAACAATTTCGGAACCCTGTTTGGTACCAGCCTCGGCATCGATATAACCCTTGCCTCCACTTTGAACTCGGAAACCGAAACGCTTTTCCCGCTCGATGGGAACTAATTCCAGCCACGTCTCCGACTTGGGGACAATAACCCAACTCGGGGAAATTGGAACTCTCCAGCCATCCCATTCGGGAACGGTCATTTCGAGGCAATAGAAATGGGCTTCAGCGCGCCACCCCTCCTCACTGGTCTCTAACCCGTCATCCAGAATCCAGGCATCGACCTCGTCGTAGATGCGTCTCTGTTCGGCATGAACACGCTGGCGGAACTCATCGGTACCGCCGACGATATTGAGTGCGCCCCAAGTCAGTAGGCAGGCGACCGGATTGAGGTCGGAGGCGTAGACATCGCAGCCCAACTCCGCGGCCTCAAATGGGATCGCGCCTGTACCACAAAACGCATCCCCCACCTTGAGGCGCTTGCCATAGCGACGGATGGAGAGTTCCTCGATCAGTTCCCGTAGGGTGCACGCGCTGGTGCCAAGATACGCGTTGATCTCGATCCAGGATTCCTCGGGCGGCCCGTCGATCTGTTCGACCCGGCAGCAGTAGTCGCGCTGTGCGGCGTAATCCAGTGTGTAGAAAACGCGCTTCTCCAGTACCAGACGCTGTTCGCGGTCGATGCCGCGGCGCTTCCAGGTATCAGGATCGTCGAAAAGGTTAGCTTTTTCACCGGCGGTTGCCTGGGGATAGCACAGATCGGCAGGCAGTGGGTCAGCCTTGCGCTTCCACATGCCAGCGCTATCCAAGGTCATACAGCGAAGAAAGATATCCAGATCGTCTGGCCAGCGGTTCGGGTCATCGGAGGCAGGAAATACCGACCCGAGAACAATCGCACGGGTCAGCACGAGCGGTTTTTCGCCCCACCACTTACCAAGCGACAGCACTTTGCCATGGCTGACTTTACGCTCCTTGTAGCTCTCCAGCGACAGCGGACCGATGGGAAACTGGACCTCGATAAAGCTCTTTCCGGCCACGGGCCTATTCTCCAGCCAGTTTCGTCAGTCTCGCCACCAGGGCGGAATGGTAGAAGATGCCGTTGGTGCGCATCTCATCGACAGCGCCGGAGAAGGATGAAATCATTCCCTGCTCCTTGGCCTTGAGTAACACGCCAAGCGTCCCCACGACAGGCAACCCGAGCAACTCCGCCATGTTGCGCCCGATGCGCTCGTCGATGATC
>Ga0247840_10003020_pt1 | contig 29006 bp, 29 predicted proteins | sample LaCruzMarch2015__FD_192404 | JGI IMG/M metagenome (GOLD analysis project Ga0247840, IMG submission 192404) | Freshwater microbial communities from meromictic Lake La Cruz, Castile-La Mancha, Spain - LaCruzMarch2015_17m | ecosystem: Environmental > Aquatic > Freshwater > Lake | place: Spain...
TTCACAGAGGTGACCCATGACGTAACCATAAGGAGCGAAAAGACATTTTCGCCATTTTGACTTTTTGTTGCGGATTAGAGAAGCGGCCTAGTCGGCCGCATATTATCTGCGATGGGTATATGTTGTTGTTGGCTCGGCCGTCCGGCCTCGCGATGCCTAGAAATATAGGGGTTAAACAATCATGCGGAATTTAGCTTACGTAAACGGCGTTTTTTGCGACATCGAAGATGCCAAGATTTCCATCAACGATCGCGGGTTTCTTTTTGGCGATGCGGTCTATGAAGTTTGCCAAGCTTTTGGGAAATACCCATTTCTGTTCCAGGACCACATGGAGCGCCTAGAGCGCGGGTGCAGGGATCTTTCGATTCCTACTGGTACCTGGTTTAAAGAATTGCCAAGCGTTGTCGGCATGGGGCTGGAACGGACAGCCTTCTCTGAAACCACAATATATATTCAGGTCACTCGTGGAGAGCACCCAAGAAATTCCATTTATCCACCAGATCTAAAGCCCAATATCGTAGCCACTTTCAGAGAGTACGAATCCGATGCAGCTCAGAAACGCAAAATGGGAGTTCCCGTCTCGACGTGCCGAGACATACGCTGGGATTTTTGCAGTATAAAAACCACTAACCTCTTGGGCAATATCTTGATGAAGAACAAGGCACACCAAGCAGGTAAATTTGAGGCCATACTCCTACTCGAAGATAAGACAGTAACAGAGGCCTCCACGGCTTCTGTGTTTATAGTCAAAAATGGAGAACTGCATACGTCTCCAGTATCTATGAACATACTGCCTGGGGTGAACCGGAAACATGTAGTCGACAGGATAGCTCCTGAGCTGGGCATAAAAGTCCAGGAAAGGTCTTTTCACCTTCATGAATTGCTAGCTGCTGATGAGGTCTTTCTAACTTCGACAACGTTCCTCGTTATGCCGATAGTCGATGTAGATGATCAGATAATAGGAGATGGGAAGCCCGGCCCCGTGGCAATGCAGATTTTCCACCAGTTCCAAAAGAACATACAAGCGGCGAATGGAGATTCGTAGTTATACCCATCGCAATTCGAAATTTCGTTTTCTCTGGAAGCATCTCGAGGCCATCTTTGAAAATTACTCAATCGGCCCGTTATTAAAATATTGGGGGCTCGCGATACTTTGCGTATCGCTTGCGGTTTGCCTCAATCACAAGTTTCAAATATGACCCAAATCTGATTCCAGAGAAAACGAAATTCCGAATTGCGATGGGTATAACGAACCTGCCGACTTAGATTAAGCTAAGAATCGGCTTTGTCAGCAGGTTCGTTAGGAAGGAAAAACAGCTTCTACTTTTTCTTGAGCTTTTCAAGCCAGCGATCAATTACAAGTTTAAACTGTGGGAAAGGCTGAGCGCCCTTGACTTGAACGCCGTTGACAAAGTAACCAGGGGTTCCGAATATGCTCAGCTTTGATGCTTGAGCTAAGTCAGCTTCTATTTGCTTGGCTACAACTTCGTCTTTTATGTCTTTCTGGAACTTCTCCAAGTTCAGACCGATCTTAGTTGCCAACTCTGTAAACAACTTATCTTCTTCACCGAGTCTTTGCTGGTTTGCAAAGAGTGCGTCATGCATTTCCCAATACTTGCCTTGTCTACCAGCAGCTAGAGCAGCAATTGCAGCGGGCTTAGCCTGTTGATGAAAAGAGAGAGGCAGATTTTTAAATACGACTTTGACCTGATCGGGATAGTTCTTTAAGACCTCATCCATTGTTTCCGCGCCTCTACTGCAATATGGGCACTGATAATCAGAAAACTCTACGATAGTAATTGGGGCATCCGCCTTTCCGCGAACTGGGCTATCGCCGATGTCAACCTGCATAGGACTTTCGAACTGCTTTTCCATGTCAGCCACTTGGTCTTCTTGTTGCTGACGCCTTTGCTCTTCACTCTTTTTGCGGAAATAGCGCTCTAGGGCATTGCCCACTTGTTCGACATTTGCATCATCAGCCAAATAACTAGCCATCTGTTTCTTGAAATCTTCGGGGACCTCTGCGCTTACCTTACCTGGTAGATAAACCGAAAGCAGAGCGGCAGACAAAACCGCACAGAGCATCTGTTGCTTCTTGTTGATTATATTCGCTATATACTTCATCTCTGTTGACCTCTTTTCGCTATTTTTCGTTTTCTTAATTTCCATAGGGCGTTGCTCGCAGAAGCGACAACAGCCTTAAGACGCTCGAATGAACGAGAAGATTTACAGGTTAGTTAACACTTTATCAAATGGCAATCTTACTTTTGCGCGTCAGGTACAATGATGGCACAGGATGAACGTAAGCTTCGTATCGCTATCTGCGGGACAAGAGGCATACCGGCATGTTACGGGGGATTCGAAACTTTCGCCGAGGAGGTTTCGACTCGCCTTGTAGAGAGGGGGCATAACGTCCTGGTCTACGGTAGAAGCCACGTCATCACTTGGCGCAAGCCTCTGTATAGAGGTGTTCGACTCAAGCTACTGCCAGCTCCACAAAACAAATACTTAGAAACACCTATCCACTCCCTCCTCAGTCTTCTGCATTTGGCGATATACGAACGGGATATCGATGTCATACTGGTCTGCAATGCAGCCAATAGCCCTTTTCTCTGGATCCCTAAGATTCTCAAGCAAACAGTCCTCGTCAATGTCGATGGTATTGAGCGCATGCGGGCTAAGTGGAATTCGTTGGGGAAGCTATGGTACAGGCTTGGTGAGCGTTGCTCTGTCCTCTTTGCAGACAAGATCATTGCTGATGCGGATGTTATCCATAGTTACTACAAGCAGGAGTACTCCGCTGATTCCGTCGTTATACCTTATGGCTATTGTGAATCAGACGACAATCTCGTCACTCAAAAAATAGAGACGGCTTCGGCGGTCTCGCAATCGTCTGCGCATATGGAGGAACTCTTCGACGAACTCGGAATAAGACCAAACCGCTACATGCTTTATGTAAGCCGTTTGGAGCCAGAGAATAACGCGCATCTCGTTATAGAAGCCTACAACAGAATTTGCTCTCAGCTCGATTCGGATGAAATCATTCCACTCGTCATAGTCGGTGATGCGCCCTACGCACATCGTTACATCGAGAGCCTCCATGCAATGGCTGGAGCCGGAGTGCGCTTTGCTGGCTATCGCTTCGGGCAGGCATACCGAGATCTACAACTGGGCGCTTACTGCTTCATACAAGCGACTGAAGTTGGAGGAACTCACCCTGCTCTAGTTGAAGCAATGGGGTTTGCCAATTGCATAATAGCTAATGGAACACCTGAGAACCGAGAAGTGATAGGCGATGCAGGGCTCGTCTATGAAAAAAACAACACAGAGCAACTAGCAGACTTAATGCTTTGGGCAATCAATAACCCAACCGATGTTCAAGCATTCCGCAAGAGCGCGAGAGTCCGTGCATTGGAGTCCTACAGCTGGGATAGAGTCGTGGATCTCTATGAAGACCTGTTCCGAGGGCTTGTTGCATAAGCCGTGATGTGAAACTTCTGTAATTCTGCCATCACAGAGAACCAGATAAGCATAACCAAGGAGGGTTCTGTTATTAGCGGGGTGCATAGATGGCAAGTCAGGGTTTCTCAGACGCAAATCAAATCGTCGATCGAACTATGAACACCGGATGTTTGTCCGATCGGAATGTCTTGCGATGTAAGTCTGCGCGAGAGTGTGTAATTCAAATGCCGCCAAGGGACGAAATAATAAACAAGCTACGTGTCGGCGCTAAAGCAACCATCTATATCGGTGACCCGAATGGCGGGTGCCGAAATACATCCGAGCCATCAAACTCCCAGACAACCTGTATCCGCGTTCTCAAAGGCAAAGTTACAGGGATTAAAGATGAGCCAAACAGCCTACTGACGATTGGTGTCAGCGTTACACCAAAAGACCAACAACGGTCTGAGAAGATCCCTCGCGAAATATACCCAGCTTACACCGGCTTTATAAATAGAGCACCCGGGCTTTTGATGTCCGAATACATTTTGCAGGAGGAATCCCAGGCTCAAGAGACCCGAGACGTATCCGTATCTATATCGACTGACAATAAAGACGAACGCCTCCCGAAGATACTGGGCCTTACAATAGGCGAGCCTTACGAATCCGACGAAGGTCGTCCAACGCACCAAGCAGTCTCCTCCTTCGGCAATTTCCCTGTGTGTAAAAACGCAGCGGACAACGATGCACACTGGAGCCGCGTAGCTCTTAAAATGGATCCGGTATGGAAAGAGAATAAACAGCCGATATTAGATATTCTAACTCAGTTAAAGATGACGCCCGTGAAGCGGATGGGTATTACTGAAAATGGTTTCTTTTTTGTTTCCTACACAGGAGCTAAGAGCACGAAGCCGACTGATCCAAACAACCCGCAGGATGTCGATATTGCCTTTGTTACACTCCAAACAGGTGGCGGGAAAACGCCAAATTTTCATGCCACCAAAATTGTGGCTAAACAACAAATTCTCACTCCCGGTGTATTGGCGATTCAAGGCAGTATAGGACTTCATACTTACACTTTCTATCCGCAAGAACAGGGTAATTATGTCAATACACAGAGAACGTTGAACGGGCAGACAGAGCGGTTGCCGAGGATAAAGATGATTGACCTCCCGCCTGAACTCGCACCTATCGTTCCGGAATCCGTGAAGTGATGGATAAGCGTAGGCGCGCAGATCTAATTCTGGCTCATTTGGTTAGCGCGATCACGCACACAAAAGACTCTGAGCGCAATATGCACAACCCCAGAGGCCGCTCTCGGGGTGATCGACTAGCCATACCGGCACTTGAGTGAGCAACTCTCTATATTCACGTGAGCCTCTGAATCCTTCCTCGAAAGCGGGGTGTTTAACTATCTCTGGATTTTTTGCGGCTACACCTGCGGCTATATAAACTCCTCCGAGGGCTAGAATGGAGAGTGTGTAGTTTCTAACTACTCGACCATATAGTCGGGCAAACCATTCTAGAGTGTCTTGATGAGATGAGAAATCAGATGCGATCTGTTTGGGTGTTAAGGTTTTTCCTGTCAGGTATTTGTGGATCAATGCTAAGCCAGGCCCACTGACTAGGTGTTCCCATATGACGTCTTCGGTCTTTAGTTGTTCGCATACAAAATTCTGTAGCTTGAAGTCGTCTTTCGTTGAGGCCGCAAAGTTTCCATGCCCACCTTCGGCAGGGCAAGCGAGCAAATGACCTTGGCGATCGCGAACTATAAAAGCAGTCCCCAATCCAGTCCCAGCACCGAGGACAACAGAGGCCGCTGAGCTCCTCGGTTGTCCAGACAGAACCGGCACAATCCCATCTTGGTTGCTCACTCCAGCTATATTTCTCACATCGCCAATAAACCTAACGCAAAACCACGCCTGCGCTAGAAAATCGTTGATCAAGATCGCACCTTTCCCACCGAAGCGACTCATGCTGGGCTTGAGGTCTATATTCCAAGGTATATTCGGCGGATTACATCCAAGACCATCGGCACTTATAGGACCTGCCAATGCGAAAACGCTTAGGTCAGCATTTTCGGGTTGAAGAGAAAACTCTCTCTCAATCTCTTTCAATACCTCTTCGAAGTTTTGGAATTTAGCAGTATGAAACTCGGCGACATCTAATATTTGAATGTCAGAACTGTTTACATCAAAGCTACCCAAACGGCAGTATGTTCCTCCCAAGTCCATGGCGAGAACTTTCATGTCTCCTCCTCTGTATTCCGAAGCAATTGGTTATACTGCTCGCACATGAAAATTACGGAATATGCGCACAGCCTGCGAGCAGTATATCCCGAGGCCGAACGGCCGAGCCAATAACAACGTATACCCATCGAATATTGAGCGCGGCCGATCAGGCCGCTTCCACTTTCAATCAAAGTTCGCTACTTGCTCAGTATCCGCAAAACCGTAATTTTCATTTGCGATGGGTATACTCACTGCGCCCTGACATCTTAGCGATGGTGCATGTAGCAAAAGAAGCAACCTGAGCCTGAGTGTCATCGGATTCGATCGCATCTCCCCTTCTCGCAGGTAGACCAAAGAGGAAGTCTAAAATATCCCAATCTTGATTCCCACCTTTTTCAACTTCAGTGAGTGAGAACCACATCGTGTGTGATGTGCCTACATCGATAAGCTTCGTATAGACCCTCAATATGCCATCGGATGTAGGCTCCTTTAGATACCCAAGGATTATATGTGAATATCCCGCTTGCCTGGCTATTTCTATGTTTCGATAATTGCCCTCAAAAAACTCCTCACTCTCCCCCGCCCAAGTATTGGCTGCGACGAGCTCAATAGTTCCTTCAACCTTTGCTGCTAATAGGTCGGCCCAAAAAACTCTAGCCAACTCCCAACCCAAATGGCCTTCATAAGATCCCCATACGGCAAAATGTTCCGGTATGGAAAAAGGTATGACCGCTATGCGAATCGGCCGGTCTCTGTAATTAGTATCGACGAATCGGTTGCTTAACAAAGCAGTTCCACCATCGTCAATGTAGGTCCGGATCTTGCATTGATCGTCTCCGGCCACAAGCGTTCCGAGAGCGGAGCACCCGCAGCAGAGAATTAAAAAAAACAAGGCAACTAAGCCGCCCCACTTTGGGAGTCTCGACAGATGGACATTCATAGAACAGAACTCACCCTAGTTAACGAGCATAAACCAGCTTATCGATTGGAATCGGGAACACGCATGCCTTTTGCCGCAATAGGCAAGTTCGCACTGCTCTTGGCAATGGCCGTGATTGTCATCAACCTCTCCGGCTGTCTTAGCAAGCGCTATCACAACTTACCGACTTTCTCCACACTTCCTTTTGGGGACCCTAAGAACACATCTGTCGGGCGCTTTAAAACAACGTACCTCGCACAACAGATACATGCCTTCTACAACGGATCTTCGAGCGGCCCTATCGCGATAACCACATTTGTCGATGCCAACAACCTCTATTCGTCATCTGCTTTTGGGCGACTCCTGAGCGAGCAGTTGATAAGCGAATTGGCGATGGATGGATATAGCGTCGTTGAGTTGCGCCATTCCGAAGTGATGCAGGTAATGCTTGACCACGGTGAATTTGGATTGTCCCGCGATGTGTCCGTCCTTAAAAATTCGCGAGACATCAGCGGCCTGGTCGTTGGCACTTATATAGTTTCTCCAGACAGAGTCTACATAAACGCCAGGCTCTTAGACCCAAACAATTCATACATCCTATCTGCTGCGTCTGTGGAGATCGACAGAGACGACGAAGTAGATCGCCTGCTGCGCACATCCCAGTTACCGGTCACAACAGAACGAGTACCAGTGCGCAACTTGGGGATCTCGAGTGCTCCTGTAAGTCCATCTAGGCCATACAGCCTCGAAGAATCGCGACAACTCTTTAACGAGAAAAATCCATATCGCAGTGAAACACCGCCTTCCCCAAAGATCACAAATTCGCCAAGCAAACCCTCTGGTGATGTTTCCTAGTATACCCATCGCGAATGAGAATTCCCGAATTTCTGGAAGTAGCTTGGGGTCATATTTGGAAGTTACGATTGAGGCAAACCGCAAGCGATACGCAAAGTATCGCGAGCCCCCAATATTTTAATAACAGGCCGATTGAATAACTTTCAAAGATGGCCACAAGATGCTTCCAGAAAACGGGAATTCTCATTCGTGATGGGTATATGTGTGGGAGCCTGACCTGCGCAGGTGCGCAGCGAATGAAGCCCTTGAGCGATGGGAGAGCTAAATTTACGGCTTCTCCTGCTGCCCTGGGCGTATATCGTAAATGTCTTGTGATTGATTCGGATCGAAGTCGCCAAACATAGGCACGCTATCCTGAGGTATATTCCCCTTGCGGATGATATACGGCGCATCTAGTACCGAGTAGCCGCCCTCTTGTGACATCTTCTTAAAGATCGGAGCCATTCGAGCTTCTAGCTCTGGTGTTGTAAAACGAGTGTCCTTGCTAACTGGTTTTCCAGTGCTAACAAATAGGAAGTCATTCTCAAAACCCATAGCACACCAGTCCAACGGCTTAGTTGCGGGACCACCTAATAGGAGCCCATCCCGATCAAAGGCAGAACCGCAGCATGGGCAGAAAAAGATTTTCTTTACATAGCTCAAATCGCATCCATCCGAGTATGTGCAGCGCGCATCCATAGTCGCCCACCCCTTACTGTCTCGGATCACAAACAATGCGTGTTCTCTATCGGGGACTTCAAAAATAGCAAAGTCTTCGGGGTGCCCTATGCGGATCCGCTGGCCCTTTGGCCTATAGTAGGTCGGCTTTTCGCAGGCAGAGAGAGCACCAAATAAGAGTGTCCCCAGCGCATAAATGCCAGTGCTCAAAACAAATTCGCGTCTTGAAATCTTCATAGTCCGCGCCATGTATTCATTGCGTTAAATATTATCTAGTAACCGTTGACGTCCATCAAATTTCAAAAATCCCGAATGCCCGGGTGACAACAACTGACCGTTCAACCGAGTTACCACCGTTCTTGCGATCTACACCAATGAGGCCCCAACTTACCGAGGACGTGAACGGTTACTCGACTTCTAGTGAGGCAATTGACCGCCACCTCTAAATAGATCTTTCATTTGCTGGTCAGAGCCCAAGTCCACAAGATCCAGCAACCTAATACTCGTGCCATCTTTTTGATAACGCACGTCGAGATCTGCACCGGCTAATATCAGCTGTTGAACGATCTGACGATTACCCACCTCGACAGCAAGCACCAAAGGTGTCTTCCCATTATTATCCTTAGCATTCACATCAGCCCCCGCTTTTATTATGACGAGAACGGCATCAGAGCGCTCAGATCCCACGCCATAAAAAAGAGCCGTCCGGCCACTGGCATCGCGAAGATCTACTTTTGCGCCAGCATCAATTAACAATTGCAATGCCTGGACTTGCCCATGTCGAGCTGCTGCCATCAGGGCTGTGTGCTTGTCTGGTATGCGCGGATGGACAGAATTGACGTCAACTCGCTTATCAATTATCCCACGCATATCGTCAATCCGACCGGATCCAGCAAATTCGATCAAAAGACCTATGGCCATTTCTTGCTTATCTGCTTGGTCGCAAGTTTCGCGCTGGAAATGATAGTAGAACTGGTTGTGCAATAACATCGTGTCTTTTGAAAACGTGATGACACTAAAAGCCCCGAGGGCAACCGTCACGATCTCTCTGCCCTTGATCGAATAGTCTGTTTTTTGCGTCTGATTGCGATGTGTAAACTCCAGTTTGCCATTCTCTGAAAAAAGCCAAATAGAGCCATCATGAGTTAGCTCGCCATTGCGCTCAAAGGAAACGCCTCTCAAGCACCACTTGCCTGATACCTCTTTCTGCGTAGGCACTTCTGATGCGGCCATTACGGAAGCCGACAAGAGACTAAAACAAAGAAACGAGATCGCGAAACCCAGTAGCGTCTTCATTCCGTCACACTCACTAATTGGCAAATAATCCGCTCTCAAGAGAGGAATGCTTAGATTCTTGGTCCCGACTACGCCCACCTAAAAAGCTTACGCGCATTCTCGCTTGTAACATTGGCCACTTCTTCTAAAGAGACACCCTTAATGTCCGCAATCTTTTCAGCTATAAGACGAACATGCCATGGCTCGCTAGACTGGCCGCGATGAGGTTCTGGTGCCATATAGGGACAGTCTGTCTCAAGCATAATCTGAGACAGTGGTATCTGCTTTAGCTCTTCTCTTACAGCACTGGTGTTTTTAAAAGTCACAATGCCTGTAAAAGATACGAGGAAATTTAGCTCATGCAACTTCTTAGCAAAATCCGCGCTCTGAGAATAGCAGTGAAATACTCCACCGACTTCAGAAGCACCGCAATCCTCTATTATTTGAAGGATCTCTTCGTGAGCATCTCGGCAGTGAATGATAAGCGGCTTGCCAACGAGGCGTGCCAGCCTAATTGAGTCTCTAAACACTCGCCGTTGCACATCTGGAGGACTACCCCAATCTTTAAAGAAATCCAGACCGACTTCCCCGATAGCAACAACTTTTTCGTGTTTAGCAATTTTCTCTAGGGCCGAAATATCAGGCCACTTAGCAGCCTGTTGTGGATGAACACCGACACTGCACCAGACTGAATCAAATCGCTCGGCGATTGCCAGAGCCTGAGCTGGCGGGTCATCTCCCATTCCAGCCCCTATGCACAGCAACTTTGTCACACCTTGTTGCGCTGCCCTTTGGATGACATGAGCGACCTCATCGTATTTGTAACTAGTAAGGTGGCAATGTGTATCAGCTAGATGCATCAGCCTATCCTAGTCCCTACAGGCACAGTAGGTGCAGGCGAAAGTATCTCTAAACCGCTAACTTCGCTTGAAGCAGCTAGCACCATTCCCTCGCTTCTCTCGCCCATTAAATTTGCTGGCTGGAGATTGGCTACAATCACGACCTTTCGACCTATCAAATCTTCAGGAGCGTATGCCTTGCCGATGCCCGCGACGACCTGCCGGGGGCCTTTTAGTTCCGCTAAGTCGACGCTGAGCTTGAGCAGTTTCTTAGATTTCTCTATCCTCTCCGCTTTGAGGATCTGTCCAACCCTTAGCTCGACACGAGCGAATTCATCTATGGATATTCTCGCATCGATCAGATCTCCGGATGCAGATTCGCTAGCATCAGTTCTAGAGCGGGCATCTGCTCCCGCATTAACTTCTTCCACTGGTGGTCCTCCATTAGGTATCATGCAGCGGCGATCTCTGTTCTCTCTAGGCGCTGCGCCGGAGGCATAATACATTTTTTGTGAGGCTTGGCCACTGAGCTATACCCATCGCAATTCGGAATTTCGTTTTCTCTGGAAGCAGATTGGGGTCATATTTGGAAGTTCCGATTGAGCCAACCCACAGCAATACTGAAGTATTGCGAGGATTGGCGATTGAGTAACTTTCAAAGATGGCCCCAAGATGTTTTCAGAAAGACGAAATTTTGAATTGCGATGGGTATCATTGCAGGATCCACGCTGGATGTCTTTTCTGCTTGCCAGGATCCTACCTAGTCGTTCCTCTGACTGCCATCATCGATTGACCAATTCAGAATTTCGCCGTTGTTTTTAAAGACAACTAACTGGACATTGGACCCGTAAGATCCGCCGGCCTCACCGAAACGGAAAAAAGGTCGCCCGTCACTATCGAGTTCACCGGATGCCCTTGCCTGCCCAAGAAGTGTTTCGGAAGTTGGAGGCAAACCGCTGTGGACCTCCACCCTGTCTATGGAGCCTTTTAGTTCGGTAGGAAGAACTACAACTAATTTGCTGTCAGATTCAGATACTGGCTTCCAGAGGAATCCGCCAGTACCATCTACATTTTGAGCCCCACTCGTAGATCCTGAACTAGAGCTGGAAGCGGTGAGTGAGAGAGGGCTAACATCGATCTCCCCGCTCTCAATACCCTTCATCACCGCTTCCGAACGAGCAAGAGCGCTAGCTAATTCATCTAGGGCCACAGTGGTATCCTGGCCGGAGCCTATAGAGTCGTAGATGGCAGAGAAGTTGTCGTCTATCTGCGCTCCCCTAAAGGCAATCGAATTTATTTCCTCTGCCCTGGTTTGATCTATAACGCCTTCATCGGCAATGCCCTGGAGTGAGGCTATCGTTACATCTTCGATCTGAGCGTGCCCTTTGGCGTCAGCCATGCTGACCATGTATTCGCTCTTCTTGGCTCGGAATGCATCTGCCGCCGCACTGCTATCTGCCGCGAGTTGTTTCTCAACAAGAGCGGAAAATAATTCCTCTTCGTTAACCTGCTGCCCGTCAGTTTTGCCCATCACCGACTTCATATAGTCAGCAAAAGAAGTATCCGCAGCCTGAGTAGAATCCACAGATGTATCCACCGCATCAGCAGTAGTCGTCGCCGTAGTATCGGCGGTCTTGCCTTTGATTTTACTTGTAACTGCGAATGCTTGCCTTGCAGACGCAAGATATGCAGTACTTTGAATGTCCATTCTGACCTCCCCTATTTAGACACAGAAACGCGATTCCCTAAGCATGTGGGAATCGCGCGATGATAGGAGGTCGGTGCAAGATTTGAGCCAGGGGTTATGGGGTGGGGGTTGGCGTAGCTGGGGTTCTGTTAATGAGGTCGGCAAGCGCGAACATCGGTATTTGATAGAAAGGCATATTGTCACGTTTCATTGCAAGCACTTTATCTATTCTCCTCGCAAGATCCTGACCAGCAGAGGACTTCGAGCTATTGAGAAATTCCAGAACTTTTGATTCGTCAAACTGCGGCAATTGCCACTGATTTTTCCGCAAGAAAGGGACTATCTTAGCTGAGTCATAGCCGCTCACTGCGCTAGCAGCAAACACAGCCGTTGCCAATTGGTCCTTGTCGATATTTTGGGGAGCATCATCTACTAGTTTCCTCACTGCCGCTAATTTTTGGGCGGGTGTAGCCGGATCAGTGGCTTGTGGTGGTGGAGCCGGTTGTCGTGGTCCTCCCGTTTCTCCTTGCACTGGTGCAGCTACAGCTGCATCACCAGTTTCTCCACGAGCACTGGGCCGACTATCAATAACCTCTTTTAGCCTCGCGTCCTTCACCTTACGATCTGCAACTGCGATCGCTGCGGCTCGTTCCGCCATCGCGAGAGTAACTTCACCCAAAACGCCATCATGCAACTGGCTAAGAACATTTTCTTTCGTAACTCCCTCTGGAAGTCCCCCAGACGCTATGATTTTATCAATATTCTCAACTAAATACCCCTGCAGAATCTGCACCTTCTCTTTCTGGCTGGACACCTGACTTATATCCAGGTCGAGGACTGCAGCAAAACCTTTAAGCAGAGAATTAGCAACTTTTGGATCTTTAGGCGCCTTATCTCCACTACCGCCAATATAAACGTCACCCTTGGCTATTTCAGCCATAAGTGCCTGGACAGGCTCAGAATTGAGAATAGCGTTTGGAGCTGGCAGCGCTGCTTCTTGCCCTGGTGCCGTTGCTGGTTCTGCTGCTGCTGCTGGTGCTCGCCCTGCATCTGGTGCCGTTGCTGGTTCTGCCATATCTCCTCCTCTAACTTATCTCAAACCACCTAGGACAAAAACCGAAACACCTCGGCCCCTCCACAGATCTCTGGTATGCCACCTGGAAATTTTGATGTGCCTCAATCAATCCATATTTTCTAAAAATTCTTTCCGGGCACTTAAAAATTCAGCTTTTAATTCCTCGAAAGTGCGTGTCACTGGGTAGCGCGGGAATTCGTCTATTACGTTTTGGGGTGGGCGGAAGAATATTCCTCTATCGGCTTCTTCGAGCATACTGGTGTCATTGTATGAATCACCGGCAGCTGCGACTTTGAAGTTTAGGTCTTTGAGCGCTCGGACAGCTTTCCTCTTTTGGTCTACTTGCCTTAGCTTGTAATCGGAGATCATACCGAGATCGTCGATGACCAGGCGGTGGCAAAAGAGCGCTGGATAGCCGAGCTGCTTCATTAGGGGCATTCCGAACTCGTAGAATGTATCGGAGAGGATAAGAACCTGGAAATTTTCTCTTAGCCAATTAAAAAAAGGCAATGCACCTTCTAGTGGTCTCAGCTCAGAGATTACAGCTTGGATCTCTCTTATCCCCAAGCCTTCCCTCTTTAGGATAGACAGTCTCTGCCTCATCAATTGATCGTAGTCGGGGATGTCTCGGGTCGTGGCCTTTAGCTCGTCTATGCCGGTCTTCAATGCGAAATTTATCCAGACCTCTGGCACCAAAACCCCCTCTAAGTCTAAACAAGCGATATGCATCGAACCCTTCTTCGTAAAATATTTTTCTGTGTATATGTAAGTAATCAGAAAAGGTCAGTCTTAATGCCTCTTATGAATTATTCCATCTTGGTATCTACCTAGATCCGGCGACTGTCCGATCTAGTATAAGAAGCCTCTTCTCTTTGGGATTCACAATATTCGAGCCTTCCATTAAAACCGATACACCGCTGAGATACCTCAGTTTCAAAGCTTTTTCCATCGAGGACGACATAAAGAGTGGATCCTAGGCGCGTGATGCCGAATTCGTTTCTTCTGCTTAGGAGTTGCGCGATAGCCTGTATGAAGTCGGGGTCTATGTGGAATATCCGCAACCTATCCTTGTTGGCGATTCTGCCGCTTTGGAGCATCTCCTCCAGCTGAGACAGACTCTCGCTAGAATATAGAGAAACATGTCCGGCCCTCTTGCTGGCCCTAGTTAATCGCGCAACGCTTGTTTGACCTATTTCTACCCATGAGACCATGCCCCCCAACTCATCGAGAACTACCAACTCCGGTTCCTTAGGGTTGAAATCCTGGCGCGTGAAAAATGTTTGCTCTCCTTTGTATTCCAAGCCATAAGCCAAAACTTTTAGAACTAAATCCGCCGAACCATCGTCAGAATGCTGGGCTAGCCTAACGCTACTCTGGTAGTAGCGGTCTTCATCCGGCCAAGCCACACTCACATCGAATACGAATACGTCCATTGACACGCTATAGATAGGTTAGGAATTCATGGTCAGTCGCATCTACGAGCAACTGCTTGCAAAATTACCGCAAAGGTGGACAGATGCTAACGCATTATCCGTGTTTCGTCTTGCAAACTGATTTTGCAGGACGTTTATCGGAAGGTGAACGGTTGCCAATTTTAGAAGTGAGACATCTCCTATGCCGACTAACACAAGAAAGTCGATCTTCGTTCTCTTCGCTATTTTCCTCCTCCTCATGGCTCAAGAGGCAAATGCGGACTCAGCCGTGTCGGAAGGTCAAGCGCTAGCAGTTCCCTCGGAAAATCAGTCAGAACAGGCCACCGAATTAAGCCCGAATGATAAAAACGCGGCTCGAGATCGTCTCTATCCTGGAGAGGAGGTAAAGGTAGGCGACCCAAGCAGCAAAAAGAGTATGCGCATATGGTCGAGCCGAGAGTTGAAAAACGATAGAGAACCGGTTGTCATCCCCAAGGCCCCACTGGTCCCAGGTGTTGACTCTTTGGAAGTTACGATAGACGGTAATCTAAATGCTAAATGAGAAAACAAATAGACTAAGGAGGTAAGCAATGTTCAGATCATCAAACCCCGCGCTAAGCGAAAGGGCGTTTTCAAGCCAAGCCATAGGCTTTACGACATCGGAAGATACAATGACAGTCGAAGGCGCTGTCCAGAAGAGTTTCATCGCCATCTTAATAACTATAGTTTCTGCATACTGGGCATGGAATCAGCCATCGATCTCAGCCTATATTTTGCCCTTGGCGTTAGGCGCTTTCGCTGTTGCTATGGCAGTAACATTTAAACCAGCCTGGGCCCCCATCGCCACGCCTATATACGCAGTTGCCGAAGGTGCTCTCTTGGGTGCTATCTCCCACTTTGTATCTGCGATGATAGAGGCGAAATCCCCCGGGAACGGCAACATAGTATTTCAGGCCATCTCCCTAACTTTCGGGACACTATTGTGCCTACTCGTGGCCTATCAATCCGGAATGGTCAAAGCCACCTCAGGGTTTCGCAAAGGAGTAGTCGCCGCGACAGGTGCCATATGCCTCCTCTACGTAGCAAATATGTTGCTCTCTCTTTTTGGCGTATCCGTGCCCTTCATCCATGGCTCGGGCCTTATCTCCATAGGCTTCTCAGTTGTAGTTGTAACAGTAGCCGCCCTAAACCTAGTCCTAGATTTCGACTTCATAGAAAGCGCCGGCAAAAGCGGTGATTTTCCCAAACACATGGAATGGTACGCAGCCTTTGGCTTATTAGTTACTCTTGTGTGGTTGTATATAGAGATATTGAATCTGCTGCTAAAGCTGAGGGATCGAAATTGAGAACCGCGTCATCCCTGCTCCAAACTACAAAGTCAAACTATAGTTGGTGCTCCGGCCATGGCCGGAGCGCACCAGGGCACCTAGCTCTTCCAGTCTTTGTAAGTCCCTTGTAGCTGTGGCCTTGGAGACCTTGGTAAGTGAGCAGTATTTTCTAGCGTTCATACCCCCTTCGAATCCTCCACCTTTGATTCCATCTGGGCCCTCCCTAAACATACGGAGAATGACCTTCATCTGCCTTTCCATAAGCAACGGTTTAAATTTATCGAGATAGCGGCTCTTTTTGAGCACGAAGTCGATTTGGTGTTCAGCTTCCTCGTGGGCCTTGAGTATTGTTCTCAGAAAATACCCTACCCACTCAGTAACGTCCTTACTTCTTTGTGCCTTGGTGAGAGCTTCGTAGTAATCGGATTTTCGTGTGCTGATCGTTCGAGAGAGGCTGATAAGAAGAGGCACCCCAGCTTCCTGTGCAAGTGCTTTATCGGCAATAGCTCGGCCTATTCTTCCGTTGCCATCATCAAATGGATGAATGCTCTCAAAGTATAAGTGAGCAATTGCCGCTCGAACTCCTGGCTCTGTGATTTCCTGCTTCGTGGTTTTTTGCCCTGTTATTTCTCCCACTCTAGCTTTCTGCTCTGTGCTCTCTTTTTTTGCCTTTGGAGCCGTTGCGTTGAACCAGGCTATGAACCTTTTCATTTCGCCTTTAACTGCATCAGATGGTGGTGCCTCAAAATGCACTTTCCACTTGCCGATTGGCCCGGACACCACCTGCATAGGCTCCTCGCTCAGACGCCACTTTCCAATTATTGCGTTGCGGTTGGCTCCCTCCATTAAAAGCGTATGCCAGGCAAATAGCGTCTTTTCAGACAACTTCTCATAAAAGCTCTTTCTCACAGCCACCATTAAACTCCCCGCTCCGCGCGCTCTCGGATCTCCGACATTCGTCAACTCAGACGGATAGCCCAGGTTAACGCAAATTGAGGACCGCACATCCTCTCGACTCAGATACTCCCCCTCTATCTCAGAAGTCTTAATAGCCTCAGAGACCAAGAGATCAACCGTAGCTTCCGCCACATCCCCTTCTGCCATACCCCTCATCACACCACTGAGGTGACTACTTCGCTTCCCCAAAGCAAAAAGCAAGTCCCCAAATCCGCCCAGGTCATAGCGAAAACTGGGCCAGTCTGTCTGTTGCCAATTGTATTGTTTGTATTGCATGAGCCGAATGTATGCCATTATCGGCTCAGGCTCAAGGGTTATGTGAGCCGATTAGGGAGGGGTGGTTGGACAGGAGGTTGTAAGGATCGGAGGTGGAGGCGGAACTGAAAGAGGAGGGCGGCATTAGGAACCGCATACCCTAACGTTGTGACGTACACGCACGCACCTGCCAAAGCTGATGCAATCAAGAGCGAACCATCACCTCTCGTTATTAGAAAAACCTACCCAGATCAGCCCCTTGAAACGCCATTCGTTCTGAAATAGGAAAGCTGAGCTCCGGTTGATTCCAACTCGCCATCAATCTCAAGCTCATAGTGGAGATGCGGCCCTGTAACCCCACCAGTGTCACCAGATAGGCCGATTTGTTTTCTATCTCCAGCTCTGATCACTGCATTCTTTTCCACATTGCGCACATCCAAATGTGCATAGCGGGAAACGACCTTTCGCCCATCTGGCAATGTCCCGGTAATTTCGATTATATTTCCGTAACCGTCCTTCCAACCAGAGAAGGTTACTACTCCATCATTTGACGGAAAAACAGGTCGTCCTTTTGGAACGGCGAAATCGGTGCCCTTGTGGAAGATGTTTCGATGCCGTATTGGATGGTAGCGATTGCCTACTTTGCCCGTTATGTCGCCGAGGTCGTCCAAAGGCTCAAATATGATGCCATCGCCAATGTGCTTAGGCACCACAGGTACATTCCTGCTTGGGTTCCAAACGCTGCTCATGTAATCACTAACCCTGCGGACATACTCACGAGTCTCTGCGAAACCAGTCCATTTTCCAGAACCATCAGTGTTCACCCGATGAGGACCTGCATTGTAAGCAGCAGATGCAAGCTCAGTATTATGTCCATAATGCATATACTGTGTAAGAAGATATCGCGTGCCTAGTGCACTCGCCACACGAGGATCTGCCATGTTGATCTTGATCTTTCGCTCAGATTGGTTCTCAAACGTAACGTCAGAATCAATTGCGCCAAGCGTCTTTAGCCTATCAAAAGCACCTCGATCCGTCGTGATAATTTCAGATACGGTTTTTGGAATGACTTGCATAGCTCCCAAAGCATCAGCTTTTGACCTTGCGAATTGATTACCACCTGACTCTGCCGCTACGACAGCATCAGCGAACGTAGCAAACTCTTGTTTTTGTTCGGCGGTTAGATCCGTTCCTTTCAACGCTTCCTGGGTCTCTGCTCGTGCGGTCTCCCTAACTCCAGATGGAGATTTTACGAATGAAGGGTCAAGTGCATTTGCATCCAGCACAACCTCTAAATTCTCGCTCATCTTTTGATAGAATGGCGCAAACAAACCACTCACTTCTTTCTTTTTCTTTGCTTGTTCGTTGCGGATCAGGTCAATGAGTTCCTGGAGCTTTGCTTTTTTATCGTCCGTGTCATTTAGTCCCGTTCCACTCCAGACGTCACTATCCACGGACGGGACATCTTCCCCTGTTAAGTAGTAGTGGAGGGCAACGAGGTCTTTGAGTTTCTCATCTTTGAGCTCCGCAATACCAGCCCGATCAAGAATCTGGGCAATTGTTCTCGGTCCCAATTTCCCATCAAACTCGCTGAACCAGGGTTTTCCGCCTCTTGCCGCTGCATCGACTTCCTGAAATTTTCTTACTTTATCTTCGAAGGCCTCATCGTATTTATCGTTTTTGAGTTCCTCGTCAGTAAATTCGGTTAGCCCTTGATCTTTACCCCATTTACGGACCATCACATTCCATGCTTTTTTTGCCTCTATGACAGCAGGCCCGCTCTGAATGCCAGAAGAACTCTCGGCCGTCCCTAAATAACTTTGTCCCGATCTGAGAGGCGCCAACTGCGTGAGTGAAACATTCGCGGCTGCGGCTTCGGTTGATTCTCCTGGATCCTCGTCTGGGGCATCATGCTCTTGAGTAGCAGCACGGTCCTCAGTGCCCTCCCCTTGGGCATCGGCTCCATTCTGCACCACGCTGCCTTTGTTTACCGGCTCTGCTCCCGCAGCATCCGAAGCCGCAGCGCGTACTGGTGGTAACATCGCTGGCTCCGAAGGAGCTTTTGGCACTACTGTGACATCCGGAGCTGGATTTTTAATTGCTGCAGCAGGTCCATCAGCCATACAAAACTCCTCTTTTTCTCTTACCTATATTTCTTTCAATTTTCACAGGGACAGGGGAACGTTTACATACACTTTATGCTAGACATCAACAAACCCTGTGACTTAATTGGGGGGCTTTTCTCAAGTTTCAGTAAGAATTTGTTGGTTATGCTAATGTCCCGTATTAACGCCGGAATTATGTCCCATAGGAAACCGAGAGAACACTACAGTCAACAATACCGAAACGATTCATATCTAAATTGACAGCATCGGCAGTCACCAGCATACTTTGCCTCCTCTTTTATTAACTGCACCTAAAAGATCATCACAGACCAATATGAAATACGACTACTACTGCGCAGACAACGAACGAACCATAGAAGTAACTCACAGCATGAGCCAGGCTCTGTCTACTTGGGGAGATCTCTGCAAGCATGTTGGGACTGAGTTGGGTGATACACCTGCTGATGCTCCGGTTAAGAGGGTTATCTCCGGGGGCTACTTGGCTTTGTCTAAGAGGGGTGAGTCAGGCTGTGGGCCCTGTGGGGGTATGGATATGGGCGCATGTGGAGGTGGCCCGTGTGGTTTTGATGGCGGAGGTTGTTGTGGCGGTGGGCCTTGTAGTTGTTGAGAAAGACCTCACAGGTTACTAAAAAATGAGTTGCAACAATTTCACGAAATCTGACGAGCGAAGTCTTAGGGTCCTTTTTGGATGTTTATTTGCTCTAGTATTTGGCCCTTGCATCCTAGCTGGTGGTGTTTACGAGATTTATTGGGGATACCAGTCTCAAAGTTGGACACCGACTTCAGGAATAGTTAGAAGCTTCAAATTAGAGGACGCATTTGCTGATTCTGATTCAAGTAACAATTTCCTAGGCATTATTGAATACGAGTATATTGTAGATGGTCATACATATCTGCATGAAGTGCTTGGAGGAGTCAGCACATGTGAAAGTGAGAGGCTCCAGAACCGTTATGAACCAGGATCGAGAATTGACGTTTATTACGATCCGACAAAACACAGCCGATCGAGTTTAAAAACAGGTGTTAACCTATCGTCCAGCATATGGTTGATATTCGGACTTTTGTTTATCGTTCTTGGCCTTGCTATAGCTAGGAAACGCAACTAACTAGCAGATCTGTACTTGTCTACAATAAATACACATCCTCTTTCCCTCACAAAAAAACAAAAATCTCATTCTCCCAGAAATTATTCCGAATCGTTTCCATAGAAAGGTTATCTCAATTGGCAGAGGTAACCGGTAAAACCCTTTCTATAGGAATCCACAAATGGGCGAGCTAGACGATATTGCAAAAGAGTTTGTTACCGAGAGTCGGGAAAACCTCGATCGGCTGGACCAGGACTTTGTTGATCTTGAAAACAATCCTCAAGACAAAGAGCGCTTGGCGAGTATTTTCCGGGCGGTGCACACTGTTAAAGGGACGTGTGGGTTCCTGGGATTCTCCAAGTTGGAGCTGGTTGCACATGCGGGTGAAAACCTGCTCTCTAAGTTGCGCGATGGGAGCCTGAGTCTGAGCGGCGACATGACTAATGCGCTATTGGCTACCGTCGATGCCATCAGGGAAATGCTCAACATCATAGACGCGACTGGGAACGACGGGGATCGGGATTATCCAGAGCTAAGAGCTACCCTTGCTGGGCTTCAAGAAGGCAAAGGCAATATTGCGCAAGCTCCTTGCGTCTCGGCACCTGTTGCTAAGACCCCTGAAGATAAGGCTTCATCTCTCATTACTCCGGATTGGGATCCATTCGCTGAACTTGAAGAAGCTAAATCTCAAGCACAGCAGAAGCAACTTGAGGCAGAACAGAAAACTCCAGAACCCGCGCCGATTCAAACATCGGCACCTGTCGTGTTGGCCAAGCCAATATCAGAACATCCCGTTAGCGCAGAGACCAAGACAGCTACTCCTGTGACGGACACAAGTATCCGCGTAGATGTGGACTTGCTAGATAAGCTCATGAACCTCGTCGGAGAGTTGGTGCTAACGAGGAACCAGGTCGTGCAGTTTGGCGGTCAATTCGAAGACTCTTCACTCTCATCAGCTCTACAGCGCCTGAGCCTCATAACGACGGATCTGCAAGAAGGCGTCATGAAGACACGTATGCAGCCTGTCGGTAATGCGTGGAGTAAATTTCCAAGGGTCGTAAGAGATCTTGCTCTCTCGTGCAATAAGCAAATTCGCTTGGAGATGTTCGGCAAAGAAACTGAGCTGGACAAGAGTCTCATAGAGGCGATTCGAGATCCCCTCACCCACATGGTTAGAAACGCAGTCGACCACGGCATTGAGACGCCTGAGAAGCGCCGTCAGCTCGGCAAGCCTGAAGAAGGCACGCTGACACTCAGAGCCTACCATGAGGGCGGACACGTGATCATAGAGATCAGCGATGATGGGGCGGGTATAGACAAAGACAAAGTCATACTCAAGGCCATGGAGAAAAACATCATTAGCGTAAGCGATGCACGCACTATGAGCGACCGCGATGCGATCAACCTTCTTTTCATGCCTGGATTTTCGACGGCCGAGAAGGTCACCAATGTTTCAGGTCGCGGTGTCGGCATGGACGTTGTCAAAACCAACATAGAAAAGATCGGAGGTGCTGTAGATATAAACAACAGGCCCGGCCATGGGAGCACATTCAAGGTCACAATTCCCCTAACGTTGGCGATAGTCCCGGCGCTTATTATTACGAGCCAAGATGAAAAATACGCTGTCCCGCAAATGAGCCTAGTCGAGTTGGTGCGACTCGATGGCAAGCAAGTAAAGACATCCGTCGAAATGGTCGGTGGTGCTCCGGTCTATAGACTAAGAGGCAAGCTCCTGCCGCTTGTTTGCCTGCGCGATGTTCTCTCTGGTGGCAAAGGCCTCCAGATTACAGAGCGCACAAAAGGCAGCGATCTAAACATAGTTGTTCTGCAGGCCAATGATCGCCAATTTGGGTTGGTCGTAGACCAAGTGCGAGACAGTCAGGAAATCGTCGTCAAACCCTTGGGGCATCTACTCCATGATCTGAGCATTTACGCAGGTGTCACCATACTAGGCGACGGAAAGGTGGCTCTCATCTTAGACACAGCTGAGCTAGCTGTGATTGCCGGTATAGACTCAAAAGGCAACGGCCATGCACACGAAGGAGAGCGCATAAACAATAGCGAGTCGAGTGAGGAGGTTCACCAACTCTTAGTTTGCACGCTCGCTGATGGTGGTCGCGTTGCTATCCCTCTTTCCCTTGTGACAAGACTAGAGAAACTCGACCAGTCCTCTATAGAGCGCACGGGCAACAAGCACGTCGTGCAGTATAGAAATGAGATCATGCCACTAATAGATGTCGCCAGCGCATTGAGTGAATCTGCTCACAAATCATACTTCGATACGCAAAACGCTGAAAAAACGCTGGTGGATGTTGTTGTCTATACACTGAGAAACCAGAACGTCGGCCTTGTGGTAAAGAGCATACTCGACATTGTCGAGAGTTCATTGTCTGTCCAGGGCAAGTCGAGCAGGGAGGGCGTCGTATCAACTGTAGCTCTCCACGACCATGTAGTTGAAGTTCTAGACATCAACCGATTACTTCGCAAAGCAGATGAGACAACGTCGGTGTCCCAGGTCAACTAGCAAATATCAGGAATCAAGCCCCTAGAGAGGAGGATTAAGTGGAAAGTAATATAACAGACGACACAAAGCAGTTTTGCACTTTTTATTTGGAAGACTTGTTCTTTGGCATAGAGGTCAGCCAGGTGCAAGAGGTGCTTCGCTATCAAGAGATGACGGCTGTGCCTCTTGCTCCTTCAGTTGTCAAAGGTCTCATAAATCTGCGCGGGCAAATAGTACCGGCGATAGACCTTAGGCGAAGATTGAATTTCGCACCTCACGCCACCAACAAGCTGCCAATGAACGTGGTTGTCAATATGAATTCAGAAGCTATAAGCCTACTCGTAGATCACATAGGAGACGTGTTCAACGTAGATAATCAAATTTTCGAGGAGCCCCCGGAAACTCTCTCCGGTCCAGCTCGAGAAGTGATTGTCGGCGCATACAAGCTGCCCGACAAGCTGATGCTTGTTTTGGATGTAAAGAAACTACTCGGTGTTTTAGATGGCCGGACAGATGTGGCTTATCACTAGACTGGAGGACATAACGTGCGCGTGCTGGTGATTGACGATTCGAGAGCTGCGAGGATGGCCATTGGCCGTATCCTCAAAGGCATTGGGTTTGAAATAGACGAAGCCGAGAATGGGGAAGTTGCTCTTTCTCACCTTAAGAATCAGGGCCCATACGAGCTATGCATGATTGATTGGAATATGCCAGTGATGAACGGGTACGAGTTCATCAAACAGGTTCGCAAAGACTCCCGATTTTCTTCGGTGACGCTCGTTATGGTTACGACAGAGAATGAGATGAGCCAAGTGGTAAAAGCTCTGTCTGCCGGCGCGAACGAATACGTTATGAAGCCCTTCACGGAAGAAATCATCCTTGAAAAATTGGAAATTTTAGGACTGGGTCCAACAAATGGCTAAGGCGCGAATTTTCATTGTCGATGATTCCGTTGTTGTGCGGCATGTCCTTTCTGCTGTTGTCGGAGAGCACCCCGATCTAGAGCTTGTTGGATTCGCTACGAATGGCAAAGATGCTCTTGCGAAAATAGCTCAGCTCAAGCCAGACCTAGTGACGATGGACGTAGAGATGCCCATCATGGACGGGTTGACGACAGTCAAAGAGCTGCGAAAGATAAACCCACGAGTGCCTATAATTATGCTCAGTTCCCTCACTGAGCGCGGAGCTTCAACGACTCTCGAAGCCCTCTCTCTTGGCGCGAGCGACTATGTCACGAAGCCAACTACTGGCGGTCAAGAAGGCGCGAAGGAATATCTAAAAGAACAGTTGATACCTAAAATCATAGGGCTGTGCACAAGAAGAGGTGTTATATCGGGAGGATCTTCTTCCGCGAAATCTCTCCTGGCCACATCAGGGGCAGCACCCATACAATTCAAGCGCAGCGGCTCTTCAAGAATCGATATTGTCGCAATAGGCGTATCGACCGGTGGCCCAAGCGCACTCGACAAGCTCATTCCAAAACTCTCTGAACGCTTCCCCGTCCCTATTGTGATTGTTCAACACATGCCACCGATCTTCACAAAATCTCTTGCAGACCGCCTCAATCAAAAGTCGGCAGTCACTGTCTCTGAAGGATATGAGGGGGCAGAGCTATACCCTGGTTCAGTTTGGATAGCCCCGGGCGGACAGCACATGGTTGTCAAAAAGCACGGCACCTCTATCACCCTCTCTCTGAATCAGGATCCACCGGAGAATTCTTGTAGGCCAGCAGCCGATGTTTTGTTTCGCTCCGTAGTGAAAATCTACGGCGCGAATTCACTAGCTGTAGTGCTCACTGGCATGGGACAGGATGGACTCAAGGGAGCACAGGAGTTTAGCAAAGTAGGAGCCGCAATTCTGGCGCAAGACGAAGAGACTAGTGTGGTGTGGGGAATGCCTGGATTTATAGCCCGCGCGGGCATAGCGGAGAAAGTGCTGCCCATTGAACAAATGGCACCTGAGATTGAACGAAAGGTCGCGCTACAGAGATTGATTCGGTAGGTAGTTCCTGTCCTGAAGCCATGATTTTGAGTCGAGGTTGGGAGAACGGGAATTGCAAAAAGCGGACTTTACTAGCTGTAAACGAGCATTTTTGTAATCTCCCGTTCTCCCAAGATCGGCCAAAAGCGGGGTTTCAGGACAGGAACTAGGTAGTTCAACTTCAGGAGCAGAGGATTGAGCCTCACGATGAGATCTTTACGATAGTGCAAAATCTTTAGGTAAAAGATGAGCGTCACACCACACGACTTTGACTACATCAAGAACCTTGTCTTTAAGCACTCGGCTATAGTGCTAGACGCAGGCAAGGAATATTTGGTGTCATCTCGCCTGAACCCTGTCGCGAAGAAAGCAGGAGTGAACTCAATAGGTGAGTTGGTTTCTAAACTGAAAGCATCTGGTAGTGCGGGCCTGCTCACTGAGGTCATCGAAGCGATGACCACAAACGAGACCTCATTTTTTAGAGACCTGCATCCCTTTGAGACGCTAAAAAGTGCGGTGTTTCCCCAGTTGATCCAAGCACGGCGCACCGTCAAATCTCTGCGCATCTGGTGCGGAGCTTCATCTAGTGGCCAGGAACCTTACACAATCTCAATGGTCATCAAGGAGAACTTCCCTGAACTGGCCAATTGGAATATCCAAATTTTATGCACTGACATCTCACAAGAGATGCTCGATAGAACAAAGAACGGAGAATACTCACAGCTTGAAGTGAACCGAGGATTGCCGATTACAAAATTGGTCAAGTTTTTTAGCCAATCGGGGACTCAGTGGAAAGCCAAGGATGATCTGCGCAAGTTCATACACACTCAGCCACTGAACTTGGCTGGCACTTGGCCTTCGATAGGTCAATTCGATCTGATCTTCATACGCAATGTTTTGATTTACTTCGACTCAAATACAAAAAAACAAATCATGGCCAAGGTCCGCTCTGTCTTAAAACCCGACGGTTTCTTTTTCCTTGGCGCTACGGAAACGACTCTGAATCTCGATGATAAGTTCGAGAGAATCACCACGGGAAAAACCACTTATTATAGGAAGCTTGCCTAATGGACACAGAAGCTGTGCTAGCTGAGCTTGAGACAGTCACATTGATGAACTGGCAACCGCTCTTGCCGGAAGAGATTCGACGCATAGGAGAGCCTGACGACAGAGTTCGCCCTTTACCAACCAGATGCGCAGTCGTTCATATAGTTGGCAACTGGTGTGGCTCTATTTCGATTGAATGCTCAGTCCCGATGTCTGATACAGCGACACGGCACATGCTCTTGATGGACAGCGATGCTCGAGTAAGTGAGGATGACTGGCAATGTGTGCTGAAAGAACTTGCCAATGTTATAGGAGGCAACATAAAAGGGATCTTCGCCCAAGGTTGCATTCTCTCGCCTCCTGAAGCTTACGAGAATATAGGTTATGTATATGGCATACCAGAAACGCCGCAAGTGCTAAGACTCTGGTTTGAAAGCGACGCACAGCTGCTAAAAGTTGTAGTCCATGAAGGGCTGGCAGAGTTGTCACTTGGTTAACTTTCAATGTGTCTAAGTTGCATTACGAAAGATAAGAGACGCGAGCAGTATAACCGTTCACGTCATAGGCAAATTGAGTCGTCAGAGTATGAGACACTTTTCCTTGATCCTGATTTTTTGCTCTCTCTTCCCTTTTACCTGGGAGTGCGCGGATGCTTGGGCGCAGTCTGACAAGATTCCATTTTCTACTTCCGTCAGCCCAGAAAGGCTCCCTAAAACAGCAATGCTTGAAACAACTCAAGGACCGATATGGATCGAGTTCTATCGTGAAGAAGCGCCGGTGACCGTAAAGAGTTTTTGTTACCTGGCGAAAAAGGGTTACTACGATGGTCTGCCCTTTTTCAACTTCACTCCTCGCTATCTCGTGCAAGGAGGAGATCCCAAAGGCAACGGGACAGGGGGTCCCGGATGGACTTTGCCGCCTGAGCAGAGCGACAAGATCAAGCACCACAAAGGGAGCATGGGCATGACTAGAAAAGCAGGCCCCGTGAATCCTTATAGAGAATCAAATGGAGGCCAGTTCTATATCACTATGAGTGATGCCCCACATATAGACGACCTTTACACGATCTTTGCGCGAGTAGTGAACGGCATGGAGAACTTGGACAAGATAAGGGATGGTGACAAGGTGCTCAAAGTCCGCCTACCCAAAGACTACTTGCAGAACTACGCTGATGAGTTGGTAGAGCAGAGAGAAAAGAAAGAGCGGGGAAGGCCATAATGTTTACCCGTCAATCCGCAAGATGTTCTTTCGTTAGTCTGTCAATCCTCTTCGTCTGCCTCTTCTCTACCATGTGCCTTTTCTCTCGGACCATTTTGGCGGAGAGCAAAGCAGGACATGGTTCATCAGCGCAGAAGAAAGAAGAAAAAGCAGGACACGGAAAAGAAAAACCGGAAAAGAAAAAAAAGTCGGCAAAGCCCGCGTCAGATAAAGCGAGTCCGACTAAAGAAGAAAACACATCTCATGGGGATTCCAAAAAACCCGACTCGGAAAAACACACCAAAGAGCCTGAGCCTACGACCATTGAGAAGGCGCCAGAAATCAGCGCGATAGACCTTGTGCTTTTGGTTGATTCTTCTGGAAGTATGCTTCGCACAGATCCTCTTCGACTCAGAGACCAAGGTGCAAAACTCTTGAGTCGCTTCCTCAAAGAAAATGATCGGTTCGCCATTTATCAATTCGACACAGACGTTAAGAAAATCAGAGGACTAGAGGCAGTCTCTCCAGCAAATATCCCAGAGATCGACACAGCTATAGACAATATCTCGGCCCAAGGAAGATACACGGATCTTCAAGCACCGATTGCCGAGGCTTACGCTTTGCTGTCTACCCAAGGCCGCAAAGATGCAAATAAATGCATAGTCGTCTTGAGTGACGGGAAGATGGACCCTCACCCGCAAAGAGGGACTCCAGAGGGGCTAAGCCGCGTTTTGTTTCAGCAGGATTTACCCAAGCTCGGGAGGGACTCAATCTTTCTCTATACGCTATCCCTGAGCGGTGAAGCCGACACAAGATTTCTTGCTCAAATGGCACAAGAGACTGGGGCTTTGCATTGGGAGGCTCATGACTTAGACGGCGTCCATCAGCGTTTCTCCGACCTATTCCTCACGCTCAAAAAACCTCAGATCGTCCCTCTTGCTGAAGGTGGATTTGAGATAGACGGTAAAGTCACAGAAGCAACTTTTTACATTTCCAGAAAGTCGAAGGAAAGCATCGTTTCAATAAGTGACCCTCTAAAGAAGCGGATGACCGCAATGAGCGCTCCAGCTGACGTGCGCTGGTATCGAGGAGATCACTTTGACATCGTGACGATTCGCAACCCTATCCCTGGAACCTGGTCAGTCGATGGAGTTCGAGATGCAGAGGGGTTTGCAACCTTGATCAGCGATCTCAAGCTCAATGTGGAGTGGCCACAGCACAAGATTGCTCCGTCGGATAATATCTTGGTCAAAGCCCGAGTCGAGGAGAGCGATAAGCCTCTTGATATTAAGGGGCTGGCTGAAGTTATGTTTTTTACCTACAAAATCATAAACGCTGAAACGGGAGAGATTGTGCGCAAGGGCAGTCTTAGGGACGAAGGGTCCGGAGGCGATGAAGTTAGCGCAGATGGATTCTACTCCTACAAACTTGAAGCCTTACCTTCTGGTGGATACAAAGCGCTCATTGGACTAACGACTCCGACTTTTACGAGGGCACAGCATATTCCGTTTGAAGTGGGAGAGACGATTATTCGACTTGAGCATATAGCTGGAGATGAGTCTGCACATAAACCCGAACGTTTCCTTGTTGAGCTAGGAGGAGATGCTCTTGCACTAAAAGATCGAGAAGTGGAACTGGTGGCTCTGGAGGACAAAACTCGGGATTCACATCTGCTAGAGTTGTCACCCATGAAAGATAGTGCGGCCATACTCGAAGCGTCACCAGAGAACCTCCCACCCGGCAATTATAGTCTTAAAGCCACCGCCAAAGGGGAGGATGCCAAGAAAGGCCACGTTGTCTTAGAAAGCCCTGTGCTCGCTTTTGAGAAAGCCAACACCGCAGCAGAAAAAGATCTCGCCGAGCACAAGGAAGAGGCGCATGATCCCGAAGCGGATCCGAAGATCTACGGTTTGAGTTCTATAGTGATTGCCTTAATATGGGCTGGGTGTGCCGGATGGTTCGTCGTTAGAAGTATAGGTAGGAAGCGCAAGGATGAAGCCCGCACAAGCGCCTATGACATATCTGCAGATGTTCAAGCGCAAATCCAGAAGCTCAAGGAGCAGACATCCCCTAATCTTCGCAAAGCTACAGATGAAGAAAGAAAACTATTTGCTGGGCTACAGGGTTACTCATCAAC
>Ga0247840_10003026_pt1 | contig 28998 bp, 20 predicted proteins | sample LaCruzMarch2015__FD_192404 | JGI IMG/M metagenome (GOLD analysis project Ga0247840, IMG submission 192404) | Freshwater microbial communities from meromictic Lake La Cruz, Castile-La Mancha, Spain - LaCruzMarch2015_17m | ecosystem: Environmental > Aquatic > Freshwater > Lake | place: Spain...
TGTCGAGATCAAGTCTCAGGGCACAGATCAGCCTTCACTGCCCATATCAGCCTTGCCTATGGCTCTACGGGTTTTTCATGCTTTGGGCATGATCCCTGCCTGAAGATCATGGGCTCTTTGTGGTGGATTAGTCGTTAGCCACTGGTTATAACCAATGATTTACCTTTCATCCTTTGCATGGACCCTTGCCTCCGGTGGGGCCCCGCCGGTATCGCCCAAACTCGCTCTCCAGCAATCGGTCGGCCATTACAACCGGCCCTTCCACACAGACCCGCAGGCCATCCGGGTCCAGGCAGCAGGATCCGCAGATGCCTGCCGCGCACTTGAAGTAACGGTTGATGCAGGCCTGGGTCTTTTTGGCGTGCTCCGCTGTTCGGGAAATTATGTCCCACATCATCATCTCCGGGCCGCAAAGGTAGATCTGATCGTAATCGAATAAGTCTAGCTCTTCTAGCCCGGCGGCAGCGCGGCCGTGTATGCCCAGGGAGCCGTCATCGGTGGTGATAATAGTATCTCCCAGAGCCTCAAATCGATCCCGGAAGATGAGGTCTTCTTTGCAGCGAAAGCCGAGCAGGGAGGTAACCTTCATCCCGGCGCTTTTGGCCTGCTCCCCCAAAAAAGCCAGCGGCGCTGCGCCCACGCCCCCGCCTATGAGCAGAATTCTCTTGCCCCGCAGGACAAAGCCATTGCCCAGAGGACCGCGTAGCCCCACGCTGCTTCCTCTGCCCAAGCTAAAGAGCGCGGCGGAAGCCTCGCCTACCGACTGCACCGTTATGGTATCAGGGCCCGAGAAGCTCATGGGAATCTCATCCACGCCTCTGATCCAGACCATGACGTACTGCCCTGGTGCCGGGTCGAGGTTTCTATCCAGCCAAAAGGTCCTGATCAGAGGAGCCTGCGAGCTTACTTCTTCTATGATGCAGTTTATGGGTCTCATGAGCGTCTCCTCCCTGCCAGGCCGCATAGCTCTTCAAGTGTCAACGATTTTCTCTCCAGGTAGCGGGACAGACCGGTTGTGATCTCCTCGAAGACCCCGTAGCCCCTGAGAAGAGCTGTTCCCACCTGCACCGCCGAGGCTCCGGCCATGATCATCTCCACGGCGTCCTCCCAGGTAGATACTCCGCCTACGCCAATCACCGGAATCTCCAGGCGCCCGGCCAACTCGTAGACACAGCGCACGGCCACCGGTTTTATGGCAGAACCCGACAGGCCGCCAAAGCGATTGCCCAGGATGGGGTAACCGGTCTCGATATCAATGGCCATGGCCTTGAGAGTGTTTATGGCCACTATGGCGTCGGCTCCGCCCCGCTGCGCCGCCAGGCCCAGCTCCAGGATATCGGCCGTGTTCGGAGTCAGCTTGACCCAGACCGGCACATCTGCCGCTGCCTTCACGGCTCCAGTGACGGATTCCACCAGATCGGGATAGCGGCCAAGCTCGCTGCCATACTTCTCGGCATGGGGGCAGGAGAGGTTCAGCTCGAAGGCGTCGGCCTTCAGGCTGCGAGCGATCTGGGCGAACTCTGCGGCAAAAGATCCGAATATGCTGGCGATGACAGGCACCCCGCCTTTGCGAGCTGTATCGATCTCGTCCTGAAAGTCTTTGTAGGAAGGATTGGGCAGGCCCATGGCATTGAGAAGGCCGCCGTCCACGTGTACGATGGTGGGGCCGGGGTGGCCCTCCCGCGGCAAGGATCCCACGGATTTGGTGACCACGCCGCCTGCGCCGGCTCTTGCGGCACGACAAAGAGAGGCACCGGTGGTGCCCAGGATGCCTGCCGCCAGCAGGATCGGATTATTAAGCTGCAGGCCGCCGGCATGGATGGAAAGGGATGGCATGAGATGGGAGATCTTCCCGACAGGATAAAAGGCTTATTAATGAGAATATCCAAATTATTCAATTCTTGGTCGTGCACGCCCGGCCCCGTGCAGCTTTGCGCCCGTGATCTACAGGCCCGTCCGGACGCTCCCGGATGTCGGCGCCCATTTTCGAAAGCTCCACGGCCATGGCGTGCAGCCGGTCCGTCTCCTTGTGGCGCACGTGCTCTGCGTTGAAAACGGTCGTCTTGCCGCTCGCCACAGCACCCAGCACGGCGATGGTGGGCGCGAGGTCGGGCGTGCGGCTGGCGTCCACCTGCACGCCCACCAGATCGCCGGCCCTGGCAAAGGGCGTATTCAGTTCCTCGATGATTCCTGATTACTTTTTATCGCCTTACATTAATCCCTTTAGCCTCAAGATAGTCTTTCACCTGGCCCACCGTGTACTCGCCTCTGTGGAACATGCCTGCCGCCAGTGCCGCTTCAGCCTTTGCCACTGTGAAAGCTTCCAGGATATGCTGAGGGGTAGAGGCTCCGCCGCTGGCAATTACCGGTATGCTCACGGCGTCAGAGATGGCTTTGGTGAGGGGAAGGTCGTATCCAATATTGGTTCCATCCCGGTCCATGCTTGTAGGGAGCAGCTCTCCAGCACCGTAGTTCTCCATCTTGCGACACCAATCGATAGCATCGATGCCTACGGGCTTTCGACCACCATAAATTACCAGCTCAAACCAGGCTTTTGAGCCGTCCTCCATCTCGTAGACATTGACACCTGGTACAATCTCTGCATTGCGCCGGGCATCGACCGCTAAAGTGATGCAGCTCGATCCGAAGGCAGCGGCGGCTTCCTTTACGAAATCGGGATTCTTGACCGCGGCGGTGTTGATGCCCACCTTGTCGGCTCCCGCGTCCAGTATCTGCCTTATGCCCTCCTGGCTACTGATGCCCCCGCCCACGGCAAAGGGTATGTCCACCGCATCTGCGACTTTGCGGGCCACGTCCACCATGGTCTTTCTGCCTTCATGAGATGCGGTGATGTCTAAAAAGACCAGTTCATCCGCACCCTGCTCTTGATAGCGCTTGGCAAACTCTACCGGATCGCCCTGCCTTTTCAGGTCTACGAACTTGACTCCCTTGACCACTGAGGGCTGGCCATCCACTACCTTGACATCCAGGCAGGGAACTATCTTGGCAAAATCCTTCATGGCCAGGGAAAGGAGATCATGGAGTAAAAGAGTTGCCCTTTGTGAGCTTTGAACGCTTCGTGGTTAATATTATAATAATAAAAAAAATGAAATCGGGCCGGAAGGCCGAAAATGTCCGGCCTCTGGCCCAGGATTTTCCCCGGCCAATGCCTTAGCTCAGGCAAACCTCTTGTAGATGTCCGCATCGGAGGCGGTGGGCTTGACCGTCTTCAAGGCCGCTTCAAAGTGCTTGTTTTCCAGTTTGTACTCGCAGAACTGCGCATCAGCCTTGGCCTTTCCGCCCAAGACACACTCCCGGATAGCCAGCATTACCGCCTCGCCTACCAATGCACCCAGGTCGGCTCCGGAGAACTCCGCGGTCCTCTTAGCCAGATCCTCGATCTTGACATCATCGGCCAGGGGCTTTTTGGCGGTGTGGATCTTCAGGATCTCCCGGCGGGCCAGCTCGTCCGGCAGACCGATCTCGATGAGCCGATCAAAGCGCCCTGGTCGGAGGAGCGCCGAATCGATGATGTCCGGCCGGTTGGTGGCGGCAATCACCATGACGCTGTTCAGAGACTCAAGTCCGTCCAGTTCAGTCAGGATCTGCGATATGACCCGCTCCGTGACGTGCGAATCGCTGGTCGATCCGCCCCGCGCCGGGGCTATGGAGTCGATCTCATCCAGGAAGATCACGGAGGGTGCCGCCTGGCGGGCCTTCCTGAAGGTCTCACGCACCGCCTTCTCGGACTCGCCCACCCACTTGCTGAGAAACTCCGGGCCCTTGATGCTGATGAAGTTGGCCTGGCTTTCAGTTGCTACCGCCTTGGCCAGCATGGTCTTGCCAGTGCCGGGCGGGCCGTAGAGCAGTATGCCCTTGGGGGCCCTGGCATCCATGTGGGTGAAGAGCTTGGCATAGGTGAGCGGCCACTCCACGGACTCGATGAGTTGCTGCTTGACATCGGAGAGACCGCCGATATCATCCCAGTGCACATTGGGCGACTCCACCATGACCTCACGCATGGCGGAAGGCTCCATCTCGCGCAGCGCCTCCAGGAAGTCGTCATTATTGACCTCGATCTTATTCAGGGTCTCGGCTGGTATGGATTCAACCTCCAGGTCGATTTCAGGCAAAACTCGCCGGATGGCGCGCATGCCTGCCTCGCGCGCCAGTGCCGCAAGATCCGCGCCCACAAAGCCGTGCGTCACATCTGCCAGCTTCTCCTGGTTCACGTCCTTGGCGAGAGGCATATTGCGGGTGTGGATCTGCAGGACCTCCAGACGGGATTGACGATTGGGAACGCCGATTTCAATCTCCCGGTCGAATCTGCCCGGGCGTCGCAAGGCGGGGTCCAGGGAGTCGGGCCTGTTGGTCGCACCGATGACCACTACTTTGCCGCGTGTCTCCATGCCGTCCATGAGGGCCAGCATCTGAGCCACTACGCGCCGCTCCACCTCGCCCGTCACCTCTTCTCTCTTGGGAGCGATGGAATCGATCTCATCGATGAGGATGATGGAAGGCGCCTGCTCCTCCGCCGTCTTGAAGAGACTACGCAGCTTCTCCTCGGACTCGCCGTAGTACTTGGACATGATCTCCGGGCCGCTCAAAGTCTCGAAGTGAGCATTGGTCTCGGAGGCCAGAGCCTTGGCGAGCAATGTCTTGCCGGTGCCGGGCGGGCCGTAGAGCAAGACCCCTTTGGGCGCTTCCACGCCCAGCCGCTCGAAGAGCTCCGGGTGCTTCATGGGCAGCTCAATCATCTCCCGCACCTTCTTGATCTCGGCAGACAGGCCGCCGATGTCCTCGTAGCTGATGTGGGGCCCCTTTTTCTCTTCCTTGGCAGGCTTATCCGACATTTCGATCCTGGTCTTGTCACCGATCACGGCCGCTTCTCGGGAGGGAGAGACGCGCGTGGCCATGAGCTCGATTTTTCTGCCCATGACCGGGATCTCAATGATGTCTCCTCGGGTGATGACCCGTCCTTCCATGTATCTTTGCAGATAGGCCTCAGCGCCGGTAATACGTAGAGGCACGGTGGGGGCAAAGGTCACCGATTCTGCCGGTGCCGCCTGGGCTATCTTCACAGGCAGCTTGTCATCTATGCTTGCCCCGGCGTTTCGGCGGGTATTGCCGTCCAGGCGCACGGTGCCGGTTCCCATGTCCTCGGGATAACCGGGCCAGAGCAGTGCCGCAGTCTTCTTCTTTCCATGAATGCTGACCACGTCTCCGGCCTGCCAGCCCATCTCGCTAAATACGGCCGGATCTATGCGAGCGATGCCTCGTCCAACATCAGTGGGACGCGCTTCTATGACTTTGAGTGTGATTTCTCCTGCCATCAAAATCCTCCAAGGTATATGTACATGTTAAGCTTAAGTAATTTTTTAGTCTGTTCTTCTGAGATTGATTGCAATCTGAGCCTTGCCTACATGATAATACTAACTTGTGGTTAGTGATGAGCTTGATATTTATACCTTTCGAATGAGATCTATTTTCTTCCTGACCTGTTCGTGCCGATCCTCTGTAGCCTGGAAAAGCTGGTCGAACATGGCGGGTGCCTCGTGCTGGATTACCAACACACCAGCCTCTGTGATCCCTCCCTTCGTGGCCACGCTCTCGATCAGCCCGGCAAAGCTCTCCTCCTCCAAGAGCAGGGCCGTGCCGAGCAGGGTCTGCTTGACCAGGCGTTCCGCCAGCTCCGGCGAGATCTCCCTTCTTTCTGCGGCCAGCACGAACTCACGCATGAGGGCTGCATAGTAGCCGGGAGCGGAGCTGGTAAGGTCGGCCAGCACGGCAAAGTCCTTCTCCTCGACCTCTACAGCCTGGCCGATGGCATTAAAAAGGCCGGCAATGAGCCGCTGGTCTTGTGCAGTTGTATTATCCCCGAAAACGAGCAGAGTCACGCCCTGCAGCTTCAGAGAGGCCATGCTGGGAAAGGCGCGAGCCAGGCGGGCCGGGCAGAGGCCCTGCAGTTTTTCCAGCGACACATCCCCGGCCACTGAGACGACCAGCTTCTGGGAATTGAGCAGGTAGGCGAGGTCGTTGAGTACGTCCCTGACCTCCAGAGGCCGAACGCAGATGAAGATCACATCGGAACGCTCTGCCACAACGCGATTGCTCACCGGACGGATGCCAAAAGCATCAGCCAGCCGATCCACCTTTTCCTGTGTCCGGTTGCTGGCCAGGATCTGCTCCGCCTTGATGGCTCCCGTCTCCACGAACTGCTTGACCAGCATGCTTCCCAGATGGCCGGTGCCGATGAATCCAAAAGTAGTCATTTTGTATATCTCCGCTTCTAGCGTGAACTGATCTAATGTCCACCTTCAAAGATCCAGTGGGCATGCGGCTGGCAGGGCCTCACTCCTCCATCCGGCAAGTATCGCAGAAAATATGAGAGAAAAACCAATATCTTGTAAGATGCAGGTAATACTATAATACTAATAGAAGATAAAAGTTCGAATGAGTCACATTTTTATTTTGGTAAGATTATAGCGGGGAGTAGATTTGAACTACTGATCTACGGGTTATGAGCCCGTCGGGATATCCTGACTACCCTACCCCGCTGCATTTGGGATATACTCAATGACTTTACTCTAGCTTATAAAGCTTGCGTACAGAAAGTTAATGGTCCGGAGTGAAGAGAAATTGCTGATATGCATTTTTCTATGCGATATTCATCCATCTATCATTGCAGCCTGAAATCCCGCGGTACGATTCTGCGGGCCTCCTGCGCTATGGCCACGCCGACGGCAAATAGCCGAATTTCAAGTCTTAATTCTTGGGGAGCTTCTGTAGCCTCTTTCGATGGTTGAACCTATGGGTTGCGAAGGAAGGATAGGAGCTGACAACAGTCAGCGAGGGTCTTTCGACGAGAGGTCGGAGCAGGGGGAAGTCTCCTCCATACATCAACTATTTATTTCATATTGTCCTTTATACCAAAGAGAGACATGGATCATATGAATCCCTGCCGGTGTTCCGGTTCGCGATCTAGAACTCTTCCGGGGGCATGCTGGAAGGCTTAAAGTGCTACCCGGATGATCGAAGTAATATCAAAACAACCCCTCGAACTCTTTGAGCAAACGAGATATTTGTCACAAGAGAAGCTCGCGATCTGCTCATTATGTTAGAGGGGAGTTGGAGGGAAATAATGTGGACATAAGAAAATATATCCTGTTTAGCGCTGTTCTGACTGCGATTCTGGTTCAAGTGGCAACCGTAGCATCTATTGTTGGTCCAAACTTGTATGGATCTACAGCGCAAAATGCATACAATGGTGATGGAACGCCGGCCAATAAATTTCAAACCCAGGAAGCCAGTGCCGATCGGAATGTTGAATTAACAAAAGGAGAATTTGACCTCTATGATAAGGGTCCATATCATGGATTTCTGTCTAAAGGTATTGGTCCATTTATGTTTGGATCAAAAGTGGCAAATGCAGATAGCGATATTGGGTGGATGCTCTATGACTTTGAATCCGATCCCGTCATAGCCTACTGGGATGTAGGTCTGATCACAGGTGAATTTGACGCGGAGGATATCGCATATATCCATATAAATCAAAATAATAATCGCACAGAGTTAGACGATATCAGGCTTACAAAATATGGCAATCATTTTCCGGGGAGTAAGGTTGCCTCTGATGACAATGATATCAACAAGGATCTAATAGGATTTCCTGCCGGATCTGAGATGAAATTCATTGATAAATATGGAAGCAAAGGATACGATCTAATGGATCCGGTTTATTTTCATATCAATAGCATCTCGCCTCAAATAAGCCGATTGGATCTAAGATTGAGCGTCTTCGCGAATGGACCAGCCGGAACTCTGGTTGATGGCCAAGATCCGGATCGTGGGCTTCCAGCTACTAAACTCAACTCCAATCTCCGATTCTACAATTTGAACGGGAATATAAGATCTGATGGAACACCACTATATGATGAACAGGATCCGGTCTATCTGGATGTATCGGCCCAAGAAAATCATGGGTTTGTGGTAGTCAATAATATACGTTTGTCCTGATCGAAATTGCTATAGGAGGCTGTCAACACAGATTTCTACCTAATCTTTGCAATTTATTTCAAATTCCTTTTCGAAAGCAAATATCTTTTCCTCCCATGGAGCGAATTTTCCATCTATATAAATTGCCACTTTGCTTTTTCCTGAGCTTTCATAATGGAATGGGAAATTAAATTTAATTCTGTTAGCGCTATTAGTCCAAGTCTCAAAGAAGTCAAAATTCCAGCTATAACTCCAGTAATCATATTCATTGTTATCTTTAAATAATTTAGATTCAGGAAGATCTCCACAAAGGAATATATCTTTTGTTTTTTCTTTCTCCAAGTCTTGAGCCCAATCCATAATCTCGTTTTGTTCTATCAACCAATCGATATTTGGAAGAACTCTTAGAGCCCTAAAGAGACCCTCTAGAATCAAACTTTGGTCTTTCGGCAGACTAAACAATTCTTTGTATTTGAAATATGTATTTGAGGGCTTCATCCACCCATAGTCACTGATTCTAATAGGATCTACCCATAGTTGAGGCTTATCATGCTTATGCATGCTTTCAACGCTAGCTATGGTTATTTCCCCTGCTCCTATGTTATGTTCAATATCGGGTGTACTAGCCACTTTGGCATCGGATGTGATAAGCTCAACCACAATTTCGCTATTCTGATCTTTTTCTATCTGGAGAGGATATTCTATCTTGATTTTCAACCCCATTTCTGCTAAATATTCTGAAGCAACACCATTTTCTGAGCCTCGCTTCATCATAGATAAATACTCATCGATAACACCATATCCCTTTTCATAAGCAAAGGGCACATATGTACTGAGGTCTTTGTACCAATTATTTTTACCAGCAGTTAACTTGATCATCCTTGGCATTTTATCCACTTCAAAATCTTTCCATGTAGGCTGCAAATAGTCGCCATGTTCATCCGATATTTTGGCAGGGGGTATTGTACCTATTTGCACTTCATCAAAAAAGACCTTTACTTCATCAAGCAGAAGACGATTATTAAGACTGATTTTATAAGGTTTTCTATTATAATTTATCATTATGTCATAATCACGAATCTCGCCTTCTGCTGTTGTCTTAGTAGCTGTCACCTTCCAGTTCACCGCAGTTTTGCTTCCTTGCTGATCTATCGCTGTTGCTCTAACAGAATATGGCCCAGCATTACCGAACTTGTGCGCAAAGCTCGCCTCTGCGCTCGTACCTTCTATTAAGTCAATCTCTACTACCTTATCATCGACAGCCCACTGAATCTCCTTCAAATTCTTGTCTTCTAGGCGATCCTGATCCTCAGCCTTCGCTTTGAATTTCATTGGCTCATTGACGACCAAGTTAATCATATCAAATTCTGGTTCGATCCTAGTTATTATAGGTGGATGATTTTCTTGCGTCTCACACTTTATTCCCACGTTCGGACCGACAAATCCAAGCTCCGAGTTATTAAAACCGCTGGAAGGTAACCATGTGCTGGCTCCTTTGCCCTTGGAAAACCAGAAATAATAGTGATATTCACCTTTTGCGGGCAGTTTGGTCACGTAAGAATACAGAGCCTTATGGGATGCGTCACGCGAGACCTTTTTCATGATCCCTAAATTCATATCATTCTGAGTATCATAGACACTCTTGGACCCATCGAATCCTACGATCCTGATCGTGGCATACTTCGGATCGTCTTCGTCTTCATATATGACCGTGAAATTGAACTCCGACAAATTTTCTTGGCCGCATTCAGGGGTTACTTTAGCATCGCTAAGTTCTGGCGTGTGGTTTTCTTCAGTTGAAGCAATATCTTTAGAGCAGCATTTACATCTACCTTCAATGCAACTGCAATCAGAATAATCAATTTGGTCTTTATCCTTATTATTTATATTAATGCGAGATTTGCATAATTCTTGGTTACATATCTGCTCAATTACAGGATTGATAACCATGGTCTCTAAGGCAGTATCTGCATCCAATGTTCTAGTTATTTCGCCCTTTTTCGGTACGTCAGCTTCAAAATAATATATCAGGCTTTTTTTCTGGTCTATCAAAGATACCTTAGCCTTTCCATCCTCATCCCCGATGTTTTCCAGGGTAATTGTGCATTTGCAGTAGAATCCTATAAAGGGTAGCCAATCTTGGACGTAGTTAAAGCTCTTGACTTTTATATCCGGGCCCTTAATTACGCAATTTTCTCCAGAGAACACAGGGGTTTGCCCGTTCGAAAAATTGATTAATAATATTAATAATATAGCCAGTGCCGATCCTCTTATCATGAGCATTTATCCACCTGTCCTCTTTGATTATGGGTCGTTAAATAATAAATTTGGTTCTCAATTATATCTATTTGCCGAGTTATTCATTTCTTGACTTATGTTGCTAATCGTTGCCGGACCATTTGAGAACACTTGAATATTCTGCCCATTGCTGGTCACATTGAAGTAATTAGTTTGGGTTGCAGAGCAATCGCAGCAATTCTGTCCACACGGCCCCAGTAGCACTGTAGCGACTGAAGTTGCCTCATTATTTGCAGGAATCGGGTCAAATGTCGCAGAAGAAACTTTTGCGGAATTAATTAAGCTCCCAGCCGAAACGGGCTCTACAATCATGTACATTACCGCGCTTTGACCTTGATCCAAATCCCCGATGCTCCACAAGCCTGTAGTTTGATCATAGCTGGATGGGATCGCGAAATGGAGAATGCAATTGCCAGGAACTATATCCTTTACATGCACATTTCGAGCCAAAGACGGTCCATTGTTGGTCACTGTGATAGTATAATTGATCGTATCACCCATTGGTACCTGTTTATTGGAGCCTGTTTATTGGAGCCTGTTTTGGTGATCTGGAGATCAGAGGAATTAAGCAGCACTTTTGCTGAGGCGTAACCGGTTATCTCCTTATTCCAGTAATTATAGGCTTTTAGTCTTGCGATATTGACCAGAGGCCCGGGCAGGTCGGTCGGCTTTACGGTGTATGTTGCCGTACCTGAGGCCAATTCTTCCGGTTGGAGGATGTTTTTGTCCAAAGTTACGGGCCCAATTAAGTTATCGATTATAGTCAAATCCTTAATTGGCAAGCTGAAATTACTGATTATTGTGTAATTATAAATTATGGCCTGCCCGATGTCCGCCCTTTTCAACGATGCCTTTTTCATGAATTTGACAGGGTTTACGATTACCGAAGCTACTGCCGAGACTTTTCCGGGGCCACCATCGAGATCAAGATATTCCAGAGCGGCAGTGTTATTTAGATAGCCTGCTTCTTGCGCCTCTTGAGTTATTTTTATGTCTTTACTTTCGTTTGCTGCAAGGTCTGTCTTGTTGATAGGTATCTCACCAATTTTGTCATCATAAAGATGGAGATCGCTAATTGTGGCAGAACCGGCGTTTTCAATATGATAGGTATAAGTGATAATGTCTCCCACGTATGCATAGTCGCGATCGGCCGATTTATTCAGGATGACGGACACCAGATCTACATAGGCAATAGAATCGTTGCGGACCTCTCTTCCCGTATCGTCCTTTGCGGTTATGTTAGCTTTATTGATCTTCGGACCGGGAAGATCGATTGCTTTAATAACATCATCCTTAAACGCAATTGTTGTCTGGTTGGGCTGCAGAATTGTCTCATTTAGCGTGATACCTTTAAGGTTGTCGTCATAAAGAACCAGATCGTGCAGAGCTTTTTTGCCGGTATTTTTAACTTCGAAACGATAGGTTACCTTTTCTCCTACTCTGGCCAGAGAAGGCACGACGCTCTTATTTAAAATAATTGGAATTGGAATTTCCACAGAAGCACTGGCGTTGGCTTTTCCCACTCTGTCTTTCGGATCGAAATAGGTCAGAGTGGCATTGTTGATGAGGATCAGAGAGTCATTATTCTTGACCGTGTAGGAAGCCTCGGCAGTAAGATTCCTGAAAGCCGGCAGAGTGGTATTATTGAGTCGGATATTATTCTGGATCTTATCATCCCAGAGGGAGAGATTATGCACTGTCGCTGATCCCATGTTAGCGATCTCGAAGGTATAAACAACTTCATCTCCAACGCTTGCCGAGTCCAGGTCGGCCGATTTATTCAGGATGACGGACACCAGATCTACATAGGCAATAGAATCATTGCGGACCTCTCTTCCCGTATCGTCCTTTGCGGTTATGGTGGCTTTATTGATCTTCGGACCGGGAAGATCGATTGCTTTAATGATATAGTCCTTGAAAGCGATTGTTGTCTGGTTGGGCTGTAAAGTTGTCTCATTCAGCTTGATTCCTTTAAGGTTGTCATCATAAAGAACCAGATCGCGCAGAACTCTTTTGCCGCTATTATTAACTTCGAATCGATAGGTTACCTTTTCACCCACTCTGGCCAGAGAAGGCACGACGCTCTTATTTAAAATAATTGGGTAAATGATTTCCACAGAAGCGCTGGCGTTGGCTTTTCCCATTCTCTCATCGGGATCGAAATAGGTCAGAGTGGCATTGTTGATGAGGATTGGAGAGTCATTATTCTTGACTGTGTAGGAAGCCTCGGCAGTAAGATTCCTGAAAGCCGGCAGAGTGGTATTTTTAAGTCTGATATTCTTCTGGATCTTATCATCCCAGAGGGAGAGATTATGCACTGTCGCTGATCCCATGTTAGCGATCTCGAAGGTATAGATTATTTCTTCACCGATAAGAGCCGATTCTCGATCGGACTTTTTCTTCAGGATGATATGCACTAGATCTACATGGGCAATAGAATCATTGCGGACCCTTCTTCCCGTATCGTCCTTTGCGGTTATGGTGGCTTTATTGATCTTCGGACCGGGAAGATCGATTGCTTTAATGATATAGTCCTTGAAAGCGATTGTTGTCTGGTTGGGCTGTAAAGTTGTCTCATTCAGCTTGATTCCTTTAAGGTTGTCATCATAAAGAACCAGATCGCGCAGAACTCTTTTGCCGCTATTATTAACTTCGAATCGATAGGTTACCTTTTCACCCACTCTGGCCAGAGAAGGCACGACGCTCTTACTTAGAATAATTGGGTAAATGATTTCCACAGAAGTGCTGGCGTTGGCTTTTCCCACTCTCTCGTCTGGATCGAAATAGGTCAGAGTGGCATTGTTGATGAAGATTGGAGAGTCATTATTCTTGACCGTGTAGGAAGCCTCGGCAGTAAGATTCCTGAAAGCTGGCAGAGTGGTATTATTGAGTCTGATATTATTCTGGATCTTATCATCCCAGAGGGAGAGATTGTGCACCGTCGCTGACCCCAGGTTAGCGATCTCGAAGGTATAAACAATTTCATCTCCAACGCTTGCCGAGTCCAGGTCGGCCGATTTATTCAAGACTACATTGACCAAAGGCACAGAAGATAGATTTCTTTTTATTTGATCACCACACATCGGGCTACTGCCAAACGCAACGAATTCGTTATTAAATGGCCCAGGAAAATCACTTTCGTTAACTGTGCAATTTACAGGAACTTTATTTGAATAATATTCGCTACTATTGAGTATGAGATTTTCATTCAGTCCCTCGATATATCCCGTCCTGCTATCATTAAGCCTGATTTGCTCCAAGAAGGTTCTGCCTGTATTCGATATTATAATAGTATATTCAATGGTTTCACCAGCTCTTGCATAACTAGGGTTCGCGGTAACATTGAGTTCTAAATCGCAGGGAGGTTGACAGATGAATAGCTTTTGCGAATTAAAAGTGCCTCTAGATATCGGATGCCAGTCGAAATTATATCCTCGTGGTATTTCGTATTTTTCCGAGCAGATTCCTTGATTGCCATAAATGCATTTGCAGTCACTATAATAGTTTCCCATTGTGGAATTGTTCCATCTATTAAGATTGGACTTACCCGAATAATATGCATTAAATTTTCCGGGATTGCTTAAATAGTTGAAATATATCAAGTTGAATTCGCTCTTGTCATCAAGTTCAATATTATTACCATTACCATCCAGCTTATTGTATATAATTCTATTTTCAGAAGAATTTGATAGATGAATTCCAATTTCGTTGTTATTCTTGATGATATTATCGCATATTAGGTTATTTACAGATCTGCTAAGCAAAATACCATAGCGACTGTAATTCGTGATTTCATTTTCGGTTATGATATTTCCTTTTGATGTAACTGCCACGGCGCAATCAATTCTAGTATTACTTTTCTTAGATTTTATATAAAAGTTTCTCAAGGTCACATTATTTCCACTGACATGAATTGAAGCATACACTTGTCTTTGCTTCATGTCAGGGCAAATCACGGGATCGCCGCTCGCAGTGCTTGCAGTAATAACTGGTTTTCCACTGCCTCCATCAAAACCGATCAAACTAATATTATTTTTACTTATATTAATATTTTCGATATATTCTCCAGAATATACTTTAATCCTGTCGCCATCTCTAGAATTATCTATTGCTTTCTGAATACTGCTATAATCACAATCCTTGCACCCCACAAGAATATCAGTTGCCTGGGCCGTGGCTGATAAGAAACAAATAATAATAATTATATTTTTCAGCATTTGCCACCCTCTACAGATCGTCCGCTGAAATTCACTTCGGTATGAGATCAAGATAGTATTAATAACTATCAATCATATTTAAAACTTCTTAGCAGGAACCAACAAGTTATCCTATTAAATTTAATAAATTTTTTTAAAAAAATATTATTTAACTGTGCGAATTCCACTCAAGAAGAAAATTATATATATCCTAAACACAAACATAAATGGAAGAATGAATTTAGATAGGACCTAGACATGAATAGAGATCGGCCGGGTATCAAGAAATGGATGTTGATCGATATAGATTTGATTCGAGATATTTCACTATTCACGACCTTGAGCCTAGTACTTATTCTTTCCAACCCGGCAACAGCATCTACTTTTGAGTCATATGGCTTTGGATCAAAAGTCAATTTAATCGATTGGGATGCAGGCTATCCTCTTGATATTTCGTGTTTCGATTTCGGATTTAGAGATATTGGCAAGGAGAAAGGCATCTTTGACGAAAATGATCCCGTCTATCTAGATATGAATGCAGATAGCCGTGTCAGCATAAATGATATACGAATTACCTCTTTTGCCGTTTTCCCACCTGGATCAAAGGTGACGCTGATGGATGTCGATATAAATGCACCTTTGAGATCTTTATCAAATTGGAGCATAGTTTCTGCCGATAAAACGGAAAATGAAATTTATGACCTGCGAGATCCGCTCTATTTACATGATAGCAGCCTTGGCAATGAAATAGTCCCTGGTGACATCAGGCTGACTTTTTTTGAGGGTTTAAAGGCCGGTACTAGAGTCATTAATTCCAATTGGGATATAGGTATACCGGCCTTCGATTTGATGAAAGTAATGCCCCCTAACTATACGCAGCAAGTTGCAGCCATTCGATTTTATAATGCCAACGGCAACTATCTGGAGGGAAAACCCATATACGATAGCCCGGATGCAGTCTATTTGGATATTTCCGTCCCGGATCAAAATAATCGAGACCACGAATTAATGGGATTGGTGGTTGTCAATGATTTGCGACTCTCTGCTTGAATTCGCAAAACAAAACCTAGAATTCGAATGATTAAAATAGCTTAAGTTCAGGCTCTATTCTATGTTACTTCTGGGCGCAGACGAAGCTGGAAAAGGCCCTGTCATCGGCTCCATGTTCGTAGCCGGCCTGGTAATCGAGGAGGATAGGCTCTTCGACCTGGCCGGCTTGGGGGTCAAGGACTCCAAGCTTCTCGCGCCGGCAAAAAGGGAGATACTGGCCAGAAAGATCTTTGGGATTGCCACCGACCAATATATCCTGGAGGTGAAGGCCCAGGTCATCGATGAGCTTCGACTTGTTATGACCATGAACGATATCATGGTGAGGAGCTTCTCAACGGTTGTGGCAAAGCTGCATGCCGACCGGGCTATTCTCGATGCAGCAGATGTAAATGCAGAAAGGTTCAGAGATCGAGTTAAGGCCGCGAGCAAAACCACCATGGACCTTGTGGCCGAGCACAAAGCCGACCAGCGTCACCACGTCGTCTCGGCTGCCTCCATCCTGGCTAAAGTGCGGCGGGATGCATCCATGCGGGAGCTGGAAGAAGCCATGCACTGCAAGATTGGCAGCGGCTATCCCCACGATCAGGATACCTTAAATTTTTTGAACGATTGGGTGAAGGAAAACCGGTGTCTTCCGCCCTGCGCCAGGCATAGCTGGGCAACGGCGCAGCGCATAAAAGCTAGTTTTATATAGGCTGCCTGAAACTAAAGGCGCAAAGAAGAAGGGATCTCATGGATATAGAGGATACTTTGCTCATGATTCCAGGGCCGGTCAAGGTCGCGCCTCGCGTTCTGCGCGCCCTGTCCAAGCCTATGATCAGCCACCGGAGCGGTGACTTCAGCGTGATTTACAGCGACTGCTGCAAACTTCTCAAGCAGTTCTTCGAGACCAAGAACGATATAGTAGTAATGACCGGTAGCGGCACAGTGGGCATGGATGCTGCCGTGGCCGGCCTCATCGGCCATGACGACAAGATCGTAACCATATCCAATGGCAAGTTCGGCGAACGGTTCACCGAGATTGGCGAGCGATATGGCAAAGCCATTCCCGTGAAGTTCGAATGGGGCACTCCCTTCGACCTGGACAGGATAGAGGCCGCGCTGGAAGGGGGCGCCAAGGCCGTTGCCATGGTTCACAATGAGACCTCGGTGGGCCTCACCAACCCCGCCAAGGAGGTAGGCAAGCTGGCCAAGAAGCATGATGCAGTCTTTATCGTAGACGGCATATCCTCCATCGGCGGCAACGAGTTCTTCACAGACGAGTGGGGCATAGACATTGCCATCACCGGCTCGCAAAAGGCTCTGGCCGTGCCACCGGGACTGGCCGTAGTCTCCACATCGCCAAAGGCAGAGGAGCGTTTCTTGCCCAAGAGCGCCAGCTACTACTCCGACCTCAAGGCGCACCTGAAGAGCGTGCGAAAGAGCCAGCCTCAGACGCCCTTTACCCCGGCGGTGTCGCTGTTCTTCGCCATGCAGGAGTCCCTGCACATGGCAGCCGAGGAGGGATTCGCCGCCCGCCGGGCAAAAACGGCGAAGCAGGCGGAATCGGTTCGCTCCGCGGCTAAGGCGCTGGGCATCGAGCTGTTCCCCCAGGTGAATGAGCACTCCCACTATTCCAATACCGTCACGGCCATGAAGATGCCCGCGGGCGTCACGGATGACAAGCTACGTGGCGGCATGAAAAAGCAGGGCGTAATCGTATCCGGCGGGCAGGATCTGCTCAAGGGCAAGATCTTTCGCATCGGCACCATGGGCATGTGCTCTTCCAGCGACATCCTGCGAACCATCCAGACTTTGGAGCTGATTCTGGTCAAGGAAGGGAAGATCGCCTCATGCGGCGCAGGAGTCGAGGCAGCGAGCACTGTGCTGGAAAGTTGATAATCCGATAAAATTGCATTTAATTCATTCTTCTTTTTTGACCCCAGAACCGGGCATCTTCCCCAGATGATAGCACAATTTAATAATAATTGGTTTTAAACATAATTTACTGAAAATATGTAATCCCAAAAGGCCAAAAAGACTTTATAAGTAGGTATGCATGCAGTAGAATATATTCTTGATTTCATGGGGGTCGAAGCTGTTGAGTGGACTAAAGGCAGAAATGCGCACTGAATTATCAAATCATGGCTTATCACTATGCAAGAAAGTAGGAAGAGAGCAACTTAATCTCACACAATTGCTAGTATTAGTAGGCATAATTTCTGCTTTATCCCTTGTCGCACCATGTGCGGCCCAGAGCGGCTATGAAATCAGAAGCGCCATCGTTACTCCGGAATATGGCTATGAGGATTTCACCTACTCCGCTCAGGTATGGATGAGTGAGCAGGCGGCCAGTGAAGTGGGCGTCATTGCCGTCACCAAATTCAGCTTGAAACTGAATATCTACGACAAAGGCGTTTTGATCCACACCGAATCCTCCGACCAAAGGGGATTGAGCAAAACCTCTTTCGTCTTCGGGCCCTATAGCTTCAAGGATAGATTCGATATAGCTTCGACCAGCAATGCCTCCTTTGAATTAATCTTCTATGCCGGCGGTCAATATGTCGCAAGAACCGCCAGAATAAAAGGGCCTATCGTCCAGCCGCCCACATTAACCGGCACCCCCAGCTTTGAGAAGAGACCTTATTTCTTCCAGGGGATCGCAGTCTCAGCCGGTTTCAAGGACATGGATGGGCTAAACCCCAAGCCGACATGCCATCTGGAGATTACAGGCCCGCTTGGTTCCGCTGATTCCAGGAGCTGGATCACAGCCGACGTCTCTTGCCAGGCGTCGGGAAAGAGCACATATACCTGCACTGTGGCTGAGGATCTATCCAGCTACAGAAATGGCGGAGATTTCACTTTCAAGCTGGTCTACAACAACCTGAAGCTTGACCCTCTGACCTACGGTCCATACAACGTCAGCCTTCAGCCCTATAATCCCGCTCTGGAAAGAGTCACCATTCCCAAGCTATTGGATTATACCAACTTCACCATTCAGGCTTACGTTAAGGACGCCGGGGCCAAGATGGTGGGCGGCACGCCGGACGGCAGCGTGGCCAGCCTGATAATCAGCCACCCCCAGAAAGGTGAGATGGCTTATGACTCATCTGAGCCCGCTTTGCGGGGCAGCAGCCTGGTCTACGAGTGGACTTCAGATAGTAGCCCGGCCCTATTCAACCGCAGCGATGTGCAGCTCGCCAAGAATGCGCCTTTCCAGGCCAAAGTGGTGTACAAGAACGAAAACTGGGATTATCAGGCCGAAAAGTCCAACATAGGCTTCAAAGTAGTGGAAGAGATCCCCAAACTGGACCTGCAATATCCCTCAACCGTCTATGTAAGGGCTGGCGAGAGCACCACTCAGGATATAATTGCCACAGTTACCTTCTCCAAAGGCGCAGGAGATATGAATTTCATGCTGTCGGGCCCGGATCAGGACCTGAATTTGACGGAGAAGGGAGTGCCTCTGGGAGGTAACAGGTATCAGTACAGGTGGCAGGTCGCTTTCGACGACCGACATATCAATAACAACTACACTCTTGCATTATCATTTGTCCATGAAACGTTGGAAGGCGGCAGTTATGCCTTCCCTGAAAAATTCATTAAAGTCTCACCGCTGTCCGTGCAGTTTTCCCAAGGACTTGTGTCCCCAACTGCAGGCCAGTGGAACGACAGCTACACCTATTCCCTGAAGATCGATACTACCATTGTACCTCTAGAAGTACGTATCCAGACCTACGACCCATGCAGCAGCGAATGGACGGATAAAGGAGCCCAGAAATCGACGGCGCAGTCGTCATGGCTCAACTGGACTCTTTCGCCTTTTGGCTATGAATGCAAAGAGATGCAGCAGGAAGGAGCTAAGTATCGTTTCAAGGCCAGCTTTGCCGGAAAGGATTACTCCTCAAAGCCCTACCAGGGCCCGACCTTCGAAGGAGCAAGACCCGTCCTCGTCTCCCTGGACAGCGATCCCGTGGTCTATGTCTCCGAGGGCAGCGAATCTTCCAGCAACATTCAGGCGGTAGTGGAATACGCAGGCGGACAGGGCCAGGCCGTCCTCAGGCTGGCGGGCCCGGAAAAGAGCATCGATGAGACAAGCCAGGGAATAGCTCTGGGCGGCAATCGGTATCGTTATGATTGGAGCCTGCCCTTCGAAGAGGCAGATATAGGCAAGAGTTTCAATTATACTATCAGCTACAAGCATTCCAGTCTTGCCGCTGAGTTTCCGCTGGCGGAAAAGTCGATTGATGTCAAAGCAATATCAATCAACTTTGGCGATGCGACCGTGTCGCCTGTAAAAGGCAAATGGAATGAGACCTATGCCTACTCGGTGGCTGTGAAGAGCAGCGTGGAGATGAAGGTGGCACTGGAGGTCTACAATCCTTGCAGTAAGGAGTGGGTGGAGCGAGCCTCCGGCACGGCAACGAGCGGCGATTTCATTGTCAATCTCACTACCAGGCCCTTCAAATACAAATGCGCCGAGGCGGAGGGAAAGAATGCCAGCTATCGCTTTGTCGCCCGCTTCGGAGGGGAGACTTTTAAATCAGATGTGTATTCGGGACCGTTCATCAGTGGAGGCAGCGCCCCGATAAGCCCGCCGGGCCCTTCGGGGACTGGAACAGGAGCACAAATCAATCGCATCTTCAACGACAGCTCGATTACCGTAATTGGCAATGTAACACCTGAAGTAGGAGTAATTCAGGCATGGGATGAGAAAGATCCGCTTCATGCATTGACATATTCCCTTCAGCTTAAAAACTGGAGTTCACAACAAGCGCCCTGGATAGAGCTATCGGTAAGACCTTTTGGATCTGATCAGCCCTGGAAGATCGTGGGAGATCAGAAACGATATGATCTCGCCAAGGGAAGCGTAAGCTGGACTCTCAAGCCCTTCTGGGAAACACCATTCCTTGGTAAGGCTGAGTATAGATTCCTGATTGAGAGGGCAGAGACACAACCATTTGAAGGGCCGAACATCATAGCCGTTGTATCCAATGCTGCAGATAGCTTAAGTGGCAAGACACACAACTTCGAGGCAACGGTTAATGCTTCCGAAAACCTGACAGTATGCTTGGTAGGTGGGGACAACAGCCTTCCTGAGAACATAAAGAGCTGGACTCCCAAGAGCAAGTGCCAGGATTACAAGTTTGGAATCGGAGAGCAGACATTTAAATGGCAAATTCCAGAGGTTCAAGCACCGCCGTACTACGATTTCGATATCCAGATTAAAGACAAGGAGACCATAAAATGAATCAGAAAATAATCTGCATTCTGGTCTTATTTGCCTTGCTGCTATCAGTGCAAAATGTAGTGGCTCCACTTACAAAAACTTCGAATACTGGAGGCGGAGGAAGCGGCAGCAAGCAGATGACCATTGACGACCTCATCAAGGTCGTGGATAAGGCCAAAGATGACAAGAACAACAAGAAATATGAGCAACTTCGAGATCTGCTTTACAAAGAGCCATCCTCCAAGGGCGACAACATCCAGCCTGTCGTCTATATGTATTTTGATGGGAATAGAACCAATATTACGAGAACCCAGCCCATAAAAATAATGAGCTACATTAAGGATACGAATCCCCAGGATTCTATGAGACGGGTGCTCTGGCTATACCTCCAAGAGAAGAAACCAGGAGGGAGCTACGAGCAGATCAGCGATTATCCCCAGATCATTGGGCAGAGCGATTACAAATGGCATAACGATGTGGGAAACTACAACTATACAACTGTCGACTGGCCGGAGATTGTGGACTTTAGGGATCTGAAAAAGGTTGGAGAAGTCAGATTTATGGTCAATGCATCCGACGGACGAAATCGATGGAACACAAAGGAAGAAGGGATCATAGAAGGGAAAACGTTATTCTCTGAGCTGGTATTGAATATCATAAACACTCCGCCAACTCTTGAGAATATCAGCCTGATTACTCAGAACTCTCAGCCAAGGTTCAAAGAGCCCATCAAGTATATTGCTCGTGTTGTCGATAATGAGAGCGATCCCGTCACGGTGACTCTTCATATTAAGGATATAAACAACACAGAGAAGATTAATGCTACCCAAAGCGCTAACTTCGGAGAGGATGTTGTATTCATGGCTGGGAATTACGGCTTCTTCTCGAAGGAAGATTCCGGCAAGAACTTCACTTATTATTACACGATCAGCGATGGAATCAATATTACTAATACCAGCTCCTTTAATGGGCCTAATTTAAGGAAGAGCGTAACGTTAAATGTTGATGATCCCAAACTGAGCGCTGAAAAGAACCAATACTGGTGGCAGGATTACAATTTCAGCATAGTTATGAGAAACCAGGAAGCTGGAACTGCAAAGGTTCGTGTATCTCTGGAGACATACACCCCGGCTCACCAATGGAAGCCTGCGGCATCAAATGACTGGGACATTTCCAGCGAGGGAACTACCGTCTGGTATAATGTTATGCCTTTCCGGGTGGAGGATGCGAATCAGTCATTTAGATACAGATTCGTGTATGATGAGATAGACCAGCATAGCAGCAATAGCAGAGATGGCATTGGAGAAGGAAAGATAAATGCAAAACTGGTCAAGTATGATATCTTCTCAATTCCCGCGCTGGTGAACTGGATGGCATTGCTTTGCATTGCAATGATTGGCGCAATATTGGTCGAAAGGAGGTTCTACAGATGAGCACGGGAATCTTTCCCATCATAGTGATTCTGGCTATTATGGCCGCAGCATTGGTCTTTCATAATCTGTACATAAATAAAATTTACAGAAAGGTAAAGGAAACCAACGACGGCGGCTTCACGAAGGAAGAGCTATTGATGCATCTGGAGCTGCCGCAAGGCTCCAACTTTAACACATTTATGATCGCCTCCTGGATGCTCTTCTTTGTAGCACTGGCCTTTCTTTTCTTCCAGACGCCAGGAACATCTCCCTGGTACTACTTTCAGGTGATTCAGATCGCCTCTAGTGAATTCGGCCTGATAGTCTTCGGTCTTGCGGTTATGATCGTCACGGCCCTGGCCGCCTTCAGCATACCCAAAGTCTACCGCTATTATATCATATCAAGAGGCATCAAGACACAGATGGTCAACTTTGCATTGCCACTTCTTATGATATCCATAGCCATATCGATATACCTTGGTACGGTTTATCCACAAGTAGACGAAAATTCATGGGATCTTTTCTGGACCCTAGGATATGTTACTATTGTAGCACCTTTGATCCTTTTGATCACGCCCATAGTTTGCAGCCTTAAGGAGGTAGCAAAATGAAACCAATGGTAGTCGGAATCGGGGGAGCTGGCGGCAATATTCTGGAAAAATTCCTTGAAACGCAGGACGTGCAACTTCCAGCGTTTCGTCTTGGAGAGCACCTGGCCTTTGGAAATGCAAAGGGAATATGGCTCGACTCGGCAACTCAGGATACACAGGACCAGGCATTCTTCGGGAACCTTGAGGAAGGAAAGTATCCAGCATATCTGATATGCCATGGAATGATATCTGCGGACTCCCCATTTAGAAAATGGATCAATGACACTTACGGTTTTGACCTCAAGGCACAAGGCTATGACAGGCGTGCTGAGTACTTGAAAGGCATCTTTGAGATCTTTGAAATAGAGAACGTCAAGGAAATGGCCAGAAAGGAATTCAATAGAGAGGACAATCCACTTCCAGGATATATGTGGAAGTTCGGTATCAGACCATTCACGGTTCTGGGCATGAAGACTGGAGCAAACTCCGACACAAAGGCCAATCCAGCATCCACCGCAGTGCCCTCTAACAATAAATCCAAATATGCAGTTCTGCAAAATGTTAGTTCTTCCCTTGGGTCGATCAGCCCCCATATGAAGAGGAACAAAGAAGCATCTTGCGGCTCGGAAATGAAAAATAAGCTCTGCGATAGCATCCTCTTTCTGGCATCGCTTGGTGGGGGCACAGGAACGGGCTTCATTAATCCCATAACCAGCTACGTTAGACGAGGAGATAAAGCCTTTCCAGTCTTCGCTCTGGGAATCCTTACAGAAAAAGGAGAGGACGCAAGAAAAGCCAAGGAAGGCCAGAGAAACCTAGGAGCGGCAATTGCTCTGTACGATCTCCTCACAAAGCCGACTGGAGAGGGTTTAGATGCTCTTATCATAATAGACAACGAGGTTTTAAGAAGAAGATATGGCAAGGACAACTTCAATGCCAACGACAGCGCCATTTACGCCTCCTTGAAACCTCTGTTCGATCTGAGGAACTATCCAGGGGCTAAGCTTCAAGATGACGCCCCGGCGATGCAAAGGGTGTTCTTGGATGCTGACGTAGATGATATCGTTAAAGATGAGAAAGGTCAGACAATCATCCTGCCGCCAATTCTAGTTCCATGCTACTATTCGCATAGCGAGTCCAACGGTGGCGTGAGGTCTTTAGTAGAGCATGCATTGAGCGAAGAATGCCGGCTGTTCCCGTGCACTCCATCTAAGGCGGATAGGGCTTATGTTTTTACCAGAGGCTATATCAACGCTGAAAGTGTCAAATCAGCCATAAAGGATTTAACGGGAATTACAGAAGGCCACATCAATGTATATAGGAAGCTAGGTAACGGCTTTGGAGAAGATATCTTGATCCTCCTGCGAAATCCCTATGGCAACAACGCCGGAGAGCAAAACCAAAAAGAGAACGGAAAAGATCTGACATTTGAGTCGCGCGTCTATGACATTATAGAATCAGCCGTAAATTATATCGATTCAGATGAAACAAACATTATAGACGGTCGGACATATACAGATCTCTCTAAGAAATATCTCAGGAATTATTTCTATGGCAGCGGCGGCCTGCGAGAGGAGCTGAAGAAATCCCTTCAGAGAATTGCAGACGGCAAGAAGCCCATATTCACCAAACAGCTCAAGATCTTCTCAGATGCTCGGTCCGGTTCGGAGGCAATCATCCATGATCCCAAAACGCAAGAATCCAAACAGGTAGACAAAAGGGAAATTGAGGAGATGTTTGAGAAAAAGTTCCGGGAGATGCTGGCAAGGCCGGAGTTCAATCAGAAGGTCAAAGAGATTGCAGAGGGTGGAAACTGAGCGAATCGATTCGCTCTTATGCTTCTCCCTATTTTTTCTAATTTTTAGGCATTCTCCAGCCCGAGCCCTGCCGCCACCCCTCTTCCCAGCCCCTCATCCGCCTTTGCCAGGTTTTCTACAGCTCGCTTCTGAATGGCCGGATCAGTCACGTGGCTCAAATCGGCCACCAGGTTCTCCACCAGATGCTTTATCTCCGTCTTGCTCATGGAGCGATATCTCTCCCCAGCCTGGGTGAAGTCGTCCGTCTTCTTGATCTTCTCACGGACCATGTTCCCTTGAATATGGGGACTGTAGGGCGTACCCTCCGGCAGAATCGTCACCGGCCCGCCCTGGCTGCTGGGCCCATAGTTCACCGGCCCCGGGAACACCAGGCACTGCATGGCTCCATCGCGCTGGTTGTTCGCCGGTGGTGAGAGCGGCCGGTTGGTGGGCAACTCATGAAAGTTGGCGCCCAGGCGGTAGCGCTGCGTGTCTACATAAGAGAAGGTCCTGCCCTGCAGCAGCTTATCGTCGGAAAACTCGATGCCTGGAACGAGGTTAGCCGGGCAGAAGGCTGCCTGCTCCACCTGGCTGAAAAAGTTCTCAGGATTTCTGTCCAGCACCATCTTGCCTACCGGTATCAAGGGGAACTTATCCTCCGGCCAGGTCTTGGTCGGGTCCAGGGGATCGAAGCTCTGGTTTTGCTCTTCCGACATGTCCATCATCTGCACGAAAAACTCGTACTCGACAAATTCGCCTCGTTCTATGGCCTCCCACAGGTCTCTTGTGAGATAGTCAGGGTCCTCCCCGGCGATGCGGGTAGCTTTCTCGCGATCGAAGTTTTTCACACCAAGCTTGGGCTTCCAGTGGTACTTGATCAGAGCCGCCTTGCCCTCATTGCTAACCCATTTGTAGGTATTGACTCCGAAGCCCTCCATCTTTCTGAAGCTGGCCGGAGTTCCCCGATCCGAGAATACCCAGGTGAGCATATGGGTAGATTCAGGGGTCAACGATATGAAATCCCAGAAGTTGTTGTGGCCGGTAGAAGAGGAAGGGATGTTGTTGTGCGGCTCCGCTTTCACGGAATGAACCAGGTCCGGGAACTTCATGGCATCTCTGATGAAGAAAACCGGTATGTCGTTTCCTACCAGGTCGTAGTTGCCCTCCTTCGTGTAGAATTTGGTTGCAAATCCCCGGACATCTCTGACCGTGTCGGCTGAGCCTCTGCCTCCGGCAACGGTCGAGAACCTGACAAAGACCGGGGTTTTAGTGCTTGGATCCTGGAGGAATTGGGCCTTTGTGTATTTGGCCATTGATTTGTAAACCTGGAAGTAGCCAAATGCTCCTGCGCCCTTGGCATGCACCACCCTTTCCGGAATACGCTCTCGATCGAAGTGGGCGATCTTCTCAATGAACTGGAAATCCTGCAATAAGGTGGGACCGCGATTTCCGATCGTCAGGGAGCTGTTGTCGTCAAAGATCGGATAACCCTGGTTTGTGGTCATTTTTTTTTCTTGCGCCATTTTTACTTACCTCTTAAAATCCAATGCTAATGAAACTACATGAACTTATTCCTATTTATCATTCTCCATTTTCTTAGAATATATTCGCCCAAAAACAATAAATATGAAGCATCACATCCTGTCTCTTGTTAATGTTTCTATGCTGTGGATGCAATGGGCCGGAAGCAGGCGCTATTTTTCCATGGTCTTATCGATCTATGGCCAAACTGAAATTCTCAAGGTCCTATGAGTTTTCATGCTAGTTGAAGACAAGCTCTAAATATTAAAGAGCAGACGATATTTCGGGGGTTATATCATGCATAGTGAGTTCAAGAATTTCGCATTATTGGTATTGGCGGCAATGGCGGCCTTTTCGATCGCCGGATTCGTAATGGTGGACATGGCCCAATCCCTGGATTGGAATAGCTACACTCCGGAGCATACCGTAGGTTCAGGCGATGACGACTGGTGGACGACATATCCCGATCTGCATGAAAACTCCGGCTCGGCGGTAAAACATCTGGACTGGGCTCTCAAAGCTCTCAAAGAGAAGCCGCTGATCATCCTGATTCATAGCAGCAACTGCGTGCCCTGCCTGACCCAGACGCCCAGAATCAGCGCGGCTGCGGAGAGCTTTAGCAGCGATCTTGCCTACTACGATATTCTGGCAGAAGGAAGCGGTTACGAAAAGGCCATTGAGATCCTGGATGTCTACAGTCCAACCGGTGGAGCCCAGTATGTTCCAACGACCATCTTCGTCACCCTGGCCAAGGGCCCGGATGGAACGGTGCATGTAGCCTGGCATAGTGAAATCGATGCCATGAGCCAGGAAAGAATCGATTCTTATGTGAAGGACGCCATCTACTACTACAAGCAGAATAGTGCCGCATGGATCTGAGAGTGATATCAATAATTGCCAATACCCACAAAAAGAGGCTGCAATCGGCAGCTTTTATCCTCCTTTTCGCCCTGGCTTGCCAAGCCCTCTTTTCCAGCCCCGCCTTTGCCGCCGATGCCATAAAGGCCCCACAGTTCACGGCGGTGGGAGTGGACGGCAAGAACTTCTCTCTTTCCGACTTTGCCGGCTCGCCCCTTATCCTGCATATCACCAACATCGAGATTCCGCTCTGCGTGGAATGCGAAGAGTCACTGAAAGGACAGGTAGAGGAGCTGGCAAAGCTCAAGGCCGCGCATCCGGAGGTCCAGATAGCCACAATAAACATGCGGAAGAATTCCTACTCGCTTGACGGCAAATCCCTGGCGGAGAAGTGGTGGAAGGTCAATATCACCTGGCCCTGGGCTGAGGATATTGAGCCTTACACTATCGCCGGCAAATATCTCGACTACTGGAATGTGAGAGGCGGCTCCTCCAACCCCACTCTCCTGCTGATCGACAAAGAGGGCAATATCGCCGCAGTCTATCACGTCTACCGGGTGGGCGAGGGCGTGTTGGAGGGCGTGCAGAGTGCCGAAAAGCTCTACCAGAAGCTGCAAGATGTGAACGGCGAAGCCTGGAAGGGCCTGGAGGGGGAGGTCTTCCGGCAAGAGGTGTCGGCATTCGGCATGTTCTTGCTGGGCATACTAACGTCGCTTGCCCCCTGCTCCATAGCTCTTATGATCGCCGTATTCTCCTATGTCATGACCATAAGAAAGAAGGATGAATATCTGAGAAGGAGCGTCTCCACCTCAAGAGAGGGCTTCATGATCGGCATTGCCTTCACCTTTGGTATGGGCGTCGTCTTCTTTGTGCTGGGGCTGTTCATCTCTCAGGTGGGCCTGTTCATAAGAGACTCCCGGGTCTTCGACCTGATGGCCGGCCTGATCATGATCACGCTTGGCATCAGTAACCTCAAGCCCCTTGAAGAGATCTTTGAGCCCGTAACATCTCGAATTCGGCGCTATCGAGGAATGGGAGAGTACTGTGATACCCACAAAAGCCTGCTGCAAAGGTCGGTTGAAGCCTCTGTTGCTCTATTCAAGCACTCCTCCTTCATTGGCGCCTTTACGCTCGGCATCTTCTTTGCCCTGGGCTGGGCACCCTGTGCTCTCTCCATGGTTTTGCCGGTATTGATCTGGCTGGCCTCGCAAAATATCACCCCCCTGGCGGGAGGCGTGATGCTCTTCATCTTCGGAATTGGCCACGGCGTGCCCATCATTCCCATTGCCACCTTCTCCCGGGCGGTGGGGGGAAGGATCGGAGAGAAATATGTCTCCATCGGGGCCTGGACTACCAAATTCTTCGGGCTGTTGGTGATAGTGGTGGGCGTGGTTTATGCGGCGAGGTATGCTGGATTCTTGCTTTGGTGAGAAAATTCGGTCCTGGCAAATCGGAAGACTGCTCGCTGGCAACCCCGGTCCGCTCGGGCTTGGCGCCCCCTGGATCTGGTAGCATAAGCCATGTTAGAAGCTGGCCGGGTCGAATGCGACGGCAGGGAGTCACCCGGCGGGCCCGGCCACCAGTTTCACGCGAAGGCGCGAAGCCGCGAAGTCAAAACATTGGTTTATTTCGGCTCTGAAATCCAACGCAAACAATCCCTTTTGTGATGAGCACCTGCAATAAACGGAAGCGCACCGCAGAACTTACAGGGGTATTTGCGACTCAGTTCAGATTCATAAGCCATCTGCGATTGATATCTACGACAATCTTCTTTGTGATGTGGCCCCTCTGAGATTGGCCAAACACCACAATACTTGCAAGAGTCATCATATTGGAACGGATTCGCCTGCATTGAAATTTCCTCCGGTTGAAGTACTGCAATTTTCTTGATATAGATGTTTCTGTATGCTTAACTGTAGTCGAATGGTTTGGTGAAAACATTCCGCTAAAAAGTCTCTGTGCGTCCTCTGTGCGCTCTGTGTGGTACGAAAATGGAGTCACCATCTAAGCAGAAGCTTTGGTCACTACATATCCCGATTTCTCCAGGAATCGGATAGCTGACTTCTGTCTGCC
>Ga0247840_10003027_pt1 | contig 28996 bp, 26 predicted proteins | sample LaCruzMarch2015__FD_192404 | JGI IMG/M metagenome (GOLD analysis project Ga0247840, IMG submission 192404) | Freshwater microbial communities from meromictic Lake La Cruz, Castile-La Mancha, Spain - LaCruzMarch2015_17m | ecosystem: Environmental > Aquatic > Freshwater > Lake | place: Spain...
GGACCAGTACCGCACGCTGTGGGACAAGAGTTTCGGTGCACCGCCGGTGCTGTTCAATATCATGAACAACCATTACGGCATGGGCGGACAGACCGCCGGCGAAACGATGGGCTACGGCATGGTTGCCCGTATCGGCGCCGGTATTAATCCGGAGCAGATGCACGCCGAGCGCGTGGACGGCTACAATCCGCTGGCCGTTGCCGACGCCACCGAACGTCAGAAAAAGATTCTGCTCGAAGGCAAAGGCCCGGCGCTTCTCGATGTCGTCACCTACCGCATTTCCGGTCACTCGCCGTCCGATGCTTCTTCTTACCGCTCGAAAGAAGAAATCGAAGCGTGGGAAGCCAATGACTGCGTGAAACTGTTCGGCGAATACCTGATTAGCAACGGCGCACTGACCGCTGATGATGCCGCTGCGCTGAAAGCAACGGTTGTCGCCAAGATCACCAAGACGCTCAAGCTGGCTACCGACAAAACTGTTTCGCCGTACACCGACATCAACCTCATCGAAGGAGTGATGTACTCCAACAAGAAGGTTGAGAAGTTTGACGACCGCAAGCCGGAAGTCCTGATGCCGATGGAAGAAAATCCGCGAGTCAAGAAGCTGGCCGGCAAAGCCCGCTATGCGTTCGATGCCGACGGCAAACCGATCGGTGCCAACCGGCTCTACACCTATCGCGACGGTATTTTTGAAGCGATGCTGCACCGCTTCTACACCGACCCGACGATGATTGCTTACGGTGAAGAAAACCGTGACTGGGGCGGCGCATTCGCCTGTTACAACGGTCTGACCGAAGCCATTCCGTATCACCGCCTGTTCAACTCGCCGATCTCTGAAGGGGCGATTGTTGGTTCCGCTTGCGGTTACGCCCTGAGCGGCGGCCGCGTCTGCGTCGAGCTGATGTACTGCGACTTCATGGGCCGAGCCGGTGACGAAATCTTCAACCAGATTTCCAAATGGCAGTCGATGTCTGCCGGCATCTTGAAAATGCCGCTGGTTCTGCGTATTTCCGTTGGCAACAAGTACGGCGCGCAGCACTCGCAGGACTGGGCCGCGATGGTTAATCACATCCCCGGTCTGAAAGTTTACTATCCCGCCACGACGTACGACGCGAAGGGAATGCTCAACCTCGCGCTGGCCGGAACCGATCCCGTCATCTTCTTCGAATCGCAGAAGACCTACGGCATCGGCGAAATGTTCGAGAAGAGCGGCGTGCCGGAAGGTTACTACGAAACGCCGGAAGGCGAACCTGCTGTCCGCCGCGAAGGTAAAGACCTCACGATTATCACGCTCGGTCCGGTTCTCTACACCGGTATCAAAGCCGCTGACGCGTTGAAGGCCAAGTACGGTCTGGAAGCTGAAGTGATCGACCTGCGCTTCGTCAACCCGCTCAACTACGACAAGATCGTTGCGTCGGTGAAGAAGACCGGTCGCGTTGTGTTGGCGTCCGACTCCGTGGAGCGCGGAAGCGCGCTGCACAATATCGCCGCCAACATCACTCAGCTCTGCTTCGACCAGCTCGACGCTCCGCCGGTAGTTATTGGAGCTAAGAACTGGATCTCGCCGGCCGCCGAAATGGAAATGGATTATTATCCGCAGCCTGACTGGATGATCGACGCGATTCATCAGCGCATTCTGCCGCTGCCGGGCCATGTCGTGAAACACAACTACACCGCTGGCGAAATGCTGCGCATTGCCCGCAAAGGCGTGTAATTATGAAACTCGATAAACTGAACGATCCTTGTGTCAAAACCCGGCTCGCGGCTCTCCGCGAGCTGGGCGAGTCGGTAAAGGCGGGCGCGAAGCAGACAGAAGAAGTGAACAACCATGTTCACACGATCTATTCCTTTAGCCCGTACTCGCCGTGCATGGCGGCGGTGAAAGCCGCACAGGCCGGGTTACAGACGGTTGGAATCATGGATCACGATTCCGTTTCCGGTTGCGAGGAAATGCTGGAGGCCTGCAAGGCGGTGAATATCGCCAGCACCGCCGGCTGCGAAATCCGCGTCAACATGGACGGCACGCTGGTTGAAGGTCGCAAGACCAACAATCCGGACGAACCGAACGTCAGCTACATCGCTTTCCACGGCATTCCGCGCATGCAGTTCGCAGCGGTGGCGGAATTCCTGAAGCCGATTCACGATCGGCGGATTGCGCGTGACCGGAAAGAAGTCGAACTGCTCAACGCGAAGCTGGCGCAGCTCGGCGCACCGCAGCTCGATTTCGAAAAAGATGTGATGGCGATTTCCGAAGCGGCCAACGGCGGCTCGATCACGGAGCGCCATATTCTGTACGCGCTTTCGCTGAAACTGATCAGCGCCTTCGGCAAAGGTCAGAAGCTCCTCTCGTTTGTCGAAGAGCAGATGCAGATTCCGATTCCCGGCAAGCTCAAAGAGGTGCTGCTGGATCTGAACAATCCGCACTACGCCTACGACCTGCTCGGCGTTTTCAAATCCGCGCTGGTACCGGACTTTTTCATTCTGTCCGGTAAAGACGAATGCATCAATGTCCGCGACGCGGTGAAATTCGCCAACGACATCGGCGCGATTCCGGCCTATGCCTATCTGGGCGACGTCGGCGAATCGCCGACCGGCGACAAGAAGGCGGAGAAGTTCGAAGACGACTATCTCGACGAGCTGGTGCCGGAACTGACGGAAATCGGTTTCAAAGCGATCACCTACATGCCGCCACGCAACACCAAGCCGCAACTGCTTTGTCTGCAAAAGCTCTGCCAAGCGAATGGCCTGATGGAAATCAGCGGCGTGGATATCAACAGCTCTCGGCAGGAATTTAACTGCCCGATCCTGCTCGAACCGGAATTCCGTCACTTAGTGGATGCCGCCTGGGCGCTGATTGCACACGAAAAACTGGCCGCCGAAAATCCGAAGCTCGGACTTTTTCATCCGCAGAATCCGCTGGCGGCGCAGCCGCTGGAAAAACGGATTCAGAAATACGCTACCATCGGCAGACAGATAGACCACCGACATCCCGAAAAGGCGCTGAAGCTGGTCGATTTCTAGGCGGGCAACTCAAATCGAATCTACGATCTCTTTTACCTTGCGGTCATAGTTTTCTTTGTCGATCAGACCTTGATCCAAGAGCAGTTTGATTTGTTTTAAGCGTTCGTCCGCGCCGGGCTTGTTCTGTGCAGATGACCTTGCCGGTGTTCTGGTGACCGGAGCAGGATTTCCAAGCTTGGGCCCGATCGTTCCACCTTGCGCCTTGAACAAGGTCTGGACTTCGGCGTCAGACAGGGCGCGATTGAACATCATTACATCATCCATCAGGCCATTGAAGGACGCATCCGCCTTACTTAACGGTGCTTTTTTGTTATTGGAGCGGTTTGCGCCAATAGTCAGATCGTATGGGGTGCGCGGCACCTTTCCCGCCCAGGGTCTCTTATCAACAAGCTCCCCGTTTATATACATTTTAACATCCTTGCCATCATAGGTACCGACGATGTGACGCCATTGTCCGTCCGTTACCTTAATTTCAGGCTGGGCCCAATTGTTCAGTACTCTCAGAAACACTAGCCCACCTCTTTGTGGATATATTCCTAGGACGTAGCCCTCCGCAAAACCCTTATCGAAAATGTACCCCCAAGTGTTATTCGAGATCTTTATCCACGCGGCCAAAGTCAAGACGTCTGGGTTGAGCTTCGTCCTATCCGGCACAGTAATATAACTGTTGGTCATGCCAAAGCTGGCGGCTCCGCCTTGATGGCCGTCTTTTACCCACTCGACATTTACGGGGCGCCCCTCGTTACCTTGACCGCTTTCATCGGCGATTTCCGCAGTACTCGGCTCGCTGTCGAAACTGTAGTAGAGAACCAAGCCGTGGCGGAGTTCTTCCGGCAGCGCGGAAGCTTTTGCTGAGAGCTCGGCTCCAAGCGCGCTAACGGCGAAAGAAGCGATACAAATGGTTGCGATGACAAGGCTGTATTTTGTTTTCATTTTCACCTCAGATTGAATCCACGATCTCTTTTACTTTACGGTCGTAGTTTTCTTTGTCGATCAAACCTTGATCCAAGAGCAGTTTGATTTGTTTTAAGCGTTCGTCCGCGCTGGGCTTGTTCTGTGCGGCTGGCCTTGCCGGTGTTCTGGCGACTGGAGCGGGATTTCCAAGCTTAGGCCCGAGCGTTCCTCCTTGCGCTTTGAACAAGGTCTGGACTTCGTCGTCAGACAGTGCCCGGTTGAACATCATCACATCGTCCATCAGGCCATTGAAGGAAGCACCCACCGCATTCATAAACGCCGCCGATCCGAACTTGGAGCGATTTTCTCCGATGGTCAAATTGTAGGTGGTGCGCGGCACCTTTCCGGCCCAGCGACTCGTCCTAGCGAGATCTCCGTCAACAAACAACTTTGCGTCCTCACCATCGAAGGTGCCGACAACGTGATGCCATTTTCCGTCCGTTACCTGAACGCCACCGGAATACACAAAGGCCTTTCCAGCCCTCAAACACACCTGGCCTTGCCATGAGCCACCTCCTTTGTTGTCTCCGCCCATTGTTAAGGCGTAGCCTTCGTCATAGCCTTTATCGAAAATTCGCCGCCAAGCCCCGTCTTTATTTGAGGTCTTGATCCACACGGACAAGGTCAAGACGTCCGGGTTGAGCTTTGTTCTGTCCGGCACGGTAATGTAACTGTTGGTCGGGCCGAAGCTGGCGGCTCCGCCTTGATGGCCGTCTTTTACCCACTCGACATTAACGGGCTGGCCATCATTACCTTGACCGCTCTCGTCGGCGATCTCTCTAGCAGACAGCTCATTGTCGAAACTGTAGTAGAGAATCAACCCTCGGCGGAGTTCCTCCGGCAGCGCGGAAGCTTTTGCTGAGAGCTCGGCCCCAAGCACGCTAGTGGCGAAGGAAGCGAGACCGATGGTTGCGATGACAAGGATGCGTTTTTGTTTCATTTTCACCTCAGATTGAATCTACGATTTCTTTCATCTTACGGTCGTAGTCTTCCTTGTTGATCAGGCCTTGATCTAAGAGTTGTTTGAGTTGTTTTAAGCGGTCGGCAGATCCAGACTTACCGCCGGTCGGAACAGGTTGTACCGGCGCAAGCTCACCGCAGCAAACCCGGAATCCGATACCGAAATCCGCGAAAGTCGGTTCCCAGCCGACACGTGCAGCGCTGCTACAGAGCCCGGGCTGGTCGCCCCAGCAACCGCCGCGAATCACCCGCAGGGCACCTCTGTTTGGCCCGCGGGGATCGATGCTGTTGTCACTGCTGTAGAAATCCTGCTGGAATCTGTCAGCACACCATTCCCAAAGATTTCCGTGCATATCGAACAGACCCCAGGCATTGGCCTTGAACTGCCCAACTGGAGCTGTGAATGCGTAGCCATCGGACCAAGGACATACTGCGATATCGCTAGTGAGGCCCAGCGGCACAGCGTTCTGTAGTGCCTGTCGCAGTGACTCATCAGTTATATTGCACCAGTCTTTGCCTCCTTGAGGGTCGTTCCCCCATTGATATCTTGTCGTTGTTCCGGCGCGGCAGGCGTATTCCCATTCAGCTTCTGTCGGCAGCCGGACAGGCTCGCCTGTTTTTTTTGCCAGCCATTGGCAAAACTCGTTGGCGTCATTCCATGTGACACAAGCGACCGGATGATCGGCTTCTTGCTGGTAACCACAGCTCCGCCAGTCTCGTCCCGGAATTTGCTTATTTCCTTTTGTTGGCTTGTCCCAATAGGTAGCCCATCCGCGCTTTTCAGCGTCTGTCTGGTAGCCAGTCTGGGACACAAAGGCTTCGAACTGCTGCCGGGTCACCTCCGTGGCTGCCAGATAAAACGGTTTGCTTATCGTCACCTCACTATTCTTGGATTTGCCTCCCATAAAAAACTTGCCCGCCGGGATCAGCTTCAATGACAGCGTCATATCTTGTCCAAGCGTCAAATTTTTATCCGGAGAGACTGAAGCGGGGGCCTTTGAGTTGGCCGCTTGCTGCTCCGGCGTTTGATTTGCATTCTGGCCATTGGTCTGAGAAATCAGGCCGCAGAACGCGAGAATCCCTGCGCATAAAAGCAACTGGATTCTGGTAGTGGATAACAGTTTCATATATTCCTTTTTGGAGTGTGTGGTATTTTTGGATTTCATTTTCACCTCAGATTGAATCTGTGATCTCTCTTACTTTACGGTCGTAGTTTTCTTTGTCGATCAAGCCTTGATCGAAAAGTTGTTTTGCCTGTTTTAACCGTTCAGCGGGAGCGCTCTCCGCGACAGGTGCGGCTATGCCCACATTCACACCGGCTTTGGTGGCGGTAGCCAGCGCATTGATTTCGCCTGCAGTCAGCGTGCGGTTGTAAATCCGCACTTCGTCAATCAGGCCGTCATACGCCAAAAATCTACCGTTTTGATCCACCACACTATTGCCGATGCAAAGATCCCAGTGGTTTCTGGGGATAGGTTCCGGACTTTTGGTTTGCACTTGTTTCACTTCAATTCCATCCACATAGAGCGTACGGATTTTGCCATCAAACGTGTAGGCGACGTGATGCCAGAGGCCATCTCCAATCGAGCGGTCTGCTATAACGGATTTATGAGCCTGAGAGGAGCTCAGCATTCCGCGAGAATGTTCCTGTAAGTCTCCACCTAGACTGAGAAAGTAACCGGTAAAACTGTTTTTATCAAAAATTCGATTCCAGAACCCGTCCGTGTCTGAACTCTTAATCCACGCCGCCAGAGTAATATATTCCACCCCCAGCGAATCACTGTCGGGAACGACGATGCGGTCGGTCAGGTTGGTGATGCGGAAAAGATATGCGCCGCCATAACGCCCTTCGGAGACCCATTGCGCACCCTCCACGCGCCCTTCATTCCCCGCGCCGCTTTCATCTCGAACCACGCTGTTGACGGGCGGTGCGTCGAAAGGCATGTACAGAACCAACCCGCCCGGTCCCGGAGCGCCGCTGTTGCGGGAATTGTTCCGGACGGGAGCGTCCGGCCATCCTCCTCGTGATAAATCTCTTATCACAAGCGCGGTAGCCCAATCGAGCCTTGCGCCACTTTCCAAAACCCCCCTCTGAACCAATTCGCGCACTTTCTTTTTCATGCGCTCACCATTGGCGGCCAGCGCTTCCGATGACAACCCTTCCGGCTGCTCCAGCGAGGCTAGAATCTGACTGACAAACTCCGCTGACTCGCGATCGTTGCTCGCCAGAAAATCGCGGCGGGCATCTTCAAGAGCGGTCGTCCATTTTCCTTTTACATCGACAGGCTGTTGTTCCGGTGCCTGAGTTTTGCCGGTGCCAGCTTTCTTTTTTGACTTTGCGGATTGGCCGCAGGCATCAAATATCAAACCGGATGCTACAAAGACTGCGGCAACCAAACACAGAATGGTGAGGGCGGTATTTTTAGACTTCATTTCTTTCTCCTGCTGATTTCCATGTGAACTGAATGCCTTAACGAAAATTCGCTTTCTTGCGGCTGAAGGGAAGGTTGGAACAATTTAAATTGAGTCCACGATTTCTTTTACTTTGCGGTCGTAGTCTTCTTTATCGATCAGACCTTGATCTAGGAGCTGTTTGGCTTGTTTTAAGCGTTCGTCTGCGCTGGGCTTAACCGTTGCATCAGGCCGCTTCTGTGTGTTGGCGGTCGGAGCAGGCTTCTCTGCTTTAGAATCAGATACCTTGGCTGCCGACTTCAATAGCTTTTGCACCTCATCGGCGGGCATAGTTGGGCCGGACACGAAGTGAATTTCTTTGATTAACAGCCAAATCATCGGGGCTGTCTTCACTACTACTTTAAACCGCGTGATATTCGGCAGTGGAATTCCGAGCGTCTTTTGCGCATTCCCGTAGTTGTACGGCCCGACACTGGTCAGCAACGAGCTGTTCTCATCATAAATTTCTATAAAAAAATCCTTAAAGGCCACGCCAGTGTAGATCAACTTGGTGAGGGGCTTTTCTGATTCGACTGCATAATGGATTTCGGATCCCGTGCGAAGGTCAAAATAAACCGGCTTCGCCAGCAGTACGGCGCCGGGGTCATCGGTGTCCATCACGGCGAAGGACTTGTTTGAGTTTCTTGTTAAGGGCTGAAAACCCTTCGGGCATAGCTTTGCGCTTTTTTCGCCGATGTAATTGACCTTTAGAGATTCTGGACTAACGAACTCATCAGCTACTCCGCCTTGCGTCTTGAACAATGTCTGGACTTCGTCGTCTGACAGGGCGCGATTGAACATCATCACGTCGTCCATTGTGCCATTAAAGGAAGGGCCGAATTCTTTCGCAGGTCTGGAGAGATTTGATCCAATGGTTAAATTGTAGGAGGTTCTTCCAGACTCACCTTTCCAGCGCTTGGTCTGAGCAATCACCCCGTCCACATAAATCTTCGCTTCCTCGCCGTCGAAAGTTCCGACGATATGATGCCATGTTCCATCAGTTACTTGAATGCCGGAAGAAACAAAGCTTTTTCCCGCTTCCACACATACTTCTCCCTGCCAATTTTTTTCCACAGGACCGCCGCCCATTGTCAGGGTGTAGCCCTCGGTTGTTCCTTTATCAAAAATTCGTCGCCAAGCCTCATCCTTACACGAGGTTTTGATCCATGCTGATAGGGTCAGAACCGGCGGATTGAGTTTCGTCCTATTCGGCACGGTAATGTAACTGTTGGTCAGGCCGAAGCTGGCAGCTCCGCCTTGATGTCCATCTTTTATCCACTCGACATTGACGATCTTGCCGTCATTTCCTTCGCCGCTTTCATCGGCAATCTCTGTGGCAGACGGTTCGCTGTCGAAACTGTAATAGAGCACCAGCCCTTGGCGGAGTTCTTCCGGCAGCGCGGAAGCTTTCTCTGAGAGCTCGGCTCCAAGCGCGCTGGCGGCGAAGGAAGCGAGACTGATGGTTGCGATGACAAGGATGCGTTTTGTTTTCATTTTTGTTCCTATCTGTTTTTTCACGGCATTTGAAGGCCCTAATGAAAATTCGCTTTCTTGGGGCGGAGGGTAAAGTCGGGGCCGTTCGTTGTCAAAATAATGGGTCGGATATTTTTTTTGGTTTTTTAAAACTGATTCATAAATACTCCGCCATCGGTAGACAGATCGACCACCGCCAGCCCGAAAAGGCACTGAAGCTGGTCGATTTCTAATCGCCGCCGGAGGTTTTCTGTCTTGCATTATAAAGTCCAGCTCGTGTATGGGTGGAAGATGAAGTAGTGCTAACCCGAGTGTCTGTCGAGCTGGGGTTTCTTAAACGCAGGAAAGGAACTGGATATGCCGCAGATCAGTTTGGGATGGCTAGATTACTCGATTATGGCCATCTATGTCGGATTCGTCATCGGGATCGGTTACGCCTTAAAGAAATACATGAAGTCGAGCTCGGACTTCTTTCTTTCCGGACGTTCGATTCCGGCATGGATTACGGGGCTGGCTTTCATGTCGGCCAATCTGGGTGCACTGGAGCTGGTGGGGATGGCTGCCAGCGGAGCCAAGTACGGCATGGCCACCTGTCATTTTTACTGGGTCGGCGCGATTCCCGCGATGGTGTTTCTGGCCGTCTTCATGATGCCGTTCTATTACGGATCCAAGGCGCGTTCCGTACCGGAATATCTCAAGATGCGCTTTGATGAACGCACGCGCTGTTTCAACTCTCTGACTTTCGCCGTGATGACCGTTTTCGCCTCCGGCATTTCAATGAACGCTTTGGCTAAACTGCTCAGCTCGCTGCTCAATTTCAAGATGTCCTTTTCGGTAGGGTCGTTCCTTCTAACCGATTACGACGCGTACCTGTGGATATGCTCAGGTATTGTGTTGCTCTACGTCCTCAAGGGCGGGCTTACCTCCGCGATTTATACCGAGGTGCTTCAGTTCTTTATGATCGTCCTGGGTTTTGCCCCGGTGGTTTATCTTGGCCTCAAAGATGTCGGCGGTTGGGATAAGATGACTCATGCGCTGGGTGGTGTCGCACAGAATCCAGCGGCCCTGAACTTAAAGGAAGCCGGGACAACCTATGCTGCCGATGCCTGGACCAGTGCCTGGCAGCCGCTGATGGGCGGGGCATCCGGCAACCCGATGGGTGTGGATATCTTCGCGATGGTATTCGGTCTTGGGTTTGTGCTCAGCTTCGGTTACTGGTGCACGAACTTTCTGGTGGTCCAACGTGCCATGGCGGCCAAGAATATGACTTCCGCACGTCGTACGCCGCTGATTGCCGCCGTGCCGAAAATGTTCCTGCCGTTGCTGGTTATTCTGCCCGGCATGATTGCCGCCTCGTTGGCCTTCACGGCCAAAGATGGATACTGTCTGCCGACCGTGCTGATTAAGAGCGAGGCCTCTGCCGCCGCCGCTGTGCAGGCTGTGCAGACGGTTACGATCGATCAACCCACCGCCGTAATGGCCGTGAAGAAAGCCATTGGCCTCAAAATGGACGATGTCAAAGTAGCCGCTTTACTGACCGCGCAGGCCGTCCAGCCGCTGCCGGAAACCGAAATCCGCGCCCGGTTGCAGGATGCCGTGGCGGAAAATGATTACGACGGCGTGATTCTCTCGCTGGTGAAAAAATATTGCCCGATGGGTCTGCTGGGACTGGCGCTGACCGCGCTGCTGGCCTCGTTTATGTCCGGTATGGCCGGCAACGTCACCGCTTTCAACACGGTTTGGACTTACGACCTCTATCAGGCCTATATCGCCAAGAACAAGAGCGACGCGCATTACATGACGATGGGGCGCTGTATCACGGTCGTGGGTATTCTGCTCAGCATAGCCTGCGCCTATTTCGCGCGGAACTATTCCAATGCCATGGACGTGATCCAGCTGGTGTTCGGCTTCGTCAATGCTCCGCTCTTCGCCACATTCCTGCTGGGTATGTTCTGGAAACGCACGACCAGCCACGGCGCCTTCTTCGGTTTGATGGCCGGCACGCTTACCTCGGCGCTGTTTCATGCCTGCACGTTGACGACCGGTAATGTGCCGGGTATCAAAGGCGGCTACTTGGCTGCACTGCAGTATTTCCCGAGCGAAATGGCCCAGAACTTCTGGCTGGCCGCTTTCGCCTTCCTGGCTTGTTTTACACTTACAGTCAGTATTTCGCTGGCGACGAAACGTACCAAGAGTGATGCCGAGCTGACCGGACTGGTGTATTCGCTTACGCCGAAAATCAAAGCCGGTGACGAGCCGTGGTTTGCTCGCCCAGCGGTGCTTGGAGTCTTGTTACTGATCGTTTGTGTCGTACTTAACATCATTTTCTTTTAAGGAAAGGAATACAGTTATGGGTCTGGATCTTCGCTGGCCGATCGGCCTTATGTTCTCGCTGGTGGGTACACTGTTGTTCGTCAACGGACTGCTCACCGGTCCCAGCGCCAAGGCGCTGAATATCAATATCAATCTCTGGTGGGGTCTGGTTCTGTTGATCTTTGGGCTGCTGATGGCTGGATCGGCCTGGCGCGCCAGTAAAAAATCGGCGAAATAAATTTTCACCAGGATATCAGAAAAGGCGCCCTGAAGCCTTCAGGGCGCCTTTTTCTGTCTTGCTTCCGAGCTATAAATATCCTTTCATCCGGAAAAGCGGATAAACGGAATATGACCGAAACCAACATCCTTGAAGTTTTTAAAGCGCTGGGCGATGAAGCCCGGTTGCGGATTCTTCGCGCCGTAGAGATTGCCGAGCTGTCGGTGGCCGAAATTGTGGAAGCGCTCAAAATGCCGCAGTCATCGGTAAGCCGTCACCTGAAGCCGTTGCGCGATAGCGGCCTGCTGGATACCCGCCGCGAGGGCACCTCCGTTTATTACCGGCGTGGGCCGGTCTTCCAGGATCAGGCTTTTGCTCAACTGATGAGCGAGAAACTGGCGGAACTGCGGGGTGCCAGTCGCGACCGTGCGGCCGTTGATCGCGCCATTGAGTTTCGCCGCAGAGAGAGCACGAAGTTTTTTGATGAAATAGCCGGGCGTTATGGCTCGCTTACCCAGCCGGGTGGCGGGTGGCAGGCAATGGCCGCAGCGCTGGCCGCCGGATTTGCCGGTCAGACGGTGGCGGATATCGGTTGCGGCGAAGGTGATTTGACGATGTTGCTGGCGCGCTTCGCCAGGCGGGTGGTGGCAGTTGATCTTTCTGCTCAGATGTTGCGCGTGGTTCAGGAGCGCTCCGTGGAAGCCGGCGTGGCGCGGCGTGTGACGGTTGAAAAGGGCGATTTGGAAAAGCTTCCGCTGGACACAAATAGTATGGATGCGGCATTTGTCAGTCAGGTGCTGCATCACGCTGCGCGGCCGGGAAAAGCGCTGGCCGAGGCGACACGTATTTTGAAACCGGGCGGACGGCTGATTCTGCTCGATTTGGCTCAGCATGATCAGGAGTGGGTGCGCAGTGAATGGGCGGATCAATGGCTCGGATTTGATGAGCGCGAGTTACGCGGATGGCTGGCCGGCGCCGGACTGAAAATGGAGGTTTTCCAAACATTGGAAGGGCCGGAGCCGGCCTTTTCCGTAGTGATGATTGTTGCAACCAAAGAAGACAAAAAACGGAGTAAATAGATATGGCGAAGAAAGTAATTTCAAAGAAGCAGGATTACGTTGTTAAAGACCTTTCGCTGGCGGCGTTCGGTCGTAAGGAGATGGATCTGGCGGAACATGAAATGCCGGGTCTGATGGCACTGCGCGAAAAATATGGTAAAGACAAGCCGCTCAAGGGCGCTCGTATCACTGGGTCGCTTCACATGACGATTCAGACGGCGATGCTGATCGAGACGCTACAAATTCTCGGTGCAAAAGTGCGCTGGGCGAGCTGTAATATTTTTTCGACACAGGATCACGCTGCCGCTGCAATCGCGGTTACCGGTACGCCGGTTTTTGCGGTTAAGGGCGAAACCTTGGAAGAGTATTGGGATTACACCGACCGCATTCTCGACTGGGGTAACGGTAAAGGCCCGAACATGATTCTCGATGACGGCGGCGACGCGACGCTGTTTGTGCACCTTGGATTGCAGGCAGAAAGCGACCCATCAATTCTGAACCGCAAGCCGGGGAATCCCGAAGAGAAAATTCTTTTGGCTCAGTTGAAAACAGCGCTCAAAAAAGACCCTAAACGTTTCTCGCGCATCGCCAAAGGCATTATCGGCGTCAGCGAAGAAACGACGACAGGTGTGCACCGGCTCTACCAGATGATGGAACGAGGCGAACTGCTTTTCCCGGCGTTTAACGTGAACGACTCCGTGACCAAATCAAAATTCGACAATCTCTACGGCTGCCGCCATTCGCTGGTAGACGGTATTATGCGCGCTACGGACGTGATGCTTTCCGGCAAGGTTTGCGTTGTCGCCGGATACGGCGATGTTGGTAAAGGTTCCTGCCAGTCGCTCAAAGGGCAGGGTGCGCGGGTTATCGTTACAGAAATCGATCCGATCTGTGCCTTGCAGGCCGCGATGGAAGGTTATGAGGTGATGACGATGGAAGACGCTTGTTCTATTGGCGACTTGTTTGTCACTACGACCGGTTGTTGCGATGTCATTACCGAGAAACACATGCGGAAGATGAAAGACATGGCCATTGTCTGCAATATTGGTCATTTTGACAGCGAGATTCAGGTTGAAAGACTGAAGAAATATAAATGGACTAATATCAAACCGCAGGTGGACAAAATCACCTTCCCGAACAAGAAGAGTATTTTGCTCCTGGCTGAAGGTCGGTTGGTGAATCTCGGTTGCGCTACCGGTCATCCGAGTTTCGTGATGTCCAATAGCTTCACCAATCAGGTGTTGGCTCAGATGGAGCTCTATTGCAACCCCGGGAAATATCCGGTTGGTGTTTACACCTTACCGAAAAAGCTCGACGAAGAAGTAGCGCGACTTCACCTCGGAAAAGTAGGTGTAAAACTTGAGAGGCTGTCGCGGGCCCAGGCTAAATACCTTGGCATCTCATCGTCTGGCCCGTTCAAGCCGGAACATTACCGCTATTGATTTGGAGTTATTTTATTTACCGAAAGAGCCGTTAAAGCAATCTGCTTTAACGGCTCTTTCGGTTTTTATGCAAGTCATTGCACATGCGGTGGACAACGAGTGTACTGTATGTAAAATTGTTTGTATAACAGTATGTAAATAAAAAAGACTTAATCTATATAAGAAAAAACATAAAGTTAAAATAACTTACATTTTATACTCATTTGATAAGTATTCGTCTAAATACTATTTGCTTACTAGAAGCCTTTTTTGTATACCCGATTTGTACGAACAGCAAAGGAGGCTGGTATGGCAACAAACCCTATTGGAAAAGGCACTAAGACGATCGGTATTAATATGCCGAGAGGTATGGCGGAAGATTTGGAAAAACGCGCAGACTCCATGCATATTTCTAAGAGCAAATATTGCAAGATTGTTCTGCAGCAGTGGCTTTCTTCCGGAAAGAAGCTGACGTTGGCGGAAAAGAAGTAGGCCGGGGCTGGGGCTCCGACCAATATTTTTTCTGAAAATATCTGAAAAGCGCCTCGCAATTACGAGGCGCTTTTTATGTCCGCCAAAATAGCGGCTACAGCGTCGGCTGGACCATCAGCCTGCAAAATCGGGCGGCCCACCACCAAATGAGTGGCTCCTTGTTGCACTGCAAAAGCAGGGGTGGCTACACGTTTCTGGTCGCCCGCTTCACTGTTTGGCATGCGAATGCCGGGCGTTACCAGCAGGGCTTTCGGAAATCGTCGATGCAGCACACCGGCCTCGTGGGCGCTGGTCACCAGTCCGTCAATTCCTGATCTGATCGCCAGTTCACCCAATGCCAGAGCCTGTTCAGATATCGTTCGGTTTATTCCTAAATCTTCAAAGTCGGACTGTGAGAGACTGGTCAGCGTAGTGACAGCTACCAGCTTTGGCGGATTGGGGCATTCGCGAGCAGCTTCCACGGCGGCTTCCAGCATAGCCCGTCCACCAATCGCATGAACGGTTAGTAGGTTCACACCGTGGCTGGCTGCGGTTTTTACTGCATTCGCAACGGTGCGAGGAATATCGTGCAGTTTTAGATCCAAAAATATTTTTTTATGCCTTTCCTTGAGAGGATCAAGGATTGAAGGCCCTTCGGCACAAAAAAGTTCAAGGCCGACTTTGTACCATTCAATAGTATCCGGCAATCTGTTCAGGGTTTCTCTCATTTCTCTTGCGGTCGGTACATCTAGTGCAACAATCAAAGCCGGTTTCATTTTCATCCTTCCTTTGCGGGTATATAATGCGTTAAAAATCCATCAACAGTGGCCTGAAAGCAAGGATTTGTTCATGCGGCATGAAATCGAGCGTAAATTTCTGGTGGTTGGTGATGGCTGGCGCACGGCCGTCAAGGATGGTGTAATGTGCTGTCAGGGCTATATAACCTCCAGTCCGACCCGCGCTACGGTTCGCGTCCGTCTGCTTGGTGAAAGGGGCTTTCTAACGATTAAGGGGGCTTCACAAGGCTTATCCCGCCCCGAGTTCGAATATGAAGTTGCTGCTGCCGATGCTGAATATATGATTGAAAATATTTGTGGTGACCGGTTGATTTCCAAAAAGCGCTATACAGTTGAGTTCGGCGGGATGATATGGGAAATCGACGAGTTTCTGGGCTTGAATGAAGGGCTGGTCATGGCGGAAATTGAGCTTGAAAGCGAAAATCAGTCCTTCAAGAAACCGGCTTGGCTTGGTGCGGAGGTTACCTGTGATTCTCGTTACTACAACGCGGCGCTCGCCCGTTGTCCTTTCGCGCGCTGGTAAAATTGCGCAGTGAAATCTGTCTGGATTTTTCTTTTAAATATGCGTAACTTAAAAGTTAAAGATTAACACACTTAAAAATTACTTATCCAGTAACGAAAGGAAATTATGAGAAAAGCGGTTGCGAGTTTTGTGTGTCTTGGCATGTTTATAAGCAGCGCTTACGCGGAGCTGTTTACATTCGATCTGCTTAATAAAAATGGGGTTTCATGGGATGGCGTATCATCTGGTGTTTATACCAACGCCGGGGGTGAGATGACGTTAAAGGCGACGATGTTCTCCTATCTGAACGGAGGTTATAGTTCAGGAAGTCAGCTCAATTCGACTCTATCTGAATTCGGCATTAACGCGGCAGGCAGCGGAGATGCAACGGCATTGTTTGACACTATTAATGGAAAGGAAGCTTTGTGGGTTTCTTTTGATCACGCAGTCGTAATAAAGACCATTACGGTTTCCAGTTTTACGGTTGGGAATGTTGAAACGGGTGCATATCAAGTGGCGGACGGGAGTCTGGTCCGTTTTACAGCTAATGGGAATTACACGATTGATACTGCGCTCGATCAAGGCTCTTTTTTTAAGGTAACAGCCGTAGATGTGGGTGGCGGAAATGGCTGGATCCTTAACTCTTTTACAGCGGAAGCCGTGCCTGAACCGGCCACTGTTGTCATGCTCGGCTTTGGCAGTCTAGCCGTCTGTATTATTCATCGAGCATCACGGAAATAATTTTTTATAGACAGCGAACCCCACCGGATTTTTGCGGCGTTTTTATTTTTCCAAACATTGAAAAACTACCGGGTACAGCTACACTGTGCCCATGAACATTTTCGAGAAAATCGTAAATCGCGAGATCCCGGCGACTATCATTTACGAAGACGGTGATACGCTGGCTTTCCTGGATATCGGTCCGATCATTAAAGGGCATACGCTAGTTATTCCAAAAACCTGCTATGACCTCGTTACAGAAACGCCCGACGAGGTTCTCATCAAGCTCATGCTCGTTGCCAAGCGCATCGCCGCCGCACAGATTAAGAGTCTTGGTGCTAACGGCGTTAATATCATCCAAAACAACGGCATTGCTGCCGGTCAGGCCGTCCCGCATATCCACTTTCACGTCATTCCTCGCTTTGATGGCGACGGTCATCACTGGAACTGGGCGGCAAAAAAATACGAGAATGCTGGGGAAATGGAACAGCTTGCCGCAAAAATTCGCGAAGGACTTGCCGAATGAAGCACCCGAACACTCAAGAGCTTATGCAGGGCATTCTGGATCGCGACCCGCGTTACGCTGCCGAGGCCTATAAGTTTGTCCGTAGCGGGCTCGATCACACCGTGCGCCGTCTTGAAAAGCCGCGTCACGTAAGCGGAAAGGAGCTACTCGACGGCATCCGGGAATTCGCCCTCACTGAATTCGGTCCGATGACTAAAACAGTTCTCAATGGATGGGGAATCCGTCGGACCGAAGATGTCGGCGAAATGGTGTTCAATATGGTGGATGCTGGACTTTTGGGGAAAACTGACAAAGACAGTCGCGCCGATTTCTCCGGCGGCTACGACTTTGATGAAGCCTTTCGCAAACCCTTCCTGCCGCGTTGCACAGACAAGTTTTAGCTCACGAATTTACCGACGACACCCAAAATATTTTCAAGATCAGGTTCAGTAACGCTCGAAAACCAGATGCCTTGAGGCTGAAGCAAAACATTTGGTCCTTGCGTGCAGAGGCCGAGACATCCGGTTGTTGAAACGCGTACTTTTCCGGTCCAGCCGCGCGTATGCACCGCAGCCTTCAGTTTGCTCTTCAAAAATTTGCCGTCTTTTGCGCCGCACCCGGGATTCTCGGGATTATTTTCCCGTGTATTTGTGCAGACAAAAACATGGCATTTGTACGGTGTTGGTTGTTCTTTCATAACACACGTTTCTTTTATCTGGAATTACGCTGTCGGTTGCGGTGTCAGTAGACGCTCCGGTACACGTCTCACGGCAAGACAGTCGAACACAACGCGCTCTGCGGCATATGGCGTTGCCCCGCGACTTAGCAGGCGCCAATCACCAACATCCAGGAACCCTTGTTTTGACAAAAGTCCGGCCAGGTCAGCCACCGCTTCCAGCCGGTTGCTCAGATCTTGATGCTGTGAGAGCACAATGGGTTTCAACTTCGGGCCGGAAACAATGGTTACAGCCTGAAGCGTCAACCCAGTCAAAGCGGCGGCCGGCAGATGCTCAACCACGGCCTGCCGGGCTTCCAGCCGGATCATGCGCGCCCTCGCTTCCGGCCCTGCCGATTCGCTTCCGACGGTAATCATGTCCAAGAGCGCATTACGTGCCTGTGTCAGGTCGCGTATATTCGCCCACATCGCGTCGTCGGCCTGAGCCTGCAAGACTTTGGCGACACCGGAAACCTCGCGGAGAAAGGCATTCTTCTGGTTGAGAGGCGCAAGGTACATTGCCACGATACGCACCGGACGTCCGTCCGGCGCACCATAATCTATTCCTGATGGACTCCATCCTACGGCACACACCAAGTCGCCTTCGTTGCCGAGCCGTGCATGCGGACACGCCCAGCCCTTACCCAGCGCGGTACTGCCGGCTCCTTCGCGGGTCATTACGGCGCCGGTCATGTCTGTACCGGCCGGAACGGATGGAATGGCTTCAATCAGATTGGCGAGAATGGTCAGCGCCTGATCTTTATTCCCGTCCGGCAATTCGACCATTCGACCCTCTTGTAATGCTTCCAGCAAGCTGTTCATGTCAATCGTCTCCGTAACGTTTATGGAACCATACCTTGATCCTATGGGTCAGTACACTATAGACGAGAAGAAAACCGCCGATCCATAGCCAATAAGCGGGCGGTAACGGAACAAAACCCAATGCTGGGGCAAACGGCGAATAGGGCAGCCATGCGCCGATTGCCATGATGGTCAATGTGGTCAGCGTCATGGGCAGGGAAGCCCGGCTGCCGAAGAACGGGACACGTTTGGTCCGGATGATATGGACGATGAGCGTCTGTGTTAACAGCGATTCGACAAACCAGCCCGTCTGAAACAGCCGTTCCATTCCGATTTTCTCTGCCGCTGAAATTCCGACCTGCGTGAAGTTGCGGCAGTGAAAAAAGAACATCATGAGTGCAAACGTGGCGTAGTCGAAAATCGAACTGATCGGGCCGATGAACATCATAAAGCGCCCGATGTTGCGGATATTCCATTTGCGCGGCTTCGCCACGAGTTCGGCATCCACACTATCGGTCGGTATGCCTGTCTGCGAGAAATCGTAAAGCAGGTTGTTTAGTAAAATCTGCACCGGCTGCATGGGCAGAAAGGGCAGGAAGTAACTCGCCCCGACGACGCTAAACATGTTGCCGAAATTGGAACTGGCACCCATGCGGACATACTTGATGATGTTCGCGAAAACACGCCGCCCTTGCCGAATGCCGTCTTCCAGCACAAGGAGACTCTTTTCGAGCAGGACGATATCAGCGGCTTCTTTTGCCACATCCACGGCTGAATCCACCGAAATACCAACGTCCGCCGTCTTTAGTGCAGGTGCGTCGTTAATACCGTCACCCAGATAACCGACAACGTGCCCGGCCGCCTGTAACTGACGGATAATTTGTTCCTTTTGATTCGGCGACAATCGCGTGAAGACGTTTATTTCTTCCACCGCTTTGGCAAACGCCTCCTGCGGTAATTTTGCCAGTTCGTCTCCGGTGAGGATGTGTTGCGCATCCAGACCGACATCAGTGCAGACCTTGCGCGTCACCAGCGAATTATCTCCGGTCAGAATTTTCACCGCAACGCCCGCTTCGTGCAGTTGAGCAATTGCCTGCGCGGTAGATTCCTTCGGCGGATCGAAGAACGCAATATAACCGAGCAGGATCAGTCCGGTTTCATCAGCGACGCTGAAAACCGGCTTTTCTTGAGGGTATTCTCTGTAAGCAACCGCCAGCACGCGAAACCCATCCCGATTTAAATCTGCGACTTCGTCAAAAAGGTCATCGCGGATCATGTCAATCAGCGGGAAAATTTCATCTTCCACCTGATAACGGTCGCAACAGGCGTAGATTTCATGCACCGCGCCTTTACAGATCAAAACATGATCGCCTTCATGTTCAATCACCACTGACATGCGGCGGCGTTGAAAATCGAACGGCAGTTCGTCCACCTTGCGGCAGCTGTGCTCCACATCTAATTCGCTGTGCGCCAGTACAGCTCGATCCAGAAGGTTCCTTAGACCCGTCTGGTAGTAACTGTTCATGTAGGCATAGCGAAGGACGTCATCGCTTTCTCGCCCGGTCACGTCTACATGCCGTTCCAGCATTACGCGGTCTTGCGTCAGCGTGCCGGTCTTATCTGTACAAAGCACATCAATTGCGCCGAGGTTCTGAATGGCTGATAATTGCTTGACGATAACCTTCTTGTGCGACATGGCCAGTGCGCCTTTGGCCAGATTCACCGTCACAATCATCGGCAGCATTTCCGGTGTCAATCCCACCGCCACGGACAGACCAAACAGCAGGGCCTCGCCCCAGTTGCCCCTTGAGAGGCCAACCACAAAGAAAACCACGCCGACCATCACGACCATGAAACGGATCATGAGCATGGTAAAGGCTCTTATACCCCGATCAAAACTGGTGTCTGTCTGACGCTGAGACAATCGGTCGGAAATAGAACCGAAATAAGTGCGGGATCCGGTGTTGACCACCACGCCGCGACCGGTGCCGCTCATCACGGTGCTTCCCTGGAAACACGCGGCGGCAGACGCCAGTAAACCCTGTTCGTCTGTTGCCGCTGGCGCGGCGTTTTTTTCCACCGGCATGGATTCGCCGGTCAGCGCCGACTGGCTGACGAAAAGGTCTTTTGCTGACAGGAGTCGCAGATCCGCCGGAATAATCGCGCCGGCATCCAGTACGACAATGTCTCCCGGAACCACTTCAGCTATCGGGATTTCGACTTCCCGCCCATTGCGCATAACTGCCACTTGCGCCTGTACCAGTTCGCGGAGTTTCTCCACGGCCTTTCCGGATTTTCGTTCCTGAACATAGGCAAGCCCAACGCTTAATACCACCATGCCGCCGACGATCGTAGCCGAGACCATTTGGCCCATTGCCACGGAAATGCCGCCGATCGCCAGCAACTGGATAACCAATGGACTGCGGCAACGTCGGAAAATATCTTGCCAGAATCCGTCTCGTGTCGCATGAGTTGACTCGTTGCGGCCATACTTTTCCAGGCGGGTTTCAATTTCTTCTGATGTCAGACCTTCCAGACGGGAATCTAATGCGCGCAAAACCTCTTCGACCGGTTGATCGCACAGGCCTGCAAGCCGCTGTTCATACTCCGACATCGCGTGCTTCGCGGTAGCCTCCTTGACTACTAACGCCGGAGATATCTTGGCGAAAAGAGATTTAAGCACGGCAGGCTCCTTTTATTGCGCGGATATAGAGACGACAGGTCGGTTGTTTTTAAAATCAGCTTCACGCCGAGCATTTAACGTCCCTTTTTTGTCCGGTGCAAGGGCGATATATTATCGAAATCAAAATTGCACGTTTTCCAGCTCCAACAGTAGTTTTTTCCACGGCAAACCGCCGCTAAACCCTCCGAGGCCGTTAGAGGCGACTGCACGGTGACAGGGAATAAAAACCGGCACAGGATTCTTTCCGCAGGCCGAGCCAACTGCGCGTGCGGCTTTCGGGCGACCAATCGCCGTAGCGATCTGCCCGTAAGTACGAGTCTGTCCTTGCGGAATTTTTTTTAGCTCGCTCCAGACCGCCATCTGAAATTCCGTTCCTCTGGGGATTCCAGCGGTTTGAAAATCATTTTCTAACACTTGGAAACCGGCCGTGCCGTCCAAAAATAAAAACTTCCTGTGCGGCATTTCTGTGAGATAAGGCAGATCCAACGCGGCCAGACGGCTTTTGTCATCCAGCGTCAGCCGGATTGTTCCCCAGCTGGTTTTTTTCTGTACAGTCTTGATTAGATACTCCGGATTTCATGGCCACTTATTCCGTGGCCTGCGGTTCCGTGGTCGGCAGCGGCAGTTCCTGGTCAAAAATTTCGCCAATAAAATCAGGTGTGGCACGGTTTTGCAGGAACGAAAGCATCTTGTCGGTAAAATAATGACCGGAGGCGGATCGCACAGACGAGGTGTACTGTTTTTTGAGTCGTTTATGATAGATCGTTGACCCGTCGGCGATCGAAGTGAGTCTAACGTCCCACTCAAGGCGAGCCTCAAGAGCCCGCCAGCGGATCCAGTATTGAGGCACGAGCGGGCCAAGCAACACAATTAGCGGATATTTCTCGTTCGAGCCGAGCTGTACGGTGCGGTAGTCCCAGACGGTGACCGTCATCAATGTGTCGGCACCGAATTGTTGCGCTTCATCCGCATTTTCTACGGTGAATATCCGTTCATATTTTTTAGCCTGTGTCAGAGTGGTAACGATTTGCAGGCCGATATCTTTTGATGCCGAGGCGCTGGTGACGACAATTCCGCGACCGTCTAACAACTGCTTGTAGATCGGTTTTTCCGGTTTAAGATTATCCGGTCTTATATCTGGATGAATTCGTGGCGGCAGAACGGCAACCCGTAGAGCCTGCGGCGCAGGAGAGACCAGAGGTTTATGGATGGGGCTTTCGACCGATGTAGCGCAGCCGCATAATAAAAGCGAAACCGCCGCTCCATAGACAAGCAATGGAACAGCGGTTTTCATGGGACTTTTAATATGGCACCGAATGGCGCTTTATTTTTTTTCTACCACGATTGCGTCTTTAGAAGGCATAACAACAATCACGGCGCGGCGGTTCAGCCGTTTATTCTCGGAGCTGTCATTAGGAACGACCGGATGGAATTCGCTGCAGGCAACGGCTTTCAGACGTTCCGGCGCGATCTGTTTTTCGTTCACGAAGTAGTACAGAACAGCGATGCTGCGGTTATAGGAAAGATCCCAATTATCTTTCCATTTTGATTTCTGGATCGGGTCGCTGTCGGTGTGGCCTTCCAGATAAACTTCGCGGTCAGCGTAGTCTTTTTCAATGATGGCCAGCACGCTGTCGAGTGTGGTTTTGCTGCCCTGCTTAAGGTCGGCTTTGCCGGCTTCGAAGAGAACTTCGTTCAGGATGGTGAAACGAAGTTGTCCGTTAACCGACTCTACCTGTACGTTTTCCATGCCGGGCTGATTACGGAGTTTTGCTTCGGCGTCTGAAAGCTGACGCTGGAGATCGTTAATCTGAGCATCTTTTTCCTTGCCGCCATTGTCACAGGCATATTCGTCAAGCGCGTCGCCAATGAGTGCGCCGGCAGCAACGCCCGCAACAGCACCGTATCCAGCACCCTCTAAACCGCCAATGCCGCCGTGATCGCCATTCGCCCAAATAGCTCCGATAGCTCCGCCTCCTACGCCGCCCACAACAGCACCCTGCTGTGTCGGGGTCAGTGGCATTTTGGGAGAACGACAACCGGTCGCAACTAAACACAGAGAAAGAACGGCAACGAAGAAAACACTTTTCATCCAATTCATGATACACCTCACTTGAAACATTCAACTCCAACAATAACCTGCTTTCCAAACGGGACGAGCACACGCCCGACGAGGCCGACGGGAAAGCGTTTTAATAGGATGCCGCGAATGTTGCTGGATATGTTGAAAAAGTCAAGCACGACGATGAATATCTATTACAACAGGCTTGATAGCTATTTGGTCCACTTAGTACATGCGATATCGGAAAAGATGGGCAGCTGAAAAAAGATGGAAAATACCACGAAGGTGATCCAGCCGAAGTAGAGAAACGGATCGGTGAGTGCCTGCTGAATGAACATGCTATTGCTTTTCCGGGACGGATGTGAGAAGCAACGTGTGGATGCGGCGCGGCGTGGCGTTCTGGACGGTGATTTCGAGGCCGGGCGCGGCGACTTTGGTTCCGGCGGGCGGAATGGTGCCGAGCTCGCTGAGAACGTAGCCTCCGATTGAGTCGTATTCTTCGCTTTCCGGAATGTTCAGTCCGAGTTCCTCATTGAGATCGGCGACGGCGAGGCTGGCTTTGACCAGCGCGGTTCCGTCGGGACATTTCAGAATATCTTTTTCCGCCAGATCGTATTCGTCGTGGATTTCTCCGATGAGTTCTTCGATGATGTCTTCCATGCAGACAATGCCGGCGGTGCCGCCGTACTCATCGACAACGAGCGCCATGTGGAAATGCTGTGCCCGCATCTGCCGCAGGAGTTCGTTGATCGGCATAGTTTCCGGTACGACGCTGAGTTTTTTGACGATGCCGGTGACCGGTTTGTTTTCTTCGCCGCCTGCGAAGAGCCGCAGCAGATCCTTAACGTGTACGACGCCGGCGACGTTATCAATGGTTTCGTCATAAACCGGGAAACGCGAGTGGTATGACTGCTGCGCTTTCGTGACGCATTCTGCGACAGTGCTGCCGGCGCGCAGTCCTTCAATATCAATACGCGGCGTCATGATTTCGCGGACGACGGTGTCGCCGAATTCAAAAACACTACGGATGATTTCGCGCTCTTCTTCTTTCAGTTCCGCCGCGCCGGTCTGGTCGACGAGCGTCATGATTTCCTCTTCCGGCGTGGGGCGGTCATCTTCGTCAGCAGAGGAAAGCGCACGGGCGAGGAGTCTGCGCTCGATGGCGTAGATAGGCCAGACGAGCGGCCAAAGGGTGCGGGTCAGGCCGATAACGAGCGGCAGGAAAAAGAGCGAAACGCGGTCGGCATAGCTTTCGGCCAGCACGAAGGGAATGACGCGGATGAAGATCAGGTAGAGCGGTGTCATGATCAGCATCAGCGCGGCCCATTCCAGCGGCACAGAGAAATTAAAAGCGTGGAAGGCGAAGTAGATGGCGGTGATTTCGAAGAGTGTGAGGCAGAAGCGCAGTGTGGTGCGCAGCAGATTCCAGCGCCCGGACCAGCTTTCGAGAACCGCTTCGGCCTGCGGTTTTTTTTCGGCCAGACGCATAACGCCGGCATTGCCGGTTTCCCGGAAAGCGGCAAAGAGTACAGACCAGAAACCGGCCAGTAAAAGTGCCGCAGCGCTGCCGGCGAGATGGCTGAGGTTTATGGCGTTCATATCAGACCTTTGATTTCCGGTTGCAGTTCCGCGAGCCGGCGCATTTCCGTCCGGCGCATGGCGGCGCGTTTGGCCGGCGTATTATCGTCGGCACCGGAAAGATGGTTAAAGCCGTGGGCAATGTAGAGCGCGAGCTCCGCGGCAATCCCGTCATGGTTCGGGCCTTCCAGCACGGCGCGTTCGACATTGACGATCAGGTCGCCGGTCACTCCGTCTTCGCCGGGGATCGGTTCACTGCGGAAGCTGATGACATCGGTGGCGCGGTCTTTGCCGAAAAACTCACGGTTGTATTGCGTAATACCGGAATCATCCGTCAGCAGTAAGGTGACTTCCTGCCAGACAGTATCCGGATCGGCGGCCTCCAGCGCGGCGGCCAGTTTAGCGGTCAGCCGGCGGATTGCCGGCAGACTGATCCGGCGTTTCTGCCGGTTTATCAGAACGGTTTTCATCTTTAGGATAGGCGACGCGGCCATGGAGCATGTTGGTGAGTGAGAAAACAAAGGACTGTTTGATTTTGTTAAGCTCGGCCAGCGTGAGACTGCATTCGTCGAGCTGACCGTCGCGCAGACGGGCATCAAAAATATCGTTGATCAAATTGGTGATGCGCACCGGCGTCGGCTTTTCGAGCGACCGCGACGCCGCTTCGCAGCTGTCGGCGAGCATCAGAATGGCCATTTCGCGGCTCTGCGGACGCGGACCTTCGTAGCGGAAATCTTCGTCGTTGATCGCCGGCTGCCCGGCGGAACGGGTTTTTGCGCGCTGGTAGAAAACCGAAACCAGACTGGTCCCCTGGTGCTGTTCGATGCCGTCAATGACCACCTGCGGCAGTTTATATTTTTTCGCCAGCGTGACGCCTTCTTTGATGTGCGAGACAATTACCAGAGTGCTCATACTCGGCGTCAGTTCGTCATGCGGATTTTCCGTGAACTGAATATTTTCACTAAAGAAGCCGGGCTTTACCAGTTTGCCGATGTCGTGGAAATAGGCGCAGACGCGCAGCGTCAGTCCGTTGGCCCCGACGGCTTCGGCGGCATTCTGCGCGAGGCTGGCGAGCATCAGTGAGTGATGGTAAGTGCCGGGCGCGTTGATCGCCAGACTCTGGAGTAGCGGGTGGCTCAGGTCAGAGAGTTCGAGCAGGGAAATGTCGGTGGTAATTTTAAAGAGGTGTTCGAAAACCGGAATCAACAGCATGGCGAGCAGTGCGCTAACCAGTCCGCACAGCATGGCTGCGCCGAGCTGCGGCAGTAACACCTGCCACGACGGGTGTTCGAGTACGGCCATGACAAGCGCAAAAAGGATTTCGACCGCGCCGATCCAGAATCCGGCGCGGAATAGTGCGGTGCGTCGTTTGACGTCGCGGGTGGTGTAAATGGCCGCCGCGGACGTCAGCAGTCCGAGCACGAAAATATTGAAGCTTCCGCCGAGCAGCGTTGCCAGCGCGAAGCTGACCCAGAATCCAGCGATCAATCCCGATGCACCGCCGAGCAGGATGGAAGCCAGCAGCGGCGCGATGGAGAGCGGCATGACAAAGTCGAGTATGGCCGGCGGCAGCAGGTGCAGGTTGACCGAGGCGTAGAGCAATCCTTTGCCGATCGCGAACGGCAGGACGGAAAGCGTAATCAGCAGCAGCGCCTGCCGGCGGCTGCGCAGCAGGGACGGCTGTATGATTCCGGCGGCGGCCGCGGTCAGGGCGAGTCCGATCAGCAGCAGAAATCCGCAGCCTGTCAATCGCTGGATGTGTTCGACCGGGGTTTCGAGTTCACTCTGCCGTTTTTCGTGGGCCGTCAGCCACTTAAGCGTCTGTTCACTCACTGTGTCACCGTTGCGTACCAGAATGGTTCCGGCGCTTACCGTTTCAATGACCGGCTCAATCAGTCCGGAGGCCTGTGCCCGGCGCGCGGCGGTTTCAGCGGCATCGTAAACCAGATTGGGCCACAGCCACGGCGCGATCAGCGCACGGAGAGTGTCTTCGTTGCGGTTTCCGCGGGGCAGATTCTGGGTAATCGCGGCGACGGTTGTTTTTAGTGCGTCGGGTTGCAGAGCGAAGCTGTCCAGCATGCGGATGACATCGGTTTTACCGCCGCGCAGCGTCACTTTTCCGGACGGAGCCGCGCCGTTAAATCTGGTCTGCGCGTCGCCGGCGGAGATGATGCCGCGCGAGGCGGTGTTGGAAAGTGCGGCAAATACGGCGGCTTGTACATCAGCCAGTTTGTCGGCCGGGATGATTTCCATCAGCTGGTTGGTCGTCAGCACCAGTCGCGCATTTTCGATGGTGGATGTGTCGATGGAAAAAACCGGCAGAACGGCATCGGCGGCGATCCGCTGTCCGGTCTGTGTGGCGGCGATATTTTCAGCCCGGAAGTCAACCGAGGCCGCAATGGTTTCCGGCGCCTTCTGGCCGAGTACTAACGGCTGAGGACGAAGCATGCGTCCGCTGTAAAAGAACACCACCAGCGCGGCCCACAGGAGTAACATCATCAGCAGATTGAAAACCGGAAAGCGCCCTGCGGCTTTACGGGCACCCACATTTTTGGTCGCGGTGACGCGATCGGTTGTTTTTCTGAAAAGCTTTCGTTTCAAAGAGAACCTCTGTTTGCGGAGGTTTATACCCTGTACCGGCGTTCTGCGCGAATAATTTTATGCAGGCAGTATGGTTCCGAGATGCGATGACTTCGGCATCTTTGAGTTGATTTAGATGGTGATATTACAAGAGACTGCGGCTGATTTATGGAGGAAAGAGCATTTATGATCAATCGGATGGCCTACAGAGCGCAGTGGAAAGACGGTATGGAAGAGGCCGGAAAGGGCCGTTTGCTGGAGCAGATTCCGGCGGCCAAAGCGCTGGCGGATGCCGGACGGCTTATGACGCTGTCTGTCTACCGCTGGCAGAAAAACGTCTTTGTATACTGTGAGAGCATCGATTGCGAAATTCAGCCGGACGAGCTGTTTGCGGCGGCGGAAAACTTTCTGGAAGAGTGGCCGGGGAAAGCCGAAAAGCGGAAGTGGATTCCGATGACGGACGTGTTTCATTTCAACGAACCGGTCAGCACGGAGCATTGGCAGAGAAAAAGCCCGGTGGAAAAGCGCATCGGTATGGTGGCGCATCTGCGGCCGGAAATGATCGCCAGTTACATTTACTACCATTACCAGCTTCAGGAAGAGCGGACGTTTTCCGGCGACAAGTATGAGCTTATTTCGCTCCACGAAAACCTGCTGTTCGGTTATCTCGAACGTCCGGAGATTGTCGAAGATCCGCTCACGCCCAAGAAACTTAACACAACCGGAACCCCGGCAAACTGGCTCGACTCCAGAATGGATCTGCATTTTATTCCATGGGAAGATGGCGATCCGTTCTTTAAGGATATCGAGCTGATTTTTACAGTTTAGAGTCCAGGGCTACGGATGAGCCGCGCCAGGCGAACCAGAGGGTGCCGAGTACGCCGAAGCCGAAGGCGACCATCAAGTTGAGTTCCGGCGAGACGCGCCAGAGCAGCGCGCCGCCGAAGGCGGCGAAGGCGACGATGACGTCGCGCACCAGATAGTAGAGTCCGAACATGGCCGCTTTGCGCCCTTCCGGCGCGAGGTCCATGATGAGCGCTTTGCGGGTCGGTTCGCCGAATTCTTTGAGTCCGCGGAGCACGAACACCGCGATCAGCGGAAAGAGCGAGGTCGCGTGCATCAGCGCCAGCGGGAAGCAGGTGAAGAAGGCGAAGGTGATCAGGACGAACGGTTTTTTGCCGAAGCGGTCGGCCATGTAGGCGACGGGAACGTACACCAGCACGGCGGTGATGTTTTCGATGGCGGAGAGCCAGCCGAAGGTGAGTTCGGAAACCGGATGTAGAATGGTGCGCGTGACCCAGATGACGACAAAGGCGTCGGGAATCCGTTCGCAGAAGCGGATGAGGATATCCGACAAAAGCAGATTGCGCAGACCGGCGGGCATTTCTTTCCACAGCTTCAGCGGGTTGGCCTCGGCTTCTTTGGCCTCTTTCGAGTCGTCGGTTATCATCACCTGCTGAATCACCGAAGCAATCAAGGCGAGCGCCAGCGCCGCGATGAAGGCGGCGCGCACGCCGTGTTCGACGCCCCAGATGGCGATACACGCGCCGCCGACCACCGGCCCCAGCATTTTTGGAACCCGCCGTACCAGCGCCAGCACCGACACGCCCATCGTGCGCCGGTTCTTCGGTACGATCTTTGCCAGCAGATCCATGGTGGCCGGCAGTGAAATTGCCGACCACGAAATGAAGAATGCCGCGCCGACCAGTACCGC
>Ga0247840_10003028_pt1 | contig 28993 bp, 31 predicted proteins | sample LaCruzMarch2015__FD_192404 | JGI IMG/M metagenome (GOLD analysis project Ga0247840, IMG submission 192404) | Freshwater microbial communities from meromictic Lake La Cruz, Castile-La Mancha, Spain - LaCruzMarch2015_17m | ecosystem: Environmental > Aquatic > Freshwater > Lake | place: Spain...
CCTCTGCATCGTAAGCGGCCAATATTCTCTCCCGAAAATCCAAGGAAATGGTTCGTCGATTGCGCATGCCAGAACCCCTACCAAGAAACCCTTAAATTGGCTATACTATTTATTGAATTGCTCTAGAAAAGAAATTTTCAGGCCTGGAGCTGCTGTCCCTGAACGAGGTCTTTGAAGAGCCCGTTAGAGGCAAGAAGTTCCTCGAACGTGCCGTCCTGCTCCACCCGGCCGTTGTTGATGACAAGGATGCGGGCGCAATCACGAACCGTGGCGAGACGGTGGGCGATGATCAGGGTCGTGCGTCCGGCGCAAACCCGACGCATAGTCTCGTGAATCAGTCGCTCGCTCAGCGTATCGAGTGCGCTCGTGGCTTCATCGAATAGCAGGACAGGAGGGTTTGCGAGCAGGGCACGGGCAATAGCCAGACGCTGGCGCTGACCGCCACTGAGCGTTGAACCGCCCTCGCCGACCCGCGCATCGAGTTTCTCAGGAAGCTTCTCGATGAATTCCCAGGCGTTGGCCAGCCTGCACGCCCGCTCAATGGCGGCATCGTCGGCCTCCGGGTCCGCCGCCCGCAGGTTCTGCCGGATCGTCGTGCGGAAAATAAACGGATCCTGCGGAACAACCCCGAACCGGCGGCGAACCTCGGAGCCCGCGCACTGCCGGAGGTCCTGCCCTCCGAAAAATATCGCGCCATGATCGGGATCGTAGAGCCGGAGCAGCAGCTGGGCGATCGTGCTTTTCCCGGACCCGGACGGCCCGACGAGCGCGACGCTCTGTCCGTAGGGAATCCGAAGGCTCACCCCGTTGAGAACCGGATTTTCATCATAGGAAAAATGCACATCCCTCATCTCGATGTCTCCTGCCGGCGGGACCGGCATCTGGTCGGCTCCCGGATCGGGGGTCGTCGAGGTGGCGGTCAGGACTTCCCCGATGCGCTCGATCGAAGCCTGGGCGGAACCCCAGAGCGCGATTGCCTGGGAAATGATCGTCAAGGGTCCGGAAAGCTGCTGAAAGGCGAGCAGGAACATCGAGACCTCGCCGATCGTGATCTTGGCGAGGCTGAACTGCCACGCGCAGGCGGCCAACATGAGCGCAAAGCCCGCGTAGCCGATCGTCTCCTGCTTCATCCACTCCATGTGGACCCTCACGTCGCGCTCGTAGCTTTTGCTGGAGATCATCCGGATCTGCTCGCCGAACTCTCCCTCAACCGTCTTCTCCATGGAATAGAGTTTGACCGCGCGAGTCCCCCTGAGGAGGTCTGCCACCGTCCCCGTGACGGAGGATTCAAGCTTCTGAAAATCGAGGTGGATCCGCCGGTTGGCGCGTCTCGCGCGGTCCATCATGAAAACCTGCAGGCCCACAGTGAGGCTGAGAATCGCCGTCAGGACCCAGTCGGTCCAAAGCAGCATCCCCACCGCGGAAAAGACGGTGGTGATGGCGCCGGCAAGCCCCACGGAGCAATGCTGGTAAAACTGCACAATGTTGTTCAACGGTGAACCGAACAGGTAGCTGAACAATTCCCCCGAACTCGTCTTCATGTGGAAGCGCAGGCAGAGGGCGTTCAACTGCCGGAAGAACCGCGCACGCAGCGCGGAAAGCATCTGCTCGCGCACGCGCGTGAATATCCGGTATCCCAGATGCCAGCAGAGCATCCGCCCGAATACCGAAACCAGGAAGTAGCCGACACCAAGGGCGAGCATCCTGCGCCACATGTCGGGTGGAAGATTTCCCTTCCCGAGAACCCAGTCGACAAGCCACCCAACGGTGAAAACCTGGAACGTGATGGCAAACCCGTGGAACGCATTGAGCCCGATGGCCAGCAGAAGCGCCCAGCGCTGGGGCCTGAGATAGGGCCAAATAATCTGCAGCGCTCCCATCCGCGGCCCGTGGTGATGTGCCGCGGCCCGGGTGCCGCTCCGCTTTTCCCCGAATGTCTTCAACTGCGGACCCGGGCGCTACTTTTTCAAAAGGTCCCGGATCTCTGCCAGCAACACTTCCGATTTCGACGGTTCCGGGGCGGGGGCCGCAGCTTCCGCCCGCTTGAGCTTGTTGACCACCTTGACGATCGCGAACACGCAGGCGGCGATGATCAGGAACTCGATCGTCGTGTTCAGGAAATTTCCGTAGGCGATAACCGGCACGCTTTTTGCCTTCGCCTCGGCAAGCGTCGCGTAGTGTTCCCCGTCGAGGCAGATGAAGAGGTCTGAAAAATTGATCCCCTTCATCAGGAGCCCGATCGGCGGCATCACGATGTCGGTGACGAGGCTGTTGACGATTTTTCCGAATGCCGCTCCGATGATCACGCCGACGGCGAGATCCACGACATTACCGCGGGAGATGAACTCCCGGAATTCCTGGGCGATTTTCATGGTTTGTTGGTTGAAAGGCAGGCGACGCACTCGATCTCGACATCGAACCCGAGCAACTGCGCGCCGACGGTCGCCCGCGCGGGCATCGAGTCCCCGAAAAACCGCGCGTAAACCGCGTTCATGTCCTGGAACGTTTCGGTCGTGAGATTGGAAAGGTAAACCCGGCAGCTCACCACATCGGCCATCGTGGCACCGGCCGCATGGAGAACTTTCCTGATGTTCTCAAGCACCAGCTCCGTTTGCTCGGAAACCGTGCCGCGCTCGATTTTTCCCGACGCCGGGTCAAAGGGCGTCATCCCCGACACAAAAACAAACCGCCCCTCGGCCACCACGCCGAGGGAATACGGCCCGATCGCCTTGGGCCCATCGGGAACATCGCGCAGAAGCTTCCTCATAGCCGGTATCCAACTTCACCGGATGCAAGGACTCAAGCAGAACTTCGAATCCGGAAAGAAATGTATATGCTTGGCTATTTCATCCCCGCACGGACATCAATGAGGAGCTGGTCGATTTTATCCACGCGGACCAGTCCGAGGCGGGGAAATTCAATATCGCAAATCACATAGACTGTGCCGGCCGTGATGGCGGAAAACGCGAGAATATGAAGCCAGCTCGGACGCTTTGCCTCGGCCATTCCGTAGCCCGCCAGAAGGGCGGACCCCAGCGAGAGAATACACAGCATGGCAAAAATGATTCCCGGCGGGTGCATCCGCGCGGCCGCGGCGCGGGTTGTTGTGATATCGAACATCTCGTTGAGAGCGGACAAAAAGAGGGTCGCTGGTGCCGGAGAGGATTCCGCCTGACAGGCCGCCACGGCTTGTTGCCAAATCCGGGTCTGCAACTCGCTGCATGCAGAGAGATCCGCCTGGGTAGAGGGTTCGGTCCTCCGGTAAACTTCCAACCGTGCGTCCACATAGGATCGGAAAAGCTCGCGCAAAGCGGGCTGTCTTCCGGAATCGACCAGATCGATGCGGAGATAGGCGGTTCCGATCGCGTTGGCCTCCTCCACAACAAGTTGACGTCGCTCTTGGAATCTCGTCGCTGCTCCGGAAAAAGTGAATGCGATCAGCAATCCCAGCAGCGCAAATATGGCGCCTTCGACCGTCCCGACTCCGGATTTGGCGCCTGCCGGATCCGTTTGTAGCTTGCGGCGACCGACAAACCTTCCCACTTCCAGACAAACGATCATGCCGAGAAAGAGAAAAACCGACATCAGGGTAAAGAAGACGATCGGGCTCACGGTTTACGGTGTTGTTTGGTCGGGCGGGGACGCAGAGGAGAGGGTGGGTTTTTCCCGCTTTTCAGGGATTCGACCTCGCGCGGGGTGAGATGACGGTAGCTTCCCATCGGGATTTTGGTGTCAGTGATCGCGCCGATCCTGACCCGGCTCAGGCGTTCGACCTCGTAGCCGAGGTCATAAAACATCAGGCGGATCTGGCGCTTGATCCCCTGCCGGAGGACGACTTTCACGCAGTCCGGGGCCAGGATGCGGATGCGCTCGAAACGTCCGCGCCCGCCCTCGATAAAAATCCCGCGGATCAGTTTCGCCGAATGGGCGGGATCAAACCGCTTGTCGAGGGTGACTTCGTATTCCTTCTCGATTTCGTGCGAAGGGTGCGTGAGGCGCTGGGCCAGATCGCCGTCGTTGGTCAGCAGAAGAAGCCCCTCGCTGTCCTTGTCCAGGCGCCCGACATGAAAAAGGGTGGAGAACTCGGGCGCGATCAGATCGTAGATCGTGCGGCGGCCGCGCTCGTCCGAACGGGTGACTACATACCCGCGCGGCTTGTTGAAAAGAAGGTAAACCGGACGCGCGACATGAACCACGCGGCCGTGGACGCGCACGTCATCTTCCGGTGCCACCTGCGTGGCGAGCTTTTCGACCCGCTGCCCGTTTAGGAAAACCGCCCCGGAGGCGATGAGTTCGTCGCAGGAGCGCCGGGAACCGAGGCCCGCCGCGGCGAGAAACCGGTTCAGCCGCATGGAGCCGGGAGAATTAATCCTCGGGCTTGGTTTTAGGAAGCCCGATGACGCGCTGGCCTTCCTTGAACTGGCCGCGCTTCTTCAGGAGCTCGACGCGCTCGAACCGCTTCAACACACTGCGCTTTGCCTGGATCGCGCCTTTGCCTTTCAAACTGGGATGCTGACTCATAAAATTTCGTGGAGGGGGAGAGTGGACCCGTGCCGGAAGAATTGCAATCGTTTTTCCGACCGGATTTTCCAACCGGCCCTGCAGGCCAATTCCATTCTGGAACTTTTCCTCCTTGTATGATGCGATCCGGATTCACAGAACGGTCTTTCCGATGAAAAAAATCTCCATGCTCCTGATCCTTCCCGCACTCCTCTGCAGTTGTGCGACAGCTCATAAAAAGCCGGCGCCTCCGGCAGCAGGCTCGGCCCAGTTCCGGAAGCTCGAGGTGGCGGGAGCCCACCTCGGAGACACCAAAGCGGTCCTCCGGAAATTCCCGACGGCAAAAAAAAGCCTCCTCTCGACTCCCTCGCGCGAGGTCTATGAGATCTACAAGCCGAACCAATATATCAGCATGCTCGTGCTCACCTTCCAGGACGGCAGGGTCCGGAAAATGGAGCTTCGGTATTTCAACGGCCCGACCGAACACACGTTGACGACAGCCGGCGGGTGGGACGGCCTCCGCGATTATCTGGTGAAGAGGTTCGGCCCTCCGACCCGCACTGGTGCTGATGTCCCGCAGATCAATGATATGAAAGGTCTCAACGCGGGATATTCGAGGTTCAACGGTGAATGGCTGTTCCCGAAAGTCTTCCGCCGCGTCCATTATATCGCCCTCGCCGATGCCAGGGGCGGGGTCGGCGTGATCACGTTTCTCGATACCGCTCCGCCAGCTCCAAACGCCTCCGGAGCCACTGCCGCAGACCGGACAGCCGGACCCGGACCCGGACCGAATCCCGGATTTTAAGAATTTCCTCTTGCCTGTCGCCTGAAAATCCTTTCATCCTGCCCGCGACTGATTTGACTGGCACATTGAACATGCAGAGATTTTCCCGCAAAAGCTGATTCATGCCGCGCATGAACCCGACTTTCCTTGTGCCATGCGTGCCGGCATATCCGCCGTTCGCCGCCCGGTCGTCTGCCCAACCAACATGGAGGTCCCATTAACTTAAAGGATATTCGCATCAATGAACGGATCCGCGCCCGCGAAGTGCGCGTCATCCTCGCCGCCAACAATCAGCAACTTGGCGTCATGCGCCTTGACGACGCGATCAGACGCGCTCGGAGCATGGGACTCGATCTTGTCGAAATCGCCCCGAACGCCCAGCCGCCGGTCTGCCGGATCGTGGATTTCGGAAAATTCCGTTACGACCTCTCGAAGCAGGAGAAGGACAAGAAGCAGACGACGACGAAGGTCAAGGAGGTCAAGTTCCGCGTGAACATTGACGAACACGACTACATCACGAAGGTGCGGCATGCGGAGGACTTCCTCGACAAGGGCAACAAGGTCAAAGTCCACCTCCAGTTCCGCGGTCGCGAAATGGCCCACCAGGAGCTGGGCATGCAGGTCGTCCAGCGGGTCCGGGTGGACCTGGCCGGGATGGCCCATGTGGACATGGAGCCCAAACTCGTCGGCCGGGCGATCGGCATGACGCTGAGTCCTCTCCCGGCAGGCAAGCGCCACAGAAAATTTTCGAAGCACGGTGAAGTGCTCGAACCCGAGCCCGAAGATGAGGGCGATGACGAGTAGCCGCCGCCTCTTTCTCTTCGATATCGACGGAACGTTGATCACGTCGGGCGGAGCCGGTGAAACCGCGCTGACCAGAGCGATGAAAACGCGCTTTGGTGTAGACGAGGATTTCCGGGGTGTTGTTCTCGCGGGCTCCACAGACGCACTCATCGCCAGCACCCTGCTGGAAAAGCACGGACGGGAAGCATCGCCGGAAAATGTCACGGCGCTGCTCGACAGCTACCTCCACTTTCTGGGTGAGTGCATGCCGGCCCATCACGGCCGCGTTCTGCCCGGCATGGTTTCTGTTCTGGAATCCCTCAAAGCCCACCCGGATGCGGTGCTCGCACTGCTGACGGGCAATCTCGTCCGGGGCGCGGAAATCAAGCTCCGCCACTACGGGGTTTGGGATTATTTTGAATTCGGCGCCTTCGCGGATGACCACCACGACCGGAACGAACTCGGCCGGTTCGCCAGCGCACGCGCCGAGGAGAAGCACGGAGAATCATTTCCGCCGGAAAGCATTTTTGTCATCGGCGACACTCCGAAGGACATCGAATGTGGACGCGCCATCGGTGCAAAAACCGTCGCCATCGCCACCGGCATCTTCACCCGGGCGCAACTGGAAACACATTCGCCGGATTTCCTTTTTGACGATTTCTCCGACACCGCTGCAGTTCTTAAGGCACTGTTGGGCAGTTGATCCCTCTCATCCTTCCAGTGTGGATCTTTGTCTCCTGGCCCCAACGAAGCCTGCCACTTGGAGCACGGACACAGGGCCAATGAAAGGGAATCCATTTGACATTTTCACTCGTAATCCTCATATGAAATGCAAATGAGCTCCCCGAAATGCGAGACAACCGATCTCGTGAAGAACTCTGTGCTATATAAGGAATTTCTCGCGGAGCGGGAAGAGATCCTGAGGCACAAGTGGATAGAAAGCGAAAAAGCCGGGCAGGACATCGGCTTCGAACGAGCCTTGCTGGATTGGATTGTCAAATACCGGTCCAACTGGAGGTCCGACCGAACCAGGCAACCAAGAACTGATTCGCCGGGTTGATCTTTAATGACCTTTAATGTGCTCCAGTGAGGGCACGAAGGGAAAAATGACACAAGAAACCGAACGCACCGAGATGGATGCGGATGCCATCCAGAAAGCAATCCGCAGGATGGCCCATGAGGTCGTCGAGCAGCAACCCGATGTTGCGGCTTTGGTGCTGGCCGGGATTCCGACTCGCGGGGTGGAAGTTGCCCGGCGTTTGGCGGATCACATCGAGAATGTCGAAGGACGTCGGCCTTATCTGGCCACTTTGGATATCTCAATGCACCGCGACGATCTCGCGACACGCGGCCGCGTCACCACTCCGCTTCCCACGAAACTCCCTGTGGATTTGGACGGGCGACCCGTCGTCATCGTGGATGATGTTTTTTTCACCGGGCGAACCTGCCGGGCTGCGCTGGACGCGCTTGCCTCGTTCGGCAGGCCGTCGAGCATCCAGCTCGCGGTGCTGGTGGACCGCGGGCATCGCGAACTCCCCATCCGGGCGGATTACGTGGGAAAAAACCTACCGACGGCGCGGAGTGAAAAAATCCGCGTGCGCTTTGAAACCCTCGATGGAGTCCCGGACTCGGTGCGGGTGGTGGTGCCATGAATACCTGGACACGCAAAGACCTGATCGGACTCGACGAACTGAGCGCGGAGGAAATCCAGTTTCTGCTCGATACAGCCACCGCCTTCAAAGGTGTCGGGGAGCGGAGCCTGAAGAAAGTGCCGGCGCTCCGGGGAAAGACGCTCGTAAATTTCTTTGTCGAACCGAGTACGCGCACGCGGACGTCGTTCGAGATCGCGGCCATGCGGCTCAGCGCCGATGTCGTGAATATCACCGCCACAGCCTCCAGCCTGCAGAAGGGAGAGACGCTCAAAGACACCGCGATGAACCTTCAGGCCCTGCATGCCGACATCATCGTGCTCCGGCACAGCTCGGCGGGTTCTCCCAGGTTTCTGGCCGACCGGCTCAAATCCTGCATCATCAATGCGGGGGATGGTTCGCATGAGCACCCGACGCAGGGCCTGCTAGACATTTTCACAATAAGGCAGAAGCACGGGAGGATCGCCGGCCTCCACGTGGTGATCGTGGGCGACATCCTGTTCAGCCGGGTGGCCCGCTCGAACATCCACGGGCTCGTCAAACTCGGCGCGCGCGTCACGCTCGTGGGACCGACAACGCTCGTCCCGAAAGGATTTGAAAAACTCGGCGTGCGGGTCGTCCACCGGCTCGATGATGTCCTCGGAGATGCAGACGTGATCAACCTCCTGCGCATTCAGCACGAGCGCCAGCGCAAGGAATATTTTCCGGGCCTCGGAGAATATGTTTCCCTCTTCGGCCTGACGAAGGCCCGCGCGGAGCGGCTGAAGCCGGACTGCCTGATCATGCATCCGGGGCCGATCAACCGCGGTGTTGAGATCGACAGCGACGTGGCCGATGGCGCGCGCAGTGTGATCCTTGAGCAGGTGAGCAACGGCATCGCCGTGCGAATGGCTGTCCTCTACCTCTGCGCCGGAGGCGCGGGACTCCCGACATGAACAATCTTCTCATCAAAAACGGCCGGATCATCGACCCGGCGAACGGGCGCGACGAAAAAGGAGATGTTTTCATCTCGGACGGAAAGATCGCCCCGGGACCGGCCGGAGGGGATTTCCAGACACTCGATGCAACCGGACTCATTATTGCCCCCGGTCTCATAGACATCCACGTCCATCTCCGCGAACCGGGCCAGTCGCACAAGGAAACCATCGCCACCGGAACCCGCGCCGCCGCGGCTGGCGGGTTCACGAGCATCGTCGCGATGCCGAACACGAGTCCTGCGGCCGACAGCGCCGCCACGATCACCTGGATCTGCGAGCGCGCGAAGCAGCAGGCCTGCGTGAATGTTTTTTGCACCGGAGCCATCACCAAGGGACTGCAGGGCGAGGAACTTGCCCCCTTCGGCTCGCTCGCCGCCGCGGGAGTTGTAGCCCTCACCGACGACGGACGCTGCATTCAAAACCACGAGGTCATGCGGCGCGCGGTCGAATACGCCCGGATGTTCGGCTTGCCTGTGATGGATCACTGCCAGGACTACTCGCTGGTCGGTGGCGGCGTGATGCATGAGGGAGAATGGAGCCTGCGGCTCGGGCTGCCGGGCTGGCCGCGCATGGGGGAGGAAATGATCGTCGCGAGGAACATCATGCTCGCCGAGCTCTGCCAGTCGCCAATCCACTGCCAGCACATCAGCTCCGGGGGAAGCGTCAGGCTGCTCCGCGAGGCGCGGAGCCGGGGAGTGCCGGTCTCCGGGGAGGTCTGCCCGCACCACATCGCGCTCACTGACGCCTCGCTGAAAACCTTCGACACGAACTTTAAAATGAATCCTCCCCTGCGCGCGGAGGAAGACGTGGAGGCGATTCTCGAAGGGATCGCCGACGGCACATTGAACATCCTCTGCAGCGACCACGCTCCCCACGCTTCCTATGAAAAAGAAGTGGAATTCGACCAGGCCCCGTTCGGCATCACCGGGCTCGAAACCGAATTTTCCGTGTTCTGCGACATCCTTGTGCAGAAGAGAAAAGTGGTTTCCCTCACCCGCCTGATCGAGCTCTTCACGGCCGAGCCCGCAAAGCTTCTCCGGCTGGACCGCGGCACCCTCTCGGAAGGCGCGCACGGAGACGTGACGCTGATCGATCCGGAACTTGTGTGGACGTTCGACAAAGAGCGTTCGCTCTCGCTCTCGCACAACACGCCGTTCGACAATCACACCTGGAAAGGTCGCGCGGTAGCAACGATCGTCGCCGGCAGGATCGTGTGGCAGTGCGGCAAGTGAACTCCCTGTTGGAACTGCCCGGCCGCCTGCTCCTCGTCTGCATTCTCGTCTACCTCGGCATCTGCCTCTACGTCTTTTTCAGGCAGCGCGCCATGCTCTACCACCCGGAAGCAGTGTCAGAGGAAACGATGCGCGGGATCGCACGCGCCAACGGATGCTCCCGATGGAACGACGGTTCCGGGAACCCGCTTGGGTGGGCCACCGATGCGGGCGATCCCGCAAATCCCGTGCTGATCCTGCACGGAAATGCCGGGCACGCCTTGAACAGAGTCTCCCTGATCGCCAAACTGCGCGAGGCTGGAGTCACCTCCAAAGTCTATCTGACGGACTACCCGGGATACGGTTCCTCTCCCGGCCATCCGGACGAAGCGGGCCTCACCGCTGCGGCAACGGCAGCACTTGACGCGCTGCCATTTCCCCCGATTGTTGTTGGGGAGTCGCTCGGAACCGGAGTCGCCGCACAGGCGGCCGCCCGGTTGCCCGAAAAAATCCGCGGACTGGTTCTCATCACACCGTTCGATTCAATGACCGCTGCTGCCGCTCTTCACTACCCATGGCTTCCGGTATCAGCCCTGCTGCTCGATCGATTCGACTCCGTCAAGGCGCTCGCGAAATTTGCCGGACCGGTCGCCATCCTCGCCGCCGCAAACGATGAAACCACCCCGCCACGATTGGGCAAACGGCTGTACGACAGTCTCTCAGCAACGAAGAAACTGTGGATTGTCCCGAACTCTGACCACAATAGCGCGGTCTTCGACCTGCCGGTCAGCGAATGGCGCGAACTCTGGAATTTCGTTTCCTCCAAACACCAGCACTGATCATTCATGAGCAAGGCATTCAACCTTTGTGAAACTGACGGCGAAGCCCGCGCGGGGATTTTGAAAACCCGCCGAGGAGAGATTCAGACGCCGGTTTTCATGCCGGTCGGCACCCAGGCGACGGTAAAAGCGATGTCACCCGACGAACTGCGCACCGTCGGAGCGCAGGTCATCCTTGGCAACACCTACCACCTTCATGTCCGGCCTGGCGAAAAGCTGATCGCCCGGATGGGCGGACTCCACAAGTTCATGGGCTGGGACCGTCCGATTCTCACCGACAGCGGAGGGTATCAGGTCTTCTCGCTCGCACGGCTCCGGAAGATCAGTGAAGAGGGCGTCCGGTTTCAAAACCACATCGACGGCACGCCGACGTTCATCGGCCCGGAGACATCGATGGAGATCCAGCGCGATCTCGGATCGGATATCGTCATGGCCTTCGACGAATGCCCGCCCCATCCCTGCACGCACGAGCAGGCGTCATCCAGCCTGGACCTCACGCTGCGCTGGGCGCTGCGCTGCAAGGAATGGTGGGCACAGCAGGAATCTCGTCCTCTCGTCTTCGGCATCACCCAAGGCTCAGGCTACCCCGATCTCCGGGAGCGCTCGGCGAGGGCGCTTGTGGACATCGGATTCGACGGGTATGCGGTTGGCGGAGTGAGCGTCGGCGAACCGGAAGAGGAGATGTTCCGCGCCGTCGAGAGCGCCGTTCCTTTTCTCCCGGCAGACCACGCGCGATACGCGATGGGCCTCGGGACCCCGCCTCAGCTCATTGAGATGATCGCCCGCGGGGTGGACATGTTCGATTGCGTGCTTCCCACCCGACTCGCACGCAACGGGACGGCGTTCACGGCGCTCGGGACGATCAACCTGAAAAACGCGCCTTTTGCAGACGATCCGCGGCCGATTGAGGAAGACTGCACCTGCCACGCCTGCGCCACCTTCTCCCGCTCCTACCTGCGCCACCTCGTCAAGGCGGAGGAAATTTTGGGCCTTCGACTCATCTCGATCCACAACCTGCATTTCTACATCAATCTAGCACGGCAGGCGCGGGACCACATCCTCAAGGGAACGTTCCAGGCATTCCGAAAGAACTTTGTCGCGCATTACATCCCCGCCCGCGGAGAGACAGTCTCAGCCGCCTGAAGCCACCTTCGCCGCGCCACGGTTGATGGCAGCCCGGATCAATTCCATCCGGAGCGGCTTTGTCAGAAATTCATCCATTCCCGCCTCAAGGCAACGCTCCCGGTTCTCCGAAAATGCATCGGCGGTCAGGGCGATGATGTAGGCAGGTTTCCGCCCGGAATCCGCCCGCTCCATCTCGCGGATTTTCCGAGTCGCCTCGATGCCATCGCAGACCGGCATCAGGACATCCATGAAGATGATGTCAAACGGTTCGCTCCTCACCATCTCGAACGCCTCCTGCCCGTTCGAAGCGGTGGCTGGGTCCGAGCCCACCTTCCGCAAAATCCCCACCATGAGAATCGTGTTCGTCGGAACATCGTCGACCGCTAGAATGCGCAATTTCGGGAGGGATGCAGCCGGCTCGGAATCCGGCACCGCAGGCGGTTCCTCCAGGTATTCGATCCGCGCGACAGGGATGGCGAATGTGAATGTGGTTCCCTCCCCGCGGGAACTCCTCACAGAGATTTTTCCGCCCATTGCAGAAATGAGATTCCTGCAGATCGTGAGGCCGAGACCGGTTCCCCCGAACCTCCGGTGAATCGAGCTGTCGGCCTGGCCGAAAGCCTCGAAAATACTCTCCTGCTCGGCCTCTGGAATCCCGATCCCCGAGTCGGTAACCTCGCAGGCAAGCAGCAGCCTCCCGGGTGATTGCGGACTCGCCGACATGTGCACCGAAATCCCTCCCCTGTTGGTGAATTTCACCGCGTTACCCACAAGGTTGAAAAGGATCTGACGGAATCGCTTGCCATCCGTCTGCACATGCCCGGGAACCGAATCTTCGCAACGGGTGGTGACGGTCAGATGCTTATCCGTAAGAACCGGATCGAATGCCACGATCACATCACGGAGACACTCGCGAACCGAGCAGGGTGCGGTTTCGAGATCGAGTTTCCCGGATTCGATTTTTGAGAGGTCCAGGATGTCGCTGATGAGCCCGAGCAGCGAGTTGCCGCAGTTGCGGATTGTCGAAACGATCTCGGCATGCCGGGGAGGAAGATCCTCGCCAAGCAGCAGATCCGTGAACCCGATCACCCCGTTCAGCGGCGTCCGGATCTCATGACTCATCATGGCCAGAAAGGAGGATTTTGCGACGTTCGCCCTTTCCGCTGCAGCGACCGCCTGTTGAGCATCCTCCATCAGGCTGAGAGCGACATGCCGGCTTCTGCTGAGTTCCTCGGCGCGTGCCGACATGGCATCCTCCATTTTCCTCCTCTGGATGGCACCGCCAAGGCCTGCAGCGGCGGCCCGCAGGGATTCGAGCTCGTCGGTCTGCCAGATTCTTTCCTCCCCGCAGTCGTCAAATCCGATGAACCCGATAAATTCGCCCCGCGAGTGAACCGGCATGAGAGCGACGGACTGGACGCGCTGAGAGATGAGGATTTCCCTGAGAGGAGAACTGGAATTCGCAGTCAGGGCGGTAAAGGGGGATCCCGCAGCCAGCGAGGGGAGCATTCCGGGCAGCATCGTCTCGTAACACAGGTCCTGCATCAGCGGGTTGTGCAACTCCCGGGAGATGCCTTCGCGGACCCATTCACACCGCTGGCTGCATGTCAGCGGATCTGCTTCGTTGTTGTTTTCAAAATAATACGCGCGGTCAACACCGGCTGCCACGCCGAGCTTCCCCAGAAACGCGGTGGTGTTCTCCAGAAATGCCCCAGGCTCGAGCAGGATGCCGAGCGCATCTGCAACCGCCTTGAGAAACCGGTTCGTTGTGGTTTCAGAAATCATCTTTTGCCATGTCCACCTGGTAGGTCGGGGGCATCCCGAGACGCGCGCGAAGCCTGTTAACTTCGGTCTTCATTTCCAGAATCCGGTATTCGCGGCCGAGCATCGCGTTGTTGAACCGCTCCATCTCTTCGATGTTCGCCTTCAGTTCCTGTTCCACCCGCTTCCTGGTGCTGATCTCCTCAAACGTCGCAACCAGACCGTCGGTCCAGGGTTCCGCGGAAATCGAATACCAGCTCCGCCTTTGGTCGCTGCTGAAGTAGATCTCGAAATGCTCGGGAAGCTTTGTTTCCACAACCCGCACGTAGCGATCGAACAGCCGGTCCGCCAGGTTCCCGGGAAGAAGACCCAGCAGGCATTTTCCAACAATGTCACCCTGGCTGTGGTTGAGAATTTCCGAAGCGGTCTTGTTCGCGAGCACCACGATGAAGTCGCACACGTCACCGCTTTCATTGCGCAGCGCACGGAAGGCCATGATCCCCTCTGACGCCGTTTCGATCACGCTCGAGAACAACTGCTCCTGGACCCGCGACTCGGCACGGCGTCGGCGCAGCGATTCGAGAAGGAGATTTGCTGACATCGCGAGATTCCCGAACTCGTCGTTCGATCCGGGCAGCAGGTGCGCTGAAAAACTTTCGTCCCCGGCAAGTGTCGAAAACTCGCTGTCGAGTCGCTTGATCCTGCGGATAAACAGCGCCTCGATCGTCAGCAGCCCGGAGATGATGACAAGAAGCCCTCCAACCATCGACATCCAGACAATCTGGTCCCGCAGGGCGACCGCGGTGGAAAAAACCGTGGCGGGAATCACCAGCTTGAGTTCGGCGGGTATCCTCCCGAGGGAATCTTCAAACGCCACATAGGCGGTGATCCCCTCAACACCGGGTCGGTGACCGTGAGGGTAGTAAACCCGGCATGTGCCGAGCGTCCCGGTCTCGAGCGTCTCCCCCTGCTCCATCGTCGCATCAGCAAGCAGCTTGGAAGGATAGGACAAGGAAACAACCACGTCGGAGGCTTGCCTCATTTCTTCGAACCACCTGTCGTCGATGTTGATGCCGAACACCAGCCAACCGGGAGAGGGCCCGGCCCCGTCGGTATGCGCAACCGGATACGCCGAAAGCAGCGTGATCCCGTTCGGAGAAGCCATCAGGGCGGAACCCACCGCTCGCTCCTGCAAAAGCGTGCCCTGCCGCAGAACTTCCATGTCGAAATACAGGGGGGGCTCATAGCTCGCCTTGAAGGCCTCATCGATAAAGATCCAAGCCACGGGATTCTTTTGTGAGTTCACCAGAATCACCGCGTCCTGGCCGGACGTCCCGAGGCCGTCCGCCACGTTTTTTGGATCATAATTCCGGGTGAGAAATTCCGGATTCCCCCCGTTCAGGAAATCGTATGTCTCATCCCAAACGGCATGGTCAAAGACGATGCTCCTCTGCTGCTGGAGCATCTGGTCGAGCTCTCGAACCGTGCGGTCGATCCTTTGAAACGCCAGCTCGTCCTGCAGCAGGCCGAACGTTCCGAGGAGAAATGTCGAGACAGTAAACAGAAAGACTGCGAGCACGACCACCATCAGCAGGCCGAAGATCAGGAACGACTTGGCGCGCAGGCTCAACCCGCGGCGGAAAGAGTGATCCATGGACCTTCGGAACATAAACCGGAAAATCTAGACGAGCATATTCAGGATCGCCTTTTGCGTGTGCAGCCGGTTTTCCGCCTGCCGGAAGATGGTTTCCGCGTGAGCCTCGAATGTTTCCCCGGTGATTTCCTTGCCCCGATAGGCAGGCAGGCAATGCATCACGAGGGCACACGGTGCAACGCCGCAAAGCTCCTGGTTGATCTGGTATCCCTGAAGTTGGGCTATCCGGCTTTCAGATTCCTTCTCCTTGCCCATGCTCACCCAGACATCGGTATAGAGCACCGACGCCCCGGCAGCGGCTTTCTGGAGATCCGCAGTCACGCTGACCTTCCCTCCGGCGCGGGCAAGAAGATCCCCGGGAGGCTGGAAGCCCTCCGGCGCGGCGATCCTGAGCTCGAAGCCCATCCGCGCCGCCGCCCAGATCCATGAACGAGCGACATTGCAATCGCCGTCACCCACGAACGTGACACAAAGCCCGTCCAAGGATCCGCGCGTCTCGACGATGGTGAAAAGGTCCGAGAGAATCTGGCAAGGATGTTCCTCGTCGGTCAGGGCATTGATCGTCGGAATCCCGCTGAAATCCGCGAAATCCTCCACGTCCTTCTGATCATAGGTCCTGATCACCGCCCCGTGGAGCATGCGGCCCATCACGCGCGCCGTGTCGCAGATCGGCTCCCCGCGGCCGAGTTGGATGTCGTCTGCGGCAAGGAACATCACGTTTCCACCGAGCTCCCGGATGCCGGTCTCGAACGAAACACGCGTCCGGGTCGAGGACTTTGAAAACATGAGCGCCCAGCACTGTCCGGCGAGAGGCATCGAATCATGCCGCCCCCGCGTGGATTTCATGACGGCGGCCGAATCGAAAATCGATCGGATCTGGCCGCTGTCCAGAGCTTCAATGGAAAGAAGGTTTTTCATCTGGCGTTTCGCTATTCCGGTTTCCTAGACAGTTTTCCCATCGCGGTCGCGAACTTTGTGACCGCCTTGCGGATTTCCTCCCGCGTCACATTCAGGGGAGGAAGAAACCGGACGACGTTCTCCCCGGCGGGGATCACAAGCAGCCCCTCCCGCATGGCGGCGGCAACAGCCTCCAGGGATGGTGGACGGGATCCGGCGGGGACTGCGGCAGGATCAAGCTGGACTCCGACCATGAGCCCGAGTGACCTCACAGCCGAGACTCCCGGCACCCTTCCCAAATCATCGGCCAGTTCGCGGCCAAGCTCCGAGGCCGTCGTGCGCAGGCCGTCCCGCTCGATGATCTCAAGCACCTTCAACCCCGCCGCACAACAGACCGGATTTCCACCGTATGTGGTGCCGTGGCTCCCCGGCCCCAGCAGATCACAAAGCGGCCCCCTCTCGTCCGGTGCGACCGACGAGATCCAGAATGCGCCAAGGGGAAAACCATTCGCGATGCCCTTCGCCCAGGAGACACCGTCCGGCTTCAGCCCCGGCACGATGCTTTCCCATCCGCACCACTCGCCCGTCCGGCCGAGTCCGCATTGAATCTCATCGAAGAGCAGGAGCAGTCCGCGCTCATCGCAAACTTCCCGGAGACCCCTGAGAAATTCCGCGCGCGCGATATGAATCCCCCCCTCTCCCTGAACGGGCTCAACCATCACAGCCACCGTCGTCGGACCCACGGCTGACCTGACTGCATCGAGATCCCCGAACGGAAGGTGACGGAATCCCTCCAGCAACGGACCAAAACCTTTTTTCACCTTCTCCTGAGCCGTGGCCGAAATGCCGGCCATCGTGCGCCCGTGAAAAGAGCCCTCAAATGTCAGGATCTCATGGCGCCCGGTTGCGCTCCCGAAACGGCGAGCCAGCTTGATCAACCCTTCGTTTGCCTCCGCCCCGCTGTTGCAGAAAAATACCTTCCCCGCCCCCGCGATCCCGACCAGCCGCTTCGCCAGCGCCGCCTGCGGACCCGTGCGGTAAAGATTGGACGAATGAACCAGTTGCCCGGCTTGCTCCGTCACTGCGGCGGTGATCTCCGGATGCGCGTGCCCCAGCGAACACACCGCAATCCCGGCCCCGAAATCCAGAAACTCCCGGCCTCCGAAATCCCAAACCCGACACCCCTTCCCGCGCTCGATATCGAGATCAAAACGCCCGTAAGTCGGGATCACATACTTCTCATATTCGCCTGCCAGTTCAACCATGCCAAAACCCCTAGCCGATTTCCCGCAGGAACATGAGAAAAAAATCCTCGAATACGGACGGAAGCTTTCGTGAATTACGATCGCGACATGAATTCGCTTCCGGCTTGCTTGTTGAAAGACGGCGGGGATTGTCCTTAACTGCATCGGAATGTCCGCGACGGTTTTGATTGTTGATGACGAGAAGAACACGCGGGATGGCTTGCGTAATGCCCTCGAGGGGGAATTTGACGTCTACGTGGCGGCGGATGCGGAAGGGGCCATGCAGACGATGGAGACCCTGCCGGCGGATGTTTTGCTGACGGATTTGCGGCTCGGGGGGGAGGACGGGATGTCGCTGGTCGGCCGGGCACTTCAGCTTCCGAGGCCTCCGGTATGCATCATGATGACCGCCTACGGTTCGGTGGACACGGCGGTCGAGGCGATGAAAAAGGGGGTCTACGATTTTGTGACGAAGCCGGTGAACATCGACCGCCTGGAGATTCTGATCAAGCGGGCTCTGAAGGACCGGGCGACGCAGAAGGAAAACAAGGAGCTGAAGGAGAAAGTCACCCGGCAGTTCACAATTGACGGGATGATCGGCCGCTCCCCGGCAATGGTGGAAGTTTTTGAGCTGATCAAGCAGGTTGCCCCCTCCAAGGCGACCGTCCTCATCCAGGGCGAAAGCGGCACGGGCAAGGAGCTCGCGGCGCACGCCATCCATCACCTGAGCCCGCGTGCAAAAGAAAAATTCCTTGCCGTGCATTGTGCGGCCCTGACGCCCGAACTGCTCGCAAGCGAACTTTTCGGCCACGAGAAGGGCGCCTTCACCGGTGCATCCGAGCGGCGGATCGGACGGTTCGAGCAGGCGAAAGGCGGGACATTGTTCTTGGATGAAATCGGTGAAATCGACGCCGCCACGCAGGTGAAAATTCTGCGCGTTCTTGGCGAGCGCACCTTTGAACGGGTAGGAGGGAGCCAAACCCTCCAGGCGGATGTGCGGCTGATCACGGCCACCAACAGGGACCTCAGCAAGATGGTGGCCGAAGGCACATTCCGGGAAGACCTGTTTTTCCGCCTGCATGTCGTGCCGTTGACCATGCCCCCCCTCCGGGACCGGAAGGTGGACATCCCATTGCTTGTGGAGACTTTTTTGAAGGATACCGCTGCGGAGAACGGGAAGCCGCTCCGCGAACTGACCTCCGAAGCCATGAATGCCATCCTGGAATACGACTGGCCGGGAAACGTCCGCGAGCTGCGGACGGCGATCGAGCATGGGGTCGTCATGGCCTCATCCCAAAAAATCACGCTTCGCGACCTGCCGGCAGGCCTGAGATCTCAAAAAGAGCACCCGGTTGCCGCACCCCCAAGCGGATTAAATTTGCAGGAAACCGAAACGGCACTTATCCTGCGCGCCTTGGATGACAGCCGGGGCAATCGTACGGAAGCGGCGCGGATGTTGGGGATCAGCCGCCGCACACTGCACCGCCGCCTCAAGGAACTCAACATTTCGAAACGCAGTAACATCTCCTCTTAAAAAACTATGGCAGCCTCCGGCGAAGTCGGCGTCCAAACAGCCGTCCATTCCATCGAGCAGGGCAGAATCGCGCCTTACATCCGCGGCGGTATGTTCGGCGTGCTCATCATCTCGCTAACCCTCCTTTACATTTTCGTCCAATTCCGGGGATTTGCCAGCGTGACGGCCATGGATCAGGCCCAGATCGCGCGGAACATCGCTTCAGGTAATGGATTCACCACCAAGTTCATCCGCCCGCTGGCAATCTGGCAGCTTGAAAATGCGGGCAAGCCTGTCCCTTCGGAAAACTTCCCGGATTTCTACCAGGCTCCGTTGGGGCCTCTGGTCAATGCCCTTCCGCTCCTGCTTGTGAAATCCAGTTGGAAAATGACGGCGACCGATCTCGTCTATATCGGGGACAGGGTCATCGCGATGGGAGCCATCGTCTTTTTTCTGCTCTCGGTTGTGATCTGGTATTTCGTGGGGGCCCGGCTTTTCGACAGCAAACTTTCGCTCATCGGGTGCGCGATCATCCTCCTCACCGACATGATGTGGCAGTTCTCGATGTCCGGGCTTCCGCAAATGCTCATGCTTCTGCTGTTCTCCGGCGCGGTCTGGCTGACGGTCTTTGCCATGCAGAAAAAGGAACAGATGATCGTGGTCATCGCATCCCTGTTCGGTGCCGGATTGCTCTTCGGCCTCATGACCCTGACCCACGGGCTCTGCGTGTGGATCTTTGCGGGTTGGTTGGTATTTGCGCTGGTCTACTTCCAGCCGCGCGGTCTGGCGGCGCTCGCAGCCCTTGCAGCCCTCCTCATGGTGACTCTGCCGTGGATGGTCAGGAATTATTCGGTCTGCGGGAATCCTTTCGGTCTGTCGGTTTATTCGGCCCTGTCCTCCGGAGGAACCCCCGAGGAAGGCTTTCTCCGATCGCTGGACGGGGCACCGCCAATCAGCGGAGCCGGATTATTCGCAAAAATGAAATCCGGCGTCTCCTCGCAATTGGAAGGGCTGTTTTCCTACCTGGGAATGAACCTGGCCGCCGGTGCATTTTTCCTGGCGCTACTGCACCCCTTCCGATCTCCGGTGGTTTCGTTCTTCCGGTGGTGCGTGGTGTTGATGTGGCTCGGTGCCGTGGCCGGCATGGGGGCATTCGGACTGTCTGGAGTGGTTTCCTCGAACCAACTGCACGTGTTGTTCCTGCCGGTTTTTGTATTCTTCGGGCTGGCTTTCCTGATGGTTCTTTGGAGCCGCTGGGAGTTGGGTTTTCCTCTCCTGAGAATCATCTTCCTGAGCGTGGTGGTTTTCCTGTGTTCCGCCCCCCTGCTGGCGACACTGATTTCCTCCCGCAAGGTGGCGATTCAATGGCCTCCCTACATTCCCCCGTTCATTGCAATCCTCGGGGACTGGTATGGAGAGAAGGAAATTATCGCGTCTGACATGCCGTGGGCCGTCGCCTGGTATGCCCAGCGCAAGTCGGTGCTGCTGCCGGAATCAGTGAGGGCGTTCAACCGTTTGAACGACTACCGCACGCTCGGAGCGCCGATCAGTGGCCTTTACCTGACTCCCGTCACTGGAAATCTCCGCCTGTTCTCCGAGATCTACAAGGGGGCCTACAAGGAATGGGCTCTTCTCATCACCCGTCCGCCGAAAGTGGACGGCTTCGCTCTTCCGTTTTTCACCGCCCTTCCCATTGACGGCGAATGCATCATCTTCTCCGACCGCGATCGCTGGAGCGCGCCACGGAAATAGGCCCCGCCTCAGAGAAGTTCCGCAGCTACCCCGTCAGCCAGAAGCCTCCCTTTGCGGGTGAGCATGATGCGGGAATCGTGCGCCTCCACGAACCCGCCGGATGTCAGCGACGCCAACCTCTCCGGGTCTGCCTCCTCCGCAGCAATTCCAGCCGAGGTCCTCAATGCGAAAGCGATCCGTTCGGCCCGGCGCATCGCAGGAGGAACCTCCTCGATGAAGTCATGCAGCGGGAGCCTGTCTTGAATCCTATGTATGTAAGCGGAGGTATCCGCGATATTCCGCCAGCGCTTTCCCGATCGGGTGGTAAACGCACTCGGCCCGAAACCCGCGTAGTCGTCGCCCTGCCAGTAGGCGAGGTTGTGGAGACACTCGCGGCCGGGTTGCGCATAGTTGGAAATCTCGTATTGGGAGAATCCGGCAGCGGAAAGCACATCCATCGCCATCTCGAAGAAATCCGCATCCCGTCCCTCCTCGGGAGCAAATTCCCCGCGCGAGAAGCGCGCAAAGTATTCCGTGTCCTCCTCGTAGGTCAGGCAATAGGCGGAGATGTGGTCCGGAGCGAGGTCCACGGTCTTCCGGAGGGTTTCCCTCCACTGGTGCTCCGACTGGCCGGGTATTCCAAAAATCAAATCAAGATTGATATTCGAAACCCCCGCCTCGCGCAGGATCCGGTAGCTGCGCTCCGCCTGCAATCCGGTGTGAACCCTTCCGAGGGTCCGGAGCAGCCCCTCATCCCACGACTGCACTCCCATGCTCACCCTGTTGACCCCCAAATTCAGGAGAGCCGTTGCCTTTTCGAGCGAGACGGTGGCCGGGTTCATCTCGATGGTGAACTCCTTCACAACCGAAAAATCCACGAGCTCCCTCAACCCGGAAATCAGGAAATCCAGTTGGGGAGTGGAGAGGGCTGTCGGCGTCCCTCCGCCAAAAAACACGGTCGCAGGTTGCAGACCTTCGGCGGCGGATGCAGCCTCCATCAGAATCGAATCCAAAAACGCCTTCGTTTTGTTGCGGTCCCCGGTTTCTTTGTAGAAACTGCAATACGGACACACCTTCGGACAGAACGGAATGTGGACGTAAAGATGGCGGACCATTGGAAATGAGAGTATTCACAACCTGGATGAGATGCAACCGGACTGCATGGGCGCTTGCTCTGCTGGCTGCGATAACCTGCGCTTACGGCGCAAAGCCGCCTGCTCCGCCTTCAAAAATCTACTACGCGGTGGACTCCGCGTCCCTGTCCCCATCGCGCGTGGTGAATCCCGGCGTGGTCAAGCGTATGGTGAACAGTCTGGTGATGGCGGTAACCGGAAAATCTGACTTGCGGCAGGCATGGGGAAGCCTCGTCAAAAGCAGCGATCGCGTGGGAATCAAAGTCTCCGCTTCTGGCGGGGCAGTCAGCGGCACAAATCCGCAGGTGGTGGATGCCATCGTGGACGGCCTCCGCGAAGCGGGAGTCCCCGCATCGCAAATCATCGTCTGGGACCGGAATCAGGAGGATCTCATCGCCGCCGGATACCGCAAGGACGGCTCCCGCTACCAACTCCGGTGGGTGGATCCGAAAACCGGTTACGACACGAAAGCCCAGGTCAGCGCCCCCGTGCTGGGCAAGCTCATTTGGGGGGACAGCAGTTTCGGAGGAAAGTCCGGAGCCCGCTACTCCGACATGTCCGGCGACCAACTCAGCAGCCGCAGCTTTTACTCAAAGATCCTCAGCAACGAGGTCACGAAAATCATCAACGTCCCGTCGCTCACTGACAGCTTCCTCACCGGAATCAACGGCGCGCTCGCAAACATCGTCCTGCCGAACCTGGACAACTGGCGCAGATTCACCAAGCCGCCATCCTACGGAGATCCCTATCTCGCCGAAATCTATGCGGATGCGATCATCAAGGACAAGGTGGTGCTCACCATTCTCGACGGTCTCGTCCTCCAGTATGCGGGAGGCCCGTTTGCCAACCCGGGATTTCTCCAGGACCATTTTACCATTTATGCCAGCCGTGATCCGGTGGCGCTCGATGCCACGGCCATGCGTCTGGTCGACGAGGCTCGCAAACCCTCCAAGCTTCCCGGTCTGGCTCCGATGACCTCCTGGCTCCGGAGTGCTGAATCCATCGGCCTCGGCACGCAGGAAGAGGAAAAAATCGAACTCCTACAGGTGGGCGTCGAAGGTCTGCGCTGAAAAAATAACGCTCAGGCGACCGGCAAACTGTTCCCCGGCGGCAGGTGACGGATGTCCTCGGCATCGACGGCAAAAACAGTGTCCTCCGAGATGCTCGTCGCCTGGTCGCCGATGCGCTCGAGAAACCGCGCGATGAAAATCATCTCGAGATATTCTTCGATCTGCACCGGATTTTTCTGCATCAGTTCGGTGAGCTTGTTGGCGAACTCCCGGTTCAGCGTGTCGAGTTCGCGGTCGCGTCCCTTGAGCGTGCGGGCCAGCTCGGCATCCTGGTCGGCGTAGGCTTTGATCGCATCCCGGACCATGGAATCCGCATGGCGGAACATCGGTTCCAACTCGGCGGCTTCCGGGATCCTCGCCTTGAGATTCAATTTGCGGGCCCGGCGTGCAATGCCGACAGCCTGGTCGGAAATCCGCTCGAGGTTCGCGCTGAACTTCATCGTGGCGATGACATGGCGGAGATCGGAGGCAAGGGGCTGGAATTTGAGAAGCAGTGCGATGCCCTCCTGGTCGATCTGAACCTCCAGAATGTCGATCTCCTCATCGTCGGCGATGACCGTGTTGCAGGACCCCTCATCCCGCTCCATCACCCCTTTCCAGGCCCTCGCAATACTGCGCTGCGTCAGGCTGCCCATCATCAGGGCATTCTTCCGGAACTCCATGAGGCGCAGCTCAAAGCCGGAGAGAATATGGGGAGACGAGGTGCCGGACGAAGTCATGACGGGAATTTATCCAAGGCGCACCTCCGGACAACAAATCATTTCATAAAATAATGGATTCTGCCTTGCGGCAAAATCAGGCCCGGAACGCGATGACCCCGACAATTTGTCCCGACGGGTTTTCCACGACAACCGGCGTGCCCGGCGACGCCGAGGCAAGAAGGGAGTCGATCGGGGCCAAAGACTGAACCCGCACAGCAGGCCCGGCGACAAGCGATACCGGGTGACTCTTCCCATCAGCGGCGGCCTGCTCGAGGGAATCCAAAGTCACAACTCCCAGAGCGTGCAAACCCGCATCAACAACTGGAAAAAACGGCTGCGTGCTCCCCCGTGCGAACGCGATGGCATGATCCAACGGGGTATCCGCCGGGATCGATGAAAATTGGGAATGCATGATATCTGAGATTTTCTTCGGTCCGCCGCCCCTGGACCTCGCATAGGCCAGCTCCTGCTGCGCTCCCATAAACACAAAAATCGCGATGAAGAGCAACATCGGGGCCCCGAGGAAACTTGCGGCCGCAAACCCGACCGCGAGCGTCTGACCGACCCGCGCGGCGATCGTCGTCGCCAGCACATTGCTGAAGCGCATCGCCAGAAGCGCCCGCAAAACCCGCCCGCCATCCATCGGAAACGCCGGGATTGCATTGAAGGCGACCAGCATCACATTCACATAAAAAAGCTTGGCGGCCAGGCTCCCGCCAACGTGGTCAATTTCGGAGAAATCCGTGGCGCTCACCTTGAATGCCAGGAAGAAAGCCAGGAGCGCAGCTATGATGACATTGACCGCCGGCCCCGCAATCGCGACGACCAGCTCGTGGGCCGGCTTCGAGGGCATACGTTCGAGCCGGGCGACGCCGCCGATCGGCAGCAGCGTGATATCCGGCGTCCGGATCCCGTAAGCTCGCGCGGCAAAGGCATGGCCGAACTCATGAAGCAGCACGCAGAGGAACAATAGAAGTGTGAAGCTTACCCCCTCGATCGCCCCGCTCACCCCTCCCTCCTGCCAATACATCCAGCCGAACCACGCCAGCAAAAGCAGGAACGTGACGTGAATTTTCACGTCAATCCCGGCCACCCGCGCAATCCGATAGGATCCCTTCATAAAAAATTGATTTTCCGTCAGGCGATTTGGCGTTATCTGTCACCACTCCGCTGCCAAAGAAGGCAGCCATTCATAATCCAGAATCAGAAAAAGAAAATGTCATTCCCAAAAGTCCTCGTAGCCGATCCGGTATCCCAGCGCGGAGTCGAAGAGCTTGCCGCCGGCGGCGCGCTGGAAGTTGTCGTCAAAACCGGCCTCAAGGAGGCGGAACTCATCGAGATCATCCCGGACTTTTCCGCCCTCGTCGTCCGCAGCCAGACCAAGGTCACCGCCAAGGTCCTCGCCGCAGCCTCGAATTTGAAGGTCATCGGACGCGCGGGCGTCGGCGTTGACAATGTGGATGTGGATGCCGCCACGCGCCACGGGGTGATCGTGATGAACACGCCGGGCGGAAACACGATCTCGACCGCCGAACACGCGTTCTCCCTTCTCATGAGCATCGCCCGCAGCATCCCGCAGGCGGACGCCAGCGTGAAGGCGGGCAAGTGGGACCGGAAAAAATATGAGGGCGTCGAACTCTACAACAAGACGCTCGGCATCCTCGGCATGGGCCGCATCGGGACAGAACTCGCCCGGCGGGCGATCGCATTCGGCATGCGCGTTCTGGCCTACGACCCTTATCTTTCGGTGAGCCGCGCCCGCAGCCTCCAGGTGGAGCTTGTCGAGGACCTCGACACGCTCGTCCCACAGGCGGATTTCATCTCGATGCACATGCCGCTCACCGACGAGACGCGCCACATGCTCGACTCCCGCCGCCTCGGGCTCTGCAAAAAAGGTGTGCGCATCGTCAACTGCGCGCGCGGCGGACTCATCGACGAGGCCGCTCTCGGAGAAGCGCTCAAATCCGGACAGGTCGCCGCGGCCGCTCTCGACGTCTACGAAATCGAGCCTCCTCCGGCCGAATTTGCACTCCGCGAACTCCCGAACATCGTCTTCACTCCCCACCTCGGCGCCAGCACGGCCGAAGCCCAGGAAAATGTCGGCATCGAAATCGCCCAGGCGATCCGGGCCGCCCTCCTCGACGGGGAAATCCGGAACGCGGTCAACATGCCCAGCATCGACGCCAAGACAGCCGCGGTCGTGAAGCCCTACCTCACGCTCGGCGACAAACTCGGCCGCTTCGCAGCCCAGCTCGCCCCCAAGCGCAACGACCGGATCGTCATCACCTACGGCGGAAAGGCCGTCGAGATGCCGACCGAGGCGATCACCCGCGCGATCCTCACCGGATTTTTAAAGAATGCCGGAGGCGAGGAGGTCAACAGCGTCAACGTCCGCACGATGGCATCCACGCTCGGACTGGATGTCGAGGAGATCCGCTCGAGCGAACAGACCGACTTCAACGAATGGCTCCACGTCGCGGTTTTCAGCGGCGAGAAAAAAGTCTCCGTCGGCGGAACGTTCTTCGGCGCCAAAAACGACCCGCGTATCGTCCGCGTGAACAGCCGCCCGGTCGAGGTCACTCCCTCCGGCGTCGTCCTCCTCCTCGAGAACAAGGACCGCCCCGGCATCGTCGGTCATATCGGCACCCTGCTCGGCAAGGAGAACATCAACATCGCCAGCATGAGCCTCTCCCGCACCGAACTGGGCGGCCGCGCACTCACCCTCCTCAACCTCGACAGCCTTCCGGATGAAGGCGTCCTCGGACGCCTCTCCTCCGACGCCGACATTTTCGCCGCACAGGTGATTTCGCTGTAATCGCGCCATCCATGGAATGCGGATATAAAAAAATCGCCCGGCGGATTGGTTGTGGAGGGGCCCCGTTTTCTGAACAGTCTCGGATGAGAGTCTTCGGTGGATTTGGTTTTATTGGTTTAGGGTTGGATTGCCAGCGTGAACTGGAGCGCAGGGCGTAGCCCGGAGCGTAAGTTCACGCTTCGCGGCGTCTGCCGGGGTTCTGTAACCCAGGCTGCCGTGGGGTCGTTTAAAGTTATATTCCTCGCGCCAGTCAGCCAGCACGGCGTTGGCTTCGGCCACGCTGAAGAAGAGTTCTCTATCCAGCAACTCTGCCCTCAGGCTGGCGTGGAAGCTCTCGACATTTCCGTTCTCCCACGGCGATCCCGGCTTGATGTAGCGCAGGCCAACCTGGCCGGTTTCCGCCCATTGCTGCACCCTTTTGGCCACGAACTCGGGACCGTTGTCGCTTCGCACGTTTTCCGGCTTCCGCCCGCTGCAGACCAGGATCTCCTCCAGGGATTCCAGCACCTGTCGGGCCGGATAGCTCGACGCGGCTCGCAGCAGCAGGCATTCCCGTGTATATTCATCGATCACCGAAAGGATCCGCAGTCTGCGACCCTTGACTGTCACGTCTTCGATAAAGTCATAGCTCCACACTTCGTTGGGTCGGCTGGACCTCTGACGTGTTGAGCTTTTCGCACTCACGCGATGCCGCTTCCCTGGCCGACGGGACGCCAGGAGACCTCTCTGCCGCCTGATCCTCGCTACCCGTTTGCTGTTCATGGCTTCTCCGCTCTGGCGCAGCAGCGCCGTCACCTTGCGATATCCATAGACCGGGTTTTCCCGGGACACCTCCTCTATCAATCCCTCTTGCCTGAGCCGCTCGGCGTCTGGCTTCGAGCGGTAATACGCGCTCGATCGCGCCAATCCCATCACCCGGCACGCCCGATGATGACTGCCGATCCCCATGCCGACCACGTATTCCACCGCGTTTCTCTTCTGCATGGGGCTTACCACTTTTTTGAGTTCACTTCCCTCAGGATCTGGATGTCCAAGGCCTGGTCCGCCACAAGGCGTTTCAGCCGCTGGTTCTCCTCCTCCAACTCTTTGAGCCGACGCGCTTCGCTCACCTCCAGCCCTCCATACTTCTGCTTCCAGCGATAATACGTTTGCTCGCTGATCTGATGCGGCCGACAGGCGTCCATCACCTTCAGGCCGCTTTCCTCGATTTCCTTCAATATCCGGATGATTTGCTCCGCGCTGTGTCTCTTTTTCATTGGTTCTTTGGTGTTTTATCACCTCAGAACTCTCTTTCAAACCTGCTCAGCTTTCGGGGGCCTGACCAGTTGCACTGCTTCTGTTTTGCATCAGTTCCCAATGACAACCACCGGTTCCTCCCTCGCAAAAAACAAAATATTTCACCGCCCCGCTTCCCTGCTGGCTTCGATCATTCTCGGAGCCTGGACGATCAGTTCCGCGCTGCTGGCCGGCACATGGGAGCAAATCCCTTGGACCAGCGACGCAGACCTGCCTGTTTCCTCAGGGAAAAAATCCACCCATTCCCTGAGCTTCGGTTCGAAAACCCCGATAAAGGTGAATGGCGTCCTGTTTGAAGGGACCGCTGCATCCTCCTCCGGGAACAATTGGGAACTTTCATCGATCCCCTCGGAAACGAAAAATGTCTGGGTGGTTTCCCTGCCCCCAGATCAGAAAAACCAAATCACAGGCGCAGGCAAATCCCTTGTCGAGAACATGGTTACCTCCCGGAACAAGGTGGAAGGCCTCAGGATTGAATTGTCCGGATTGGAACCGGGCAGGAACTACCGGCTTTTCTTCTTCAACATCAGTTCGGATTACAAATCCACGAAACGGGTCAGCACCGTCACAGCAAGCGATGAGCCCGACAACCTGCAACCCCTTGACCTCAACCCGAAGAATGTCGATTCAGGCAATGGCTACCTGTGGGCGTATTCCTACAAGGCCCCGAAATCCGGCACCCTGGTCATCGACTTCGCCCAGGAGGATGGGGAAGTTTCCCGCCCGCGCCTCTTCGCCCTCGCAAACCTGGCCGAATAACAAGCCCAGCTTCAGCCTGCGCGGGCATCGTTCCAACCGGCCGTCTGGCCGGTTTCTTCCGCGGAGGAGACAGCTTGAGCGTAGGCAAACCCGTTTCCCGACATTTTTTAAAAAATTCCCTTGCCTCCGGCGGGCGCTCACCTAATCTTTCCGTCCCGCTCAATGTCGGGAAACAAACATTAACCGTTCTTTATAACTTATGTCAGCACCAGCAGGCCAAAAAATCCGAATCCGGCTCAAAGGATTCGACTACCGCATCCTCGATGCCTCCGCGCACGAGATCGTTGAAACCGCGAAGCGCACGGGCTCGAAAGTCACCGGCCCGATCCCGCTTCCGACCCGCATCGAAAAATTCACCGTCAACCGCTCGCCCCACGTCGACAAGAAGTCGATGGAGCAGTTCGAGATCCGCACGCACAAGCGCCTGCTGGACATCGTCGAACCGACCGCCAAGACGGTTGACGAACTTCGCAAACTGAACCTCCCCGCCGGAGTGGACATCACCATCAAGATCTGACCGCCATGAGCATTGGACTTCTCGGAAAAAAAAT
>Ga0247840_10003033_pt1 | contig 28978 bp, 25 predicted proteins | sample LaCruzMarch2015__FD_192404 | JGI IMG/M metagenome (GOLD analysis project Ga0247840, IMG submission 192404) | Freshwater microbial communities from meromictic Lake La Cruz, Castile-La Mancha, Spain - LaCruzMarch2015_17m | ecosystem: Environmental > Aquatic > Freshwater > Lake | place: Spain...
TGTTAAATAATTATAATATATTATATGACGTAGTTAAAACACCACTGGGACGAAGGCCTAATGTAGGCGGCGGAGAGAGTATTTCACCACAAAGAGCGTGGGAATCGGATGCGGCATACCAATCGGCTATCTCCTCAGTTGGTATTCCTCCGGTTTATGCTGAATTTACCTCTGTTGCCTTTCCGTATTCGGGCTACTATGTTCTAAGAAACGGTTGGGAAAAAGATAGTACTTATCTATTTACGCAGAACGCGAGAAGAACCTTTGGGCATCTTTATCCTTCGAATAACAGCATAGAGCTTGTTTCGAAAAGGCGTAATTTAATAATGGGTGGTGGTTTTCCGTATTATGGCATAGGTGATGCTCCGGAAGGATTTAAAGAGGAATGGTTAAAATACAATGAATATTTTGAAGAAGGTTCTACATTAGACCGAAGTACGATTATTGTAGACGGAAAAAGTCAGACTAGAACAAACAAAGATGGGAGTATTTACAATAATGTATCAAATTTAGATACAATAAAATCGAAATGGAGTGATAGCATTACCTTTACATATACCGAAGGAAACTATGATGGTGGGTATTTAAGTGCAAATGATGTTGAACATTACAGGCAAACAATACTTATTAAGCCCTTGGATATTGTAATAGTGTCCGATGCAATTACTATGCCAGAAAATACAACACACGAAATATCACAAATATGGTGCTTCCCCCCATTTTTACAAAAAGCAACAGATGGTATTGATGTGCCGGGCTTTAAGGAAAATGAAGTGATATATAATGCTAATGAAAAAAGCTTAAAAACACAAGACTTATTAGGACCAAATGTATTTTTAAAATCCTTTTCAAAATATGCTTTAAGCTACAACAAATATTATGGTTATAAGGGCGAGGATGGCTATAAGGGTTGGTATTCACCGGGAATATCCGGAAAAAGATATCCAAAGGCTGATATGCATATAAATTTGAGAGGAAATAATGCAACGCCACCACTTGTTACAGCTATATCAACTTCAACAGGCACGACATCTGAACTTTCGAATTATATTGATTTATCAACTGATGATGTTACAGGCTTTTCAGCAAGTATTCAGGGTAAGAATATTGTTTATTATTCATCGAAAACACCTATGAAAATGAGTTATAAAGGAATAGAAACCATTTCTAAAACACTACTTGTGTTAGAAGATGGTGATGAAATAAGGGGCTTGGTTATAGACAGCACCAAATTTACATTAAAAGGTTTAAGCCTGCAAACAGAGGCTACATCCTTCGAGTATATTATAACCGGAGGTAAATTAGAGGTTAAGGGAATAGTAGCTATGCCCACCTCATTAAAATGGTCAGAGGGAGATAACGGGATATATCCTGTCTATAATTTACTTTCGCTGGATGTTGTTTTGCCAGTTATTGAAAAAATTAGCAAAATGCGAGATAGAATTAAAACAAGAACTTTTGAGCATAGGCCATTTACAATAGAAAGAATAAAGAGTGATTTGAATTATGTGGGAAATAGCTTGCCGTTATTTATAAATGTAGGATCGGAATTTGCACAAGACAGCTTTGAAGAAGAAACCGATAGGCTTATAAAACGTATATACGAGGAACTATCAGCCTGGAAAAATGCTTCGCAGGTAAATCAGGTGAAGGCTTATTTAAATGAGTTAAAGGCAGAGGCAAACGAATATAATAAAAACCCGAATATTGACAAAGCAACAAAGTCAAAGCTTGAAAAATTAATTAATAAAATAAGGTAGGATGATATCTATGAAAAATTTAAAACAAATTCATTACGATGCTTTAGAGGGAAGGGATGATTAAATCAAGCGGGTTGCATTTTTATGGCACCAGACATACAGGTTATTCAATAGTAGATCTTTCGCACACAATTAATTTCAGATGTTATGGAGCCGCATTTGAACAGGTTCAAAAAGGAGATAGGTGGTGGTATATTCATTATTGTGCCATGCCGGTACCCTCTCGGGGCATGTACTGCCTGCTTTAGCCAGGGGTGATAGTATTAGATGTGTTTATAATTAGCAGGGGTAAAATTCGCTGTTTAATAGCCCTGAAAGTAAGATGCAATATAAAGTAGCTTTTTGTACAGATATTGATATAGAATTGGTAGAGAAAATAGAAAAATTAATCACTGAGCCTATTTTTTCAAATATACCACGAAAAAACGGTAAGGGTATTATTGTTTAAACTATGGCTACAAGTATTGAACAGGCATAAAAAGTTTATGATAAATAGCAAAAGTATTTTACTTAGAAGCGGGATGGGATAAAATGGAAAAAGTTTTTTATGTATCAACATTTGGTAATGATGAATATGGAGATGGTTCTTATGGTAACCCATGGGCTACTATAAACAAGGCAAAAAGCTATATACGAGAAATCAGTGATGCAATGACAGGTGATATTGATATATGCATTAAAGGCGGAACGTATTATCTTGATAAAACAATTGAATTTGATGAAAGAGATTCGGGGAAAAACGGATTTAATATTAAATATTGCAGTTGTGAAAACGAAACTCCTGTTATAAGCGGCGGACAAAAAATTATCGATTGGACATTATATAACAGCCAAAAAAATATTTACAGAGCTTTTGTTGGCGAAAAATCTTTTAGGCAACTTTATATAAACGGAAAAAGGGGAATAATGGCAAGATACCCTAAAAGAGGGGCGTTTTTTAAGGTTTTTGACTATGACAAAATGAAACAAGAAATTATATTAGATATAAGTGAGTTTCGCAATCTTCAAAATAGCGTAGATACCGAGATGGTTTTGCTTACCGAATGGGCGGAAAATTATTTGCGTATAGAGTCTTATTATATAAAAGATCACAAGGTGCATATTATTATTAAGCAGCCTGAAAGGGATATGCTTTTTAAAAGGGCATTTCCAAGACTTTATGATATAGCATCAATGGAAAATGAGGATTGGATAAAAGATAAACAGGAATATTATTTAGAAAACGCCTATGAATTTTTAGAGGATGAAAATGAATGGTATTACGACAAAAATTCAAAATACCTATACTTTAAACCGAGTGAAAACGAAGATATAACCAGATTGGATATTATAATGCCGAACTTAGAAACCTTATTCAAAATTGAGGCAAGTTCATATGAAAATATGGTAAAAAGTATTGTGTTTAGTGGCCTGAAATTCGCTCATACAACATGGAATTATCCTTCGTATAATGGTTATATCGGCTTGCAGGCAGGAATGTACGCGGTGAAGGTGTTTGAAGGAAATATTGTCTATGGTGGAAGACCAAAGGCAGCGGTTTATATAAAGGGTGCAAAGAATATTAAATTTGAAGAAAATAGCTTTGAATTATTAGGCTCAACCGGACTTGATTTACATAGAGGAACAAAAAATAACATTGTAAAAGGAAATGTTTTTAAAGATTTAGGTGGCAACGGTATAACGATTGGTATTTTTTCAGAGGAATGGGAAAACATAAGTGTTCCATTTAATCCTAAGGATTTAAGGGATAGAAGTATAAATGATGAGATAAGCAATAATTATATTGAAAAAATAGGCCAAGACAATTTCGGAACTTGTGCAATATCAGCAGGCTATGTAACAAATATAAAAATAGTTCACAACGAAATGTATGATTTGCCATATACGGGTATCAGTATCGGCTGGGGATGGACTAAGGAAAAAAGTGTAATGGAGAACAATTACATAGCGTATAACAAAATCATTGATTTTTGCAAGCTAATGTATGACGGTGGAGGGATTTACACCTTAAGCAACCAAGGTAACTCTGTTATAGAAAATAACTATTGCAAAACAAGCTCTTGTGCTAAGGGTTACGGTTACCGAACGATTTATCTTGACGAGAACAGTAGCAACTTTACTGTACAAAATAATGTTGTTGATATTCCAAATACAAATGAAAGTATAGAATGGTTTTACGCAAATAATGGTGCTGAGGGCGTTGTTTCAAATAATTTTTCAAACAACAGCACGCAACATATTCAATATGAGATAGAATGTAAGGATAACAACTTTACTGATAATGTATATTTATTAGATAGAGTAAAAAACGTTCTTAATAATGTAGGCATTGAAGGGCAGAAGGTATAGCACTTATTTCAAAAAAGGTAAAATTGTTTATAATCCAGTTGTGTTGAAAAAATGAAATAAATAAAATTGAAAAGGATGAGGTAAATGAATAGAGAAATAATGCAAGCTAATAAAATGTTGTTAGAACAATCAATGGAAAAACACAAAAAGGTTTATTCGGGTGATAAAGATATTATAGTGACAGCTCATGGATGGAATAATGGTTATTATGCATCTCCTTTAGCAATGTATAACAGCATGGAGGAAGAATTTAAGACTCAAATTTTAGCTTACAATGCAAATTGTGAGGCACATTTGAACGGTTTTGACAATATTCCTACAATAAGAATCGTTGCAGGCTGTGCCACATGGACAATGGCAATGGCATACGGCTGCGAGATGGTAATATCGGACGACAGGATAGCGGTAAAGCACATGATAGACGATGTGCAGGATGCCTTTAATGTTAAAAAGCCAGATAAAATTTACGAGCATGGCGTTTATCCCAAAATAACTGAGAGAATACTTGAGTTCCAAAGGCGGTACGGTGATATTATGATTAGTGCAAGCGATAATCAGTCGCCAAATGATATACTTACCGAGGTTGTTAACAGCGAAGAAGCTATGTGTGCCATGTATTCGGATCCGGAGCCTATTCACTACCTTTTGAATTTATTTACACAATCGGACATAGAACTAAATAAATTTCAGCAGAGTATAATAAAAAATTATGGTGGACATCAACCAGGAGCATATCTTCCATTTGGAATATTCTTAGCAGATGACAATGCATCATTCCTATCTCCCGAAACTTATAATGAGTTTGACAGACCGTATAATGAGATATTAGCTAAAGAATTTGGAGGCGTTGGGCTTCATTGCTGTATGAAATATGAGCAGAATTTGAAGAATATGTCCGAAACAGAAGGCTTTCTTTTGTTTGACCCTCAAACCGATTTTAATAATATAGATATAATTGCAGATAGTCTAAAAGGGAAAAATGCTGTTTGGAATTTGAATAATGCACCATGGCAAAAAAATAAGGACCGGGGATACAGCGATGAACAAATGCTTAAAAATGCTATTGACAGAATAGGTGGTAAAAACGGTATTATTGTAAATGCATATGGCGAAACAAAGGATGAAGCGTTTAAATTAGCCGCTTCAATTAAGGAGTACGCTTTAAAGAAAGTAGGGAGTAATTTGTGAGTATTTATAATAAAGCTTACGAAATTTGTGTTAATAAAATTAAGTCGAATATTGGCAAACTAAAAAACAGCTTTAAAGAATACCATGCTACGTTGGACGGAAATTATTTTGGAGAAGATAACATGACAACAGAATTTTTAAGCAAGTGGTCGTGGACGCAGTCTTTTTTCACAGGAATGGCACTACTGGCATATATAACCGAAGGGGATAGTAGATATATAAAGTGGATAAACGAGCATTTTGACTTATATAAAGCAAAGGTTTTCGACTTGGAAATGGAAACTATGCATGATTTAGGCTTTTTATATTCGCCATATTCGGTTGGGATTTATAAAATAAACGGAGATATAAACAATAGAAGGGTTGCAATAAAGGCAGCCGATGAGCTTGCAAAAAGGTTTGTGTTCAATGGCGGATATATCAATGCGTGGGCGCAGATGAATGAAAAGGATAATTTTACGGTAGGCCTTGCAATAATTGATTGCATGATGAATTTACCACTACTCTTTTGGGCGTGGGAACAAACTGGAAATGATTTTTACAAGGATATTGCAACAAGACATGCTGATATAACGCTAAAATACATAGTAAGACCTGATTGGTCGGTTTATCACGCATATAGGTTTGACCCAGAAACGGGTAAACCGTTGGGAGGAACAAATCATTGCGGATTTTCTGACGAATCTTATTGGGCAAGAGGAACATCGTGGGCGATTTATGGTTTTGCTGTTGCATATTCGTATACTAAAAATGAAGAATATCTTAATGCTTCAATAAAGCTTTCGGAAAAATTCATTGAAAACTTACCAGAGGATTATATACCGGTATGGGATTTTAGATTGCCAAAGGAAACCCCTGCTATAGCCTGCGGGGGACAAGAATATCAAAAGTGGGATGAAAAAGATAAAAATAATATTAAGTACAACAGGGATTCATCAGCGTCGGCAATTGCCTGCTGTGGGTTTTTGGAATTGCTAAACTATACAGATAATAATACAATAAGTAATGCTGTTGATAGGATCTTAAATAACCTATGCAGTGATATATATTTCAATGAGGATATTAATACTCCGGGAGTATTAAAATGCTCAAACGGAAATATGACATACACAGTATATGGCGACTATTATTTTATGGAAGCACTTTATAGAAAAAACGGTGGCAAGTTGCGGTTTTGGTAGCTAACAATATTTTTTAAAGGGTGGTAATAATTTTGCATAAACTGCGTTCAAGACAGGTTCATTTAGATTTTCATACATCAGAGTTGATGCTGGATGTAGGCCAAGGATTTTCAAAGGAGAATTTTCAAAAGGCTTTACAGATAGGCAACGTAAATTCCATTACATTATTTGCTAAGTGCCATCATAGCTGGTGCTATTATCCTTCAAACGTTGGCAAAATGCATCCAAATTTAGAATTTGATCTTCTCGGTGAGCAGATAAAAGTGGCGCATGGAATAGGGGTGAAAGCACCTATTTATATAACGGTCGGTTGGTCGTCCAACGATGCTGACAATAACCCACAATGGCTGGCAAGGAATAAGGATAAAAGCATACAGGTTACAAACTATGACTTCAATGCAAAGCCAACCGATAAAAAACCGATTGTTTCATGGAAAATACTTTGTCCGAATGAAAGCTATGCAAACCATATCTATAAATTAACCGAAGAAGTATGCGACAGATATGAAGTGGTTGATGGTCTTTTTTACGATATATGCTTTATAAACAAGGTTTGCTATTGTGATGATTGTATTGATAAAATGACTGCTATGGGCTTAAACCCCGATAGTGAAGAGGATGCAAACAACTACTATACATATATGCGCATAGAATTTATGAAAAGATGTACTGAAATTTTGCATAAAAAACATCCGCAAGGCACGATATTCTTTAATTGCGCAGCGTCCATGTATGAGCCGCAATGGCATCCGTATCAAACCCATTATGAAATGGAAGACTTGCCTACCACTTGGGGTGGATATGACATAATGCCGCCTAGGGCGAAGTTTTTCGCAAGGACAGGCAAGGACTATCTCGGTATGACAGGCAAGTTCCATACAATGTGGGGTGAATTCGGCGGCTTTAAAAATCCATCGGCCCTAAAATATGAATGCTCCGCAATGCTTGCTTACGGTGCAAGGTGTAGTGTCGGCGACCAATGCCACCCAAGCGGTGAAATGGATTTGGAAACCTACCGGATAATCGGAGAGGCTTATGAATACGCTAAGCAAATTGAGGATTATTGCTTTGATGTTAAAGAAACATCGAAATTAGGAATTATGCTTGCGGATAATTTAGATAATGAAACAATTGACGTTGCGCTTAATCCTTCGGATGGAGGGCTCATTAATATGCTTTTGGAAACACAGTATGATTTCGATATTGTTCTTCTTAATGATGATTTTTCAAGATTTGATGTAATTGTACTGCCCGATAATATCCTGTTGGATGAAGTAACCGCAAAGAAACTTGATTTGTTTGTGAAAAGCGGAGGTGGGCTGTTACTAACAGGAGACAGTGGTTTAAACAAAGATAAAAGTAAATTTCTTGCTGATATAGGTATGGAATATATCGGGAAATCGAATTACGATATTGATTATGTGAAGCCTTTGGGAGAAATGGCAAAAGGTATTGTCAGCAGCCCATTTTTATTTTATTCGTCAGCTAATATTGTAAAGGCAAAAAATGGAGAAGTATTATCACAGGTGTACACCCCTTATTTTAACAGAACCTACGGAGAATATTGCTCTCACCAAAATACGCCGAATAAATTAAAGCCGGAAAGCTATCCAGCAGCATTAAAAAGAGGACGTGTGATATATATTGCCCATCATATCTGCAAAATGTATAAAGAGGTTGGAGCACAATATCACAGGGACTATCTTATTAATGCATTAAAGCTTATATATGATAAGCCTGTAGCAGGGGTTAAGATGCCGAGCGGTGGCAGAATGCGTTTTGTTAAGCAGGAGGCGAAAAGCAGATATGTATTGCATCTTTTATATGGTCAGCCGATACAAAGAGGGAGCACATCCGTAATTGAGGACTTTCCAAAGCTTTATGATATACCGGTAAGCCTGTCAGTATCAGAAAAAATTAAAAGAATAAAAATGATGCCGCAAAATGAAGATATATTGTTTGTTAGCAACGATAAATCGATTGAATTTGTAGTGCCTAGCATTCGAAGTCATCAGTTGATAGTGCTTGAATATTAATAAAAATAAAAATTGTGATGAATGACAAATTATTAGTTAATTAAGGTGGCAATCAACCATAAGAATACTGATAAACTACCATTCTGTTAACAATGCACTAAATATAAAACTGCCGACAGACAGAGAACTGGTTATAGAAAGCAATTTTCTGGAGAGCCTGATACCAAGTATGTTTGGTGCACTGATGTATGAAGCCCCAGGAGGACTCATTGATGTTAAGCCAATCATAGAAGATATTGAAGAAGCTACTGGGTTAACCGTTTTAGAGGGCCAACTGGATATGGCATTAGAACATTTGAAATATTTGAAGAAAAACACGCCTGAATTTATCAAGGTGCAATGACAAGGTTTATGTCTCCACTCGTCTATGCCGTGGTTATGCGCGGTGGGGATTTTTATTTAGACTTGCTCGTTGAACCTGAAAAAAGTGTAGCATTTATGAATAAAATTGCAGATGTAACAATAAAAACCATAAAGCGGTTTAAGGATGAACTTCAAGAAGATTATTTGGAACAGGTTACGCAAGCCTGAGGGCTACATTTTCATGGCACGCGGTTAACAGGAGATGCAATTGTCAATTTATCTCCGGACTTAATCCAATCGGTACTGGATCCATTGTTTAATCGCTTTAAAGAGGAACTAGGTGGGGTAATGCTGCATTACTGCTGTTTGCCAGCACCGTCCGGTCATGTTTTGCCTGCTTTAGCGGAGAGAGACGGTATCAGGTGTGCTGATAACTGGCAAGGCTATGATACGTATTTTAATAAGGAGCAAAAAGGTTTGCTTCAAGATAAAGTGTCAATGTGTTTTGATTTATCAATAGAAGATATAGAAAATGTTGAAAAATTAATGTAAGAACCTCTCTTTAGAGATGTAAAAAGAAAAGGTGGCAGAGGTTTGGTTGTTATGACTACTACAAACGATTTAGAAAGATCCAAAAAAGCATATGATAATTGGAGAAATTATTTTGAAAAGAAAAATATTAGGTAGAGCTTGCATAAATAATTTATAATGATTTGCAATTTTTTAATGTTATAGAATTAAAAAAACATTTGATACGTAAGGTCTTAGAATGAATCTAATAGCATAATTTTATCATACATGATATTAAAAGATTTGCAGTGTTAACCAAAAATATTATTTAATCACTTGGAGGATATTACTATGAACCATATTGAACGGTTTTATGCAACTATTGAAAGAAAGCCAGTTGACCGCCCTGCTTCATGGCTTGGTCTACCGGTAAAATCGGCATTGCCTAAGCTATATGAATGCTTTGGTGTAAGTAGCGAGGATGAGCTTAAGCGGGCGGTGGATGATGATATTTATACGGTGGAGTTACCCTACCATTCCCCTACCAGCAACGCCATTTATGCTGCTTTTGATTTTGCAAAGGAGGGGAAATGTGATGAAGAGGAGCGCACCCTCACAGCTCCTGGATTTTTTGAGGATTATGACGACCCTACAAAGGTAAATGATTTTGATTGGCCCGATCCTTTAAAATACATAGATCCAGCAGAGTGCAGAAGAGTTGTTGAGGGCACACCTAAGGATTGTGCAGTGATGGGTGTGGTATGGTCGGCGCATTTTCAAGATACATGCGCCGCCTTCGGCATGGAAACCGCATTGGTTAAAATGCTTGCAGAGCCCGAAATGTATAATGCTGTTAATGACAAAATAGTTGATTTTTACTTAAAAGCAAACGAGATATTCTACGGGGCAACGAAGGGCAAGTTGCACGCTGTTCTTATAGGGAATGACCTCGGTAGCCAGACAGGGCTGATGATTTCTCCTGCCTTAATCAGAAAATTTGTATTGCCAGGCACAAGAAAGCTTGTAGAACAGGCGAAATGTTATGGCTTAAAGGTTATTCACCACAGTTGTGGTGCTATTCTCGATATTATACCTGATTTAATTGAAATAGGTGTGGACGTTATTCACCCGATACAAGCACTGGCAAAGGGTATGGAACCAAAACAACTGAGGGTTGAATTTGCCGACAAGGTGAGCTTTTGCGGCGGTGTGGATGCGCAAAATTTATTGGTAAACGGCACACCACAGCAGGTGCGTGAAAAGGTACTTGAATTAAAAAGCCTTTTTCCGACAGGACTGATTATTTCGCCAAGCCATGAAGCAATCTTACCCGATATTATGCCTGGAAATATCAAGGCATTGTTTAACGCAGTAAAGGAGTAAATTTTTGAAAATGATTAAACAATGTGACATCAAAAACTATTCCATATAGAGTAACCTGATAACTAAATGCAGTAAATGTGACAAAATGATCTATAAGTTGAAACAGTTACGCTTCAAAGTACTAAGTTCACTATATGGTATGGGAAATATGTTTTATTCTATGTATATTATCCTAACGAATTCAAGAATTTAATAAATGTAATTGCAGATAATTTTGGACTCTTATCCTAGGGTAATTAGCTTAATGATATTTCCCAAGCGGTAAAAGATTTGAAAATGTATATTAAATGATAGATAGGTGAAGATTTCTTATGATATATGATAATATTGAGTTTTTTAATGTGAGTGAACTTACGCAAGTTGCCAATTACCCTGGGCTTAGGATAAACAGATTTCCAGGTGAGATAGTTGATGCTTTTGATAATGCAAGACCTGCCTCTCTTTCAAGAGGCTGCGAATTAAGATTTGTAGAAGATAAGGGGCAGGTAAATATATATTTAATGGCTGTTGATGAAGACGGTGAAGTTTTAGTATTTTTTGGTGATTATATGTGTAATCGTAACATTTTGCCCAAAGGGGTAATAACACCTATTCTTATAACAATGCCTGATTTGCTAAATAGAGATTTTGCTGAGGTAAATAAACAAACAAGGTTCACAAAAAGAGTTTGTAGGGTGTTTTTTGATAATAAAAGCATAGTTCATTATTGTGGGTTGGATACAAATGGAAATAAAATAGAGGCACCACATAATGACGATAAACCAAAATTATCATGGCTTGCATATGGTTCATCAATTACACATGGTGCAGGCTCAATAAGTAACTATAATTCATATATACAGCAAACAGCAAGGTTACTTAATAGTCAAGTACATAATTTTGGTATGAGTGGCTCGTGTATGTGCGAAAAAGAAATGGCTGATTATATTGCAAAATTTGAAGGTGTAGATTTTATAACACTTGAGCTTGGTGTAAATATGAGGGGACGCTATTCTGTTCAAGAATTTGAGCATAGAGCCAAATATTTAATTGAAAATGTGGCAAATAAAAATAAAGATAAAAAGGTATTTGTAATTACAATTTATCCAAATATACATACTTATTATGATGAAGAACCAATATCAGAAAATGAATTAAAATTTAATGAAATATTAAGAGAAATTGTTATCAATTCTTCGTTTGATAATGTATATTTAATTGAGGGAAATGAAATTTTAACGGATTTTACAAAGCTAACTGTAGACTTAATACACCCATCTGATAGCGGTCATACTGAGATGGCTTATAATTTATATCAAAAAATACGGTCCGTAATTTAAAAAAAATAATATCTATTGTGAAAGGTGATTTCTTAACTATGAATTCTAACGAAAAATGGGTAAATGAAATATGGCAAAATATTATAAACAAAATAGAGCATACATGCAAAAGGATTGGAGATAGTTTTCCACATATTTCAAAAGAAGGTGAATATGACGATAATAATTTAAATTGGTGGACAAATGGGTTTTGGCCGGGATTATTATGGCTTATATACAGTGATACAAAGGATGATGGGTTAAAGAAAATAGCAGAATTATGCGAAGAAAAGCTTGACAAACCGCTGTTTGAATATGAAAAATTACATCATGATGTAGGCTTTATGTATGAACTATCAGCTGTTGCAAATTATAGATTGACAGGAAACAAACAATCAAGAACAAGAGGGTTCGTTGCAGCAAGTCACCTTGCATCAAGGTTTAATATTAAGGGTAATTTTATTCGTGCATGGAATAATGAGCCTAAAGTTGATGCTAGTGGTTGGGCGATTATTGATTGTATGATGAATTTGCCACTGCTTTATTGGGCATCAGAGCAATTAAATGACCCGAGGTACAAGCATATTGCAATGGCACATGCAGATACTGTGATGAGGGAATTTGTTAGAACAGACGGTTCTGTTAACCATATTGTATGCTTTGACCCTGAAACAGGGGAGTGCATTGGTAATAAAGGCGGTCAAGGCTATGGTGAAGGTTCGTCTTGGTCAAGAGGACAGGCTTGGGCATTATATGGCTTTGTTTTAAGTTATAAATACACAGATAAACAAGAATATTTAGAAACTGCAAAAAGTATTGCACATTATTTTTTATCAAATATAAGTGACGATTATATTCCACTTTGCGATTTTAGAGCACCAAAAGAGCCAATAATTAAGGACAGTACAGCAGGAGCAATAGCAGCTAGTGGATTAATTGAAATTTCTCGATTAGTTAAGCCTTTTGAAAGTGAAATATATCTGAATAATGCAATAAAAATATTAAAGGCACTTGAAGAAAAATGTGTTAATTGGAGCTTAGATGAAGAAGCAATTTTAACTATGGGAACGGTTGCATATGATAGAAATATTAATGTACCAATTATTTATGGTGATTATTTTTTTGCAGAGGCCATTTCAAAACTAAAAGGTTCAAAAATATTATTTTGGTAAGACATAGATATGAGTGAATTTTCGGTCTTAGTTATATATCGATTGTTTAAAAGCATAAAAGCTAAATTATTAATAAGAGATACAAATTGGAGGAATAAATGAGTATTAAATATAACCCAAACAATAAAGTGTTTCACTTGCAGGCAGCTGATACAAGCTACGTTATGCAAATTTATAAATCTGGCTATCTTGCACATCTTTATTGGGGGCAAAAGGTAAATTCGTCAGACTTATCTTATGTTTTGCAAATGGAAGCTTTGCCTTGGGAAACAAAAGTAGATATTAACGATCCTACATATTCTTTGGACAATATTCCGCAGGAATATCCTGCTTTCGGAAATACAGACTTGCATCAACCAGCATATCAAGTGCAGCTTGAAAACGGAACAACTATAACAGAACTGCTATACAAAACGCACAAAATATTTAAAGGTAAGCTGAAGCTTGAGGGCTTGCCATCTACCTATGTTGAGAGTGAAGATGAAGCAGAAACACTTGAAATTGAACTATATGATGCTATAATTGATTTAAGAGTTATACTTAGCTATACAGTTTTTGAAGGATTAAATGTAATTATACGTTCAGTAAGATTTGTTAATGAGGGGAAGACAAATCTAAAACTACTGCGTACTCTTAGTATGAGTGTTGATTTTGTCGATTCGGATTTTGATATGTTGCATCTTTCTGGTGCATGGGCGAGGGAGCGACATATTCAAAAACGTAAGCTTGCTCATGGGATTCAGTCAATTGGTAGCAGTCGTGGATGTAGCAGTCACCAGCATAATCCATTTATTGCACTTATGAGGAATAATGCTGATGAAAATAGCGGTGAAGTGTATGGTTTTAGCTTAGTTTATAGTGGTAATCATTTGGCACAGGTTGAGGTTGACCATTATGATACAACTCGTGTAACAATGGGTATAAATCCATTTGATTTTTCTTGGCTGTTAGAACCAAAGGAGAGTTTTCAAACTCCCGAGGTTGTTATGGTATATTCTAATTGTGGATTAAATGGAATGTCTCAAACGTATCATGAATTATATCGTAAACGTCTTTGTAGAGGAAAGTTTAGGGATATGGAAAGACCAATCCTTATAAACAACTGGGAAGCAACATATTTTAAATTTAATTCTGATAAACTGTTTGACATAGCTAAGGCAGGAAAAGAGCTTGGAATAGAGCTGTTTGTTTTAGATGATGGGTGGTTTGGAAAAAGGAATATTGACGATTGCTCATTGGGTGATTGGTATGAAAACAAAGAAAAAATACCAGAGGGATTAAAGGGATTAGCAGATAAGATAAATGCAATTGATATGGAGTTTGGTATTTGGTTTGAACCAGAAATGGTGTCGCCTGATAGTGATTTATATCGCGCGCACCCTGATTGGTGTATTCATGTCCCTGATAGGAATAGGTCGCAAGAAAGAAGTCAGTTAATTTTGGATTTTTCACGCAGAGAAGTATGTGAAGGCATTAAGGATATGCTAAGTAATATTCTTGCAAATGCACCTATAACATATGTTAAATGGGATATGAACCGTAATATGTCCGAGGTTGGCTCACTTACGTTGCCATCAGAAAGACAAAAAGAAGTATCACACAGATATATTTTAGGTTTATATTGGCTCATGGAAGAATTAACAAATGAATTTCCTAATGTGCTGTTTGAAGGCTGTGCAGGTGGAGGAGGACGTTTTGACCCAGGAATACTGCATTATATGCCGCAAATTTGGGCAAGTGATGATAGCGATGCAATTGAACGGTTGTTTATACAATATGGCACAAGTATTGTATATCCACCAAGTAGCATTTGTGCACATGTATCTGCTGTGCCAAACCATGTTGTACATAGAAACACCCCACTTGAAACAAGAGGTAACGTTGCGATGTCTGGCGTGTTAGGATATGAGTTGGACCTTACAAATACCCCTGATGTAGATAAAGAAATTATGAAGGACCAAATACAAACATATAAAGAAATTCGTCATCTTTTGAAGGATAGCGATTTTTATAGACTAATAAGTCCGTTTGAAAGTAATGAAGCAGCATGGATGTTTGTATCAAGGGACAAAAAAGAAGTATATGTGTGCTATTCAAGAATATTAGCTAAACCAAATCCACCGTTTAGAAAGTTAAAGTTAAAGGGATTAGATGCGGAACTAACATATAAAGTAAAAGATAATGACCAAGCCTTTGGTGGTGATGCGCTTATGCATATAGGCGTTAATGTGCCAAAGCTTAAAGGAGATTTTCAAAGCGTAATATGGCATTTTAACTGTTAAAGTCTTTCGTAAAAATGCTGTAATCCATGGATTACGGCATTTTTGTTTTTATTACTTAATACATAGTATCTCTAAAATTTTTAGGAGTAAAATTGGTGTTTAGCCTAAACGCTGTAACAAAGTTGGATTCGTTATTATAACCTGTTTCAAAGGCAATTTCTTTGATAGATTTTGTTGTTGTTTTTAATAGAAGTTTTGCTCTGTTTAGTCGCAGCATTAATATATATTCATAGGGTGAGTACCCAGTTTCTCTTTTAAAAATTCGGCTAAAATAATATGGACTAATATTCACATATGAAGCTACATCATTCAAGGAGACTTTATGCATAAAATTTTTTTCAATATATTCAATTGCATCTATAATAGGATTCTTCTCGGAATTTATTGAGTTGGTATTTTGTGATGGGCTTAAAAGGAGTTCGGTTAACATTTTTTGTATATGGCAAGTCACAATAGGCTCTGATAAAGGAGTACATTTTATAAATGCGTCAATAATTGCAATCAAATATTTTGTAAAATTATTAGGTTCTTTTAAGGAAATTATACATCCGAACTGTTCAAATGTGTAGTTAAAATATTGCTCGCTAACATTGCCATCAAAATGAAGCCAAAATGTTTCAAGCTCTGTTTTTGCAGAATATGTATGTGGGCTTTTACAGTTTAATAAAACCACATCACCTTTCTTAGCAATGGTATCTTTTTCTTTGTAAGTAATTAAGCATTCACCACTTTTTATATACATTATAAGATAACTTTCATAGTTATCCCTTGCAACAAAGTATTTTTTGCTACAATAAAAATGTCCTACACAAAGAATATGGAAAAACATTGACTTTGCCATATTACTTGGTGTATGGAAAAATATTTCGGAATTAGGTTTAACACCTGTCTCGTTTGTCTTCATATTATCCTCCATATAAAAAGCAAGATTTCAAAACAAGTACGCAATATATAGTAATGATTTATTATTAATATAAGTATATAATAAAATTATAATTTAAGCAAGATTAACAAATAAAATTATTTGGAGGCATTTTATATGGCAGAACAATTTAGTGGTGTAAGAGCATGGGAGGAGGATGTTATTATACCTACATATCCTGTGGGTGAACCTGATAAAAACCCTATGTTTCTTGAAAAAAGGGTTTATCAAGGTAGTTCTGGAAGGGTTTATCCTCATCCTGTTATTGACAAAATTTATGACGAAAAGATTGACAAAAAGTATCACGCTGTTTTTTTGGAAAATGAATATTTGCAAATTATGATTCTTCCTGAAATTGGTGGTAGAATTCAACGGGCACTTGATAAGACTAATAATTATGATTTTGTTTATTATAACCAAGTTATAAAACCTGCCTTGGTTGGACTTGCAGGTCCGTGGATATCAGGAGGCATTGAGTTTAACTGGCCACAGCACCACAGACCAAGCACCTTTGACCCCGTTGATTTTACTATTGAAGAAAATGAAGATGGCAGCAAAACAGTTTGGGTAAGCGAAATTGAAAAGATGTTTAGAACAAAGGGTATGGCAGGCTTTACACTCTACCCTGGCAAGGCTTATTTAGAAATTAAAGGAAAGCTATATAATAGAACTGCTGAACCGCAAACCTTTTTGTGGTGGGCAAATCCTGCTGTTGCTGTAAATGACCATACTCAATCAGTTTTCCCACCTGATGTTCATGCTGTATTTGACCATGGCAAAAGAGACGTTTCTAAGTTCCCTATTGCTACTGGAACATATTATAAGATGGATTATTCAGCAGGTGTTGACATTTCAAGGTATAAAAATATACCTGTGCCTACATCATATATGGCTTATCATTCGGATTTTAATTTTGTGGGTGGATATGACCATGAAAAAAGGGCTGGAATATTGCACGTTGCCGACCACCATGTATCACCCGGTAAAAAGCAGTGGACATGGGGCTGTGGAGAATTTGGACAGGCGTGGGATAGAAATCTAACTGATGAGGACGGACCATATATTGAACTTATGACAGGTATGTATACAGATAATCAGCCTGACTTTTCATGGATAGGACCATATGAAGAGAAAACCTTTAAGCAATATTTTATGCCATATAAGCAGATAGGTTATGCAAAAAATGCTAATATAGATGCAGCTGTTAATCTTGAAGTGGCTGATGGTATAGCATCCTTAGCTGTATACACGACAGCCATTCAAAAAGATGCTACTATCGAACTATTTAGCTGTGACAAGGTTTACTTAAAAGAAAAAGTAGATATTTACCCAGAACAAGCTTATATAAAAAATGTTAAATTAGTTACAGGTGAAGCAGAAAGCAACATTACACTAAAGGTTACTGATAATAATGGAAAGGTTTTAGTTTCTTACAAACCTCTTGTGAAGAAAATAGAAACCACACCAGAACCTGCAAAACCTGCACTATTGCCTAATGAAATTATGACAAATGAGGATTTGTACCTAACAGGGCTTCATATTGAGCAATATCGTCATGCTACCTACGAACCAGATCCATATTATGAAGAGGGTTTAAAACGTGATTCTGGTGATATTAGAATAAATAACGCCTATGGGAAACTGTTGTATAAACGTGGTTTGTTTACGCAGAGCGAACCATATTTTAGAACTGCTATTAAAACTATGACTAAAAGAAACCCTAATTCTTATGATGGAGAGCCATACTATAATTTAGGGCAAGCGTTAAAAAAACAGGGCAGATTTGACGAAGCATTTGATGCCTTTTATAAGGCTATATGGAATGTGGCGTGTCAAGATAGTGGGTATTATGAACTTGCGTGTATTGCGTGTTACAGAAAAGATTACGATGAAGCATTAGAACTTATAGACAAAGCTATAATTAGAAATTATCATAATTTCAAGGCAAGAAACCTTAAGTGTGCTATGCTAAGGAAATTAGGTAAATTCACTTTATCAAAACAACTTGCACAAGAAACTATCTCACTTGATATTTTAGACTTTGGAAGCCGTAATGAATTATATCTAATTCACAAAGAACAGGGTGATATAGAAAAATCAAGAGAAATTTTGAAAGAAAATAGCAAGCTTATGCGTAATAATCCGCACAGCTTTATAGAGATATCAATTGATTATGCAAATGCAGGGCTTTATGATGAGGCATTAGAACTACTTGGAGGATTTACAAGCGATTCAAGTATTGATCCAATGATCTACTATTATACAGGATACTACTATGCAAAATTAAATAAAATAGATGAAGCATTAGAGTTTTGTAAATTAGGGATGAATGCAAATTCAGACTATTGTTTCCCTAATAGGCTGGATGATATCCTTGTTCTTGAAAATGCAATTAAACTAAATACTAAAGATTCAAAGGCGCTATATTACTTAGGGAATCTTTGGTATGACCGCAAGCAAAGTGATGATGCAATCAAGTGCTGGGAGGCTTCACGTTCTATCGACGATACATTTAGTATTGTTCATAGAAATCTTGCACTTTCATATTACAACAAACAAAATGAGCCTGAAAAGGCAAGGGAGTCCTTAGAGAAAGCATTTGCGTTAAATACAAATGATGCAAGGATTTTCTTGGAGCTTGATCAATTATATAAGAAATTGGGTGTCTTACCTTCACAAAGGCTTAAAAACTTTGAAAAACATAAGGAATTGGTAGAGATACGTGATGATTTGTATGTTGAATATGTTACTATTTTAAACCTTTTAGGTCAGTATGAAAATGCGAAACAGTTAGTTTCAAATCGCAAATTCCATCCTTGGGAGGGTGGTGAAGGAAAAATTACAGCACAATATGTCCTTTGTAATTTAGAATTAGGAAAAAGATATTTAACTGAAAATAAATATGAACAGGCGATAAAGCTATTTAACGCTGCAACAATTTATCCACATAATTTAGGTGAAGGTAAGCTTGCGGGTGCTCAAGAAAATAACATATTCTATTTCACAGGTTGTGCATATGAAAAAATGGGTGATTTGGCTATGGCAAAGGAATATTTTGAAAAGGCATCAGTAGGATTAGATGAGCCTACAAGTGCAATGTTCTATAATGATCAACCACCAGAAATGATATTTTATCAGGGGCTTGCGCTAATTAAACTTGGGCAAACAGAAAGAGCAAAGGGTAAATTTAATAAGCTTTTAGATTACGGTGAAAAGCATATTTTTGATAACATTACTATCGATTATTTTGCTATTTCTCTACCAGACTTCTTGATTTTTAACGAAGACCTTAACAAAAAGAATGTTATACATTGCAGATATCTAATTGGTCTAGGACATTATGGTTTCAACAGATTAGAACAGGCTAAAAAAGAGTTCAAGTTGGCTTTGGAATTGGATGTAAACCATTTAGGCGTAAGTGTTCATTTAAATATGCTTACTGGGGGTATGAAATGATTACAGAAAGTACATTTAAAGGTTGCAAATCTATAGAATTAGAAAATGATTATGTAAGAGTTATTGTGCTTCCAACAATAGGAGGCAAAATTGCCTCCTTCTTTTTAAAAGATAAGAATTTTGAGCTAATGTTCCAAAATAAAGAAGAAATATATCGAAAAGCAAACCTATATGATGATTTTGCAGAATTCGATGCATCTGGCTTTGATGATGCTTTTCCTTCTATTGATAGCTCAAAAGTTGAGTATGCAGGAAAGATAATTGAATATCCAGACCATGGAGAAATTTGGACAGCAGATTTTAACTATACAATAGATAATGAACAAATAAATATGACTTACAATAGTGAAATTTTGCCATGCATTTACACTAAAGGTTTATCTTTGGATGGGAATTCTCTAAATATAGAATACAATATTTTTAACAAAGGTAAAGAAGGAATACCTTGTATTTGGGCAATGCACTGTCTTGTAAATTGTGAAGATGATATGAAAATAATTTTTCCAAAAGAAACAAGTCGAATTGAGGTAGTGTGTGAAACACCAACTTTGGGGAAAGTTGGTGATATTCACCCTTATCCATTAACAAAAACAATTAAAGGTACGGATTATCGACTGGATAAGATTATGCCAGTTAGTACCAATAACATGGAGAAATACTATGTTAGAGGAAAAGTTTCTGAGGGCATGTGTGGAGTAGATTATATAGAAAAATCTGTTAAGTTCAGAGTATATTTTGACAAAGAAAAACTTCCATACTTAGGATTTTGGGTTACCAGCGGAGGATTTAGAGGAGATTATAATTGTGCATTGGAACCTACGAATGGATATTATGACAGCATTGATATAGCTAAAAAAAACGCACTTTTTGAACTTCAACCAGATAAAAATCTTAATTTTGTTATAAGGTTACAGTTACTATGACTATAAAAGAAGGATGACAAGAGGCGAAAATTTGAGCAATTCAATATTTGGCACACTATTATTCAGTCATAATATTTAAAAACTCTTATTGCCAGGGAAAATGAAAAAACAAATATATTTCTTATTGAGTTTTATTTGGTGGCAGGGAGTAAGATGGGTGTTTGTGAAATGTGTTAAAATATAGATATAAGAAAAAGTGTTTATTTCCCAAGGGGTGATGTAAATTATAAACAAACAAATTAATTCAAAAAAATTGTTTGTCATTTGAGCTAAGCGAAGGGAATGAGTATAAATTATGACTTTATTTGATTACTATCCTACAAGTAAAGAAGTTGATGCTTGGATTAAAGAGGTTTGTGAGCTGGCAGATTGCAGTAAGTTTTCAATGGATATTTTGGAAGAACCTACATTTGCTATGAATTTTCGCGCATCTAATTTTGAACACATAAAGAAAATAAAAGGGACGACCGATTATTCGGGAGATTTTTATGGCTATTGGCAGCCTTGCTATTCGGCACCGGCTCCCTTAATTGTCCATGTGCCGGGCTATGGTGCGGAAATGAGTATTCATCCGACAATTAATGCAATGGGTTATAATGTTATGCATATATCACCATTGGGATATGTTAATCATAGTGGACCTGTTGACGAAAAACGAAATAAAGATGGGATGTGGCCAGTTCTTGCCGATACAATAACTTCCGAAGGTAAAAAAGGTTATAAATATTGGCTTGCCAATTGTGTAAGTAGCATAAAATGGGCTATGCTACAGCCCTCGGTTATTCCAAACAGAGTTTCGTTTTTTGGGACAAGTCAAGGTGGCGGAGGGGCATTGTTGCTTGCATCAATTTTTCGTGATATGGGAACAAGATGTGTTTGTGCTGACGAGCCGTTTTTGACAAATATGATATTGGCTAATGGGAGAGGCGCGTATGATATGGTTCTGACAGCTATTTCGAAATGCAAAAATGAACAAGTAGCTTGGCATAGTGCTGGGCTTTTTGATACGCTTTCTCATAGCCACAGAATTACATTTCCGGTGTTGCTTACTGCGGGTGCAGTTGACACTATTTGCCCCCCAGAAACTATAAAGTCATTATATGATAATTTTGGGGATATAACCAAAGCATTTGTAATGTTAAAAGATGAACCGCATGGTTATACAAGCCAGTTTATGCCACTTTGTGAAGCGTGGTTTAAACTGTATGCTTAATGCATAAAATTGTGTCTTGTGAATAATTTTAGTTGTCTAAAAAGCGTATGAAAAAAACACTCAAAGATTGCTTTTAAAATCGTGATGTTATACTAAAGCATAATGGTCAGAATGTTGACGATATTCAACAACTTTTCAATTATTCAAAAGGATGGATGCATAATCAGATTGTTGAGTTTGAAATTTTAAGGAAACAAAAGGAAGTGGAGCTTAAATTTCGGCTTTAATGGTGTTTGAAAATAGTATGACCGAGAACCTGTGTGAGCAAATAAAGAACAAGTAAAAAACTGATATTTTAATAAATATGATTAGGAGTTTCGTAAAAATGATTACATTTGAGAAAAATTCAACTATTCTTTTTTTAGGAGACGGCATTACAGAGCAAGGAATGTATATAAGTTATTTCGAAGCATATATTACAGAACATTTTCCTAATATGGGGCTTAAAATCGTAAATTGCGGAAAGTCTAGTGAAACTGCATCGGGTTTAAGTGAACCAGACCATCCTCGGCCACGTCCTTGCATTCATGAGCGATTGGACGAAGTGCTTGAGATAAGCAATCCTGATATAACTTTTATTTGCTATGGCATGAATGATGGCATATACTATCCTTTTTTGGAAGATCATTTTGAAGCATATAAACAGGGAATGATAAAGTTAATCAATAAAGTTAAGAGTATTGGTTCTAAGATTGTTCTTATAACACCTCCACCTTTTGACAAAATAACTACGCAAATTAGAAATAATAATTTGTTGCAATTGGGCTGTGAAAATATAGTTACATGAAGCCTTATGAGGATTATAATGATGTTCTTCGCAAGTATTCAGATTGGCTTTTGACATTAGAATATAAGGTTGATGTTGTTGTTGATGTTAATGATGTGTAGTACAGATATATTCAGAAAATGTACTCGAATGATAATGCATATCAATCCGTAGATGGGATTCATCCTAGTATTAAGGAGCATTGGGTCATCACAAGAACGATATTAAAGAAGATTATGAACATAACTTTGGAGTGTTTTCCTAATATAGATGGTCAAAGCTTAAAAAAGGAATCAGAAGTATCTGAATATAAAGGATATAAAAGACAAGATTTTTATGTAAATGGGCATGAGGGTTTGTTGATTGCCCCTAAAAACCCAGCGGATGGGAATAAGTGGATATGGCGAACTGAATTTTTAGGGGCATTTGACCAAGCTGATATGGCAATGGTTGAAAAAGGTTGGCATCTTGCATATTATCGCATCAGCGATATGTATGGTAGTCCTAAAGCGATTGAGTTAATGCGAGATTTTCAACAATACTTAGAGGAAGAGTTTAAGTTGCACGAAAAGGCTGTTTTGTTTGGATTTAGTCGCGGTGGACTTTATGCATTTAACTATTCCGCACAATATCCTGAAAAGATTGCAAAATTATATTTAGATGCACCAGTTATGGATATAGGAAGTTGGCCAGGAGGTTTGTTTGGTGCGGATAGACATCATAAGGAATGGAGTGGGTGTTTAGAAGAATATGAGATAGATGAAGAAGACGCAAAAGCTTATGTAATATTATCGCATGATAAAATAAACAAATTAGTTAAGGCTAATTTACCAATTTTAGTAGTTGCAGGTGATGCTGATACTGTGGTGCCATATGAAGAAAATGCTAAAATTTTGGTCGAGAGATATAAAGAATTAGGTGGGAGTTTTGAATTGATTATTAAGCCGGGAGTAGGGCATCATCCACATAGTTTAGATGATGTCAAGCCTATTTTTGAGTTTTTGTTAAAATGATCAACATTAAATTCTTTTACACCTAACAGCACTTGCTTTTACTTAGGGGTACTCCGAACTTAAAATACGTGGGTGCAACATTAAAGGTAACAGTAGCCATTGATGGCGAACAAGACCACACACACTAGTGTCAAGCCCTGTTATATATGATGATGAATTAAAATATTCTGCAATAAATAAACCGTTTCCAAAGGTAGTGGCTTTAACTTTAATGCTGATATTTTAATGGGCTTAATACTAATGCTGCATTTCTTACGAGGAGTTATTATATAGGTTTAGCAACAGCAGGAATTTATAAAGCATAGTAGTTTTTATTCTATAGCTAAAGAAGATGGTGAAAAAGCTTATGTTCTTTAGAAAGGAAGGTAATATCGATATGAGAGGAATATATATAACTTTACCTAAAAAAGAAAATTTAATCTATGGTTCGGCTCAAAAAGAAAAAATAGAAAAATATGCCGAAATTAAAGGTACTTTTTCAGGAGAGGATATCATTACATCAGAGTATAAGCTACTCAATGATGTGGATGTGATTTTCAGTGGATGGGGTATGCCGAAATTGACAAAAGAACTTTTGGACAATGCACCCAATCTCAAAGCGGTATTCTATGCGGCGGGATCGGTAAAAGGGCTTGTGGCTGAGGAGTTTTGGGAAAGAAATATTGTTATAACAAGTGCTTATGAAGCAAATGGCATTGCAGTAGCAGAATTTACTTTGGCTGAGATTATTTATTCTCTTAAAATGGGTTGGCAGTTCATGGGGGCCTATAAATCAAGGCTTGAGATTTTAAACAAGGACATTCAAAAGGGGGGCTATATGTCAACAGTGGGTATCATTTCGCTTGGTGCTATAGGGAAAAAAGTATGCAGTCTGCTTAAAAATTTTGATGTGGATATCATAGTATGCGATCCATATGTCAGTCAAGAAACAGCAGAAGAAATGGGAGTGTCACTTTGTACTTTGGAGGAACTTTTTGAACGAGCTGACGTTGCTTCTCTTCACACGCCGCTATTACCCGAGACTGTCCATATGATCACTAAAAAGCACTTTATGGCGATGAAAAAAAATTCCGCATTTATCAATACATCAAGGGGAGCAGTTGTCAATGAAACTGAAATGATTGAGGCGCTTCAATTAAGACCTGATCTATATGCTGTTTTAGATGTGACAGCGCAAGAACCTTTGAATCCGGAGTCACCTATTTTGCATCTTGAAAATGTTGTACTGACACCTCATATTGCAGGCGCTGTGGGGGAAGATGGCAGAAGGATGGGACAGTATATGGCTGATGAATTTGAGCGCTTTGTGGGAGGGGAACCCTTGAAATACAGTATTACAAAAGAAAAAATGAGAATAATGGCATAAAAGAGGAGTTTGAAGATGCTTAATACAGGTTTGGTTTCTGTTACTTTTAGGAAATTAAGTACGGATGAGATCATAGATATCGTAAAGGAAGCTCAGCTTGACGGAATTGAATGGGGTGGGGATATTCATGTCCCCCATGGGGATATTATTAAAGCAAGCAATGTATATAAGCATTGCAAAGAAGAAGGAATCGCTGTGGCTGCCTACGGTTCATATCTCAGGCTGGGTGGCGTTGGTTCACAAAATGCATTTGAATCAGTGTTAGAAACAGCAAGCGCTTTAAATACTCAGACTGTGAGAGTATGGAGTGGTAATGTAGATTCTCAAAACGCTAATAATCATTATAAGGCACAAATAATCGAAGAGACACATTTACTCTGTGAGAAAGCTTTGGCGTATCATTTGGATATTGCGTTTGAATTTCATGGAGGAACTCTTACGGATAATGCCTTTACAACACTTGAGCTTCTGAAGGCAGTAGACATGCCGAATCTGAAAACATATTGGCAAGTATTGGAGTGTACTGCGGAGGATAAGCAACTGGAAAGTCTGATATTACTTATGCCTTACCTTAGCAATATTCATGTGTACCATCAAATCTTTTATAACAGGTTTCCGTTGAATGAAGCAGGAAACCTATGGAAAGATTATTTAAAAAAAGCAGGAACACTTTCAGGAAATCACTTTGCGATGCTTGAGTTTGTTAAAAATGATTCTGTAGAGCAGTTTTTGGAAGATTCAAGGCTTTTGAGAGAAATGTGTAAAGTTTAAAAGGAGGGTGCTATTTGCCTATACTTGAACTGGGAATGATGATTTGTTTCGGACTTGCTTGGCCTGTCAATTTGTATAGCGACATCAGAAGCAAAACCAATGAAGGAAAAAACATTTGGTTTTTGTTTGCCATTGAAATTGCTTATATTTTTGGTCTATTAAATAAGATTCTTTACGATAATAATATTGTTACAATTGTTTATGGTATGAATTTTCTTATGGTAACAGTTGATATAATCATTTATTTTATAAAACTATCAAAAGTTATAGGGGTCAGGGATACTCAAAAGAGTGGATAAATCAACGGCTAAAAAACATTGGAAATATCAAGAAAATTCGACACAAAGTTAAGGATTTAAGAATTTTGCAATTCGAACTGAATTGAGCTTTGCCAGCCGAGTGTAGAATTAATTCGTTTTGTATTTTAATAAGTCTCAATGTATTTAAAAATATCTAAACGTGCTTTTGCAGGATTGTCATAAATGTTCTCTTTTTAGAGTTCGATATAATGTTTCCATATCGGCATTATCATAAGGATTACATTTCCTGCTTACGACCATAGCCAAGAAGATAAGGTGCTTAACAGCATTAACAGTATTGATTTTCTTAAAGAACGATATAAGCAGATTATGCATGGGATACTCTTAGCGAAAGCCTCATTCATTGGTGTTGCGCAACATACACCAAAGGTAATAATGCTATCCAAAAGATAATCCTCAGGAGATGGTATAGTGCTCATAATGGGTCAAACTAGCACGATGAAAAATATTATAGCCAAATGTGAATCTGATAAAAAAAGTCAGAATTCGCATTTGGCTATTTTTATGTTTAAATGCGAAATATGACGAAATATGTCAAATTATAACAAGAAGCGATGTAATAATAGAAATTATTCTAAAAAAATATTTATTCTTACACAAAAACCTTTATTTACTGATTTTTTACAACCGTCCGCCGTAGCCTCCTAAATGTTTTAGTAATTTTAAAAACATTTAGGAGGCTATATTTAGTGGAAATTATATATATTCAAAGGAGCAAAGAAAATTTAGTAAATGTTGAGTTGGGCAAGTTAACTGAAAAGGTATGAAATTGTTATACTTGATCTTGGAAATATTTTATGTTTTCCCTAAAAAGTTTGCCAAAAGTCGGTTGTCAATTGTGATAGTTAGTATAGGGCAAAATATTAAAATGTCTTATGAAAATTCAATATGGAAGGAGGTGAAACAAATGAACTTATCTCCTTCAAATTTGAAAACTATTGAGCATCAATTTGATGCTTTCTGTAAGACAGTATTGCGTAATGAGGCACGCAATATATATAAGCATAATAAATTTATTGCTAATATGGAAACATGTTTTTCGAGTATTACATACAAAGAAGAAAAGTCTCTTTTTGTTGAAGATGAATACCAAATATTTTGTGAACAACTGAATGTGATGAATTTCGTAGTAAATATCAAGCACGAATTGCTATTTGATGCTTTGTCCACATTAAAGCCCAAAAAGCGCGATGTAGTATTATTGCGGTATTGGCTTAATATGACAGATGAAGAAATTGCACAAAAACTTAACCTTGTTCGAAGAACAGTAAATTATATGCGGACAAGTTCACTTAACGAAATGAAAAAATTCATGGAGGATACTGTCAAATGAGCAAACAGAAAAACAAACAAAAAAACATAGACTTTGAAATAATTTTTAAAGCTGTTAATGGTAATGCAATTGAAGTTAATATAATAGTTGATAATTATGCAAGATACATAACTAAGTTATCTACTATTGTTTCAAAAAATAAAAATGGGAGTTATTACAAATACGTTGATGAGGATATGAGGCGGCAATTAGAAACAAAGCTTATAACAAAGATGCAAAATTTTAAATTGTTTAATTAAAGAGGCTAGCCCCGTGAGGTTTATCAACCCAATTTCCCCTTGCGGGGCAAAGCTATTGTCATTCTACATAGTGCTATCCGCTTATAAACCATTGCCAGTTTAAAATATGTGATGAAAAACCTTTAATAATTGGAACTGGCGGCGGATTATATGACAATCTGTCGCTTTTTTTATTTTTAAAAGTAAAAAGTAATATATTTGCACGAATATTCAAAAAGCGTGTTAATAAAGTGTTAAGCTATAGGAAATTTATGTTTATTGTTTAATATGTATCGAATTAAAATATTTGAGAGGAAAGTGAAAAAATTAAAATGATAAATCAGTCATCTGAAGTTTATACAGTTAAGGATATACAAGAGCTATTAAAGATTAGTAAAAACGCAGCATATAACCTTGTCAAATCACAAGTGTTTCCAGTGGTTAAATTAGGTGATACATATAGAGTTTCGAAGGTGGTGTTTAATAATTGGTTGCACAATCAAACAAAGTAACAACAATTGATGAAAAATTCAGAATAATACCATGTAACACGACTTGCGATATGGATACTCGTGTGCTAAAATATAATAGTAATCAAACCTGTTTTCCCTATTCCAATTTATCTAATGGAGGTAATGAAGGAATGGAAAATAAAAAGAAGAATTATGAAAAACAAGGCAACCCCTACAAAAGAGGTAATACTTGGACTTATGTATATTATATTACAGACAATGTAACGGGGGAGAAAAAACAAAAGAGAAAGGGAGGCTTTGCTACTAAAAAAGAAGCCGAATTAGCGCTTAAGGAGACAGAAGCACTTATTATAACTAGTCAGTATATAGAAGATAAAAAGATGACGTTAGGGCAATATATTAAGCACTGGTTCAATGATATCCATAAGCCCAACTTGCAGCCAAACACAATTAATGGTTATGAAGTGAATATTAAAAATCACATTATACCAAGTGTTGGTAATATTCAACTTGTTAAACTCAATAGAAATGATATTATTTGTATGTGTAATAGTATGCGAGAAAAAGGATTATCACCAAGAACAGTAAAATATGTTTTTGATGTGCTAAGAAAATCATTAAAAGAAGCAGTTCTAAGTGATTTGATTTTGAAAAATCCATGTGACAACGTTACACTACCAAAACAAAGAAAATATCATGCAATCGTGCTAACTTCTGAACAGATAAAAACATTATTGATGAA
>Ga0247840_10003034_pt1 | contig 28973 bp, 24 predicted proteins | sample LaCruzMarch2015__FD_192404 | JGI IMG/M metagenome (GOLD analysis project Ga0247840, IMG submission 192404) | Freshwater microbial communities from meromictic Lake La Cruz, Castile-La Mancha, Spain - LaCruzMarch2015_17m | ecosystem: Environmental > Aquatic > Freshwater > Lake | place: Spain...
AACACATTGCGCACTGTCCAACCTTGCTATCGCAAGTCAGAACTGAGCGAACCTTTACCTCTTCAACGCCGGCGGCAACTAATGTGTCGATGTTGCGATCACCAAGGTCGGTTCCGGCAGTCAAGATAACTTTTCTGCCAGCTGAAATATCCTCAGCTAAGTTACGACCAAATAGTGAAGTTTCAACATGATCATCACGAACTAATGTGCCCGTTGCATCCTTGGCAGCAATCTTCAGAGTGAGACCGCGATCAGTTCCGCAATCTTCCTCACGAATAATTACATCTTGGGCAACATCGCACAGACGACGGGTTAGGTAACCTGAGTCTGCGGTACGAAGTGCGGTATCAGCTAAACCTTTACGAGCACCGTGAGTAGAAATGAAGTACTCAAGTACTGAAAGACCTTCACGGAAGTTTGATTTAATCGGACGAGGAATAATTTCACCCTTTGGGTTAGCTACAAGTCCGCGCATACCTGCGATTTGGCGGATCTGCATCATGTTTCCACGTGCACCTGAGTAAACCATCATCCAAACTGGATTAGTACGAGGGAAGTTATCTTCCATCTCTTTAGCAACTTCGTTAGTTGCAAGTGTCCAGATCTCAATTAACTCTTGACGGCGCTCATCATCAGTAATCAATCCCTTTTCATACTGTGATTGAACCTTGTCCGCCTTAGTTTCGTAACCTTCCAAGATTTCACGCTTACGTCCTGGAGTTACTACATCGTTAATAGAAATTGTTACACCAGCACGAGTTGCCCAGTAGAAACCAAGTGACTTCAGTGCATCAAGGGTTTGTGCAACTGTGACCTTGGCATAACCTTCAGCCAAATTATCAACAATTAAACCAAGAAGCTTCTTAGTTACATCGTAATCAACAAATGCGAAGTCAGCTGGGAGTACTTCATTAAACAAAGCACGACCTAAAGTAGTTTCGCGAGTCTCAGCAACACCACTCTTGTCGATACGAAGTTTGATCTTCGCTTGTAGAGAAAGTGTTCCTTGATCAAATGCCATTACGCCTTCTGCAATTGATGAGAATGCTCTGCCCTCTCCTAATTGCTTCTCACGAAGTGAGGTTAGGAAGTAAAGACCAAGCACCATGTCCTGGGTAGGAGATGTAATTGGTCGTCCTGATGCAGGAGACAAAATGTTATTGCTAGAAAGCATTAATACTCGAGCCTCGGCTTGAGCTTCGGCAGATAGAGGTAAGTGAACAGCCATCTGATCACCATCGAAGTCTGCGTTGAACGCAGTACAAACTAATGGGTGAATCTGAATAGCTTTTCCTTCAACTAATTGCGGTTCAAATGCTTGAATACCAAGACGGTGCAGAGTTGGTGCGCGGTTTAGTAGTACTGGATGCTCAGCAATTACCTCTTCTAATACATCCCAAACTACTGGACGAGCACGCTCAACCATACGCTTTGCAGATTTAATATTTTGAGCATGATTTAAATCGACCAAACGCTTCATTACGAAAGGTTTGAATAATTCAAGTGCCATCTGCTTTGGGAGACCACACTGGTGCAACTTAAGTTGTGGCCCAACCACAATTACTGAACGACCAGAGTAATCAACGCGCTTTCCAAGTAAGTTTTGACGGAAACGTCCTTGCTTACCTTTCAGCATGTCAGAAAGTGATTTAAGTGGACGATTTCCTGGTCCGGTAACTGGACGACCACGACGGCCGTTATCAAATAGTGAGTCAACTGCTTCTTGCAACATACGCTTTTCGTTGTTAACAATAATCTCTGGTGCACCCAAATCAGCCAGGCGCTTTAGACGATTATTACGGTTAATCACACGGCGATATAGATCATTTAGATCACTCGTCGCAAAGCGGCCACCATCTAGTTGAACCATTGGACGAAGATCTGGTGGAATAACAGGTATACAATCAAGCACCATTGATGCTGGCTTGTTACGAGTATTAAGGAATGAGTTAACAACCTTTAATCTCTTAATCGCACGAGTCTTCTTCTGACCCTTACCAGTTTGAGATAGCTCATTTAACTTATCGAATTCAGCTTTTAGATCAAAGGTTTCAAGGCGAGCTTTGATTGCAGCAGCACCCATTGAACCTTTGAAGTAAACACCGTAACGATCGCGAAGCTCGCGATATAAAGATTCATCTCCTTCAAGATCTTGAACCTTAAGATTCTTAAAGCGATTCCATACTGCTTCTAGACGATCTAATTCACGTTGGGAACGATCGCGAATTGTTTTTAATTCACGCTCTCCAGCTTCGCGCACCTTACGGCGAGCATCAGCTTTAGCACCCTCATCTTCAAGATCAGCTAAATCAGATTCCATTTTCTTGGTGCGGGTATCTAATTCAAGATCACGACGTGATTCAACCTTCTTGTAATCAGATGAGTACTTCTTCTCTAAAGTTGGCATATCTTCAGCGCGAGCTTCAGTATCAACCTCAGTGATCATGTATGCAGCAAAGTAAATTACTTTTTCTAGATCCTTTGGAGCAAGATCAAGCAGGTAACCAAGACGACTTGGCACACCTTTGAAGTACCAGATGTGAGTTACAGGAGCTGCAAGTTCAATGTGTCCCATGCGCTCACGACGAACCTTGGCGCGAGTAACCTCAACACCGCATCGCTCGCAGATAATTCCTTTAAATCGAACGCGCTTGTATTTACCGCAATAACATTCCCAGTCACGAGTTGGTCCGAAGATCTTCTCATCAAATAGACCATCTTTTTCTGGCTTAAGGGTTCGGTAGTTAATTGTCTCTGGCTTTTTAACCTCACCAAAAGACCACTCACGAATATTGTCGGTGGAGGCAAGGCCGATTCTTAACTCATCAAAAAAGTTAACATCTAACATGGTTATCCTCTCCTCACACTTCTTCTACAGAACTTGGTTCAACTCGGGATAAGTTGATACCTAACTCTTCAGCGGTTCTAAATACCTCTTCATCGGTATCGCGCATTTCAATCGCTACACCCTCTGAAGAAAGTACTTCAACATTTAAACAAAGTGATTGCATTTCCTTAACCAACACCTTGAATGATTCAGGAATTCCTGGCTCTGGAATATTTTCACCCTTAACAATTGCTTCATAAACCTTTACACGACCTAGTACGTCGTCAGATTTAATAGTTAGTAACTCTTGTAAGGTGTAAGCAGCGCCATATGCTTCAAGTGCCCAAACTTCCATCTCACCAAAGCGCTGTCCACCGAATTGAGCTTTTCCACCCAATGGTTGTTGCGTAATCATTGAGTAAGGACCGGTTGAACGGGCGTGGATCTTGTCATCTACTAAATGGTGCAGCTTCAAGATATACATGTAACCAACTGAGATGTGTTGTTTGTATGGCTCACCAGTTCGGCCATCAAATAATTGGGCTTTACCATCTGGACCAATTAAGCGCATGCCATCTTTATTTGGCAAAGTAGATCCAAGTAATCCTGACAACTCTTCCTCTTTTGTACCATCAAATACCGGTGTTGCTACCTTGGTATTTGCTGGTGCTTCGGCGTAACCATTTGCCCGAAGTGATTTTTGCCAATCTTCATTTCCTTCTAATTTCCAACCAGATTTAGCAACCCAACCTAAGTGAGTTTCAAGAACCTGACCAACGTTCATACGTCCCGGTACGCCAAGTGGATTTAATACAATATCTACTGGAGTTCCATCCTCTAGGAATGGCATATCTTCAACTGGCAGAATCTTTGAAATAACACCCTTGTTACCGTGACGGCCAGCAAGCTTGTCACCATCTTGAATCTTTCGCTTTTGGGCAACATATACGCGAACAACTTGGTTCACACCAGCTGCTAATTCAAAACCTTCAGCAGAGTCTTGGATGCTAACTCCGATGATCTTTCCAGATTCACCGTGTGGCACCTTAAGTGAGGTATCGCGAACTTCACGAGCCTTCTCACCAAAGATTGCGCGAAGTAAGCGCTCCTCCGGTGTTAATTCAGTTTCACCCTTAGGTGTTACCTTGCCAACCAAAATATCGCCAGGCACAACATCTGCGCCAACGCGAATAATTCCGCGCTCATCTAGATCAGCTAATACCTCTTCAGAAACATTTGGAATATCACGAGTGATTTCCTCTGCTCCTAATTTAGTGTCGCGAGCATCAACTTCATACTCTTCAATGTGAATTGAGGTAAGCACATCATCTTGAACTAGACGTTGCGAAAGAATAATCGCATCCTCATAGTTATGACCTTCCCATGACATAAATGCCACAAGTAAGTTTTTACCAAGGGCCATCTCACCCATATCTGTGCTGGCACCATCTGCTACAACTGCGCCAGTTTCAATCTTGTCGCCAACCGAAACAACTACCTTTTGATTACGGCTAGTTCCTTGGTTTGAACGAACAAACTTCTCAACAAAGTACGACTCAGTCGTTCCGTCATCATTTTTAACAGTAACCTCATCAGAGTTAACCTCAGTAACAACACCAGGTTTGCGAGCAAGTAATACATCGCCGGCATCAACAGCGGCACGGAACTCCATACCGGTACCAACTAGTGGAGCCTCTGCTCTAATAAGTGGCACAGCTTGGCGCATCATGTTTGCACCCATCAGCGCGCGGTTAGCATCATCATGCTCTAAGAATGGGATCATTGCAGTTGCAACTGAAACCATCTGACGTGGTGAAACATCCATGTAATCAACTTCAGATGCTTGAATATTTTCAACCTCACCACCACGACGGCGTACTAATACCCGTGGTTCGGCGAAGTGATTGTCATCTGTAAGTGGTGCGTTTGCTTGCGCAATAATGTGTTCATCTTCTTCATCAGCAGTTAAGTAATCGATACGATCAGAAACTTTACCATCTACAACTTTGCGATAAGGAGTTTCAAGGAAACCAAATGGGGTAACCCGGGCATATGTTGCAAGAGATCCGATAAGTCCAATGTTTGGACCTTCAGGAGTTTCAATTGGACACATACGACCATAGTGAGATGGGTGAACATCTCGAACTTCAAAGCCCGCACGTTCACGAGATAGACCGCCGGGTCCAAGCGCAGATAGACGACGCTTATGTGTCATACCTGAAAGAGGATTTGTTTGGTCCATAAATTGTGAAAGTTGTGATGTGCCAAAGAACTCTTTGATTGATGCCACAACTGGGCGGATGTTAATCAGAGTTTGTGGGGTGATTGCTTCAACATCTTGAGTGGTCATGCGCTCGCGAACTACGCGCTCCATCCGAGATAGACCGGTGCGAACCTGGTTTTGAATTAACTCACCAACGGTACGAAGGCGACGGTTACCAAAATGGTCAATATCGTCAGTTTCAACGCGGACCTCTTTGCCGTACTCCATCAACGCATCTCCGCGATGTAGTGCAACTAAGTAGCGAATTGTTCCAACAATATCTTCAATAGTTAATAGACCACGGCTTAGATCTAATTCAAGACCAAGCTTCTTATTAATCTTAAAGCGGCCAACCTTTGCAAGGTCATAACGCTTTGGATTGAAGTATAGATTTTCAATTAAGTTTTGGGCAGCTTCCTTAGTTGGTGGCTCACCTGGGCGAAGCTTGCGGTAAATATCAAGCAATGCCTCATCTTGTGTCTCAACGTTATCTTTTTCAAGAGTTAGCTTGATTGATTCAAACTCACCAAATTGCTCAAGAATTTGTGCGCTGCTCCAGCCAAGAGCTTTTAAGAAAACAGTTACAGATTGCTTACGCTTACGATCGATACGAACACCGACCATATCTTTCTTATCTACCTCAAACTCAAGCCAAGCACCACGGCTTGGAATAATTTTTGTTGTGAAAATATCTTTGTCGGATGTCTTTTCAATTGTGCGCTCAAAGTAAACACCAGGTGAGCGAACGATCTGAGAAACAACTACGCGCTCGGTTCCGTTAATTACGAAAGTTCCGCGAGGTGTCATTAATGGGAAGTCGCCCATGAAAACTGTCTGAGATTTAATTTCACCAGTGATGTTGTTGGTGAACTCTGCAGTTAAGAAAAGTGGAGCTGCATACGTAATGTCGCGCTCTTTGCACTCTGCGATTGTGTACTTAGGTGGTTCGAAACGATGGTCACGGAATGAAAGTGACATCGATCCTTGGAAGTCTTCAATTGGTGAGATCTCTTCAAAAATTTCTTCAAGTCCAGATTGTTTTGGCACTTCACCACGATGTGATTTTTCAGCATCGTTTAAGCGAGAACGCCATGCTTCGTTACCGAGTAACCAATCAATACTTTCTAGTTGTAGCGAAAGTAGATTTGGAACTTCTAGTGGTTCGCGAATTTTTGCGAATGAAACACGATTTGGTGCATGAGATTTAATTTTTGAAGCGGCCAAAGTTTCCTCCAGTTGTCAACTGCGTTGAGCACACGGCTACCGCTAGGTCATAGCCGCTATATGCCTGGACCCTTTGGTTTGAAAATTGTGAAGGGGCAGAGTATCTAACCTCTGCCCCTTCTGTCTAATTCAAGTATTTACTTGATAGTGACCTTTGCGCCTGCAGCCTCGAAAGCAGCCTTTGCCTTATCAGCAGTTGCCTTATCAGCCTTCTCCATGATGGTAGCTGGGGTGGCATCAACTAGATCCTTTGCCTCTTTTAGGCCAAGGCTTGAGTTAAGTGCGCGAACCTCTTTGATCACTGCAATCTTCTGAGAACCAGCATCCTCAAGGATGATGGTGAACTCATCTTGTGCAGCATCAGCAGCACCAGCGGCAGCGCCACCAGCGGCAGCGGCTGCAACTGGAGCTGCAGCTGTTACATCAAACTCAGTCTCAAATGCTTTAACAAACTCTGTTAGTTCAACCAAAGACATATCTTTGAACTGACCTAATAGATCTGCGGTATTTAGCTTTGACATATTCGTTCCTTTTCTTCTATTCCCGACTCCAACTCTTGGTATGAGTACGGGGGTTGGGGGTCGGTTTAGTTTTCTGTGCTTTCAGCAGCAGGTGCTGCTTCGGCGACAACTTCTGGTGTTGCATCTTGTGCAACTGGTACTTCTGGTGCGGCTTCAGCAACTGGTGCTTCGGCTACAACTTCAACAGGGGCTGCAGCTACAACTGGTGTAGGAGCGCCGGCTTCCATCTTGATACGTAATGCATCAAATGTTCTGGCAGCCTTAGACATAGATGCCTTCATAGCACCAGCAATCTTGGAAAGTAGAACCTCGCGAGATTCAAGATTAGCTAATTGCATAATCTCAGCAGTTGTTACTGCTTTGCCGTCAAAAATTCCACCCTTGATTACAAGAAGAGGATTCTCTTTTGCAAAATCACGTAATGCTTTTGCAGCATCAATTGGATCGCCCTTAATAAATGCCACAGCAGATGGGCCAGCAAGTAATGCTGGATCTAAATCAACGCCCGCTTCTTTTGCAGCAATTTTAGTTAAGGTGTTCTTAACTACGGAGTACTTATTTTTTACGCCAAGGGATCGACGTAGTTGCTTCATCAAACCAACGGATAGACCGCGGTACTCAGTTAGCACAGTTGCATTTGCGGTACGGAAATCTTCAACGATCTCTGCAACAGCAGCTGTCTTCTCTGGGGTTGCCATTTGGCATCCTTTCTAAATAAGAAAAACCCCGGCGCATAAATGCACACGAGGTTGTCGTTGGCACCTATGCTGGTTGTTTTTCAACAATTACCTTTTAAAGATTTACTTTAAAAGACCTGCAGTCTTTGGTTTTCGGCCTTACTAATCTCTTAGTTCGACTGAATAAGCCAAGGGTAGGCGGTTGGGCCTACCCAAGTCAAAATTAGATATTTATTGGATCTGGGCTCCACCATCACGGGCAACTGAGGTATCCAATTGGATGCCAGGGCTCATAGTGGAAGAAACTGTTGCTGATTTAATAAATCTACCCTTCGAAGAAGATGGCTTTGCGCGCATTACCTCTTCAATTGCAGCAGCGTAATTCTCCGCTAATTGCTCAGCAGTGAATGAAACTTTACCGATTACAAAGTGAAGGTTTGAGTTCTTATCAACTCGGAACTCAATCTTTCCGCCCTTAATATCAGTTACAGCTTTAGCAACGTTGGTAGTTACTGTTCCAGTCTTTGGGTTTGGCATCAGGCCACGAGGTCCAAGTACCTTTCCAAGCCGACCAACCTTTCCCATAAATTCAGGGGTTGACACCACTGCGTCGTAATCAAGACGTCCTTTTGAAACTTCATCAATTAATTCATCTGCGCCAACAATGTCAGCACCAGCAGCGCGTGCCTCTTCAGCTCGCTCACCACCTGCGAAAACTAAAACGCGAGCAGTCTTACCAGTTCCATGTGGCAGGTTTACGGTGGAGCGGATCGCTTGATCTGCTTTCTTTGGATCCACACCTAAGAACAATGCAATATCAACAGTTGCGTCATATTTAACAGTTGAAGTCTCTTTTACTAACTTCATTGCTTCGCCTGGCATATAAAGATTATCTAGCTTTATCTTTTCTGCGGCGGCCTTGTATTTCTTACTGCGCTTCATTTCTTCTCCTCTTGGTTAATCTTGAAAGGGTTTTCAAGATTGGGGTTGTGGTATTTGCGAACCAGCGAGGTTCTCCCACAGTTTTAATTAATTAGAGACAGTAATACCCATTGAACGAGCAGTACCGGCAATAATTCTTGATGCCATCTCTAGATCATTAGCATTTAGATCCACCATCTTTTGCTTGGCGATATCTTCAACTTGTGACTTAGTTAGATTTGCAACCTTATCTTTGTGAGGGATCGCAGATCCCTTTTCAATACCAGCAGCTTTTAGAATCAAACGTGAAGCTGGTGGAGTCTTAGTAATAAATGTGAAAGAACGATCTTCAAATACAGTGATCTCAACTGGGATGATGTTTCCCTTTTGGCTCTCAGTTGCCGCGTTATACGCCTTAACGAAATCCATGATGTTCACACCATGTTGACCCAAAGCAGGACCAACCGGTGGTGCAGGTGTTGCTGCTCCAGCCTGGATCTGCAATTTAATAAGTGCGGTTACCTTCTTCTTCGGTGCCATGTTTTTTTCCTTTTCTTTTCTAGTTAAATCTTCTGTACTTGGTGGAATGAAAGTTCAACCGGAGTTTCCCGGCCAAATATTGAAACCAAAACTTTTAACTTAGCTTGCTCTGGCATGATCTCGGAGATCGTTGCTGGCAAGGTTGCAAATGGTCCATCCATAACGGTGATTGATTCACCAATTGCATAATCAACATCCTTCATCGCAATCTTGCCGTCCTTCTTAAGTGGACGAGGAGCCAAGATATTTTCAACCTCAGGAAGGGTTAATGGTGATGGATGGTGTGCGTTACCAACGAAACCAGTTACGCCAGGAGTGTTTCTAACACATGACCAAGACTCATCTGTTAACTCCATACGAACTAAAACATAACCTGGGAATACGTTGCGCTTAACAACTTTGATTGCGCCATTCTTAAGCTCGCGCACCTCTTCCTCTGGTACTTCAATCTGGAATATGAAATCTTCCATATTTAAAGATTGAATACGGTTAACTAAATTTCCTTTTACCTTCTTTTCGTATCCAGCATATGAGTGAACAACAAACCACTCACCTGGTGCATTACGAAGAGCAGCACGGAACTCTGCATTCTCATCATTTTCTTCAGTTGTGGTTTCTTCAACTACATCCTCAATTACTGGCGCAATTACCTCTTCGACTAGAGGCGCAGTTTCAGTTACAGCGAGCGCAGCCTCAAATGCATCCACTGGTGGATTTGCTGGCGTATCGATTGACATCATATTTTCCTATTCGCCTTAGCCAAATACCCAGAAAGTGATTTTGGTCAAAATTAAATCAAATATTGAAACAACTAAAATAACAAAAGCAACGAAAACTAAAACCACTGCGGTGTAGGTAGTTAATTGATTTCGAGTTGGCCAAACAACCTTGGTTAATTCTGAAATAACCTGGCGATAGAACAGGGCGATGCGACCAAAGAACCCAGTAGGTTCCTCAGTCTTGAGGATCTCTTCACTCATCTGTCTATTCCTTTTCTTTACTCTTTAAGTTAAAACTTTTACAACTACCTTGCAGGGCAGGAGGGACTCGAACCCCCAACCGGCCGCTTTGGAGACGGCAACTCTAGCCAATTGAGCTACTGCCCTTTGTCCCGAATTAAGGCATGAAAAATCATGACCTAATACAAGCGTCGGGGGCGAAAGTGTAGATCAGGTGAGGGAGAAAGGTAAAACTGAGATAAATATGAAGCCACTTCTAGGCGTAGATGGCAGACTGTCCCCCCATGAGCGCATCTGAAAAACCTAGAGTTTCAAAGCGAATTGCAGCAATCGCAGAATCTGCAACTCTTGCTGTTGATAGCAAAGCAAAAGCATTAAAAGCTGCAGGCAGACCTGTAATTGGTTTTGGTGCAGGTGAACCAGATTTTCCAACACCTGATTACATTGTTAATGCTGCAATAGAAGCGGCAAAAATTCCAGCTAACCATCGCTACACACCAACACCAGGATTACCAGAGCTTAGAGAAGCAATTGTTAAAAAAACTAAACGTGATTCAAATTATGAAATAACAGTAGATCAGGTGTTAATAACTAATGGTGGTAAGCAATCTGTTTACCAGTCCTTTGCTTCAATATTAGATCCAGGTGATGAAGTCCTGCTGCCATCACCATATTGGACTACATACCCAGAGTGCATAAAATTAGCCGGCGGTGTATCAGTTGAAGTTTTTGCAGATGAAACCCAAAACTATTTAGTCTCAGTTGAGCAACTAGAAAAGGCACTAACTCCAAAGACAAAAGTTTTGTTATTTTGTTCACCATCTAATCCAACTGGTTCGGTTTACTCAGCTGATCAAGTAAAAGCAATTGGTCAGTGGGCATACAACAAAGGGCTTTGGGTAATTACAGATGAGATCTATGAGCACCTACTTTATGACGGAGCGGCTGCACCAAGTATTTGCGTTGCAGTTCCTGAGTTAGCAGATCGAACAATTATTATAAATGGCGTTGCTAAAACTTATGCAATGACTGGTTGGCGAGTGGGTTGGATGATTGGGCCTAAGGATGTAATTAAGGCTGCAACCAATCTGCAATCACACCTTTCCTCAAATGTTTCCAATGTTTCACAACGTGCTGCAATTGCAGCATTATCGGGTGATCTCGCTGCCGTTCATAAGATGGGTGAAGCATTTGATCGCCGGCGTAAGTTAATTGTGAAGTTACTAAATGAAATTCCTGGAGTCTCTTGCCCAACCCCAACTGGTGCTTTTTATGTTTATCCATCAGTAAAAGGCGTATTAGGAAAAGAGATTAGAGGAAAGCGTCCAACAACATCTGCTGAGCTTGCTACCTTAATTCTGGAAGAGGTTGAAGTGGCTGCAGTACCTGGTGAAGCATTTGGCCCATCTGGATACTTAAGATTTTCCTATGCATTAGGGGATGACGATATTGTGGAAGGAATTAGTAGAGTAAACAAACTTCTTAGCGAAGCAAATTAATTTAAATCTAAACCTACTAATTGCACCTCAGCTTGTAATTTAATCCCAAACTTCTCAAATACTTTAGCCCGGGCCATCTTTGCTAGTTCAAGCAAGTCATCTGCGGTAGCACCGCCTGGGTTTGTTAAAGCTAAAACATGCTTGCTTGAGATTTGCGCACCAGCTAATTTGTCACCCTTAGTAACGCCAGCATGCTCCATTAACCAAGCAGCTGAGGTTTTAATTTTTCCATCACTTTGTGGCCAACGAGGTGCCTCGGCTGGCAATTTATCTGCAATCTCTTTACTCAAAATTGGATTAATAAAAAATGAACCTGCCGAACGTATTTCGTCTTTTGTGTTCCACAACATTCCTTTTCGGCCCCTAAGCTCTAAAACTGCGGCGCGAACAGCCACCACTGTTGCTTTATCTCCTAAATTTACTGATAAATAATTAGCAAGCTCAGCATAAGAAATTGGCAGTGACTGCTCGCCTTTTCGCAATTGAAAGCTGACAGTCAAAATTACATACCGGCCAGATTCTTCTTTAAAAATTGAATTACGGTAAGTAAAGTTACACATCTCATTTGTAAAAGTTACTACTTCACTTTTTTTGCGATCAAAAACTCTTACCCAGGCAATCATTTCACTGACTTCGTGGCCGTATGCACCAATGTTTTGAATTGGCGCTCCCCCGACAGTGCCAGGAATACCGCTTAAAGATTCTAGGCCAGCAAAACCTTTTTCAATAGTTAACGATACAAATTTATCCCAATCTTCACCAGCAGATACTTCGATCATGCCTCCGCTGCAGGCATCGTAATCCAATGCATTTCCTTTACTTTCAACTCTAATTACAGTCCCAGCAAAACCAGAATCGCTTATTAGTAAATTAGAGCCACCACCTAAAATCAATACTTGCTCACCTGATTTATCAGAAGCCTTAACAAACTCAATTAACTCTTCTTCGGTATGGGCATGAACAATTTTACGAGCCGGCCCACCAACACCAAGGGATGTAAAGTTTGATAACTGTTCCATTATCTAAGTCTATCTACGCTCGCAGAGGATCTCATTTTTTCCTCTAAATCGATCTAAAATTCTTTGATAATTCTTCCGAGAATTTTTGTCGCGATAATCAGGATCAGTATCGTGGTAACCATGGTGACGGCCTTGCTCTAGTGGCAAATCAATTTGCGTTAACTTTCCACCAGCAGCCCGCATCGCCAGTGATAACTCCATGTCAGCATTTCGATAGTACTTAGCACTCGGATTAGCACCGCCTACTTTTAATGCAAACTTTCTATCAATTGCCATAAAGTAACTGAAAAGTACATCAACATCACCGACTCCTTTATCATCAGTGCTGCGCCATTCATCCTCTAAATTAACTAGCCCGCCTTTCCAGCCAGCAGCTTGATACCCAGATTCAAGGGCGGTTAGTGTTTGTGGGATCGGATCCCCCATGAAAACTGTTGATGGATCCATAATCACCAAATAATCTTCGGCTAAAGTATTTAGAAAATGATTAATAATATTGCCCCAGCCAAGTGGATTCTTTTCTTGTGTAACACTTACTTGCTGAGTATCAAATAGGTTATCGCTAAGCCAATTACTTTTGCCATTGGCATAAATACTTACAGGAGTTTGGGTGTGTTTTGTAACAGATGAAACACAGGTAATTAAATCTTCAGTAAAGCCCTCTGCTATTAGACAGATGCGAATTGACCCAGCCATTGGCGGGTTTTAATTAACGAGTTTCGCGGTGAAGTTGTGAAGATTTGCAACGTGGGCAAAACTTCTTAAGTTCTAGGCGATCTGGATCGTTACGACGATTTTTGCGTGTGATGTAGTTGCGCTCTTTGCACTCAACACATGCCATTGTAATTTTTGGACGAACATCTGCGCTTTTACTTGCCATGGTTGAGCTCCTAGCCTTGTAGTAAATTAACTTTTGTTAATTCTTGTTGACGCAGGCTACCTGACCTGCACCATTTACTGAAATTACTGCGTATTTCTTACCTACTTTACATATTTCTTACTTGTAGCGGAGGCGGGATTTGAACCCACGACACAGCGATTATGAGCCGCTTGCTCTACCAAGCTGAGCTACCCCGCCAAACTTTTTTTGCGTTCAATATTTATTTGTTGTTCGAGCCCCCTAACGGAATCGAACCGTTGACCTTTTCCTTACCATGGAAACACTCTACCGACTGAGCTAAGGGGGCGAAGTGCTGGCTAAGGATACAACCCGCCTTTGGTATTTACGAATTGAGCCCTTACTACTTTAAGTATGCCTTGCTAGCAATCTCAATACGCCTGTTTTTGTATGCCTTCGATGCGCCAAGCATTAAATGTTCAAATGGGTTACCAGATTTTATTAAATTACGTAAATCATCTGAGTTTTCGCTCTCAAACATATTCAAACTTGAAGAGTGCAAAACATCAATTTTTTTATGTGGCTTAACCCATCGATAAACCATCGTTAAACCTTGCAGCACTGAATATGCCGCGCCGCGCCATCCGTGACCTAACAGATCATGAATTTTTAGTTTAATTCTAATAGTAGTTTTTTGTTCAATATCGTGCTTTGGTTTCTGCAGTAACTTATCAAAAATCTGTGCAACATCTGAAGCGCCATTTGCTAGTGGAAGTTTTGAACAATTGTTAGCGAGCTCTTCACGAAGAGTTTGTGAGGCTAACTTGGCAGAATTTTCTTGAATTTGCTTTAGATCATTCTGATCAACAGTTAATGCCATTTTATTATCAGCCGCCCAGGCTGCTCTTGATGCTTGATTATCAGTTCCCCGAATATTTGGTACAAATAATGTCGGAATCTTTGCAGCTAACTCTTCATGCACGCTGTTATATCCAGCCGCACAAATAGCCGCATCAAAAGCATTAAGCACATTTGCCAGCGGAAAGTATCTAATTACTTTTATATCAAGGCCTGCTGGTGCCAGATTTTTACCTTGTGAATCAACTGGATCTTTAGTTAATACCACCTGCAAGTTAGGCCATGAAAGTAATCCAGTTAAGGCGGCGGTTAATTTGGCATTTGCATCCGCTTCGCCAATTCCAAGTTGTACTAAAACTGCGGGGCGATCTGGTTCAATCCCTAGTGTTTTTCTAGCCTCTAGTTTAGTCATTGAATTTTTAGAGTTATAGATTGAAATAGGTTTCACTAAAGTTGAATCATTCCGGTTAGCAGTTGGGCCTTTGTCATAACTTTGGCCGTAATCACCAGGAGTAATAATCTGGTCCATAATTTTTGATTGCAAGTTAAGTGCGAAGCGCTGAGGAGTTTTTTGCCAAAACCCTCTTCGCACCCAAACTAATGAAATCTCAGGTCGAATGTTTTTAACACCAATTATTCCTGGGTAAGGGACAACTCCATCAAAACTAATTATCTTGGCGCCAGTTTCATCAATCAACGCAACAATTCGATCTCGCAGATACTTGTCCCATTCAAAGCGACCCATCCATCTTCGATCACGGCCAGGGACATACTCAAATCTAACTCCGGCAATTTTAGGAACTTCAACTACTCCTGATGCCATCGAAATTATTATTGGATTAGCAAAACTCTTTAATTCTGAAGCTATTGCACTTGCCCTGGTCAAATGTCCCATACCGATACCATTACTTGTCGCTAGAATAATGGTTGGCTTTTCCATGAAATTAGTATAACTGCAACTAAAGTTAGGATGGTCAGATGAAAACCATACTATTGCTGATTATTTTAGCTCTGCAATTACTCGCTTTTTATTACTTAATCCGCACAGCACGAACACTTGGTTCCAAATCAACCCAGCATCACAATGCTTTAATGGCAAACATAAATTTGCTAAAAGAAGCTGAACTTAAAGCAACCGGGAATAGCCTGCTAAATCATTTACTTGTTCCAGATTCCAAAGAGTTCAAAAATGTGAATTGGGACTATGTAATTTCACTCACCAGCCACCCAGCAAGATTTGATACCTTAGATCAAGCGTTAAAATCATTATTAGAGCAACGATTGATTCCTAAGAAAATATATTTAAATATTGCCGAATCAGATCTCGATAAATTACCCGATGCGGTTAAGTCTTTAGAATCAGGTGGAGTATTACGGATCAACGTCTGTTCTGATTTGGGTCCGGCAAAGAAATTAATCCCAACTCTAAAAATAGAAGAGTCTTTACCCATAATTGTTGTTGACGACGACCTAATATTTGAAACTGATTTAACTCTAAAACTTATGATTCAACACCACTTATCCCCTGGCTCAGTGGTTGCATCAAGAGTGCACAAAATTGAATTTGAATCCAATGGCCAGTTATCTTCATATAGTAAGTGGCGAAAAAATTATGCACTATCTGATGGTCCAGCAAGTGACCTATTTGCCACCTCTGGTGCTGGCACACTCTATAAAAAAGAGTTCTTCCATAAAGATGTAATGGATGAGGCAACCTATAAAGAGCTTTCGTTTCACACCGACGATCTATGGTGGCACGTTCAAAGTAAGAGAATTGGCGTAAAAACTAAGCGGCTACCTGGGTTTAGTGTTTTAAATTTTATTGATGGAACTCAAGAAGATGGTTTATGGCGAAGTGGTAATCAAGATAGAAATGATCCAAATTTAAAAGCTTTATTAAAAAAATATTCTCTTTAATTTATTTGGTGGCGGGTGAAGGATTTGAACCTTCGAAGGCAGAGCCGGGGGATTTACAGTCCCCTCCCATTGGCCGCTCGGGCAACCCGCCAAGGATTGTTAAGCGCAGTGAAGTCTAAAGCCTAGGCAGATTTTTACCAAAAGCGATTTATTTATCGCTATAGCGAGCAATAAATCTCACATGATCTGGATTCAATTCTGAAACAGTACGAGCACCAAGTAATTTCATAGTTCTAATTATTTGTGTGCGCATAATTTCTAAAGTTCTATCAACGCCGGGCTTACCACCTGCCATTAATCCATACAAATATGCTCTTCCAATCCAAGTAAATTTTGCGCCAGCAGCAAGAGAAGCTACAACATCTTGACCATGCATAATTCCAGTATCAACATGAACCTCTGCTTTGTTCCCAATGGCTTTAACAACCTCAGGCAGTAAATGGAATGGGACTGGCGCTCTATCTAGTTGCCGGCCGCCATGGTTAGAAAGAATAATTGCATTCGCTCCTGCCTCCACCGATTTAACCGCGTCATCAACATTTTGAATTCCTTTAACCACCAGATTTCCTTGCCACTGACCCCTAATCCACTTTAAATCTTCATATGTAACTGTTGGGTCGAACATTGAATCTAGAAGTTCTGCCACTGTGCCATTCCAAGAATCCAATGATGCAAACTTAAGTGGATCAGTAGTTAAAAAGTTAATCCACCAAGCAGGTCTTGGGATTGCATTCAAGATTGTTTTAGAAGTTAACGACGGCGGGATGGTCATACCGTTTCGAACATCGCGCAATCTTGCACCAGCAACTGGAACATCAACTGTTAAAACTAAGGTGTCAAAGCCTGCAGCTTTTGCTCGATCAACTAACGCCATGCTCCGATCACGATCTTTCCACATATAAAGTTGAAACCAATTTCTACCATTTGGTGCAGCCTTTGCAACATCTTCAATTGATCTAGTTCCCATAGTTGAAAGTGTGTATGGAATCCCAGCATCACTTGCTGCACATGCTCCCGCATACTCGCCCTCAGTCTGCATCATTCTGGTAAAACCAGTTGGTGCAATACCTAATGGCATCTTCATACTTTTACCAAGCATATTTACGGAAATATCAACATCTTTCACATTAAGTAAAATCTTTGGCTGAAACTCAATTTTTTCATAAGCAATTCGGGCTCTACTCAAACTTGATTCGGTATCTGCTCCGCCATCGGTGTAATCAAAAGGTGCTTGAGGCGTTCTTTTCTTCGCAATATCTCGTAAATCATAAATTGTTAGCGCTCTAGTCAATCTGCGCCGACGTGGGCTAAGGATAACTTTTCTAAACTTTAATAATTGAGCAAGGTCTTTGAGGCTAGGTATGCGTCGTTTCACCTTTACCTGACTCACATGCGCTCCATTCGATTTAACTAGTAAAGTATATACATGGCCGACAGTAGTTTTGATATCGTCTCGAAAATTGATCAAATGGAGTTAGATAACGCCTTCAATCAATGTGACCGAGAAATAGCAACCCGATTTGACTTCAAAAATACCGGCGCAAAAATCGAGAAAACTGGTCTTAAGATATTGCTCGAAGCTGATACAGAGGAACGAGTAAAGGCAGCATTAGATGTCTTAAAAGATAAATTGATTAAACGAAATGTTTCACTCAAACACTTAGATGCAGGTGAACCGGCCTTGAGTGGAAAGACTTATCGAATTAATTGTGAATTCAAAGAGGGTATTAGTACCGAGAATGCTAAAAAAATTGCTAAGTTTTTAAAAGATAGTGGACCAAAATCGATTAAGACTCAAATTCAAGGAGAAGAATTAAGAGTTTCAAGTAAGAGTAGAGATGATTTACAAACTGCAATTGCACAGGTTAAAAAAGAGCCTTGGGATTTCGCTGTTCAATTTACAAACTACCGCTAAAAATATTTAAGAAGGGTCAAATTGAACCGCAACGGCTCGGGTATTGCATATGGAGTTGGCGCCTACGTAATTTGGGGCTTGCTACCAATTTATTGGCGATGGCTAGATAGAGCCTCCGCCTTTGAAATTTTGGCACACCGGGCAATTTGGTCTTTACTTTTTTGTTTTATATTTCTCGCCTATCAGAAGCAACTACGCACAACATTTACCTTACTTAAAAACCCTCGAACTTTTTCCTTACTTGCTCTTACTTCTTTATTACTTTCGGCTAATTGGGCGATTTATATCTGGTCTGTTTCAGTTGATCGAGTTGTTGAAGCTGCTCTTGGTTACTACATAACACCTCTGGTCGCAGTAACTTTTGGGGTTTTAGTACTAAAAGAAAAACTCCGTAAATTACAAATTGTCTCTGTATCGCTCGCAACTATTGGTGTCGTGATTTTGACAGTAGCTTATGGTCATATCCCCTTAATTGCCTTAGGACTTGCAGTTAGCTGGGGTTCATATAGTTTAATTAAAAAACAATTAAACGCTGGAGCACTTGAAACTTTATCAGTCGAAACTTTGGTTGCTTTTATTCCTAATTTTGCCTTTTTATCTTACTTAATAAATAAGAATGAAGCCCAGTTTGGTCAGGATGTCGGATTTTCACTAGCTTTATTCTCTGCTGGTCTATTCACTGTGATCCCATTGCTTATGTTTAATGCCGCTACAACTCGACTTCCACTTACAGTTACGGGACTGCTTCAATACATTACGCCAAGCATTATGTTTCTAGTCGGGGTTGTAGTCTTCCACGAACCATTGCCAGTTTCGAAAATTATCGGCTTTATCTTTATTTGGATTGCACTTACTTTCTTAGGTACTGATTTGGTTAAGTCAGGAAGATCGGTTAACCAACGCAAAGGTGAGACTTTTTAAAGCCTCTTTTGCAGTACCTTCTGGTAAATCAACAAGTAAATCATTAGCTTCTTTTGCAACTTTAGCAAGGTAATCTTTTACATCTGTTAGAGCTTTATGAGAGCGTAATTGCGTTATCACTCCTGAAAGATCATTTTCAGAAATAGGACCTTTTAACTTGGCAATTAAATCGTTATCGTCTGGATTGTTTGCAGCAATTACATAAAGAGTTACAAGTGTAGGTACACCCTCTTTTAAGTCAGTCCCCGGAGTTTTACCAGAGGCTGTTTCGTCACTTGTAACATCAAGAAGATCGTCAGCAACTTGAAAAGCTACACCAATTTTCTCACCGAATTTAGTTAATGCTTCAATAGTTTGCGCACTTGCGCCTGAGAGTAATGCACCAAACCTTGCACTGGTTGCGATTAATGAACCAGTTTTATCTGCAACAACTTTCATATAATGCTCAATCTGGGTAAGGCCTTCGCTCTTTCCTTGAGTTTCTTTTATCTGTCCAATAACTAAGCGTTCAAAAGTTTTTGCTTGCAATTTAACCGCTTCAGGTCCGATGTCAGCCAACATATCTGACACCTTTGAGAATAAGTAATCGCCAGTCAAAATTGCGACTGCGTTGTCCCATTTCTTATTTGCACTAATTACTCCTCGCCTTAGCACGGCGTCATCCATCACATCATCGTGATAGAGCGTGGCAAGATGGGTGAGTTCACAACAAACTGCAGCCTTAATGATGTCGTAATTACTTGGATCGCCAAACTGGGCAGCTAATAAAGTCAATAACGGTCTAAGCCTTTTTCCACCAGCCTCAACTAAGTGTCTTGATGTTTCAATAACTAATGGGTAATCACCCTTTATGTGTGAGCGCATTAATTCTTCAACTCTTGCCATATCGGCAAGTAATGATGCTTCTAAAGCTTTATCTAAGTTAGGGATTCCGATTTGATTCATTATTTAATAAAATTGGCATAAGTAGTAGCTGTATCAAGTAGCAGAGAAGGCATTAGTCCTAAAATCATTGAAATTACCGTTGCAACAATAATTGATACCCGGCTCTTAACTGATGGAATAACTACTGATACTGAATCATTTACTGGATCTGTAAAGAACATCATGATAATTACTCTTATATAGAAGAATGCTGCAATCGCACTTGAAAGTACGCCAACAACTACAAGTGAGATATTCCCAGACTTATATGCCGCAGAAAATATTGCAAACTTTCCAATAAATCCTGAAGTTAATGGAATACCTGCAAAACTTAACAAGATGAAAGAGAATGCCGCTGCGACCAGCGGTGATTTCTTGCCAATTCCAATCCATCGATTTAGATCAGTTACTTCACCAGATGAATCTCTAACGAGAGTGATAATTCCAAATGCAGCTATTGTGGTTAAGCCATACGCAAATAAATAGAACAGTGAAGCGGCTAACCCATCTTTGTTTAAAGCGACAACACCTGAAAGCAAGAAACCAGCATGTGCGATAGATGAATAAGCCAGCATACGCTTAACATCACGTTGAGCTATCGCGACTAACGAGCCAAACAACATTGTAATAATTGCAATAACAGTAATTAAGGGGCGCCAAAGTGTTTGCTCTTCTGCAAATCCAATGTAAAAGATTCTAAGTATTGCGCCAAATGCCGCGACTTTAGTTGCTGCCGCCATAAATCCAGTGATTGGTGTTGGTGCTCCTTGGTACACATCAGGTGTCCAAGAATGGAATGGAACTGCGCCAATCTTGAATAGTAAGCCAACTGAAACGAATACCATGCCGATTAGTAAAAAGATATTGCTGGAACTACCTGCTGCAGCGCTAATTCCAGATAGTGAAATTGTTCCGGAGTATCCATATAGGAAAGCTGCGCCAAACAAGAAAAATGCTGAAGAGTAAGCGCCAAGCAAGAAATACTTAAGTGCAGATTCTTGCGATAACAGTCGTCTGCGTCTTGATAAGCCAGCTAGCAAATAAAGTGGCAAAGAAAATACTTCTAGAGCTACAAAAAGTGTGATTAGGTCTGAGGCCACTGGAAATAACATCATGCCAGCTACAGCAAATAAGAAGAGTGGGAAAATTTCAGTTTGTTGACTCTTCTCCTGCAATGAGGTTTTTTCTTCATTTGAGCCAGGAACAGCTGATGCTTGCGCAACAAAGTTGTCCTGATCAGCAATTAATAAAACAGCAACTAGCGCAAGTACAACCACGGTTGCTTGTAAGAATATTCCTGCCTTATCAATTGTTACTGAATTAACTGCTGCAGTAGTGGAGGATAAATCTCTAATTCGCCATAATTGTTGCAGGGCTAGTAGAAGCGTTCCAATACTTACTGTGATTTGAACTGCAGCCCGGTGAGCTTTACCTAAAAAAGCTTCAACTAAGACGCCGATTAGTGCTCCGCCTAGAACTATCAACATCGGAGCAATAAGTGAATAAATGAGTGATGGCGCGGTTAACATTATTTATCCATCTTTACAACTGGATCAGTAAACCCTGCATTTACAACGATTTTTTCTGCAGTTGGATTAATAATATCTAGCACTGGTTTTGGATAAAAACCCATCACAACAATTATTAAAATAACTGGTGCTATCGCGATCTTTTCTCGCAAACTTAAATCTTTTAGATTTTCATTGCCGCTAATTATTGGACCATGTAATGTCTTTTGGATTGGTATCAATATATAAAGTGCGGCTAGAACAATTCCCAGAGTTCCAATTACTGCTGCCACTGGATACCGGGTATAGGTACCAACTAATACTAAGAATTCGCTAACAAAGCTAGACAAGCCAGGAAGTGCTAAACCTGACATTCCCGCTATAAAGAATGTCCATGCCATAACTGGGGTAACTCTTTGTAATCCACCAAAATCAGAAATGGTTGAGGAGCCTCTGCGCATCATCATCCAGCCAGCAACTAAAAATAGTGCTGCGGTAGAAAATCCATGGTTAACCATGTACAAGTTTGCACCGGACATGCTCTGTGTTGTCATAGCAAAAATTCCCATTGTGATAAATCCAAAGTGAGAAATAGATGTGAAAGCAATCAAGCCTTTAATATCTTTCTGACCAATTGCCATAAATGCACCATAAATAATTGATATCACCGCTAGCGTAATAATTAGTGGTGTAAAGGTTTTACTGGCATCTGGAAATAATGCAATACAAAATCGGATCATTCCGTATGTTCCGACTTTGTCTAAAACTCCAAGCAGTAAAACTGATGTTCCAGGTGTGGCAGCCTTTGCTGCATCTGGCAGCCAGGTGTGAAACGGCCAAAGCGGCGCCTTTATTGCAAAGGCGATAAAAAAGCCAAGGAATAATAGATTTTGAGTATTGCTATCAATTTCAAGTGTTGCAAGTTGAGTTAAATCAAAAGTAGCACCAATCTGATTACCAGCAATAACATAAATACCAATAACTGAGGCGAGCATTAATAGACCACCAAATAAGCTATACAAAAGGAACTTAACTGCTGCAGCAGATTTATTGCCAGTTCCATAACCACCGATTAAGAAGTAAATTGGGATCAGCATTGCTTCGAAGAAAACATAAAACAAAAACAGATCAGTCGCAGCAAATACGCCAATCATTAATGTCTCTAAAACTAGGATCAAAATATAAAAACTCTTTGAGCTCCATCTGCCAAGATCTGACTCATGCCAGGTTGCTAAAATAACTATTGGTACCAAGAATGTAGATAATAAAATAAGCACCAATGAAATTCCATCAATGCCTATCGCAAAATTGATATTAAATGCTGCTATCCAAGTAGTACTTTGAACATATTGCATCCCGGTAACGCTCTTATCAAATCCAGTTGCTAAAAATATAGAAGCTATTGCAATTAACAATGTTGCAGCAAATGCAGCTCGCTTAATTAACTCTACGTTCTTGCTTGGAATAAATGCAATTAGCAATGCACTTATAAGTGGGAGTACGCCAACTATTGTTAATAGGTTCATGCGGTCACCACCCAGACTGCAGCAATAAGTGCCAGGGCGCCAATAATCATTAGCAGTGCGTAACTTCTAACATAACCATTCTGAAGTGACCTTAGCCGACTTCCAGCGGTTAGAGAAACACTTCCAACTGCTCGCACCAAGCCATCTATTACTAAATAATCAATATTTAAAATGTTTCGGACTAGTGATTGGCCCGGACGCATGAATACTGACTCATTTAAATCATCTTGATATAAATCACGTCTAGCAGCTTTGGTTAGTACCGAAACTTTTTCAGGCGCTTGAGCTAATTGATCACCACGATATTTAGATACAGCTATAAGTATTCCTATAGCTACAACTGTTAAAGTCATTATTGAAACAACTATTGGTGGTAAAAGTTCTTCGTGATGCTCTTTAAGTGGATTAACAACTGGTTCTAACCAATGAACCAAGCCCTCGCCCCTAGATAAAATAAATCCAGATGCAATAGATCCAAGTGAAAGTAAACCGATTGGAATCAGCATTAATGCTGGACTCTCGTGTGGCTCATCTTTATGACCCCATCTTTCGTTTCCGAAGAAAGTTAAAATCACAACTCTGGTCATGTAGAAAGCAGTGATCATTGCGCCAAGTAGTGTTGCAATACCAAGTGCTAAACCTTTTATACCGCCTTCATTAAATGCCGTTTCAATGATTTTATCTTTTGAATAAAAACCAGCAAATGGTGGGACGCCAATAATTGCTAAATAACCTAGGCCAAATGTCAGTGCAGTAATCGGCATAAACTTTCCAATGCCGCCATACTTGCGCATATTTACTTCATCTTTCATGCCATGCATTACAGAACCTGCACCGAGGAACATACTTGCCTTAAAGAAACCATGAGTGAGTAAATGCATAATTGCAAATGCATAACCGATTGGACCTAATCCTGTTGCCAAAATCATGTAACCAATTTGTGACATCGTAGAAGCGGCAAGAGCCTTTTTAATATCATCTTTGGCCGTTCCGATGATTGCGCCAAACAATAAGGTAACTCCGCCGACAATAAGGACCATTAATTGTGCAATTGGTGCCTCATCAAAAATAAAGTTTGATCTAGTAATTAAATAGACTCCAGCAGTAACCATTGTTGCGGCGTGGATAAGAGCAGAGACAGGAGTTGGACCTGCCATTGCATCTCCAAGCCAAGCTTGCAGAGGGAATTGCGCAGACTTACCACAGGCAGCTATCAGCAACATCAAGCCAATTGCAGTTAACTGTGTTGAAGATGCATGTTCTGTATGTTCTTTTATTCCAGCAAATGAAACATCACCAAAAGTTGCAAACGCGATCATTATTGCTAGTGATAGACCAACATCGCCAACTCGGTTTGCCACAAAAGCTTTTTTTGCGGCTGTTGCGTATGCCGGTTTTTGATTCCAAAAACCGATAAGTAGGTAGGAAGCAAGGCCTACACCTTCCCAGCCCACATAAAGATTTAAATAGGAGTCTCCAAGTACTAATAAGAGCATTGCTGCGATAAACAGATTTAGGTAAGCAAAAAATCTACGGCGATCTAGATCATGTGACATGTAAGCAATGGAATAAATATGGATTAATGTGCCAACCCCAGTAATTAATAGTACGAAACAGATAGATAGTTGATCTAGCAATAATGAAGCATTAACGTTAAGGGAGCCGACAGAAATCCAGGTAAATAGATTCTGTGTTACTGCTCGATTTTCATCAGATCTTGACTGCATAGCAATGAACTCAACAACTCCGATTGTGAAAACAGATGCTGAAACAATGGTCGCCATTACATGGCCCCAAGAGTTAGCGCGCTTGCCAGCTAGTAAAAGAATTGCCGAACTAAATAATGGGAGTGCGATTAACCAAACTAAATTAGCTGAAGTTTGCATTTTTATCTTTTCAGCAAACTTGCATCATCAACTGATACGGAACGGCGAGATCGATAGATAGTCACAATAATTGCAAGACCTACTACTACTTCACAAGCGGCAACGACCATCGTAAAGAAGGCAACTACTTGCCCTTGAAGATTTCCATTTATCCGAGCAAAAGTTACAAATGCAAGATTTGCTGCATTTAACATTAATTCAATACACATAAAAACAACAATTGCATTTCGGCGGATGACCACTCCAACTGCACCAATTGTAAAAAGAATTGCAGAAAGATAAAGATAATTAGCGATTGCCATTACTTCTCCTCCTCTTCCTGCTGTAGCTGGAATTTAGAACTTTCAATCATGTCGCCACGAGCTTCAAGGACAGCAGAAATTGATGTAGGCGCTGCTTTGCCAGTTGGTAACAATGCTGGTACATCAACTGCGTTATGAAGCGCGTAAACTCCCGAACTTGGTAGGCCGGCAGCATCTTTTAAATTATCTTTTCTGAATCGAGCAATTGATAGATCTCGTTGTGCGAATGGAGATCTTGTTTTTTGACTATGAGCTAAAACCATAGCCCCAAGAGCTGCGGTTATCAAAAGTGCAGAAACAACCTCAAATGCAAATACATACTGAGTAAATAGTTCTTTAGCTAAACCATTTGCATTTCCTTCGGAGTTAGCAGAAGTCAGGCCAGTAATTGGTCGATTAAATGTTGCCCGGCCAATTAAAGTTGTTAATAAGCCACCGAACCCAATAGCTGCAGTGATAGCGATTGCTCGAAGTCCTCGGATAGTTTCAGTAAAAGAATCAGAAGTATCTACTCCAACTAGCATTAAAATAAATAGGAAGAGCATCATTACTGCGCCGGTATAAACAACAATCTGAACAATTCCTAAGAAAAGCGCATCTTGAGCAATATAAAAAATTGCTAGTGAAACCATTATCCAAGCAAGCAATAAAGCTGAGTGGACAGCTTTTTTTACAATTAACATTCCAATGCCAGCAAATACGGAAAGTGGTGCAAGAAAATAAAACAAAGCTGCTTCTGGTGCCGCAGTTTTTCCGATATCCAATGCAAAGTTAATCATTTTTAGCAACGCCTTGAGATGGGTGAGATTCGGTTACTTCACCGCGGTAATAATTTCCATCATCAGTATTTGGGTACATCGGATGTGGCGGTGGAACCATGCCAGCTCGAAGTGGACCAAGTAGATCATCCTTTTCGAAGATAAGTTTTCCGCGAGTGTTATCTGCAAGCTCATACTCATTGGTCATTGTTAGCGCACGCGTTGGGCAAGCTTCAATACAAAGACCGCAGAAAATACAGCGAAGATAATTAATTTGATAAACCTTGCCATATCGCTCTCCAGGTGAAAATTGTGCACCTTCTTTATTGTCAGCGCCTTCAACATAAATCGCATCTGCCGGACATGCCCAAGCACATAATTCGCACCCGATACATTTCTCAAGACCATCTGGGTGGCGATTTAATTGATGGCGGCCATGAAATCTTTCCGCGGTTGGTTCTTTAACCTCTGGGTACTGAACTGTATTAACTTTTTTAAACATAGTTTTAAAAGTTACCCAAAAACCAAGTAGTTGCTTGCCAAAGCTCGCACTCTCATGGTTTGTGATTGGAGTTTTTGATTGATCTGCTTTGGCTAACCCAAAATCATCAGACCTAGGCGTTAATTCATCAGCCATTTAATTGCTCCGATCTAGAGTTTGGAATTGCAGGCACTGGAAAGCTAGGTTCGTCAGAGTTTGTCACCTTAGCGGCTTTAGCAAGATTAACTTTCTGACGATCGATTAGGGATATAACCGCAATATAGATCAACGCTATTGAAAATATGAAGGCAATAATTATTACTCTAGGTGCTTGTTCTTGGGACATTACCCGAAGTGTTGAAACCACCATAATCCAAGCAAGTGAGAAAGGAATTAACACTTTCCAACCAAACTTCATAAATTGGTCATAACGTAGGCGAGGTAATGTGCCACGCAACCAAACAAAGACGAAGAAGAATCCTAAAACCTTTACGAAGAACCAAACCAATGTGAACCAGCCACCTAACCATTGTTCAGTAAAGCCCAGGCCAGGAAGTGCGTGATACCCACCAAGGAATAATGTAGTTGCAAGTGCTGAAACTGCAATTATGTTTACATACTCAGATAAGAAAAATAGTGCGAACTTAAGTGATGAATACTCGGTATGGAATCCACCAACTAATTCACCCTCAGCTTCAGCCAAATCAAATGGGGCTCGATTGGTTTCGCCAACCATAGATATTGTATAAATAATAAATGAAGGGAAAAGAATTACTGCATACCACCACTTATCTTGGGCAGCCACAATCTCAGATGTAGACATTGAGCCGGCGTAAATAAATACTGCAACTAGAGATAAACCCATTGCAACTTCATATGAAATTACTTGAGCGGAAGAACGAAGTCCGCCTAGTAGTGGATAGGTCGATCCAGAGGACCAACCAGCTAACACAATTCCGTACACTCCAACGGAGGCGATTGCTAATACATAAAGTACGCCGACTGAAATATCTGTTAATTGCATAACTGTCTGGTGACCAAAGAAATTAACTTCACCGGTAAGTGGAATAACTGCAAATGCCATGAAGCATGCGGTAGTACTAATTATCGGAGCAAGCACAAAGATAACTCGATCAGCCGCTTTTGGAATTAAATCCTCTTTTAGCGCCAACTTCACGCCATCAACTAATGCTTGTAATAAGCCAAACTTTCCAACCCGGTTTGGTCCACTTCGTTGTTGCATTCTGGCAACTATGCGTCGTTCTGCCCAAACTGACATAATCGTAAGAAATACGCATGCAGCGAAAATGAATAAACCTTTTAGCGCAATAACCCAACCTGGATCTTGGCCAATTAATTCGGCATTACTCATGCTTTGGCCACCTGCACAATTGAATTACTTACTGTTCCCAAGTTTCTAATTAGTTGGCTGCTTTGCGAGTTACGTGGCAGCCAAACAGATGAATCCTCAATGTCGTTGATTGAACAAGGCAGAGTAATTGCACCGTAATCGTTTGAAACTCTTACTAAATCATTTTCACTCACGCTAAGGGATTTAGCTCGCGCCGGGCTAATGACAACAACAGACTTACGAGCTGTTCCAGCAAGATTGTCTTCGCCATCTTGCATTGAACCCTTATCCAACAAATTTCGCCAAGAGTTTAAAACTGCTTCATCACCACTTGCGCTAATTCCGGAGGTAGCTGCAACTGACTTCATCGAGTTTTTTGATCCGTCCCAATTTCCGATTGACTCAAATTCATTTCTAGCACTCTTTACAGTTGCTAAATTAATTGGCTTACCAATCTCATCTGCAAGCATTGAAAGAATGCGAACATCACTTCGGTTTAATGACTGTTCAACTGCAGCCTCAAAATTACGGGAACTACCTTGCCAATCCATAAATGATCCACTTTTCTCAACTACCGCTGCGACTGGCAATACAACTGAAGCGATATCAGTGATATCACTTTGTCTAATTTCAAGGGATACAACAAATTTCTTTGCAAGTTTTATCTTCGCATCTGATGAAATATCCATTGGATCTACTCCGCCGATTAAAACTGCTTGTAGATCAGAGTTAATGATTTCAGTGGAGCTCATGCCAATTTCACTTGGCAGTGAATCAATACTCCATGCTGTTGCAATATCCACTCTTGCTGACGCATCAGATATTGGGCGATTGCCAGGAAGTAAGTTTGGAAGTGCCCCTGCTGCAATTGCACCTTTCTCACCAGCTCTGCGTGGAATCCAACCTAGTTTTGCACCACTGTCATTTACTAATTTAATTACTGCAGATAAAGCACCAGTTGTTTCAGCTGCTCGCTCGCCAACTAAAATCACTGATTTAGCTGTTAATCCACTTAATGCGGAGATTGCTGCCACTTCATTACCCGTTGCAGTCTTAATCAATTTTGCATTTAATTTTTGAGTGCCTCGGCTTGCAAACGGCGCGATGCTTGTAACTTTGATTGCCCGCTTGTGGGTCTGCTTATAAATTCGCAAGAAAACAATTGGTGACTCATCCTCTGGCTCAAAACTAATTAGTACTACCTGATCTGCTCTATCAATATCTTTGTATGTTGCATTAAGCGATGCTGATGCTAAGAAATCTAACTCTTCGCTGCTGTGGGTGCGAGCGCGAAAATCAATATTGTTTGTATTAAGAGTCACGCGAGCGAATTTGCTA